>Ga0307479_10007432_pt1 | contig 10101 bp, 8 predicted proteins | sample atmos_gasesECM4C_FD_203743 | JGI IMG/M metagenome (GOLD analysis project Ga0307479, IMG submission 203743) | Hardwood forest soil microbial communities from Morgan-Monroe State Forest, Indiana, United States - atmos_gasesECM4C_515 | ecosystem: Environmental > Terrestrial > Soil > Temperate...
TCGGGCCGCTCGCGACGCAGGGCCTGCCGCAAGCGCCAGTGGGTCCATAGGCGTGGAAACGGAATGCCGCGCCACTCGACTCCGTCTGGCAGCCACGGTGGCGCATCGATGGCATTCGCGTAGACGCGCATGGTGCGCGTCCCTTTCGACACCGCAAGCGCCTCGATAATACTTCGGGCGTACACTTCCGTCCCCGTCGCCACGCGACGGATCGCGGGAGTGCCGTCGATGCCGACGATCACGGCTGCCTCGCGAAGCGGGACAGCGAGCCCGCAGGGCGAGCCGCGCTTTCGCGCGTAACGCGCCGGTGCCGCATGCCGGCCTGTACGCGCACACGAGGGCAATGGAATTTTGCCCGAGTGCGCGATGGGCCGGCTGGACGGCACAACGGCGCGCTCAAGTCACTGTGTAACTGCGCTTCGCGAAGCGCGAATCCCTTTGCTAGCATGCGGCAGTGTCTAGCGGTAATGCTGTGCCGGACGGTATCGCTGTTGATCTTTTGTTTGCGGCGAAGCCATTCACGGGACTCGAGCATCACGCGCTCCACATCCTTCGCGGGCTGCACCGGGTGGGCGCGTCGGTCGATGTGCTCGTCCCGGTCGACGTGATCGCCGATCTCGGCGACGCCGCTGAAGGGCACCGCATCGTGCCATTTCCGCACGTCCCGCGCGGGCTTCGGTTGGGCCGGGAACAATGGGCGCTCCCCTGGCGCTTCGGGGCCTCGCCACGCGCGCTCCACCTGCTGCACTCGGTCATGGGTGTGGCGCCGGTGCTCAGCGCCGTTCCGCTGGCGCTGACCGTGCCCGACCTCGCCTATCGGATCCGCCCTGAGGACATGCATCCGCGCGCGCGCTGGTACTTCGGGGCGCTCGGTCCGCGAAGCATTCGCAAGGCGCGGCGGGTCATGGTCTCGTCGCAAGCCGTCAGCCGCGAGGTCATCGATCTGTACCATATCGCGCCGGAGCGGGTGGCCTACGTCCCGCTGGCCGCCGACCCGATCTTCATCACGCGGCCTTCGATCGAGGTAGCTGAAGTACGAAAACGGTTCGGGCTACCCGAGCACTACATCCTCTACGTCGGAACCATCGATCCCCGCAAGGACCTGCAGCGGCTGCGGGCCGCGTACGAGCTCCTGCCATCCGACCTCACCGACGACTCGGCGCTCGTGTTTGTCGGCAGGACGAACCGTGGCGCCGAGCGGCTCGCGCGCGAGCTGCGCAAGGCGGGACCACGCGGTCACGTCATCGGACTGGACTACGTGCCGCGCGAGATGCTGCCGGCGATCTACAGCGGCGCCTCGATCTTCGTCTATCCGTCACGCTATGAAGGCTTTGGCCTGCCGGTGCTGGAAGCGATGTCGTGTGGCGCGCCCGTGATCGTCTCCTCGGCGGGCGCGCTCGCCGAACTGGTCGACGATGCGGGCGTGGTCCTGCGCACCGAGAGCGTCGAGGAGCTGACGCAGGCCATGGAGCGGCTGCTTCGATTCGATGCGGAACAGCTGCGGCTGCGCAACGCCGGACTCGAGCGGTCGAAAGCGTTCAGCGTCGAGCGGCTGGGTCGCGAGACCGCGGAGGTCTACCGGCAGGCGCTGGCCGCGTGACGCGCTTCACGCTGCTGGGGGTCCCGATCGATGCCCTGACGGAGGCGGAGGCGGTGGACTGGGTGGCGCGCGCCATCGCCGAGGGGCGTCCGCGCCTGGTGATCAGCGTCAACCCCGAGCGCATCATGCACGCGGGGCGTGACCCGGCGTTTGCGACGGTGCTGCGCCAGGCGGATCTCGCGCTGGCCGACGGGGCCGGCGTGCTCTGGGCCGCGCGCCGGCTCGGGCATCCGCTGCCCGGGCGGGTGGCGGGTGTCGACTTCGTCAAGGCGCTCGCGGCCCGGGGCGCCGCCGCCGGCTGGCGATTCTTCTTCCTGGGCGCGGCGCCGGGGGTGGCCGCGGCGGCCGGCCAGGTGCTGCGCGATTCCTACCCCGGGTTCATCCTGGCGGGGGCCGAATCGGGTTCGCCGGAGCCTGGGTCGGACCCAGCCATGACCGAGGCGATCCGCTCGAGCCGGGCGCAGGTCCTGCTCCTCGCCTTCGGCGCCGCGGCCGAGGAGGCCTGGCTCAGCCGTAACCTGGAGCGATCGGGCGCGGTCATCGGCCTCGGGGTGGGCGGCGCGTTCGACTTCATCTCGGGGCGTGCCCGACGGGCGCCACCCTGGATGCGAGAGCACGGGCTGGAGTGGCTCCATCGGCTTGGGCGCCAGCCCTGGCGATGGCGCCGCATGCTGGCGCTGCCACGCTTCGTGGTCCGGGTGCTGGCTGAGCCCAGGGGCGACGGCCCAGCCGAAGGAAGTCCGTGACCGGACCGTTACTCTCCTGACCGTGATCGCCGCCTGGCTTCGCCGTGTCACCAGCACGGTCGTCCTCCGCACGCTGCTCTTCGCGGCCGTGTTCAGCCTGGCCGCGGTGCCGCCGCTTGACTCGGATTTGTGGTGGCACCTCGCCAACGGACGGCTGATCGTGACCACCGGGTCGATTCCCCACGTCGATGTTTACTCCTTTAGCGCCGCGGGCCAACCCTGGGTGATGCACGAATGGCTCGCCGATCTCGGCATGTACCTGCTCTACCAGGTCGGAGGGTTGCCGTCGCTGGTCGCCATCTTCGCCGCGGTCGTGACGGCGGCAGCCGTTTGTCTTTACCTTCTCTTACGGCAGACCGGACTCGCCGCGAGCGCGGCGACGGCCGTCACGTTGGTGGGCGTGCTTGCCGGCTCGACGGCCTGGGGGGCGCGGCCCCAGCTGCTCAACGTGCTCTTCTGTGGCCTGTTGCTGCTCGGTCTGATTCGCTACCGCGCGGGCCGGCTGCCCGCCTTCCTGTTGCCGCCCTTCATCTGGTTGTGGGCGAACCTGCACTCCGCGTTCCTGGTCGGCATCATCATCAGCCTGCTCTTTCTCGGCGGCGAGGTCGTCGACCGCTGGCGATCGCGACCCCACGCGATGCCGCGGCGCCGCCTGGTCGCCCTGGGATGGGCCATCCTGGCCGGTGTCGGGCTGGCATTCGTCAATCCATTCGGGATTCAAACCGTCCTCTTTTCGCTCGGCACGCTGACCTCGCCGTTGATCCAGAACAACATCCAGGAATGGGCCTCCCCCGACTTTCATTCGTTGGCCGGCATGATGTTCGAGGGGCTGGTCTTCCTGCTGCTGATTGGCCTCGCCACCGGCCGGGTCAAGGCTCGGACCAGTGAGTGGCTGATCGCCTTCGCGCTCCTCTACCTGGCGCTGTCGTCGCAGCGACACGTCCCTCTGTTCGTGCTCGGGGCCGCGCCACTGATGGGTCGCTGCGCCCAGGCGGTGCTGGCGCAGCTGGCGGCCATGCTGCCGCCGGTCCACGACCGGCCCGCGGCGCAAGCGGCTTTTCGTTGGGCGCCGTCGCGGCCAGCCAGCCCCGGACTCGCACTGGGCATCATCAACGTCGTCCTGCTCGTCGTGGTTGGAGCCGGCATGGTGGGCTACCGCGCCCTCCCCAACCTCCAGTCTGGCCGTGAAACGCAGGCGATCAGCGCCGCCTTCCCGGTCGGGGCGACCGATGCCCTGCTGGCGCTCGGCCGGCCGCTGCGCGTGTTCAACTACTACGACTACGGCGGTTATCTGGTCTGGCGCCTGTTCCCACACGGCGGCCGGGTCTTCATCGACGGCCGGGTCGAGGTCTACGGCTCGCAGATCTTCAGCCGCTATCTTCAGGTCAGTTACATGACGCCCGCCTGGCCCGACGTGATCGCGCAAGCGCATCCCGATGCGATCATCCTGCCCAATGCCCATCCGCTCGTGGGGATCCTGCGCCACGACGCGGGCTGGCAGGTCCTTCGCGAGGACGCCGTGGCCACGGTCTTCACGCGAGTAGGCTTCGGATCATGAGCCTCGCGTCGTCGGTCGACATCAGCGCCGTGATGCCCGCCTTCAACGAGGAGGCCAACCTGGAGCAATCGGTGGGGCGGATGGCCGCCGCGCTTCAAAGCCAGGCCCGGGCCTTCGAGGTCATCGTCGTCGACGACGGCAGCCGCGACGGAACGGCCGAGGTCCTCGAGCGGCTCAAGGCGATCCATCCGAGCCTGCGCGTGGTGCGCCATCCGGTCAACCGCGGCTACGGCGCGGCCCTTCGCTCCGGCTTTGCCGCGGCTCGCTATCCGTGGATCTTTCTCATGGATGCCGACAACCAGTTCGATCCGTCCGACGTCGCGTCCCTGCTCGCTCGCGCGGCCGACGCTGACATCGTCGCCGGCTACCGCAAGCAGCGGCGGGACCCGCTGCCCCGGCGTCTCAACGCCTGGGCCTTCTTCACGCTGGTGACCATCTTGTTCGGCCGCCTGGCTCGCGATGTGAACTGCGCCTTCAAGCTGATGCGCCGCGACCTGCTGGAACGGATGGAGCTGCATTCCGAGGGAGCCCTGATCAATACGGAAGTCTTCGTGCTGGCGCGCCAACTCCACGCGCGCGTGGTGGAGGTGCCGATCCAGCACTATCCCCGGACCTCGGGCCGCCAGACCGGAGCCAACCTGCGTGTGGTCTTCCGGGCTTTTAGCGAGCTGCTCGCCTTCAAGGCTGAGATGCGCAAGGTGGAGAAGGCGGCGTGACTCCCGAGATCTCGATCATCATCCCGGCGTTCAACGAGGCACGGCGACTCCCTGCCACGCTCGACCGGGTCGAGGCTTTCCTCAAGACCTCGGGCCTCAGCGCCGAGGTGATCGTGGTCGATGACGGCAGCCGGGATGCCACCGCCGAGGTGGTGCGGCAGCGCGCGGCAACCTGGCCACAGCTACAGCTGGTGGTGTCCGATCGTAACGCCGGGAAGGGCGCGGCGGTGCAACGGGGGATGGCGCAGGCGCACGGTCGCTATCGGATTTTCAGCGATGCCGACCTGAGCGTCCCCATCGATGACCTGGAGAAGCTCTTGCGACCGCTGCGCGGCGGCGCGGGCGTCGCCATCGCCTCGCGCGGGCTGAAAGACTCACAGGTCGAGTTGCATCAGCCCTGGTACCGGGAGACGATGGGGAAGATCTTCAACCGCCTGGTCCGGGTCTTCGTGCTCGGCGGCGTTCACGACACGCAATGCGGCTTCAAGGCCTTCACGGCGGAGGCCGCGGACCGGGTCTTCCCGTCGCTGCAGACCCGCGGCTTCGGCTTCGACGTCGAGGTGCTCTATCGCGCCCGTCGCGCCGGCTACCGGATCGTCGAGGTGCCCACCCGCTGGATCAACTCACCGCAGAGCCGGGTGCACCCGATCCGGCACTCGACCGTGATGTTCCTCGAGCTGCTCGCCATCCCCGGGCGGGTCCGCACGCATCCGACTAAGGGCATCGATCGTCAGGACGCAAACCGGGCGTCAGCCTGAGTAGCTGATAGGGGCCGACCTGCGACCGCGCGACCGTGCGGGCGGTCAGCCACTGATCGAGAAAGGGTGATCCCGGAACCGAGCTGAGGTTCCACGGCTCTCCCGCACTGGTGGGGCCGAGGACCGCGAGGGCGACGCCGGCCCGTGCGAGCTGGCAGGCGATGGTGCGCTCGCCCGCCTCGGTGTTGGTGAGGCCGGGTAAGGCCTCGTAGTAGACCGTGCCGGGATTGCGAGCGCTGAGAAAGTACAGGGTCGTGTCGTTGAAGGTGACGAGGTCGTTGCGCTGCAGCCCCACCCAGATGGGGCCGCCGTGCGGGGTCAGGGCATCGATGTCGCGAATCACCTCGGCCAGCTGCGAGGCCGGCATCCAGGCGCGCTCGCCGCTCAGGCCGCTGCGCGGAACATCGGCGGCCGCGCTCGGCTGCGACAGATCGCGATATACGAGCCCGCCGGCCGCCAGGCACAACATCAAGATGCCCACGACCGGCACCAGCGCCTGGACTGTCCGGCTTGGAGGGGTGGAACGGCGGCTTCGACGCTCGAGCAGAAGCGCGAGCAAGATGGCGGTCACGGGCCATGCGTCCATCGCGTGGATCCCATCCGCTCGGGTGCGCACCCAGGTGAAGAGCAGCACGCCGCTGACGAGCAGCGCCGCCAGGCGCGCCCGCTCGTCCGGAGACGATCGCTGGCGGTAGGCGCGAACGAGCGCCCACAGCCAGATCGCCGCGAAGGCGATGCCGAGCACGATCACGATGGCCGCCTCGCCGCCACTGCCGAACGGAATGCGGCGGGCCTGCGGGTACAGGCTGGTCGCATAGGTGACGAGGTCGAACCAGACGGGCGTGATCCCCGCCATCAACACCATCGCGCCCCACAGCGCCGCGGCGATGCCGGCCGCGCTGAGCCCGTACATCAGCAGCCGGGCCCAAACGGCGCGGTCGTTCAGGCCCATCGCGGCATAGCCGGCGAGCAACCCCAGACCGAGGGCGAGGGCGAATTCGGGGCGGGAGAACGACGCCAGGCCAACCAGGCCGCCGGTCAGCAGCGGCCATCGCCGTTGGTCGCGGTCGAGGCTGCAGAGGAACGCCAGCACCGCCGTGACGCCGACAAGGTTGGCGAGAAACGCGGAGTTGAACGCAGGGACCGAGATGGGCACGACGCTGATGAGTCCGGTGAGGAGAAGACGGATGCCGCCGCGCAATCCCAGCCGGCCGGTCACGGCATACGCGACGACGGCGAGCAGGGCGAGCACGACCACGCCGAGCGCTCGTTCGACCATGACGTTGACCGCGACGGCTTTGAAGGCGGCGGCCAGGACATACGTGTCGAGGGGACCGTAGGTGATCCAGTAGTCGCGAAAGGGAATCCGGCCGCCCGCGGTGAGTGCGGCCTTGGTAAGGGTGACGCCCTCGTCATAGCGATCGAGCGGCGCAACCATGAAGCGGATCGTCGCCAGAACAAAAAACAGGATGACCGCCGTCGCTTGGACGATCGCCGCCGGCGATGGTCGATTGGGCAACCCCGGAGTGCGCCGGGGGATCGACGCCGGCTGCCGCAAAGCCATGCCGGGCTAGCCCCCGGTCACGCGGTAGATGGTGACGGCGCCGTGTCGAAAGACGGCATGGAGGTAGGCATGGTCATCGGGGTGGAAACCGGTCGCGAGCTCGTCGGGTCCCCAGTAGAGCAGCGTCAGACGATTGGCGGTGAGAAAGTTTTGCACCGCGCTGTCCGGCTCGGTCGGGCGCAGGATGGCCGAGACGTTGCGGATCTTCTGGAAGTAGTCGAGGGTCTCGCTGTAGTGGCCGACGTAGACGGGGACACCGGCCCAGGCGGGGAGCAACTGGCCCGCCCCCGGAGCCGAGAGGGCACGATCGTCGGCCTGGTGATGGGACGAGAGCCATTGCATCGCCTGCCAGGCGTCGTCGTTGATGTAGGCCTCTGAGAACGCTCCCGACGCGAATCGCAGCGCGATCGCCAGCACGATCGCCGACGAGAAGCAGGACACGGTGACCAGGATTACCTGGATACGGCGCGCCCGAGCCCGGTGCAGACGCGCGGTCAGGCTCGTCAGTCCGACCGCCGCCAGGATGCCGATCGGAACGAAGAGCGCGTCCAGCAGCCGCCGCTGGATGTTCGCCAGGTTTGGCAGGTAGAGCAGCGCGATCACCAATGGCGGCCAGACCAGCATGAGCGCGAGACCCTGGTCGCGGCGTCGCCAGGCGACCGACATGCCAACGATGGCGAGCACCAGGGGCAGGCCGAGGCTGAGGGCGAGGCTCACCGGTCCCGGCGCCTGGTGCCGCCACTGACGCGCCCACTCGGCGATCGTCGGATCGCGGAACAGGATCCAGGCGTTATAGGCGAGCAACGGCAGCGTGGCGGCGAAGGCCATCGCCTCGGTCGCGAGCGCCCGCCAGGAGGGGCGCTGTCCCCAGAGGAGCAACACGGCGCGGTAGCCGATCCAGATGACGGCGAGCACCGGGATCATCTGCGGGTGAATGGCGGTGAGCGCGATCAGTAACGCCGCCGTCAGCGCCAGCGGTCGCCAGCCGGGCGCGTCCATGATCGCCAATAAGCCGAGCAGCGCGGTGATGATAAGGGCCGTCGCCCAGGCGAAATGAGGGATGGCGAGGATCGAGTACCACCCGCTCAGCTCGGGAAGGTGCAGGTCGAGCGCCTCGACGGGGCTGCCGAAAATCGCGGGATTGCCGGCCGCTTGCGCCAGGAACCCTGCGCCGGAGCCCAGGACGACGAGCACCACGCCGAGGTTGACGCGGTCGGGCGGCAGCAGACGCCGGCAGAGGCGCTCCGCGGCGAGCACGAGGGCGATGGCGCCGGTGATCCCCGCAACGTGATAGGCCGCGACCATCGGCACGTGCAGCAGCCCGGCCAGGTGCCCGAACAGCAGATAGAAGCCAAAGAGGAACACACCGCCGTGCGGCTCGCTGGTGTAGGGGTCATTCCAGAGCCAGGATCCGTCCGCACCCTCGCGCATCTTGGACAGGTAGGTCGTGGCATCGTCGGCGATGAAGAAGAAGCCGGCGAAATGATGGCCCGGCGGCGTCCAGAGGTAGGCGAGCAGGTAGGGGAGGAGGGAGATGGCGGCGATCGCCGCCGCGAAAACCAGGGCGAACCGGATTCGTCGTGGGCGCGGCGCGGGCGCCGGCGCCGGTCGGGCTAGCGGGAGCGCAGCAGCCATGGCGTGCTGAGGAACAGGATCAGTGTGGCGAAGAAGAGCGTGTTCGCGGCAAGGAAGACCACCGGATCCATCGTCTGGGCCGAGCGGAAACCGGTCTGCCCGAATGCCGGACCCGCGGGCAACCGGGAAACAACGCTGAAAAGCAGCAGAATCCCAGCGAGGGCCGCGGTCGGCAGTGGCGGCCATTCGCGCTCGCCGAGCGCGACCAGGCCGAGCCAGATCAATGGCAACACGATCACCAGGTGATGCGTCCACGTCACCGACGAAAGTAGCGGGACGAGTGGGATGAAGGCGACGCCGCGGGCCGGCGCCGAATGCTGTCGCGTTTGCCACCACCACCACGAGATCAAGATGACCGCGGCGGCGATGAGGAGCAGCGACATCCACGGCAGGTTGATCCATGGTTGCGTGTAGGTGTTTGACCTCAGCGTCCGATCGAGCACGCCGGCGAGCGATTGGTTGGCATAGAACGCCGTGCCCGACGCGAGCGCGGGCAGCACCTGCCCGAAGTAGGCGATCGTGTCGTGGAATCGAAGCAGCGCGCCGGCCAGGGTCAGGATCGCAAATCCCCCAAGGACGAAGGCGGCGGCGCGAAAGCGACGATCCAGCAGCAGCCAGACGACCAGGATGAGCGGCGTCAACTTCAGCGCCGCGGCGACCCCGATGGCGGCACCGAACGCCGCCTGGCCGCGCACGACCCCGACGATCCCGACGGTGACGAGCAGAAGCACGATGAGGTTCGCCTGCCCCTGGACGACATCGACCCAGAGCGGATAGAAGGTAAGGGTGGCGACCAGCAACGCCGCGACTGCCCACCTCGTTGGCCGCAGCCATCGCAACACGACGACGATGGCAGCGACCAGCGCCGCCTGTTCGAGCGCCATCCAGACCGCCGCCGCCGCGACCTCGGGAAGCAGTCCGAGCGGGGCGATGAGCAGCGCGAAGCTCGGCGGGTAGATGTACGCCGGCCGCAGCGTCGCGTCGGGAAACGGATGATGGAGAAACGCCGCGTAGAGGGGCTGGCCCTGCACGATGTCACGGGCGGCGTTGAAGTACGCGGCGAAGTCCTGGTGGTGGTGGATGCCCTGGTTCACGACGAGGGCATAGATGACGATCGCGACCCCCGCCAGGACCGCCTGCGCCACGAATGCAGGGCGAACCCGACCAATGGTCGTCAGGGCCGGGTTGGCCCGGGCCGCGGAGCGAGGGGTCGACACTGCCCACCTATAACGGCCGGGAGAAGGGGTTCCTCACACTCGGCGTTACACCGTCGTCATGGCTGGCGATCTGACTCCGTTTGCCAACCGTGGGCTCGCCCCCTGATGGCACTCGCCCGCCCAGCGTGGGAGCCTGGGTCGATTGGTCGCCAGCCAGCGTCGCGTCCGCTTGCATGGCGCCGCCCGGCGTTCGTCATCGCCGCGCTGTGTCTGCTGACCGCGCCACCGATCCTGCTCGCCGCGCTCGCGACGCCTCCTGGAACTGTCTTTAGCGGCTACGTCGTCATCGCCCGCGATGCCTTCGTCT
>Ga0307479_10007433_pt1 | contig 10100 bp, 7 predicted proteins | sample atmos_gasesECM4C_FD_203743 | JGI IMG/M metagenome (GOLD analysis project Ga0307479, IMG submission 203743) | Hardwood forest soil microbial communities from Morgan-Monroe State Forest, Indiana, United States - atmos_gasesECM4C_515 | ecosystem: Environmental > Terrestrial > Soil > Temperate...
ACACGCATGTGATTAATCCCCACTGTTGATAGCGCTTGTGGATAACTGCATAGGCAGTGGTGGGAGGGGCTAGGCAGCGCATGCAGCAAACAGAGTGGGGACCGCCCACGGCGGGAATCGCTGGTTGCGGGATCGTCGGCGTTGCGATGGCTATCGCGTGTGTGACGCTCGTCACAGATCCGCCGGGCCGCATTCTGACCGGCATTGCCGCGCTGGGTTTGATCTTGTTTGCGGGCGTGTCGTGGCGCGCGCGTCCAAAGCTGGCAATTACCCCCGACGGTCTGGTGCTCAAGGGCTGGTTCCGGACGCACCTGTTCCGGCGCTCCGATATCAAGATCATCCGAATCACCGAGTTCCGCCGCTACGCGCGCAAAGTCCGGTTGCTCGAGCTCGAAACGGTCAACGGGGGCCTGGTGATCTTCTCCCGCTGGGACCTCGGAACCGAGCCACTGGAGGTGCTCGACGCGCTCACCGCAGCCGGTTACGCCGGCCGCAGGGAACGCTGAGCGCTTGAGCCGAAGCCGACAAGACGGCTTGGAGGGCTTAGGAGATAGTGATGGACTCGATGACGACCGGGTCGGCGGGCCGGTCGTTGCCGTCGGTAGCAGTTGTTGAGATGGCGTCGACTACCCGCTGCGACTCGGGGTCGGTCACCTCGCCGAAGATCGTGTGACGGCGGTTCAGGTGCGGGGTCTTGTCGACCGTGATGAAGAACTGCGAGCCGTTGGTACCCGGGCCTGCATTGGCCATCGCCAGCAGGTAAGGCTTGTCGAATTGCAGTTCGGGGTGGAATTCGTCGGCGAACTTGTAGCCCGGGCCGCCGCGACCGGTTCCGGTCGGATCGCCGCCCTGAATCATGAAGCCCCGGATCACCCGGTGAAAGACCGCACCGTCATAGAACGGGCCCGAAGGGCTACCCGACGCGTTTTGGGTCGAATACTCCTTGGTGCCCTGCGCCAGGCCAACGAAGTTGGCGACGGTCTTCGGCGCATGGTTTCCGAACAGAGCGACCTTGATGTCGCCGCGATTGGTGTGCAGTGTGGCGGTAGCGGTCTGAATCGGGCTGTTAGTCACGAGATCAGAGTCTGCCATTACCCGCGGGCACGCCCGCACCGGGTCCACTCCGCTGGAGCCGGCGCGCCGAAAACACGTCAGCACGCACGCAATTGGCCCGCGGACGCCGCAATGATGGCAGGCTGATGAGACACCGAGCGACAGCACAGAGAGGCGACAGATGAGCGCAAAGGCGGGAACCCGGTTGACCCCCCGGGAGCGACTGACCCGGGGCCTGACCTACTCGGCGGTGGGACCGGTGGACGTCACACGGGGCGTTGTCGGACTTGGCGTTCATTCGGCGCAGTCGACCGCGTCGGAGCTCCGCCGTCGTTACCGGCAGGGCAGGCTAGCCCGGGAACTCGCTGCGGCCCAAGAAACGATCGCCGAAGAGCTGGCGGCCGCGCAGGAAGTGGTCACAAACCTGCCGCAAGCCCTGCAGGAGGCGCGTAAGAAGCAACGTCACAGTAAGCGCCCCTGGGTGATCGCGGGGGCCGCCGCGGCCGTCCTGGCCGCAGGAGCGATTACCTTCAGCATCGTCCGGCGCTCAATGCGCCCGGAGCCGTCACCCCGCCCGCCCAGTGTGGACGTGCAACCGCGCCCCTAAGGGGACCCGGGCCGGCTTTGGGGCCGTGAAGTTTTATCCTGCGGCCTGTCCGCGCGCGACTGGCGCGACTGTGCCCTCGTAGACGGCGGAACTTCAGATTCAGTAGGCGGAGCACGCTATTACTTGCGCACGCGCAGCATATTCGTGGCGTGCGACGATGAACGACGATAGGCGCTAGTTGTGCGCGGGCTCCCGTTCGCTCAGGTCTACGACCTTCGCGTCGGCAGCGCTCGCCTTGACCGACTCAATGCCCTTCTCGGCACTCGCCCTGGTCTCGTAGCCCTGGCTGGCGGCGATGATCTCGCCGTTCGCTGCCTTGAGGTGGAACCGAAACTTGCCGGATTTGTCCTTGCTGATCTCGAACTTGGCTGCCATCGCAGTTCTCCCTGTTCGTTTCCTCGAACAGCGGAAACGCTACCCCGCGATGGCTCCCCGAAAAAGATCTTGAGCGGGTAATTGGCTTGGCCACGCTCGCAATTGTGGGGCAAGGTGTGGGCAGCAAGCGTTGACTCGGACCTGATGCTCAGGGCGCTGGATAGTCGCCTGAATTGCACTTTTGACTTGTGGAGCCTAGGGGAATCGAACCCCTGACACCTGCCTTGCAAAGGCGAATCAGGCGTGGTCTGGACCTGCGGCGTTGGCGCGAAAAGCCGGTTGACCTGCGAAATAACATTCGCTGTGATTCTCTGGGATTGCCCTGGTTTGTGCCCAAGTGTGCCCAAAATGTGCCCACGGATGTGCCGCCGCTGGCCGCGAGCCGGGCCAGGCTCCGGCCATAACTAGGCACTCAAAAATCGGCTCAAGTGACCATGACGATCCCCCTACCGGCTGACACCAGGCCGGCGGATCTGACCCGCCAGCGGCCACTACAGCCTTCAGCAATCGCTGAATCTACTCTATCGCCAGCGGTACGCGGATCTCATAATCGCATGGCTGCATGTTCCCACCTTATGCACGGCGGTATGCACGGACCTATGCGTGGGGCCTGGGGAGATTGGAGACCCAAAACCACCATGAACACCGACACTGGGCGGCTGGCCCTGTTGCACACCGTCCATACCTCGCTGATGGCCGAAATGCTGACCCTCAAAAACGAGATCCGCGAGAAAGTGGCGCGGATGGAAGTCCTGCAACGGCGGATCGAAGAGATTGAGCAAGCCCAAAATGAATTGACCAACGCCAGTGGCCTCACTCCTGAGGATGCGGGCGAGTGAGATTTCGCGCCGGTTGTATGTGGAAGCGGCCCACGCCGTCGCCACCGAGTTAGACGATGCTTACGACATTGCCATCAGCGCGACCATGAGCTTCAGGGTGTGGCCGACCGCTTGGATTTCCTGCACGCGGCGGCCGCGGATTTTTCAGAGTGTGCCCAAAATGTGCCCACGAAGCTGCGAGTAGTGCGTTAGTCACTCGGCTTTAAGCCGTTGACCTGCTGTTTTGTTGTGGAGCCTAGGGGAATCGAACCCCTGACACCTGCCTTGCAAAGGCAGTGCTCTACCAACTGAGCTAAGGCCCCTCGTCATAACCAGGTGTGTGAACTGCCGCCACATGCCAGACCTCGACGCCGCGGCGAAACCGCACCACCGCCACCAGCACTGCGATCAATGCCAGCGGCAATGCGAGTCGCACACATCGTCTTGACGGGCACATGGTTGTGGGCCTAGGAGGACTCGAACCTCCGACCTCTTCGTTATCAGCGAAGCGCTCTAACCGCCTGAGCTATAGGCCCGCACTCGCGTACGGCCGAGCGACGAGATTACCGCAATCGTCACCCCATCCCCAAAACCTTGCGCTACATCAGGTTCACCGAGCTAGTCCAGGTCTGCGAGGGTGACTTCAACGCCGCCGATCAGATCGGTGGTCAGGTTGTAGACGAACGCGGCGATAGTGGCCATCGCGGTCAGCAGAACGATATTGACCAGGCCAATCAGGACAGCGCCGCCGAAGATGGTGCCGCTGGAGACGAGTTCTCCGCTGCTACTGGTGTTGTTCAGCAGGTCACCGACGTTGCTGTTGAGCTTGGCCCACACGCCCATGCCACCAAGCACCAAGTAGAGGAACGCCACCGCAATCATCCAAACGAAGAACAGCGCCACCGAGAGCAACAGCGACACCTTCAACGTGCTCCACGGATCGATCCGCCGGATCTGCATGCTCGCCCGCACCGGACCCCGGCCTCGCCGCGACACCTGGACATGGCTCTCGCGGTCATCTCGTGATTCGGCGGTCGCCGAACGGCCCTTGCCCGGTGTGTCCGACATCCCCGAGCTACGGTCGGGCGCGGGTTTGCGCGGCGCGGCTCGGGGGATTGGTCCGGACAGATCGGGCAACTCGCTGGCGTAGGCATCCGTGGGCGGGCTGTCGCCCCGCGCCGGAACAGCATCGAACTGCTGGGTCGGGGTCTTCGACTGCGCGGCCGCGCCGGCTCCCGACGCAGACGTGCCGGAAATGAAGCGGTTCAGCCGGGCGTCAGCACTCAGCGCCGGGCCAGCCGACCGAGGCTCACCGGGCGCTTCCGGCGCCTGGCGTTGCCCCGCGCGCGACGCCTGGGCGGCGCCGCGCTCCCACGGTGGCGATTCGCCGGCATCCGGGCTACGGCCCGCGGGTCCGGGCGTCGCTCGGTGTGCACCGCTACGCTCGCCCGAACCATCCCCGTTTAGGCTGTCGCCCTGATTGAGCGCCCCCGGCTCGTTCGGTGAACTCACCCCGACTCCTTACATCTCCTACCTTGGCCGCCCCGGCGGTGGCAGTCGCATCATGTCTGGTCGGACTGAGTCTAATTGCCCGGCTCGCTGCCCGACTCGCCCGCATCATCACCTTCCTCGCCGTTTTCGTCGGCGTTCGCTTCGGCGTTGCGTGCAATGGCTAACAGTGTGTCGCCCTCACCCAAGTTCATCAACCGAACGCCCTTGGTCTGCCGTCCCGCCTTGCGGACCTGGCGCGCCGCCGTCCGGATGACGCCGCCCCCGGAGGTGATCGCGTACAGCTCACTGTCGTCGTCGACAATCAGCGCCCCAACCAGCCTGCCACGCCGGCGGTCGTACATCACGGTCAGGACGCCCTTGCCGCCGCGGCCTTGTACCGGGTACTCCTCGATCGCGGTGCGTTTCGCGTAGCCACCGGACGTGGCGACCAGCAGGTAGGTGCCTTCGCGGACCACGTTCAGCGACAGCAGCCGATCGTCAGCGTTGAACCGCATGCCCTGCACGCCGGAGGTGGCCCGGCCCATGGGCCGCAGCGCCTCGTCGGTCGCCGAGAACCTGATGGACTGGCCGTTGGCCGAGACCAACAGCAGGTCATCGTCGGCCGAGCACAACATCGCACCAACCAGCTCATCGTTGTCGCGCAGGTTGATCGCCACGATTCCGCCCGACCGGTTGGAGTCGAAGTCGGTCAGCTTCGACTTCTTGACCAGCCCGTTTTTGGTGGCCAGCACCAGGTACGGCGCGTCCTCGTAGCCGCGAATCTGGATGACCTGGGCGATGCGTTCCTCGGGCTGGAAGGCGAGCAAGTTAGCGACGTGCTGACCGCGCGCCGTCCGGGAGGCCTCCGGTAGCTCGTAGGCCTTGGCCCGGTACACCCGGCCCTGGGTGGTGAAAAACAGGATCCAATCGTGGGTCGAGGACACGAAGAAGTGCGCGACGATGTCGTCTTGCTTCAGCCCGGCGCCCTGTACGCCTTTCCCGCCGCGTTTCTGGCTGCGGTACAGATCGGTCTTGGTCCGTTTGGCGTATCCGGTTTCGGTGATGGTGACGACGACGTCCTCGCGCGCGATCAGGTCCTCGTCGCTGACCTCGCCGTCGGCCGCGATGATCCGGGTACGACGGTCGTCGCCGTGCTTTTCGACGATCTCGCCGAGTTCGTCGCGCACGATGCCGCGCTGTCGCTCCGGCTTGGCCAGGATGTCTTCCAGGTCGGCGATCTCGACCTCGATCTTGGCCAGGTCGTCGATGATGCGCTGGCGTTCCAGGGCCGCCAGGCGCCGCAGTTGCATGTCCAGGATGGCCTGGGACTGGATCTCGTCGATGTCGAGCAGCTCGATCAGGCCGGCGCGGGCGATGTCGACGGTCTCCGACGCGCGGATTAACGCGATGACTTCGTCCAGCGCGTCGAGCGCTTTGACCAGGCCGCGCAGAATGTGGGCCCGTTCGTTGGCCTTGCGCAGCCGGTAGGTGGTGCGACGGACGATGACGTCGAGTTGGTGCTCGACGTAGTGGCGGATCATTTGGTCCAGCCGCAGCGTGCGCGGCACCCCGTCAACGATGGCCAGCATGTTGGCGCCGAAGCTCGTCTGTAGCTGGGTGTGCTTGTAGAGGTTGTTCAGCACAACCTTTGCCACCGCGTCGCGCTTGATCTCGACGACGATGCGCACACCGACGCGGTCGCTGCCCTGGTCTTCGACGTTGGCAATGCCACCGAGCCTGCCGTCGCGCACCTGCTCGGCGATCGAGGTGATGAAATTGTCGTGGTTGACCTGATAGGGCAACTCCGTGATGACCAAAGACGTTCGGCCCCTGGCTTCTTCGACCTCCACCACGCCGCGCATCCGAACGGAGCCGCGACCGGTTTTGTAGGCGTCGGCGATGCCCTGGGTGCCCACGATCAGCCCAGCCGTGGGGAAGTCGGGGCCTTTGACCCGCTCCATGACCGCGGCCAGCGTCGCCTCTTCGTCCGCGTCGTAGTTCTCCAGCGCCCAGAACACCGCATCGGCGAGCTCACGCAGGTTGTGCGGCGGGATGTTGGTCGCCATGCCGACCGCGATGCCACCCGAACCGTTGGCCAGCAGGTTGGGGAACCGGCTGGGCAGCACCGTCGGCTCTTGCACCCGGCCGTCATAGTTGGGTATGAAATCGACTGTCTCCTCGTCGATTTCGCGCAACATCTCCATCGCCAGCGGAGTCAACCGCGCCTCGGTGTTGTGGCTGACGAACCCGTTGGACAGGAATGCATGGTCTTCGGTGTCGACGCGCAGGCTGTACACCGGTTGCACGCCCGCGTCGGTCACGGAGGCGACGCGGGCGTAGTAGAACCGGCCGTCGGTGAGGTCGGTCGCGATGGCACGCACGTCGGGGTCGGCGATGTGCGCCAAGATTTCATCGCCGCGAGTGCGCCAGCGTTGGATGCGGTCGACGTTATGGCGATTGAGCCAATCACGGTCGACCCACGACCCGCCCGCGTGTTTGCGGATGAACGTCGCCAGTCCGGGAACGTGGTCACTATCCATGCCGGCGCACGTTGGCATCGAACCCAGAATTCTGGTGAGCTTGGCTTGCTTTACACCACCGAAACCGACTTGCGTTGCAAATATTTCGGCCTGTGCGCGGTTGGTGATAACGACCTTGTGCTCGCCGACCGCCATCCGATACCGCTTAGATATGACCCCGAACTCGAGCAGCATCTGCTGCACGTCTACAGCCAGCTGCTTGCTGCTCGTCGAGTAGGAGATCTGAATCGTATTGCGCGGCAGGGCTGAACATGACCCGTCACCCTCGAAGAGCGCCTGTAAGAACACGCGCTTGACAGCGGTGGGAGCGTGCCACAACCACTCCGGTACAGTCTTGTCTGCCGACCGCAGACCCAGCATCTCCCACAGACGGCTCCGTTTCAGCGCAGTCAGGTTCCACACGTAGAGCGTGTGCTGGAGGGAGCCCGATGCGATGGTCTGCTGGTATATGCCACGCTTGCCGCCGATAACGGCATCGTAAGCACCGGCCACCATCATGAAGTAATCGCGGTCCAGATTGGCAAAGCCGGCTTTAGTCTCCGAAACATAACCCTCACTAATGAAGGCTCCCAACAAGAGCGCTTCCATCACGTCGCGCCAGTCCGCTGGACCGAACTCTACTGGCGGGGTGCGCTGCAAGACGACATAGTCGTCAGGGCCGATTTCTTCGATCAGCTTCCACAAAAGGGTGGGTACGCCGCCAACATCAACGAGGCACAGCAAGGGGTGATTCGCCGTACCGGTGACTTCATAGCCTTCGGCGGTGCGCACCGTGTAGGTCTGGTGCTCGCCCGAATGGAATAAGCGGTCAGCAACAACTGGGTTGCCGTGCCGGTCAAGGACCTTCAGTTCAACGAGATTGTCGGAATTCGGACGAGCCTCGGGCGCCACGTCGCGGATGCGCACCGACTGCCCAAACGGCAACCGCACCAACGCATCTCCGGTGCAACAGTATCTCATGGCCGCCGGTGGGTCGTTGCCCGGCGAGCCGAAGTTGCCCTGACCGTCAACCAGCGGATAACGCAGCGACCACGGCTGCGCCATGCGCACCAGGGTGTCGTAGATCGACGCGTCGCCGTGCGGGTGGTAGTTGCCCATCGTCTCGGCAACCGACCGCGCGGACTTCGCGTGGCTGCGGTCCGGGCGGAACCCGGAGTCGTACATCGCGTACAGCACCCGACGGTGCACCGGTTTGAGACCGTCGCGCACCTCCGGTAGCGCGCGGCCGACGATCACGCTCATCGCGTAGTCGATGTAGCTGCGCTGCATCTCCTGCTGAATGTCAACCGGCTCGATCCGGTCGCCGGCCTCGTCGCCAGGCGGCAGCGTGGTGTCAGTCATCTATTCCTCGATTGGGTTGGCGTGCCTGATGCATCAGACATCCAGGAACCGAACGTCCTTGGCGTTCCGCGTGATAAAGCTTCGGCGTGCGTCGACATCCTCGCCCATCAAGATCGAGAACAACTCGTCGGCGGCCGCGGCGTCGTCGAGGGTGACTTGCCGCAGCACCCTGACTGACGGGTCCATCGTGGTTTCCCACAACTCCTTGGCATCCATCTCACCCAGGCCTTTGTAGCGCTGAATGCCGTCTTCCTTGTTGATCTTTTTGCCGGCCTTCAGCCCGGCCTCCAGCAGACCGTCGCGCTCACGATCGGAGTAGGCGAATTCCGGATCACTGCGCTGCCACTTCAACTTGTACAGCGGCGGCTGCGCCAAAAACACGTGCCCGTTCTCGATGAGCGGTCGCATGAACCGGAACAACAGCGTCAACAGCAGCGTCGAAATGTGCTGCCCGTCAACATCGGCGTCGGCCATCAGCACGATCTTGTAGTACCGCAGTTTGGTGATATCGAACTCGTCGTGAATTCCGGTACCCAGCGCCGTGATGATGGACTGGACTTCGGTGTTCTTCAGCACCCGGTCAATGCGGGCCTTCTCGACGTTGATTATCTTGCCGCGCAACGGAAGGATCGCCTGAAACATCGAATCGCGACCGCTCTTCGCCGAGCCGCCGGCCGAATCACCTTCCACTACATACAGTTCTGACTTGCGGGGATCGGTGGAACGGCAGTCGGCCAGCTTGCCGGGCAGTCCACCGAGATCGGTGGCACTCTTGCGACGCACCAACTCTCGTGCTTTACGAGCCGCGATTCGGGCTTGCGCCGACGACACTGCTTTATTGACAACCACTTTCGCATCCGACGGGTTGGCTTCAAACCAGTGTGTGAGCTGTTCGTTGCAGACCTTCTGCACGAACGACTTGACCTCGGTGTTGCCCAGCTTGGTCTTGGTCTGGCCCTCAAACTGCGGTTCGCTGACCTTGACCGAGATGACCGCGGCCAGGCCTTCCCGGATATCGTCGCCGGTGAGGTTGGGGTCCTTGTCTTTCAGCAGCTTACGGTCCTTGGCGTATTTGTTGACCACCGACGTCAAGGCGCTGCGAAAACCCTCTTCGTGGGTACCGCCCTCGTGCGTATTGATGGTGTTGGCGAACGTGTGCACCGACTCGGAATAGCCGGCATTCCACTGCATCGCGATCTCGGCTTCGTGACCGGGCCCCTTGCCGGAGAAATCCACGATGCTGCTGTGGATTGGGCTCTTGGTGCGGTTGATGTGCTTCACGAAGTCGACCAAACCGCCGGGGTAATGGAAGGTGCGGCGCTTAACCTTATGTGGCGCAGCGGATTCAGCGGCCCGCTCACTCGCCGACTTGGGTGCCTCCGCGACGTCGCTGACGACCTCATCGACGACCTCGTCCTGAGTGACACGCTCGTCGGTCAGATTGATCGTCAGCCCCTTATTGAGGAAGGCCATCTCCTGTAGCCGGCGAGCGACGGTTTCGAAGTCGTACTCCGTGGTCTCGAAGATATTGGGGTCGGCCCAGAACCGTACCCTGGAACCTGTTTTCTTGGTCGCGGCGCCTTTCTGGAGGCCCACCGGCTCGGACTGTTTGTAGGACTGCGCCCACTCGTAGCCGTCGCGCTTGATCTCGACCTCGAGCCGGCTGGACAGCGCGTTGACCACCGATACACCGACGCCGTGCAGACCGCCGGATATCGCATACGCCTCGGAGTCGAATTTGCCGCCAGCGTGCAATTGGGTCATCACGACGTCGACGGTGGGTATCCCGGAGGCGTGCATGGCCACCGGGATGCCCCGGCCATCGTCGGTGACTTCGACGCCACCGTCCTCGAGCAAGACCACGTCGACAGTAGT
>Ga0307479_10007434_pt1 | contig 10100 bp, 11 predicted proteins | sample atmos_gasesECM4C_FD_203743 | JGI IMG/M metagenome (GOLD analysis project Ga0307479, IMG submission 203743) | Hardwood forest soil microbial communities from Morgan-Monroe State Forest, Indiana, United States - atmos_gasesECM4C_515 | ecosystem: Environmental > Terrestrial > Soil > Temperate...
CACGCTTGCTCAACGACCAAAGGCGGCTCTCGCAGCGAATGGACTTCGCATTCAACTCGCATTCAGGCTACGACATACTCGTCACCAGCACCTTACCGACGGATTGGGGGGTGGCTGCACCACTTGATGCTCTGTCGCCCATTCCGAAGCCCAATCCCCGCACACGCGAATATCGTGGAATTCCATGTCCTGCTTCGTCACTTTGTATCCCGGCATCTTCGCCACGATGTCTTCCACCCAGGCCGCAATCTTTTTCTTTCCGATCATCGGCGCGTCTCCCGGCATCAAATCGACTCCGTCCTCCGCCCACAATGCCAAAATCCGCGGCGTATCCATCTTCAAGTGCAACTGCACGTACCGCTGGTTGAACGCCTCAATCTCTTTCCGCTCGGCTTCTTCCGTCGTTCGCGCTTTCATTCGCATCGCCGCCATTGGCAAACCGACGAAGCAAGCGCCTAAAAGTAGTTTTCTTCTGAGGTCCATCCATCCTCCCTCTCTGGTCCAAATACGCGCTCAATTTATCCGAACCGGTCCACTCCGGAAAGCCTAATCTGCTCGTTGTCTGTTTTCTTCTTCCTATGCCCATTTTGGAAAACTTGACACTTCGCGTATGATTAACAGTTGCCTCGCGACCTAGCGACGCGGCTGTAGTCCTCTGGCCTTGCCTGAGAGCCGCGCAGACCGGACGCGACAGAATGGAGCTCCATGAAACCCGGGATTCACCCCGACTATCACACCGTAACGGTACACTGCGCCTGCGGCCATAATTTCACGACTCGTTCGACCATCAAGGGCGACCGGCTGAACGTTGAAATCTGCTCGAACTGCCATCCCTTCTTCACCGGCAAGCAGAAGCTCGTCGACACCGCCGGACGCGTCGAGCGTTTCACCAAGAAGTACGCCGACGCCGCCGCCAAAGTCGAAGCCGCCAAGAAGTAAACCTGCTCAAACCTTGTGGGACAGCCACTGCTGGCTGTCCCTTTTCTTTCTCTCTCTTCCTTCCTTTCTTTCTCTTTCTCTCTCTTACTCTCTCTCTTTCTCTTTCCTTGAAGGTAAATCCTTCCGCGAACTCTGCGCGTGACTCTGCGGATCTCCGTGTTTCTGCGTTATCTTTTCTTTTCCTCGGCTTTCAAATGTACAATGAACTTCCATCGTGGCAACCCAATCCCGCATGTTCGATGGCGCGCGCCCCGACGAACTCGTTGAATCCGCCCCGCCGCGCGTAACCCTACGCAACTACTTCGCGCACCCTTTTGATTCCGCCATCGCCGCCGCTCGCACCTGTTACGCTCCTCGCCTGATCGGCCCCGAAGAAATCACCGACAAGCAGCGCCTCAATATCGGGGCCGCCACCTTTTACAGCGGCCACCACACCGTTTACCAGCACGCCCATTTCGAATTCGGCCTCGAAAACGTCAGCCGCCAGTTCGTCTGGTCCTTCCTCCACGCCCATCCCTTTTACAATTCCGAGCAGCAAAGCCAGCGTTACGTCCGTCTAGATCGCCCGCAGGCCTATGTCCCGCCCACCTCGCTTTTCTTCGACGAAAAGTCCAAAGAAATCTACGAAGCCACCATCGCCCGCGCCTGGAACTACTATCGCGAGCTATCCTCTCTTCTGATCAGCGACGCCCGCACGATTCTCAACGATATCTGGCACATCGGCCCCATGTCCCACCCCAAGCGCCTCCAGAAAATCGAGCGCTCCGCCGAAAAACGAGCCATCGAAATCGCCCGCTATGTTTTGCCCGTCGCCGCCTTCACCACCATGGTGCACACCGTCTCCGGCATCGTCCTCCATCGCCTATGGCGCATGAGTTCCGCCTCTGACACCCCCAGCGAAGCCCGTGCCGTCATCGGCGAAATGGTTTCACAGGTCAGAGCAATCGACGCCCAATTTTTCGATCGATTCGGCACCGAGCCTCTCGAAGAACTGCCAGAATGGAAGGATACTGTCTCAAATCAGAATGCCGGCGAAGCCTTCGCCTACGAATTCGACGCCAAGCTCAACGGCAAGACTTCCTGCCTCGTCGACTACTCCCCTAACGCCGTCCGCGTCATGGCCGAATCCTACCGCGCCGTCACCGGCCTAACCGAATCTCAATGCAGCGACCTCGAGGCCATCGATCGCCTGTTGAATCCCGCCCGCAATCTGTACCGCCTCGAAACGCTAAACGTCGGCGTCCACGCCCCCATCATGCGCGCCCTCCAGCACGCCAATTACACCTTCGCCAAAAAAATCAGCCACACCGCCGATAGCCAGGACCAGCGCCATCGCATGGTCCCCGGCTCGCGCCCTCTTCTCACTCTCGCCGACACCCGCGAACCCGACTACATCACCCCCAAGCTCCTCAACAACAATCCGCGCGCCAAAGAAGTCTACGACCGCGCCATGGGCGACGCCTGGACCGCAAAAAATGAACTCCTCGATCGCGGCGTCCCTCCCGAATTCGCCCTCTACCTTCTCCCCAACGCCAAATCCATCCGCCTCTACGAATCCGGCTCCCTCCTCCATCTCCTCCACAAATGGACCATGCGCACCTGCTTCAACGCCCAGGAAGAAATCTACCAATCCTCCATGGACGAGCTCGCCCAGCTCCGCGAAGTCCACCCAGAACTCACCCGCTACATTGGCCCCCCGTGCCACATCCGTGCCAGCATCACCACCCCCATCTGCACCGAAGGCTCCCACTTCTGCGGCATCAAAGTCTGGCTCGACTTCCCCAACATCTCCCGCCGCATTTAAATTGAATCCGCGACGGTCTTCTATAGAAGAAAGAAGCTGTCAGCCGCTCGTCACATACCTGACAGTTACTTGCAACCCCTCCTGCGCCAGGTAGTTGATATACGCGCGAGGCATGGGAGCATCAAGAAATGGTCGGCCATGTTTCTCTTCGGTGATGAAAACCAGGCTAGATGGTTTCTTCTTGCGCTTCTGATTCCATATGATGACTTTCACGATGTCCTTGTAGAACTCAGCCCAGGCGTTCTTTCTCGACACCTTGAACTCATACGCGGACGCAGTCTGTGAATCTACTATGTCTATTTTCTGATCCAGTTCGGGAGCTACCATAGCTTCGATCTGGAATCGGTCAGGGTCGAGTTCATGGACCGCGCGCCGCCATACTTTGGCTATGGCTTGAGCGTTTCTAGTATTCTCAGAAACGTCTCTCGAATCCTTGAGCCTTGTGATGAATGCGAGTTGGGCAGCACCAACAATAGGATCTTCCATAGCGCCCGCCTTTCACCTCCAACTAAAAACTACAAGTCCCCAGGCCGCAATCCGGTATGCTTCGCAATGCGGGCCAGCATCTTCGGCCCGATTTCCACCCCATCGTGAAACGCCCAAACGTAGTCGCCCCGCTCCGAGTGTGTCAGAACAACGTGTGAACCTCTTTGTGATTTGATTGTGTAACCGCTGCGAAGAAGTGCGCGGAATACTTTTGCTGCCTTCGTGCTAGGCCACTGACCCACGGTCAAGCAGCTTCTATGGAAACCGTAACGGTTTCGGCAGGTTCTTTCTGTTGTTCGATGCGATCGGCAAGGACGCGCAGCGCGAGAGCCTGCGCGGAAGCTACGGCTTCCTTTTCCGTAGCCCCGTAAGCCAATACGCCCGGCACGTCTACAATCTCCGCAATCCAGCGACCGTCGGCCTCAAGTTCTGTTTCGACTTTATAAATGATGTGCGACACGCCTTCATTCTAGCATGCCCCGCGGCGCTTAACTTGAAAGGCCTCGCAATAAAGCTCGCAGAAAGTCTTGCGGATAAAGCGGCCATCTTCGGGGGAAGCGCCAGCGAGTTTGCGAATCTTTGCGATCCGTTCTCGGCGACTCATCGAACGGAAGCGTTGATCAATCGCCAGGGCTAGTTGCTTCTGTGACATGGCCAGATTTTAGCACGCGTTTTGTAGCGTATACAGGTGAGCGGTTCCATGCGCATCCCCCCAGCCTCGCTCGCCGCATCAGAGACTGATCTAGTGTTTGCCAATACTGCCGCTTTAACTAGGTAACCTCCTTGCTGCCTTTGAGCGTCTAATTCACAAGAGGATACCTCCCATGTTCGTCTCCGCCCGCCCCATCACCGCCGTCCTGACGGCAGCCATGCTCTTAACTCCCGCCTCCTTCGCCTTCGACACTCCTTTGTCCGATCAAGCCGTCCGCGAAGCCTACTTCCTCGGCCGGCGCGGTGACGAAACCATGGCCGCTTTCCTCAACAAATACACAAAGTATTTAGAGGCGCCGAAAACCGGTCCGGACATCGCCTCCGTCACTTTCTTCACTCCTTTCGCTCTCCTCGTCCAGCAATCCAGCCAGCACTCCTCCGGTTACAGTGCCCAGCAAGCCGCCCTTGATCATCGCGATCAAGGAGAATTCGTGAGAATCATCGTCCAAATCCAGCTCACCAATTCTTATGCGGCATACATCGTGCGCCCCACCGGGACGCGCTCTGGCTCCCCCAACGGCTTCGTCCCCCGTCCCTATGACTTCTGGAAAGATTTCGACGTGAAGGTCTCCAGCGACGACAAAAAGCTCCGGCCCTTCTCTTCTTCCGGCCATCCCAATCTCATTTGCTCCGATGATGGCGGTTGCGAAGTCACCGGCGCCACCCTCCAATTCGACTTCCTCGCCGATGCCTTTGCCTCCGGCTCCGCCACTATTGACGTGGATCCGCCCGAAGGCGATCCCGTCTCAATCGACTTCGACCTCGATCACCTTCGCTGACCGCTTCGTCCGCGGCGGTGCGAAAATCAGCGTTATACTTGCTCTCAGGATCGTCCCAATGCGCCACGTCTTTCGCATCCTCGGCAGCTTCCTCATAGCTCTTTGTGTGAGTCTGCCCGCATCGCCATTCGATACTCCTCTCTCCGACGAGGCCATCCGTGAAACCTATTTCCTCGGCCAGCGCCACGACGGAACCTTCCCCTCGATTTTGAGCAAATACATCAAGAACCTCCCGCCTCCTAAGTCCGGTCCTTATGTCTCCTCTGTCACCTTCCTGACGCCTTTCATCCAGCTTGTCGAGTACTCCGACGGTTACATCGGCGACTACAGCGCCCAGAAGGCTCTGCACGATCACCGTGGTCAGGAAGAATTCGTGCTGATCTTCATTGAGATCCAACTGACGGATTCTTATGGCCGGCTCATCGCTCCTCCGCCGAACTGGCGCTCCCGCTCTCCTGAGGCGTTGGTGCCTCGCCCCAGCGACTTTTGGCGGGACTTCCAGGTTCAGGTCTATAACGGCGACCAGCCCCTCACCCCCTACGATTTTCACGGCCACGGCACCTTCGGTTGCGCTCGTCGTGGTCCCTGCATCTTGACGGGTGCTACCCTCGAATTCGATTTCCGTGCCGAATCCTTTACTTCCGATTCGGCCACGATCCACGTAATTCCCCCCGAAGGCGACCCCGTCTGCGTCGACTTCGACCTCACCCGCCTCCGGTAACGGCATCGGTTTGACCCGTCACCCACTCCCCAGCCTCGTTAGGGAAAGTAATTTCCTATTGGCTTTTTGTTACATAGTGCTATCATTACTGTCAGGTAAAATTGCGGCTCTTTCTTCTGGATGCGAGGACAGCGCCAGCAGTGGACACCTTGCAAAAGCGGAGCGCCGCCTCTTTTCTTCCTTACTTCCTTACTTCCTTACTTCCTTACTTCTTTGCGTCTTTTCTTTCACGATCGCCATCGCAAGGTCACCGGTCCATCCATCGGATGCGCCATTGGCGCGCCCGTCCGCCGCGACTCGAGTAAGTTAGCTTTCAGCGCGAAATACCATTTCGCCGGCCGGTCCGCGTCGTCAATCAGCATCAACCGCGGATTGTGCTTTAGCCCTTCCGCTTGCTGGATCATGGTCTCTTGATCTTGCCGCAGGAAAATCTTGCCGAAGATCCGGAAAATCGAAACCGGCAGAAAGAACAAATTCCAAGCCGCCACGAAATCGATCCGGCAAAGGTCTCTCCGCACCGGTGTCACCGTCGCCCGGCTGGAAAACCACATCTTCCCGCTTTGATCGATCTCCGTGCGCAGATTCGGCAGCACAAAATCAATCGTCGTCGTCACCGGCTCCCCAGTAATTTTCTTAAGCAACTGATAAGGTGCGCTGTTCGTACTCGGCGAATGCGGGCTCATCCGGAAGCCGTTCGGAATCGGCTCGAACCGCTTGGCTTTCTCGTGAATGCTTCCCCGTCTCCGCCAAAACCACGATTGGTGCACGAAAGGCCCATGCGCCGGGTCCATCAACCCGATAATCCCGTGATCGATGTGCGAAGGCAGCTCGCAGGAAAGATGCGTGATCTTGTATTTGTCGCTGAACACCGCAAGAGCCGGCGCCGCCGGAATCGTCTCCGGCAGCTTCGTCCCCGGCGAATTCATATAAACCCAAACGTACCCGTCCCGCTCTTCGCACGGACAATGCCCCGCAAAAATCCGCTCCACTTTCAGCTTGTCCTGGCTGGAAAGCGATGGAATCTCGACGCACTGCCCGCTGCAGGCATCAAACCGCCATCCGTGATAACAGCACTCCACCACTTTCCCATCCAGCCGCCCATAAGACAGCGGTATCCCCCGGTGCGGGCAAGAATCCCGCATCGCAAAAACTTTTCCTTCGGAAGTTCTGCCCAGCACCAGCGGCACTTCCAGCAGCATCGCCTTGACCAACTCCTGCCCGCGAATCTCCGTGCTCCGCACCGCCGGATACCAAAAATCCCAAAGAAATCCGGCGTCTGCCTGAGCCGCAGTTTCCTTCGCCGCCTCAGCATCCATCCGCATCATCGTTCGTACCGCTTCACTCATGGTCGTAGTCGCATCGTAGTATACCGCCCCGCCGCGCCATTTGGTCCAAGGTAACGAAGACTAAAGATTTGGAGATAGAATCTGTCAGGGGGTGCGACATGCAGCGCTCGACGTTCTTGCTCCTAGGTCTCTTTATTGTCTCGACGCCTGCATTGAGTCAGACAACCTCAACTGACTCGCAGACACTGCAAGCTCTGCCGGCGGAAGTTCGTCAACTACGGCAAGATTTGCAAACAACTACGGTCGCCGCGCAAAGAGCGCAGATTCTTCTTTATCGTTTGCAAGTCCAGGAAGCGGCCGTCTCGCGCGCCTCACAACACCTTGCTGACGCCCGCGCAAAACTCGCTGAAACGCAGTCTGCTCGTACGAAGCTGGCGGCCCAAATAAAGAGCTCTGAAGATTTCGTACACAACACTGAGAATCCTCCAGCCGACCGGAAACAAATCGAAGGTTGGCTTCCCCAGGGCAAGGCGAGACTCCAATCGCTCGAGAGCGAAGAGCAGCAAAGGCAAACGAGAGAAATAGAGGCTGAAGAACAACAGCGGATGGAACAGGCCAAGCTCGGCGGACTCCAGGATCGGCTGGACCAAATCGAGAAGGCCTTGGAAAACTTGAGCCAGCAGCCGGGTAGTATTCGGCACTAGGCGCGCTGCCACTTCGAGCCTCCGTGTTTGCGTCAAAGCAAAATCGGCGTTATCCTTCCAGAAGAGCATATCGATGTACGCCGCCTTCTATTAGCTGACTTTCCCGCCGCTCCCACACCGGAGCGCGACCCTGATTTTTCACCAGTCACGAGTCGACAACCACCAGTCACAATCGTTTTACGAGGTACTGCAATGGCCGTTCTTTCGCTTACTGAAAAATTGAATCAGCTTGGCACGCGCTACGACGAATTGACGCAGCAGCTTTCGACTTCGGAAGTGGCTTCCGATTCCGCGCGCTACCAGAAAGTCGCCAAGCAGCATGCCGAACTCGAAGAGATCGTCGAAAAGCACCGCGAGTACCAGCAAATTGAAAAGGACCTCGCCGGCGCGCACCAGATGTTCATCGAGGCGGAAGACGCCGAGATGAAACAAATGGCGCACGACGAGGAAAAGCACCTTCAAGAGCGCAAGGAAACCGTCGAGCGCGAACTGAAGCTTCTGCTCCTCCCGAAAGATCCTCTCGACGACAAAAGCGTCATCGTGGAAATTCGCGCTGGCACAGGCGGCGACGAAGCCGCTCTCTTTGCCGCCGAACTCTTTCGCATGTATTCGCGCTACGCGGAAACGCAAGGCTGGAAAGTGGAAGTGCTGGAAAGCTCGCCGTCTTCTCTCGGCGGATTAAAAGAAGTCGTCGCCGCGATTCAGGGCAACAAAGTGTATTCAAAATTGAAATACGAAAGCGGCGTGCACCGCGTCCAGCGTGTTCCCGCGACGGAAACGCAAGGCCGCATTCACACTTCCGCCGCCACTGTCGCCGTTCTTCCCGAAGCCGACGAAATCGACATCAAAATCGAAGCGAAGGATTTGCGCATCGACACCTTCTGCTCTTCCGGCCCCGGAGGCCAGTCCGTCAACACCACCTATTCCGCCGTGCGCATCACGCACATTCCCAGCGGCCTCGTCGTTTCCCAGCAGGACGAAAAATCGCAAATCAAGAACCGCGCCAAAGCCATGCGCGTTCTTCGCGCGCGCCTGTACGAACAGGAACAAGAGAAGCGCCAGGCCGCGCTCTCCGCCGAGCGCCGCGGACAGATCAAAACCGGCGACCGCTCCGAAAAAATCCGCACCTATAATTTCCCGCAGAACCGTGTCACCGATCACCGCATCGGACTGACGCTCCATCAGCTAACCGAAGTCATGGACGGCAAGCTCGCCCCGCTAGTGGATGGCCTCGTCTCGCATTACGAATCCGAGCGCCTCCAACAAGAACTAGCCACCGCCTGATGCCACGCCACTCATTGCATTCGCGCGCCGCGAGGACCTATGCATATTTCCGCGCTCATTTCTTCTCTGTGAACTCTGCGTCCCCTGTGTTCTCTGTGTTAATTCTTCCGGTTTTTTCTTAGCCGCATGCAGCAATGAGTAACAAAGAATCGCAGATCGACGTTCGCTCCGCCCTGAGACAAGGGCTCGCCCAACTGCGCGAAGCGTACGTCCCCTCCTTCACGCTAGCTGCCGAACTTCTGCTCTTGCACGTCCTCGGCCGCGACCGCACATGGCTTTACGCGCATCCCGAAGAGCAAGTCTCCAGCGCGGACGCTGATCGCTTCTTCGCGCTGATCGCCCGTCGCGCAAATGGCGAACCGACCCAGCACCTCACCGGCAAGCAGGAGTTCTGGGGCCTCGAATTCGAAGTAACGCCGGACGTCTTGATTCCCCGCCCCGAAACCGAACACGTCATCGAAGTTGCCCTCGACCGCCTGGCCGTTCGCGAACTCCGCGCCGGCCGCAAGCAAACCCTCACCGGCGAAGGCCTGCAAATCGCCGACATCGGCACCGGCTCCGGCTGCATAGCGATCGCCCTAGCGAAAGAATTGCCGCAGGCAACAATTTTTGCCAGTGATGTTTCACGTGCCGCGCTCGCCGTCGCCCAACGCAACGCCAAGCGCCACTCTCTCTCCGATCGCATCCGTTTCCTCGAATGCAATTTGCTCGATGGCTTCCTCCATCGCGCCGCCGCAAGCGCGGACATTTCCGATGTAGGGGCGCAGTATGCTGCGCCCCTACTCGGCAACGAGGCACCTAACGCAAAACCCGGGTCACGGATTACGGGTCACGGATCACGTTCTCTCGATCTCGTCGTGAGCAATCCGCCCTACGTCAGCCGCCGCGAAGCCGCCATGCTCATGCGCGAAGTCGGCTATCACGAGCCGGAAATCGCGCTCTACGGCGGCGAAGAAGGCTACGAACTCTACGCCGGTCTCATCGCGCAATCCGCCGCGCACCTCAAGCCCAGCGGCATTCTCGTCCTCGAACTCGGCTACAACAGCCTCCCCGCCGTCCAGCCGCTCCTCGACACCTGGACCAACGTAGCCGTAACCAACGACCTAGCCGGAATTCCCCGCGTCCTCGCCGCTGAACGGTTGTAGTGGACAAAACCGCGGCGTACGCTATGGGGCATGCAAGAGTTCGCGCGATTCCGAGCTAAGCATGGGCCGCTCGACGAGCGGTCGGCGGAGGCGACGGCGTCCATTCTGCACGTGGACATGGACGCGTTTTTTGTTTCGGTGGAGTTGCTGGATCGACCGGAGCTGCGCGGCAAACCCGTGGTCGTCGGCGGGCGGCCCGATCAGCGCGGCGTCGTATCCGCCGCGAGCTACGAAGCGCGGA
>Ga0307479_10007435_pt1 | contig 10100 bp, 8 predicted proteins | sample atmos_gasesECM4C_FD_203743 | JGI IMG/M metagenome (GOLD analysis project Ga0307479, IMG submission 203743) | Hardwood forest soil microbial communities from Morgan-Monroe State Forest, Indiana, United States - atmos_gasesECM4C_515 | ecosystem: Environmental > Terrestrial > Soil > Temperate...
TTCTTCAGACCTTCCACTCGCAACATTGAATCCTGATGAATTAGATGCAATTGTTGTCTCTTTCGTTCCAACCCCGCTGCCGGCATGCAGTTTGCGGGATTCCAGCTTACAGGAACGGCAGTATCCCACTCGCCCTAAGATTAGTGCGGAGCGGACTGAAATCGTTTCCAGGCCATCCCGCTTCCAGAATCCATACATGCGAAAAACTGTACACCGGGCTTAAAACCTGACATGTGACTTGAATCACAGCTGGTGTTGATGCAAAAACTGGCAACGGATCTGGGCTCCTTCCCGCCATCCCCGCACCCTACGAGCAACTTTCCCGCCAGACTCCGCTACTCATAACGCAGCGCCTCGGCGGGAAGAATGCGAGAGGCTGACCATGACGGATACAGGGTGGCCACGAATGAGATACCCACTGCGACGAGGGCGACGATCGCTCCGTCGATCATCCTGGGCGCGAAGGGGACGTAGTCGATGGAGTAGACCTCGGGCGATAGCGAAATGATATGGTAGTGGCCCCCGGCATAAGAGATGGCGTAACCGAGCACCAGGCCGATGGCGGTACCGATCACTCCGATCAGGACTCCCTGGGCGATGAAGACGTTGCGCACCTGTGCTTTGCGAGTGCCCATGGACATGAGCACGGCGATGTCTTTGGTCTTCTCCATCACCATCATAATGAGGGAGATGAGGATGTTAAGCGCGGCCACGAAGACGATGAGTCCGATGGTGATAAAAGTGACGACTTTTTCCAAGCGTAGGGCACGGAACAGTGCCTTGTTCTGCTCCATCCAGTTGGTGGCCATGAAACCTTTGCCGGCGCCGTCTTCAAGGGTGCGGGAGATCACGTCGGCCTGGTAGATGTCGTCGACTTTGAACTCGAGGACCGAGATCAGATCCCCGAGGCCGAACAGTTTTTGCGCGTCCGAAAGGCGCGCGAAGGCCCAGCTGGAGTCATAGTCGAAGAAGCCGGAGTTGAAGATTCCCACCACGCGGAAGCGGTTGTATTTGGGCACCATGCCGAAGGGGGTCAGCTCCCCCTGCGGACTTGTGACCAGCACATCAGAGCCGACGGTAGCGCCGAGGTTGTCGGCCATGTCTTTGCCGAGGACGATGGGAGGCATGGCGGCCTGTCGCCGTGCAACGCCGGCGAGCGAGTCAGGAGACTCTTCGATTTCTGAGGGTGTGGCTGGTGTGGAGCGGACACTCCTGTCCGCTGCTTTTGACTCTGGTTTTGATTCTGTCTGCGTGGTGCCAGTGTCCTCCAGCGGCGCGGCCGATCCCTCTTTCATCGAGTTGAGCAGATCGCCCACTCTCCGTTCGTAACGGGGGATCATCCCTTTGAGAACGGCCCCGCGAGCCCGAGGGCCGCGGGAGATCAGGACTTGCTCGAAAATGGCGGGGGCCGCGGCGACTACGTGAGGCTGCTTGGAGAGGCGCTCCATGAGCGGGGGCCAGTCCTTGATGCCATCATCGGCGATGCGCTGCAGGCTGATGTGCGAAGTCGAGCCCAGCAGCCGCTGCTGGAGGTCCTGGCGAAAGCCGTTGTTGATGGCCAGGGCGACCACGAGGGAGGCGACTCCGGCCGCGACTCCGGCGATGGAGATGCCGGTGATGATGCCAATAAAGGCCTGGCGGCGTTTGGCGCGAAGATAGCGGCGAGCGATGAAGAGTTCGAAGCGCATGAAGAGCTATCAGCCCGTTCGGCGTTCGCCTCAGGGTAGGCTGAGAACAGCTATCAGCCTTCAGCCAAATCGGATTATAGCGGGGGATGCCCCTCTGCGATCTCAGCGACCTCGGCACCGAGTTTTTTTCTTGCTAGACGCGTGGCAGAACTGCAGGCACCGTTGATCGATATTGACGGTATTCTTCCCCAAATCGCTTCTCCAGTTCGGCATCTTCCATGCGGATCATCACTGCGCCGGTGACGATTGCGAATGCGGTTAGGAGGCAGCAGACGAGGACGCCCGTACCTATGCTCCAGGCCAACATTTCGCAGAGGTGAGCCAGGTAGACAGGATGGCGGACATGCCCGCGGATGCCGGCGGTCACAAGGCGGTCGTCGCGATGGCCGGCGCGAATCTCCGGCAGACCGCCGAGTTGGGCCAGGCTGAAGTGTGTTCCAGCGTGGGAATAGACATAGATACCCACGGCAAAGAGAAGCGCTGCAGGAATCCAGCTCCAGAGGGTCGAATATAGCAATATGCCTCGCCACGGGGCTGTCAGGGCGCCTATACCGACCCACATGACGATCCAGGCTGGAACGAGCACGCGGAACGGAGAACGCTCGCTCTCCCGCCAGCGATGCGCCCGAGGGTGAACCATCAGCCAGAACGACGGGATGGTGGAATAGACGACGCAGGCCAGCCATCCCAAAGTTCGCAGGAACTGCATGGGGTGATTTTACGCGCTCATCTGAAGCCTGCATCCTGGCGGCAGAGACGTTGGAATGAAGGTCTCTATGAAGGCCGTACATGTTCCTTTGGTTTTTGGCTCTGGGTACATCTTCTAGCCGATTTCGAGCTTCGGAGCGATAATGAAAAAATGGCGCGTGCTTTGCTGAATGAAAATTGGCTTCCGAAGGCTGTCCTCTGCTTGCGGGAATATGACCGGCACAAATTTCTTCTGGATGTAATCGCTGGGGTCACGGTGGGGCTGGTGGCGCTGCCACTGGCCATGGCGTTTGCCATCGCTTCGGGATTGACTCCACAGGCGGGGATTTATTGCGCCATCGTCACCGGATTTCTGATCTCGGCGCTGGGTGGGTCGAAGACGCAGATTGGCGGCCCAACTGGGGCGTTCGTGGTTGTCGTAGCGGGGATTGTCGCGGTGCACGGCGTGGACGGGCTCTTCATGTGCACGGTGATGGCGGGTGTGCTGCTGGTCATCATGGGACTGACTGGCCTGGGCACGGCGGTGAAGTTCATTCCGCGGCCGGTGGTGATCGGCTTTACCAACGGAATTGCGGTTCTGATCGCGAGCACGCAGGTGAAGGATTTCTTCGGGCTGCATCTCGGCAAAGTTCCGGGCGTGTTTTGGCTGCGCATGGAGGCCTTGGCAGCTAACTTCCATACGCTGTCATTCGAGGCGAGCGCGCTCGCGGCGTTCACGCTTCTGACGCTGATTATCTGCCGCAGCCTTTCCCTCCGCATTCCTGGACCGATCGTGGCGCTGCTGCTGGCCACCAGCGCGGTCTATTTCTTCAAACTGCCGGTAGAAACGATCGGCACGAGATTCGGTGGGATTCCGGGAGGCCTGCCGCATCTGCAAATTCCGAAGTTTCGCTCAGACTTGATCCACGGGCTGCTGGGGCCGGCGTTTACGGTGGCCATGCTGGGGGCAATTGAATCGCTGATGTCGGCGGTGGTGTCGGACCGCATGAGCAACGACCGGCACAATCCTAATGTGGAGTTGATCGGACAAGGCGTGGCGAATGTCTTCTCGCCGATGTTTGGCGGATTACCGGCCACGGGGGCGATCGCGCGGACGGCGACGAACATCCGGTCCGGGGCGCAATCGCCCGTCGCGGGGATGATCCATGCGTTGACCTTGCTGTGCATCCTGCTGTTTGCGGCGCCGCTGGTCAGCTATGTGCCAATGGCGGCGCTGGCCGGGATTCTGATGGTCGTCGCTTACAACATGGGCGAGTGGCGCGAGATTCCGCAGCTGCTGAAGTTGACCAAGACCGACATCAGTATCTGGCTGGTGACGTTAGCTTTGACCGTGTTTGCCGACCTTACCGTGGCGGTCGAAGCAGGAATGATCCTGGCGGCGCTGCTGTTCATCAGCCGCGTAGCCTCGACGACGACAGTGTCGCGAGTCACCGACGACTACGTCGAAGACGGGCGCGTGCACATTCTGCAAGACAAGGACATTCCCTACTACGCGACGATCTTCCGCATTCACGGGCCGTTTTTGTTTGGCGCGACCGACAAGATTTATGCGGTCACGGAGAACCTGCACAAACTGCCGCCGGTGGTGATTCTGCGATTACGGAATATGACGGCGCTCGATGCGACCGGGTTGTTCGCCATGGAAGAGGTCGCCAAGCAACTGCACGCTACAAAACGCACGCTAATCCTCTGCGGGGCACGGGAGCAGCCGGCCCAGTTGATTCACCAGGCGGAGTTTGCGGAGGTCATCGGCGAAGAGAACATCTGCGAGAATGTGCAGGAGGCGCTGCGCCGGGCTGAGGAAGTGTACGAGGGGCTGGAGCAGAAGTTTGTAGGGGCGAAGAGCTAGGGCGCTGGATTTATCTCGGCTGCGAGAACTGGTACCTGCGAGTCTGTGTCATATCTTTATTCTGTGTTCCCCTCTTCCGCCCCTTCGGGGCTTGTTCATTTTTCCGTTCGTTCCCCACGGCTTGCGCCGTGGGCTTTATTCTTGCGCCGCTTCGCGGCTAAAAGCGTTGGGCGTTGCTCTACTCTGAGGTGCGCAAAACGAGTTCTCACGCATACTCTGAAGCCCGCATCCATTTTTGACTACTGACGCGGCGGCGACGGCGGCCGATCAGAGGACTCCTTCAATTCTTGTCGGAAACGGTGAGGACTGGGGGCCGCGGCCTCGCTAGCGTACCAGCCACTCGGTGGCGGTATGCACCTGAACCAGCAACTGACTGTAGGTGACGGCGAACACCGCGATGGTGGCCAGAGCTGCGGTCGTTCCGTACCAGGGAGAATATTTCTGGAGCGGGACGCGGCGGGCGTCGCTCCAGGCGACGAGGCGCTCCACGCGGGCGTTCATGGTGGATGCGGGGCTGTGCAGCAGGGCGGCCGTCAGGTCAACCGGAGGCTCTGTCGGGCCTAGCTTGGAAAGTTTGATGAGTGCGGCGGCCAGGTCGAGCGCCTCGCCCGCGCTCGAGACAGCGGCGTCATCGGCGGCCATTTCCGTGGTCTCGAGCCATGCGCCTTCCAGAGCGGACATTCCCGGAAAAGCCACGAAGCGCAGCAGAAGCTTTTTGAAATTGTCGCGGTGGCGCACGTGCGCCACGTCATGGTTCAGAGCGGCGTGCAGTTCATTGGCGTTAAGCGCCAATTCGGCGGCACGCGACAGCAGGACTTTGGGTCGGGCAATGCCGGCGGCGATCAGTGCGGGAACCGGGCGCGCGATCCGCAAAACCGGCACGGGAGCGGCGGCCGCGATGGGCTGAGCGCCGCGGGTCCATCCACTGATGGCACGGGAAGCGCGGCGCATCGCCAGGGCCGCGTTGAGGAAGCCGAAGATTCCGAGGGCACCGCCGCAGAGGCCGAGCGCGAGGGGAATTCCGCCAATGGGTTCCTCGATGGCCCGCGGCTCGAGCAGCAGAAACGAGGGCACGGTGAAGGCCGCAGTGATGACGGCTGCGGTGGTTAGCGGGAAGATTCGCAGGGCAAACAGAAGGTCGGCAATGCGCCGGACGGGATAGTGCTGGGCGTGCAGCAGGAACGAGCGCCAGACGAAACAAACGGCCAGCGACAGAGCGCAGTACACCATTACGAATACCGAGAAAGAGACGGCGATGCCGCGCGCGGCAAACATTATTCCTTGTCCTTGCCTTTCAGAGAATGGTTGCGCGCGTCGGGGGAGCGCAATTCGCGACGTTTGTTTTCGACCAGATGCCACAGGTCGTCGAGCAACTGCGCATCCCGCTGACTCAGAATTTCGACCAGATACGAAAGAGGCAACGACGAAGCGGGGCTGGCATCGAGCATCTGGCGCACGGCTTCGCCGGCCGCCTCGCGGTGCAGTTCTTCGCGGGTGAAGCGCGGAGCGTAGCGGAAGGCGCGGCCTTCGGCCTCGCGGGTCAGTACACCTTTCTTGAAGAGGCGGTCGAGCGTCGTCATCACCGTCGTGTAAGCAAGGTCGTGATAACCACCTTCCAGCAAGTCGCGGACGGTGGCAGGACCGCGCTGCCACAGTGCTTCGAGGACACGCTCTTCAAGCGGTCCGAGCTGGGATGAAGAGGCGCGAAGGTGGAAGATGCGTTTCATGCGGCCAAGGTCGAATGGGCATTCTATCGCAGGCGAAACGCCCGCGCCACAAGGGATTTCGGCGGATCGGAGCGGGTTTGCCGACGCCGCGGCGCGTTCTAAGGTCGGGTCCGACGTCCTTCTTTAGACGGATAAAAGGCAGTAACGAATTTCTTTCCCCCTCGTCTGTAGGAAAGGCTTACTCTATACCGCCATGCGACGTCGCGTACTGCTGCTGACACTGCTTGCCGCTATCGTGTGCTATTCGCAAGAGCCCCTTCGGGTCAAGGTCAACCTTGTCAATGTGTCCTTTTCGGTGTGGGATTCCCGTGGGGCACTGGTCGAGAACCTGACCAAGAACGAGTTTGAGGTTCTTGAGGATGCGGTCCCGCAAAAGGTCGCTTTCTTCTCACAAAGTTCCGACGTGCCGCTTACGCTCGGATTGATTGTAGATGCCAGCGGCAGCCAGGATCATTTTTCCAAGCAGCATAAGCACGACCTCGAGGTTTTCCTGCAAGGTGTCCTCGGGCCAAAGGACCGTGTCTTCATGGTGTGCTTCGGCAACCATCTGCGGCTGGTGAGCGACTTTACCCAATCGAGCGCCCAGATTCTGGATGGCCTGAATCGCTTCGAACACGGTGACACACGTTTCCACGAACTCGGTCCGAAAGAGTCACGCGACCTCGGTACAGCGTTTTATGATTCCATCTTTTACTCGGTAGCGGAAAAACTGGCGAATGAGAACGGACGGCGGGCCCTGCTGATCTTCAGCGACGGCGAAGATAATTCCAGCTCCCACGACATGATGACCGCGATTGAAACCGCGCAGAGCGCGAACGTCATATTGTTCTCCATTCGGTATACGGAGAAGGCACAGGGCAAGCTCACTGCCCGGAATAAATACGGGATCAGCGTCATGGATCGCATCGCAAAAGAAACGGGGGGCGCCGTGTTCGACGCGGAAGTTGTCGACCCGCACGTCTACTTTCGGCAAATCGGCGACGAACTGCGTAGCTCCTACGACTTGGCTTACTATCCGAGTAATCCCATCAAAGACGACTCTTTCCGCAAGATCGTCATCCGGCCCAAGCAGGATGGACTCAAGGTGCGCTCGAAGACTGGATACTTTTCGCGTTAGGGTTCCAATCAAGAAGAGAAAGCGGACCAACGCGGCCGAGGTGTATGGCGACCCCGGAGGGAGTCGAACCCCCAACCCTCAGATCCGAAGTCTGATGCTCTATCCAGTTGAGCTACGGGGCCGCGAGAACAAAATCATGCTGCCGTGAGTGACTTGCACACGGGCGCCGGGCTTCGCCCCTTCGACTCGCTGCGCTCGCTCAGGGCAGGCTCTAGCTTGGACCGCCGAGGCGGCCGCCGCCACATGAACTTTGCAAAACTTGGGGTGGGAAACGGGAATCGAACCCGCAACCGTCGGAGCCACAGTCCGGTGCTCTGCCAGTTGAGCTATTCCCACCACCGACCTTGATTATAGCAACTGCAGTTCGCCCTGTCAGACTAGTGCATCCATCCCAGACTGTGTGCGATCTGCAATACGAGGACAATCGCCGACGCAACCAGCAGAGCAAGGATTACCTTCCGCGCAACACGCAGGCGGCCGAGCTTTTCAGCCGGGATCGAGGGCCATCGCGTCTCACACGATCAGACCGAGGTAGAGATCAGCAGCGGTGAAAATGGTCCACCACATCGAGTAATGTTAGCGCATGGGATTGGTGGTTGTGAGGGAAGGCGAGTGAGGGAACGTGTGTAGGTTCTGGGCCGTTGCGCCGGGCTTCGCCCCTTCGACTCGCTGCGCTCGCTCAGGGCAGGCTCAGGCTTGGACAGCCGATGGCGGCTGTCGCCACGTGGGTTGTAACCTTAGCCGCGGCCGACGCCGACATACTCAAATCCCAGAGCCCGCATGCGGGTGGAATCCAGCAGGTTCTTGGTGTCGAAGATGACAGGCTTTTTCAGCAGGTGCTTAATACGGTCGAAATCGAGGGCGCGGAATTCGGGCCAGCCCGTGCCGACGACCAGAGCGTCGGAGCCTTCGGCGACCGCATAGGCAGAGTCGCAATAACGCACGGAGCCGTTGAGCCGCGTCTTGGCTTCAGGAATGGCGACCGGATCGTAAGCCCGCACGTGAGCACCTTTGGAGACCAGGTTCTCTGCCAGGCGCAAGGACGACGATCCGGCGACGGAGTTGGTGTTCGGCTTGAAGGAAAGGCCGAGGATGCCGACTTCCTTGTTCTCGACCGAATTCAGCGCGGCGGCAATCTTTTCCACCAGGCGGTCGGCCAGCGTGTGATTCACATCGCGGGCCGCGCCCAACACTTTCAACGAGACGCCGTGCGACTGGGCCAACTGCGCGAGCGAATCCATGTCGGACTCAGCGAATACGCCGCCCATGCCCGCGCCGGGTTGCAGACAGCGGGGAGCGATCTTTTTGTCCAAGCCCAGGGCCAGCGCCAGGTTTACGGCGTCGGCATTCACCCGTTCGCAAAGGGTTGCAACTTCGTTGATGAAGGAGATCTTGGTCGCCACGAAGGCGGTGGCGGCTTCGCGCACCAGTTCGGCGGTGGACTGGTTGGTCACGATCACGGGCACTCCGCGCATGACCAGGGGATGGAAAATCTGCTTGAGAATCTGTACCGCTTCGTTCGAGCCCGAGCCCAGAATCAGGCGGTCCGGCCAGTTGAAGTCCTCGACCGCGCAGCCATCAGTGAAGAACATGGGTTGGGACACGATCGAGGCGTGCAGGCCTGCCTCGCTGATGGTCTTTTCCAGCGTCTTCGCCGTCCCCACGGGAACGGGAGTAACGATGGTGAGAATCGGAGGCTTCGCCGCGAGCCGCGCGATGCGCAATGCGACGTCAGCAAGACCCTCCGCTTTGTCTTCGGCCAGGAAAATTACCTGTGTCTTACGGGCGAACGATTCGATGTCGGTGGAATAAGCGAGCCGGCCGGCACGAACGTTGCGGCGGATGATCTCTTTCAGATTCTTTTCGAAGAAGGGAATATTGCCCTGAGCCATTTCGACCATGCGCGAGCGGTCCGGATGGCAGCAGGAGACGGGAGTGCCAAAATCCGCCAAGCAGGCCGAAATCACTGTTCCGAGGTAGCCCGAACCGTAAACTCCGATCTGCATGTCATCTCCCGTCATTCTCGGAAACCCGCGCCAGAATGGGCATTTGGCGGGCCTTCCGGATACGTTCCCTGTTATTTATCTACAGGTCCGAAAGGGTCTTTTCAACGCACGGGAGTGAGATGTACCTGGGGCCATGGCCGCTCGGCTGGAGTAACCGGAAATCGATTACGGAAGGCTTAACGCGAGACGAGGGTGCGGCCGAGGGGAACCGGCGCCAAGTCGACCCAGCAGTTCTGGTCCTCTTCGCGGACGAAGGTCAGCTTTTCCAGTAGGATGCGGCGGCTTCCGGTATAGCGATCCCAGCGCGCGCGGGCGAATTCGAAGGCCTGCTTCGCGGGCTGCTCGGCGCTCATTTTCACGAGGGTGAGGTGGGGAATGTAGGGCCATTCTTCCCGGAAGGCGAGGACGCCAGTATTCAAGCGGCTATGCAGATCGCACAGGCGCGAGGCTTCCTCCACCCGGATGTAGACAGTGGGGGTCACTGGGATGAAGGTCTCCATGTTTCCCAAGCTGACATCGAAGGGCTCTTCCCGGCCGCAAAGGCGATCCAGCAGCTGCAACGCGGCACTTTCTGTACCCTGCAAAGGACGCGGGGGCAGAATGGTGAGATGGGCTGGCATGTGAGGGAGATCGGGATGCAGTTCGCGGCGGAGATTCTCGATGAACTCTCCCGCCGGACTTTTCACATACGCCACCAACGCATAGCGCGGCTTAAGCATACCCGATGAGAGATTATACCCTGCACTGACGAGCGGGCAGTGGCTGAATCCTTGTTCTCAGCTCTCATTGTGGTATCTGCTTTGGAGGAGGGGAGGCGGATCCACATTTTGGGACCCGCCGGTCGTAGTGAAGGGTATTCAGGCGGCCTTGCTTGCGGCAATCTTGTGGGTGGTTGAGGTATGTACGTCAAAGGTACGAATCTCGGGTTCGGTCTCGAGGAGATGCCGCACCGTATCGTGGATCTTCTGGTACTGGTCGCGCTGGTATACATCGGCATCCTCTCGC
>Ga0307479_10007436_pt1 | contig 10098 bp, 11 predicted proteins | sample atmos_gasesECM4C_FD_203743 | JGI IMG/M metagenome (GOLD analysis project Ga0307479, IMG submission 203743) | Hardwood forest soil microbial communities from Morgan-Monroe State Forest, Indiana, United States - atmos_gasesECM4C_515 | ecosystem: Environmental > Terrestrial > Soil > Temperate...
AAGCCCAGTGTGGTGGCCGAGCTGCGCAAGAACACGATGGACCAGGCGCTCGAGACCATCACCCGCCGCATCAATGCGCTCGGCCTCACCGAACCCACGATTGCTTTCACTGGACGCGGCGATAATGAAATTCTGGTTCAACTTCCGGGAGAAGGCGATCCCACGCGCGCGAAATCCGTGATCCAAGCCGGCGGCCAGCTCGAGCTCAAGCGCGTCGCCGACGACCAAACGTACCCTTCGGAAGTCGCGGCGCTCGACGCGCACGGCGGCGTCCTGCCTCCCGGCACGGAAATCGTTCCCGGCAAAGGCGAGAGCGCGCCGGGCAGCCCGGCACCCGCGCAGGTGTACTACATTCTCGACCGTGCTCCGATTGTTACCGGTCAGGACCTACGCAGCGCGACGACTTCGCCGAGCACCAACTATCCGGGTCAGTATCAAGTGGATTTCAAGCTCTCCACATCCGCCGCGGCCCGCTTCGGCCCGTTCACCGAAGCGAACATTGGCAGGCGCATGGCCATCGTCCTCGATCACCGCGTTTACACCGCCCCGGTGATCAACGGCAAAATCGAAGACTCCGGAATGATTGAAGGAAGTTTCACGCAGGAATCTGCGCAGGATCTGGCGCTGGTGTTGCGCGCGGGGGCGCTGCCTGCGTCGATCAAGTATCTGGAAGAGCGCACAGTGGGCCCGTCGCTCGGCGCGGACTCGATTCGCGAGGGCGTACGCGCTTCGATCGCCAGCCTTGTGGTGGTGATGATTTTTCTGGTGATCTATTACCGGCTGAGCGGCGTCAATGCGGTAGTGGCCCTCATCCTCAATCTGATCATCCTCGTCGCCTTCATGGCCTATGCCGGAGCGGTGCTCACCCTGCCGGGAATCGCCGGCGTGATCTTGACCATTGGCATGGGTGTGGATTCGAATGTGCTGGTCTTTGAGCGCATCCGCGAGGAATTGCGCAATGGCAAGGCTCCGGCGTCTGCCGTGTCCGTCGGCTTCGACCGCGCCTTTCTGACAATCATTGACACGCACGTGACCACCATCGTTTCGGCCGTTTTCCTGTTCCTGTTCGGGACCGGGCCGGTGCGCGGCTTTGCGGTCACCCTGGTGATCGGTTTGCTCGCCAATGTGTTCACTTCTATATATGTTTCGCGTGCGATTTTTGACTACCATCTCTCGCATATGGAGCGCCAGGCGCAGTTGAGTATCTAGGTGGCCGGGAACAAACCCGAGGCCAGCGGTGTCAAATAGAGGCGGATAGGACTCGATGGAACTCTTCAGGGATGTAAACGTTGATTGGATGGGGAAGGCGAAGTACTTCATCGCCCTTTCCCTGGTCCTGCTGGCCCTCGGCGGGATTTCGATTTTCCGCGATGGGGGCCTGCGCTACGGAATCGATTTCCGCGGTGGCACGCTCGTTTATGTCCGTTTCTCCGGCCCGCCGCCGATTGACAAGATTCGCGACGGCCTCAAGGCGGCCGGCTTGCCCAACAGCACGATCCAGGGCATCAGCGATATTTCAAATCGCGGCCCGCAAAGCGACGTGGTGATCGGGCTCGAGCAGCAGGGCCAGGGCGATGAATCGCTCGATGCCGGAAAACAGGCCATCCTCGACGTCCTGCACAAGACTTTCAGCACACCCGACGCCGGCGGCAAGCAGGATTTTAATTCTGTCACGCCGTCCGCCCTCGCCGCTTTCCTGACGCAGAAGGACCCGCTCAATCTGGGAGCTGCGGCGGGCGATCGGTACAACCAACTGGCAATCAAGCTGACGGCTGCACGTGACCGGGATTACGGCGGGATCGTAATCAGCTTCGATCAATTGAAAAATGTTGAGGGCGCCACGCCGGCGGTGATCGGCACCCTGACAAGCAATTGTTCGCTTGGCAACTTCACCATACGGAACGTCGAAGTTGTCGGGCCAAAAGTGGGCGCCCAGCTCCGCAGGCAGGCCGTCCTGGCTACGCTCTATGCTCTGGCGGGCATGTTGGTATATATTGCGTTCCGGTTTGAGTGGGTGTATGGGGCCGCAGCCGTCATCGCCGTGTTCCACGACGTGCTGATCACGCTCGGCTTCTTCTCGCTCTTCCATTATGAGATTTCGCTGACCGTCATTGCGGCTCTGCTTACTCTGGTCGGCTATTCGATGAACGACACCATCGTCATTTTTGATCGCGTGCGGGAAAACCTGCGGCTGTTGCGCCGCGAACCATTTCCGGAAATTGTCAATCGCTCGATCAATCAGACTCTGTCGCGCACCATTCTCACAAGCGGCCTGACCTTCCTGACCGTCCTGGTACTCTACCTGATGGGCGGGGAGGTCCTCCGTGCGTTCTCTTTTGCCATGGTGGTGGGAGTTGTGGTAGGAACATACTCCAGTTTCGGTATTGCCGCCCCCATCGTGGTGGTTTGGCACAAATATCGGGGTCAGGGAGCCACCATTAGCGCCGGATCCGCAGCCGAAAAGCGCGTGGCGGCTGTAAGGAGGTAACCATGTTCGATGATCTTGTCATATCGTCGGCAAAGCCGAAGCGGACCAACAGCGTCTGGACCGTGGCGCTTTCGACCATCATCCAGATTGGAATCGTGATCGTCATGATCTTGATTCCGCTGATCTACACGGAAGCTCTGCCCAAGCAGATGCTCACCACCTTCCTGGTCGCTCCCGCTCCGCCGCCGCCTCCGCCACCGCCGCCGGCTCCCGTGCAGCGAATCGTGAAGCCCGTGGCGCGCCTGATTCACAACGGCCAGATGATGGCTCCCACTGTGATTCCGAAGAAAGTCGAAATGATTAAGGAAGAGGAGCTCCCGCCGGACATCGGCAACGTAGGAGTTGTGGGCGGCGTCCCGGGTGGAATCGCAGGCGGGTCGGCTGGTGGAGTTCTGGGGGGTATTATCGGTGGCTCAGGGGGCATGCCGCCCCCGCCGAAGGCCACGCCTTCGCGCATCCGCGTTGGCGGCAACGTGCAGGCCGCATCTCTTGTTCGCAAGGTGGATCCGATATATCCGCCCATCGCCAAGACGGCGCACATTTCCGGCACAGTCGTTCTTCACGCGATTATCGGGAAGGATGGCTCGGTGCAGAACCTTGAATACGTCAATGGCCCCCCGCTGCTGATGAGGGCCGCGATGGACGCTATCAAGCAGTGGCGTTACAAGCCCACCATGCTCAATGGCGAGCCGGTGGAAGTGGATACTACGATTTCCGTCGTCTTTAGTCTCGGCGGTTAAGCTAGGCGCGGCCCGGGCCCGCTTGCGGGTCCGGCGCTGGTTACTTGGGGAAAGGGTCCGGCCGGCAGAATCTCGCTGCCGTAATCATTCGGTGGGAGTGGAGGAGGAGCAAACTCTATGCTTTCGAATTTACTTTTGGCCAGTGTGGTGATGTTTCAGCAGCAGAGCGGCGAGGTCGGCTGGGATCTGGTGACCATGTGGCACAACATGGGCTACCCGGCCAAGTCGGTCGTGGTTATTCTTTTCATCATGTCTGCGTGGTCCGTGGGCATCATGATCGACCGGGCGCTGATGTACAGCGCGGCACGCAAGCAGTCCCGCGTGTTCGTGCAGCAGGTCGCCGGCGCTTTGAAAGACAACAAACTCGATGAAGCCATCTCCATTGCCGAGCGGAACAAGAAGAGCCACATCGCCAAGGTTGTGGCGACGGGCCTTTCCGAGTTCCAGGCGGCCTCGGCTCAGGTGAGTGATGAAGAAGTGATCGAAGCGGCCAAGCGCGGCCTCGAGCGCTCCGTTGCCATCGTTCACGCCGAAATGAAGCGCGGCCTTTCCGGACTCGCCACCATCGGCTCCACGGCTCCGTTCGTCGGCCTGTTCGGGACGGTGGTCGGCATCATCAACGCGTTTAAAGGAATCGCTTCCAGCAAGGCCACCGGTCTGTCGGCCGTTGCCGGCGGTATTTCGGAAGCCCTCATCACCACCGCACTCGGCTTGCTGGTAGCCGTGCCAGCCGTGTGGACCTTCAACTATTTCACGAACAAGGTGGAAGCCTTCGACGTGGAGATGGACAACTCCTCGATGGAGCTCATCAACTACTTCATTACACGTCGAGGCGGGAAGAAGTAACCCATGGCCTACAAACCCAAAGCACCGCCGGTGATGGCCGCGCCGAACGTGATTCCCATGGCGGACATCATGCTGGTGTTGCTCATCATTTTCATGGTGGTCACGCCCATGTTGCAGAAGGGCGTGTCGGTGGACATGGCCAAGGTCAATAATGCCGAGGACATGCAGAACGCCGACAAGGACGACGCCATCATCCTGGCCGTCACCCGTGACGGCAAGATGTATCTGGGCAGCAAGGCGGTCACCCTCGACCAGATCACCACTTCCGTCAAGGACCTGCTTGCCAACCGCATCGACAAGACCGTCTTCGTCCGCTCCGACGCGCGCGCCAAATATGGCGAGGTGGTCAAAGCTGTGGACGAAGTACGCGCCGCCGGTGTGGACAATCTCGGCCTGTTGACGGAAAAGACTCAGAAGAAAGGCGAGGCGCCTGCTCCTCCTCCGCCAACCGGCGGCTCGGATTAGCACGGCGGCGTACTAAAGGAGTTCTCCGATGGGAATGGCAGTTGGTACTGGGAAAGGTGCGATGTCGGAGCCGAACGTGGTTCCTCTCATCGACGTGCTGCTGGTGCTGATCATTATTTTCATGGTGATCACGCCGACCACGCCGAAAGGACTCGATGCGCTGGTTCCGCAACCCGCTCCGCCCAACGCGAAGGAAAACCCGGAGCTGCTTGCGAAGACCATCGTCGTTCAGGTCACCGCAGGCGGCAAGGTCCTGATCAATCAGGATCCGACCACCTGGGATGATCTCGGTCGTCGCCTCGAAGACATTTTCAAGACGCGCGCTGAAAAAGTGGCCTTCGTCAAGGGTGATGACGCCGTCGAATTCGCCGAAGTGGCGCGTGCCATTGATATCATGCGCGGCTCCGGCATCGATAAAGTCGGCCTCATCACTGCCAAGGTCGAAGCAGGCCAGTAAGTTAGGGGTCTAGAGGGTCTCGTATTCCGCTGGCTCGGCGATTTTCCTCGCGGCTGGCGCAGCCATTATCAAGGAGAGCAGGGATGCTGGAGAAGCGCCACACTCGTTTACTTTTGGCCGTCGTTTTCGCGGCGCTCGCGAGCGGAGCCGGCTGCGACAAACTTCGCGCCCGCGACAAGCTCAACAAGGGCGTGCAGGCCTTCAAGGCCGGCCAGTATGACGCCGCGGTCGAGGATTTCAAGGAGTCCAAAGATCTCGATCCTTCCTTGCTGAATGCCCGGCTCTACCTCGCCACGGCTTATGCCAACCAGTACATCCCCGGCGCGCCGTCCGACGAAAATATCCGCCTGGGCAACCAGGCTATTCAGGAATTCCAGCAAGTCCTCGAAAAAGATCCCAACAATCTTTCGGCCATTGATGGCATCGGCTCGATCCTCTACAACATGGCGGGCGGGCCTCCCTTCGATCCCAAAAAGATGGAGGAATCGAAGAATTACCACCGCAGGCATATTCAGAATAAGCCGGAAGATCCCGAGCCCTACTATTGGATTGGCGTGATTGATTGGTCGGAGGCTTACCGCGGGAATAAAGATTTGCGCGAGGAATACAACAGGACCGCCAAGAAAACTATCAAGGACACCGATCCCATGCCCCCGGCCCTTGCCGCGCAATTCCAGCAGAAGTATGGCCCGATTATCGACGAGGGCTTGAAGGGTCTCCAGAAAGCCATGGAGCTGCGCCCGGACTACGACGACGCGATGGCCTATCTGAACCTCCTCTATCGCCAGAAGGCCGATACCGAGGCCACGCCCGCTGCCCGCGACGCTGATATCAAGCTCGCCGACGAACTCGTGGACAAGGTCAAAGCCATCAAACAGAAGAAAATGGAGAATCCGCAGCCGGGTTCGTAGCGCTGGATTTCAGAAGGTTTGAGCACTTTTTATGCGGAAAATCTTCGCCGCCGCAGCGGCCGTCGTGCTTCTTGCTGCCGGCCTCACGCATCTTCCGCTTCACGGCGCTAAATCGCCGGCCGCCGATACGTCCGCGCCGTGGACCAGCGCTCAAGTCGTTCAGCCCGCGGACCTCGTTAAAGAGCTCGCCGCCACGAACTCCGCCGAGAAGCCCATTGTCGTCTGCGTAGGCTTCCACACATACTTCAAGAACGCTCACGTGCCTGGCGCTGTTTTCCACGGCCCCGCCATCACGCCGCAGAATCTTGGCGAGCTGAAAAAATGGGCTCGCGAGGTGCCGCGTTCCGCAAACCTCGTCGTCTACTGCGGCTGTTGCCCGCTAGCTGGCTGCCCCAATCTTCGCCCGGCCTTTCTCGCGCTCCGCGGCTTGGGCTTCAAGCGCTTGCGCGTCCTCCCCGTCCCCAACTCTTTCGCCGTTGACTGGGTCGAGAAGGGCTATCCCATCGAAAAAGGCGACTGACCCCGCCCACTTCGCGGCCTCCTGTTTTGTTGTGGTCGATTCTGGCAGGTAGCAGGCGCCTTCGCCGCGTTTCAGCGGATCCCAAATATCTCAACAATCATCGGCGTGTCGGAGGTCACGTGCGGCGCAATCGCGTGGAAGCCCCACAAATGCACCCAGGCGTTCCCGGTCCGCACCGTCAGGTAGGATTTCACGAGGCCCGGATTCACGAATGTGAGCAGAATGAAAATTACGGACAACATCGAATGCTGCGCAGAATCGTACACCGTCCAGTATTCGAACAGATGCAACACCGCGTAGCTCACTGCTCCCAGTAGCGTTGTCGCCACCACCGACCCGGTCAGCCTCGCGTACCGTGGCATCAGAATGCTGTAGATGAAAATCATCACCGGCAGGCCCGTGCCCAGCAGGTGCACCAGGAACGAGATCGCGCCGCCCACAACGATTTGATGCCCTGTGAGCGTCATGATCTTGCTTCCACCCAGCAGCTCGAAGGCAGTTTCCATCGCCAGCACCACAATAATCACCAGGGCATCGTTCCGCAGGTTCGCCGATTTCAAATTCAGCGCTTCCCGGGAATACCCGCGCGCGCGGAAGGCTAGATAGGGCACCACCGCCAGCAGAACAAAATTGTAAATCGCCCAGATCCAAACTTCTCGCGGCGTCACCATCCGTGTCATTCCAAAGAGCGACCCGTTCAGATGGAGCCCGATTCCCTCTCCGAACATCATTCGCCCGATCAGTTGCCCGCCCGCCATCACTACCGCGCCATAAATCCACAGCGCGAGCGTCTCGCGCCGCGCCATCAGCACGTTGGGGGCCCGCGCTCCCATATCCGGTATCGCACGCCGGCGTGTCAGCGCGTACGTCACGCCCATAAAAATCAGCGCGTACAGCCACCCAAATACCGCCACATAAACCTGTGGGCGATATGCAACGCTTGCCAATCCCGGCCTGTTGAACGGCAACGTCCCATGACTCAGTGGAGAAATCGCCGCCGCACAGCCGGCCCAAATCACCAGCGCAATCCAGAAGCTCCGCTCGCGGAGCAAATTCATGACCCAGGAGCGTTTGCGCGCCCTCGTTGCCAACTCAAGAACCTCCCGTCACACCGCGCATCCCCCCCGCCATTTCGCTCCGGTCGTATCCTTACGCGCTTTCACTTTCCGATTTGCATCCGCGACTGCAGCCCCAGCCCCAGCACACCGGCGATCAGAATGGCCGGACAACGCTGCCCAAGTAGCGCACGGTACTTCACACCACAAATGAGTGTCAACACGCGTGGGCTGGTCACAATTCCTTCTTAATGAGTTGAAGGCTGACTCTCGTACAGGCGGAGGGAAAATCCAGGACAACCATATCCCCCGGCCTGTTGCAATGTTGTCGCTCTACTTCATCAACTTGTGGGGAAGCACGATATCCTTCGCGATAGAGGGCAATGCCGGGACCATCCAACGAAACAACAACGTTGCCGCAGCCCCTCCTGCGAGTTGAGCCAGAATGAAACCCGGGATATCTTCAGGACGGATGCCGGAAAAAGTGTCGCTCAACGAGCGGCCGATGGTCACAGCCGGGTTTGCGAACGATGTTGAGGCCGTGAACCAATACGCTGCCGTGATATAGGCTCCCACCGCAAATGCAACCGTACTCGGCTGCAGCCGTGAGCATCCCCAGATGACGCACAGCAAACCGAACGTGGCCACGAATTCACTGAACATTTGCGCCCACCCGCTCCGGGCATGATGTGACAACGAAATCACCGGGAGCCCAAACATCAAATGCGCCGCGATAGCTCCGCTAAACGCCCCCAACACCTGAACAAGGATGTAATGGGGTGTCTCCTTCCAGGGAAGTCCGCCTTCGAAGGCATCAGCCAGCGTCACCACAGGGTTCAAATGCGCACCCGATATCGGCCCGAAAGTCAGTATCAATGCCACCAGCGCCGCGCCGGTTGCGATCGTGTTTGCCAGTAGAGCCAGCGCCGTGTTTCCACCGGCCAGCCGCTCTGCCATAATTCCCGACCCGACTACTGTGGCCACCAGAAATCCGGTACCGAGGAATTCCGCTGCAACCCGTCGCGCCAGCGTAATTTTCATGCTTGCCCGATCCGGTCGATTTCCTTCTTGATTGCCAGTTTGTCGAGGCTTGAGATGGGCAGGCACAGAAGCAGACTGATCCTCCGGTCAAGGACTACGAATGCCTCCCGAAAAGCCCGTTCAATCTGTTCCGGCGTCCCCTCCACCGCGGCGGGATCCGGCACGCCCCAGTGCGCAGTCATTGGCTGTCCCGGCCACGCGGGGCAAACTTCCTTGGCCGCGTTGTCGCATACCGTAAACACAAAATCCATCCGTGGCGCGTTCGGCTTCGCAAACTCACCCCAATCCTTGCTACGCAGACCATTCGTCGGCAGATGTGCAAGCTCCAATTGCCGCAGCGTCTGGGGGTGTACCCGCCCCGAGGGATGGCTACCCGCACTGTAACCAGTGAAAGTCGGCAGACCCTTCCGGTTGAGTATCGTCTCCGCCATGATGGAGCGAGCAGAATTGCCTGTGCAGAGAAAAAGTACGTTGTATCGTCCTTGCATCGTCATCACTCCGCATCAGTGTTGAACTGTGTTCGCCTGTGGTTCCACCGGTTTTCTTGCGCGAATGAAAGCGCTCGCGAACTTTCCTTCCACCTGCGGCGCGATCGCGTCCACGTCCATCCCCTGAGCGGTCAGAAACTGCCGCGCATCCTCCACACCGTAAACGCGCGTCGGTTCCACCTCAATTTCCTCGAATCCCGCCGCCGCAAGCTTCGAGCGATACTCCCCCTCCTCGAGCGCCCCGGCCACGCAGCCCACCCACAGCTCCACACTCCTGCGAATGTCGGCAGGGACCGGCCCGCGAACCACAACATCAGAAACGGCGAACCGCCCGCCCGGCCGCAGCACTCGAAACGCCTCGCGCAGCACGCGATCCTTGTCTGCCGAAAGATTGATCACGCAATTTGAAATCACCACGTCCACAGAATTGTCAGGTAGCGGAATGTTCTCGATTTCGCCATTCAGGAACTCCACGTTCTGGACGCCCGCCTTGCGCTGGTTCTCGCGCGCCAGCTCGAGCATCTCGTCCGTCATGTCTAGGCCGAATGCCTTCCCCGTCGGCCCCACACTTCTGGCCGACAGCAGAACATCAATTCCTCCGCCCGACCCCAGATCGAGTACCGTCTCGCCCGCGTTCAATTGCGCGAGCGCCGTAGGATTCCCGCAGCCAAGCGACGCTGCAACGGCCTGTTGCGGAACCCCCGTAATTTCCCCCGCCTGATACAGATTCGAGGAAATCGGATCGCAGCAGGGAATCGCGCTCGCCTGCGTTCCGCACCCGCCTCGCTCGCCCGCCGCCACCCGTCGCGCCGCTTCGCCGTACTTGCTCTTCACCACTTCTTTGATGCCGCTGTTCACCATGAACTTGCTCCTCATTCATTTAATATTGACGATATTCGATTGGATTGTCTGCGCTTGAGTGTCTCCGTGGAAAGTTCCTGCTCCTTTATTTATCTGTGTTTATCAGTGTTAATCTGTGGTTCCCAAGGCTTTCTTCCCACTAGACATCCATGATCAATCTCGCCGCGTGCGGAAATTCACCCAGGCAATTCCGATTCACGCGGTAGTACATGAAAGTCCCGTGCCG
>Ga0307479_10007437_pt1 | contig 10098 bp, 9 predicted proteins | sample atmos_gasesECM4C_FD_203743 | JGI IMG/M metagenome (GOLD analysis project Ga0307479, IMG submission 203743) | Hardwood forest soil microbial communities from Morgan-Monroe State Forest, Indiana, United States - atmos_gasesECM4C_515 | ecosystem: Environmental > Terrestrial > Soil > Temperate...
GGTTCGAACTCTCCACCCCTCTGGGATCGATTTTTTGAGTCACCATCATTCGCAATTTCGCCCCCCGCGACCCTTCCTCCCCCCTTCGGTTGCTTAGAAGCAACAGCAACAGCAAGCGGCTCGGGCGCGCGGCATCTCCTCCCCTTAGATGCAACAGCTCCGACAGGACAGCTAGCGGCAGCAACGGCTCGGGGGGCGGCGGATTGGCGACGGCCGGTGACTCAAAAAGGCGAGCCGCCAACGGTTCGATCGTGCGATGCTCTCCCCGAGCCTGTTGGTCGCCGGCCGTCGCCAAGCCGCCACCTCCCGCGACTGACGCGCGCTTCCGAACATCGCCGGCCGTCGCCAAGCCGCCGCCCCCCGCGACTGAAGCAGGCCCCCGAGGCGTCTGCCTTCCTTACATGTAGAGGCCGCCGGAGACGTTGAGGACGTGGCCGGTGACGTAGCCGGCTTCCTCGCTGGCCAGGTAGAGCACCGCGGTGGCGACATCCTCGACCTGGCCCAGGCGCTTCAGGGCGATGCCCGCGGTGAGCTCGGCGCGGGCCGGCTCCGGGAGGGCGGCGGTCATCGCCGTCTCGATGTAGCCGGGGGCGACGACGTTGACGGTGATGCCGCGGCTGCCAAGCTCGCGGGCGAGCGCCTTGCTGAAGCCGATCAGCCCCGCCTTGGCGGCGGCATAGTTGGCCTGGCCGGCGTTGCCCATCAGCCCCACCACCGAGGAGACGCTGATCACCCTCCCCCAGCGCCGGCGCATCATGCCGCGCACCACCTCGCGGGTCAGCGCGTAGGCGCCGGTCAGGTTGGTGCGCAGCACCCGTTCCCAGTCGTCGAGCGACATCCGGGCGAGCAGGTTGTCGGCGGTGATGCCGGCGTTGTTGACCAGGACGTCGATGGCGGCGACGTCCTCGGGCAGCTCCTTGAGCCGCCCGGCGACGCTCTCCGGCTGCGCCACGTCGAGCGCCAGGGGGTGGGCGCGGCCGCCGGCGGCGGCGATCTCGCCGGCCAGCGCCGTCAGGCGGTCCGCCGAGCGGGCGGCGAGCACGACGCGGGCGCCCCGGGCGGCGAGGCGCCGGGCCACCGCCTCGCCGATCCCCTGCGAGGCGCCGGTGACCAGCGCGGTCCTGCCGTCGAGGCGGAACATCACTCGTCCCCGCGCGCCGGCGAGGCCCCGGCCGCGCCCGAGCCCAGGGTGGCGCCGCCGGACGGCGGCGGCGGCGCCGCCTGGGCCGGCGTCGCCGCCGCGCCCAGCCAGGCCTCGCTCTCGAGCAGCTTGCGCAGCTGCTCGGGCTCGCCCAGGGCGGCCGTCTGGACGCCGGCGGCAATGCGGCGGTTGAGGCCGGTGAGCACGCTGCCGGGGCCGATCTCGAGCAGGGCGACGACGCCGGCCGGACCCGCCATCCACTCCACCGACTCCACCCACCGCACCGGGCTGTCGATCTGGCGGACCAGCGCGTCGCGGGCGGCCGCGCCCGTGGTCGCCGGCGCCGCGTCGACGTTGGCGACCACCGGCACCTGGGGATCGCGCAGCTCGGTGCGCGCGAGCAGCTCCGCCATGCCCAGCCGCGCCGGCCGCATCAGCGGCGAGTGGAAGGGCGCCGAGACGGCGAGCAGCGTCGCCTTGCGCACCCCGCGCTCCTTGGCCAGCACCAGCGCGCGCTCGATCGCCCGCCGGTGGCCGGCCAGCACCGTCTGGCCAGGCGCGTTGAGGTTGGCGACGGCGCACACCTCTCCCGGCACCGCCGCCGCGGCGTCGGCGGCGATGGCGGCGGCGGCCGCCGCGTCGGCGCCCAGCAGCGCCGCCATGGCGCCCTCCCCCACCGGCACCGCCTGCTGCATCAGCTCGCCGCGGCGGCGCACCAGGCGCAGCGCGTCCGCGAAGTCGAGGGCGCCGGCCGCCACCAGCGCCGAGTACTCGCCCAGGCTGTGGCCGGCCATGGCGACCGGCCGCGGCAGCGGCGGCCAGGGCGCCGCGAAGCCGGGCGGCGGCTCCGGCGCGGTGAGGGCCCGATGGATGGCGGTCGAGACCGCGAGCAGCGCCGGCTGGGTGTTGGCGGTGAGGTTCAGCTCCTCCTCGGGCCCTTCCCAGCAGAGCCGGCTGAGCGGCCAGCCGAGGGCGGCGTCGGCCTCCGCGAACGCCTGCCGCGCCGCCGGGGAGGCCTCGGCCCACGCGCGGCCCATGCCCACCTTCTGCGACCCCTGGCCGGGGAAGACGAAGGCGACGCGACGCATGGCGCCGGCCGGCGTCATCTCCCGAACGACCCGTGGGCGGCTGGCGCCGGCATGCGGTCCCCTTACCTCCCCTCGCCGCGCAGCTCGTGCTCGTGGCTGTGCAGCTCCGCCAGCTTCTCGCCGATCTTGCGGTCCAGCTGGGCGTTGGCGAACTCCAGGGCGCGGCGGATGGCGCTGTGCACGGCCCGGGGGTTCGAGCGCCCGTGGCCGATGAAGCAGCCGCCGCTGATGCCGAGCAGCGGCGCGGCGCCGTACTCGGAGTAGTCGACGCGCTGCCGGAAGCGGTCGAAGGCCGGCCGCGACAGCAGGTAGCCGACCTTGGTGCGGGCGCTGCGCGACAGCTCCTCGCGCAGCATGCGCGACATCAGCTCGGCCAGCGACTCGGCGCTCTTGAGCAGCACGTTGCCGACGAAGCCGTCGCAGACGATGACGTCCACCGCGCCGTTGAAGACGTCGCGCCCCTCGACGTTGCCGACGAAGTTGAGGCCGGTGCTCTTGAGCACCTTGAACACCTCGCGTGTCAGGTCGGTGCCCTTGCCTTCCTCTTCGCCGATCGACATCAGGCCGATGCGCGGCGACTTCGTGTGGATGACCTCCTGGGCGTAGAAGTGGCCCATCACCGCGAACTCGCGCAGGTGCTCGGGCTTGGTGTTCACGTTGGCGCCGACGTCGAGCACCACGGTGTGTCCGCGCGGGTTCGGAAACACCGCGGCGAGGGCCGGCCGGTCGACCCCCGGCAGCGTGCCGATCACCATCTTGGCGGCGATCATCGCCGCGCCGGTGTTGCCGGCGGTGACCATGGCCGCGGCGCGGCGGTCCTTGACCAGCTCGGCGCAGATGCGGATCGAGGAGCGGCGCTTCTTGCGGATCGGGGTGATCGCCGGCTCGTCCATGCCCACCACCTCCTCGGCGTGGACGATGGAGATACGGCCGTCGAGCCGCGCCGCCTCGGGGTAGCGCGCCAGCTCCGCTTCGAGGCGGGGCCGGTCGCCGACCAGCAGGATCGACGCCTGGTCCTCGACCGCCGCGCGCACCGCCCCTAAGACGGCGCTCTGCGGCGCATAGTCGCCGCCCATGCCGTCGACGGCGATGGCGGCCTGACCGGCGTCACCCTCGCGCCGCGGCGTGGACAAGGCAAGACGCATCCTGGGCGTCGATCGGCCGGCGGCGCGGTCAACCGGCCGGGCAGAGATGGCGGCTTGGGCAGGGGAACGCGGGCGGCCGGCCGGGGTGGACGGGCGCGGTCACCTAGGTGGCCTCTTTGCCTTCGATCACCGGCCGGCCGTTGTAGTACCCGCAGTGCGGGCAGGCGCGGTGCGGTAGCTTGACCTCGCCGCAGTGCGAGCAGGTCGAGGTGGCGGGGCGGGCCAGCGCGTCGTGGGAGCGCCGGCGGTCGCGGCGCGCCGCGGAATGGCGTCGTTTCGGATTCGGCATCGTCGTCGAACCTCGCGGAAATGGGTCGCGTTGTCTTCTAGTATCAGCCGCCAGCGCCTGCCAGCGACTGCGAGCCTGAAAACCGGTCCCGACCTCGATCCCTGAACTACCCCAGGGCGGGTCAGCGGTCACCTTCCATCCGTCCCTTGAGCGACGCCAGCGCCGCCCATCGGGGATCGGTCTCCGGCTCGGCGCATGCGCACCGCCCCGAGTTGAGATCGGCCCCGCAGCGTGGGCAGAGGCCGCGGCAGTCGGGGCGGCACAGCGGCTTCATCGGGAGGTTGAGCTGCAGCTGCTCGATGAGGATCGGCCGGGTGTCGAGGACTTCCTCCGCGACCACCAGCGTGTCGAGGTCCCCCTCGGCGAGCTCGGTCTCCTCCCCCTCCGCCGGTCCCGACGTCCGAGGCGGCTTCTGCGCCTTCTTGTGGTGGGCTTCCACCACGACCAGCAGCTCCACCTCGGCGCTGGTGCTCGCCACGTGCGGCCGCAGGCACCGGATACAGGCCAGCGTCTGATCGTAGGAGAGCCGCCCCCGCAGCAAGTAGCCAGGATCGGTGTAGACCAGGCTGCCATGCCAGGCCACCGGCCCGAGCGCCAGCAGCTCCGGCCGGTCCAGCGCCTGCGGTTCGATGCTCTCCGTCTCGTCCCAGCTGAAGGGCTCTTCGCGTACCTGATCCAACCAAATCCGCATCCAGCGACCCCCGACCGGGCAAACGCGAAGGCTAAGGGATTCCTTCCCGCCTTGTCAAACGATGCATAGACCGCTGGCTATGGCTCAAAGGCTTTGCATCAGGATAGGCCGCCGCCGAGGCCGTCACGGACTTCCCGGGCGCGGGAAGGTGGCGCTGCAGCCCTGCAGCAGGAGGCGCATGGCCGGGGGCGCGGCGGTGGCGGTGAGGCTGGCGTGCTCGCAGTTGGCGAAGGGGTCGAGCACGGTCTCCCAATCGCGCCAGATCTCGGCCTGGCGGCGGGAGGCGAGCGGGAACGTCTCGACGAAGCGGCGGATGCGGCTGACGATGCGCAGGGCGACCCGGGGCTCGAGCCAGACCCCCAGCGAGAGCGGGGCGGCCGGGGCGGCCTGAGCGCCAACGAGGGGGGCGGCGGGTGCGGCCTGGGGCGGGGCGCCGGGCACCGTGGCGACGGGGGCCGAGGCGCCGGGCACCGTGGCGACGGGGGCCGAGGCGCCGGGCACCGTGGCGACGGGGCCCGGCGCGGCGGCGGGCGGCAGCAGCGCCGAGAGGCGCGGCGCGAGCGCCTCGGCCTGGCGCAGGCTCCCCTGGTCGAGGGCGCGGATGTGCCAGCCAGACGTGTCGGCGGCGGGCAGGCGGCCGACGAGGAGGCGGAAGATGCCCTCGGTGGGCAGGCGCCAGCGCGCTCTGTCCACCGGCCCCGGGGCGTTGAAGACGGCCAAGCCGGGCAGGTCGCCAAGCATGCTGACGTGCGAGCTGCCGGCCGGGAACAGCGCCAGGGCCGCCGGCGCCAGCGGCGCGGGAGCCGGAGCGCCGCCGAGCGGCTCGGCGCCGTGCCAGTCGGGACCTACCGCCACCAGCAGTGCCGGCAGGGGGCCGGATGCCGCGGCCAGGCCGGCCGAGGCGGTGGCGCCCTGGCCGGTGGCGCCCTGGCCGGCCGCGCCCGGGCCGGCGGCGCCCGGGCCGGCGGCGCCCTGGCCGGCAGCGCCTCGGCCGGCTGCGCCTGGGTCGACGGCGCCGCCGGCCAGGGACACGGCAAGATCCGAGCCGTGGCGAGTCAGCGCGTAGTAGCCTGCCGGGATCTCCGGCCGCGCGCCCGACCAGTGGACCACCGCCAGGCTCTCCGGCAGCTCGGGGAGGGTGCTGGCGGCGGCCGCCGCGGCGGCGGCGGGCGGCGAGCCCTCGCCGGCGGTGACGCTCCACAGGCCGCCCGACCAGGCGATGCGGACGCGGCCGGCCTCGCCCCCGGCCAGCCAGGGGTTGCCGGCGAGGCGGCCGGCAAGCTTCGCCACCACCGCCAGCGCCGGGTAGATCCTCGCCACCACCCGCAGGCGCCCGCCCGCCAGGTCGGAGCAGGCCGCCATCTCGCTGGCGGGAGGCACCTCGAACGGCCCGAAGGTCGGCGACTCCTCCGGCTCTCCGGACCTGGAACGCGCCCCGCCGGCGGCGCCGCCTGCCGGGCGGGGGGCCCCGGCAGCCCCGGATTCGCCGGCAGCCCCGGATTCACCGGAGATCAATCGCGACGCGGCGCCCACCACGTCCACCGGATCGCCGATGGCCGCCGCCAGCACGCCGAGGTTCTGGTGCGGGTAGGGAACCCACAGGCAGACGTCGTAGGCGCCCGAGGCCAGCATCTCAACCGGCTCGCCGGCCGCCGCATGCCCCGCGGGCGCGGCCGCGGCCGCGCCCCCCGCCGGCCGCGGCGCCACCGCGCGCTCCCGCGGCAGGTACCACCAGGCGACGTGCGCGGCGAGCAGCACGAGCAGCAGCAGCGAGACGAGCGCTGCGCGCTTCATCGCCGGGGCCCGCCGGCGGCGCCGGCGCCCTCGCCGCCGCCCGAGACACCAGGCTGGCCGGCGCCACTGCCACCGCCGCCGCCCGAGACACCAGGCTTGCCGGCGCCGCCGCCGCCATCGCCGCCATAGCCGCCGGTCCCGACCCTGCCGCTGAGCTCCACCAGCGCTCCCGCCACCGCTGCCAGCAGGTCGTCCTCGGCCTCGCCCACGCCCAGGTCGCACATCTCGGCGCTGACCGCGCGCAGCAGGTCGGTGGCCACGTCGTCCTCGCCGTACGGGGCGAGCGGCGGCAGCGCGCGGAAGGGCGCGGCGCCGTCCGCCGCCACCTGCCGCAGCAGCTCGGCGTACCCGCGCGCCGATCCCTCGAGGGTGTTGTGCGCCGCCACCCAGCGCCGGGCGTTGTCGCCCATCGCCTGCCGCAGCTCGGCGTCCGCCGCCAGGCGCTCGAGGAAGGCGACCAGCAGGTCCTCCTCGCCCTCGTCGCGATCGACCTGGGCGCAGCAGCCCTCCGGGATCTCGGCGAAGGCCCCCACGCGGTTGACGATCACCGCCTTGCCCATGCCGAGCAGCCGGATGAGCGTCCCCGACGTCTCCCCGGAGGTCGGCCAGCGCAGGTTCACCGCCGTGTCGGCGGCCGCCATGTGGAGCAGGAAGCGGTCCAGCTCGAGGCGGCCGGTGACGGTGACCCCGTGCATCAGCGCCGGCAGCGCCACCGCGCCGAAGTCGAAGTGCGGCGACACCTCCCCCGCCAGCAGCAGCACGGCGCGCGGCACCTTCCGGCGCAGCCGGGCGAAGGCGCGCAGCAGCACCTCGGGGCGCTTGGCGGCGGTCACGAAGCCGAAGGAGGCGACCACGAAGGCGTCCGGCGGCAGGCCGAGCGCGGCGCGCGCCGCGGCCGGCGCGGGCAGCGGGCGCTCGCCCAGGCTGAGGTGGTGCGGCACCACGGCGACCCGCGCCCGCGGCCGGCTGGCGAGCAACCGCCCACGGGTGAACTCGTTGTGCACCGAGACCGCCAGGCTGCGGTCCACCACGCGCTCGAACAGCGGATAGGTCCAGGGGTCGAGCGGCACCCCGGTCGAGAGGCAGCGGCGGGCCACGGCCTCGCCGCTCAGGCCGTAGGCATAGCGCATCTCGCCGACGTAGGCCGCCGGGTCGCCGGCATAGAGCGTCAGGTCCCGCACCAGGTGGTGGATCACCGCCTCGTGCAACGCCACCACCCCGGGATGCTCAAGCAGCGCACGATAGATCGACGCGTGGTAGTCGCGGTTGTTGCCGAGGTGGTAGAGCACGGCGTCGAAGCGGCCGGCCGCCGCCAGGCGCGGGAAGGCGCGCTCGGCGTGCGCCGCCATCCCGGCGAGCGGCCCTCCTCCCGCCGCGCGCCACCCCTCGGGGACGATGAGCTCGACCTCCAGCTGGCGCGCCAGCGCCGGCAGCAGCTCGGCGCTGTAGTCGGCGATGCCCGAGCGTTGGGGCGGCAGCGGGCTGAAGTAGGCGATGCGCACGGCGGTGTCCTCGGGGGGCGCTAGCCGGGGGGGGCGCTAGCCCATGAGCTTGGCGATCACCTGGTCCCAGCCGATCGCCCGCACCCGCGCCGCGCCGGCGGCACCCAGGGCGCGGGCGAGGCCGCGCTCGCGGAACAGGCGGTCCAGGCGGGCGGCGATCTCGCGCGGCGCGTCGGGCGGGCAGACGAAGCCGTTGACCGCGTCCTCCACGAACTCGAGCACGCCGCCGGCGTCTGCGGTCGTGACTACCGGCTTGCCGGCCTTGAACGCCTCGACGGTGACGTAGCCGTAGTCCTCGTCGTAAGGCGCGAAGAAGACGCCGCAGGCGCCGGCGAAGAGCTCGACCACCTCGCGGTCGTCCACCCAGCCCAGCAGCTCCACCCGCTCCGCCACCCCCAGGCGCGCCGCCAGCTCGCCCAACGCCTCGCGCTCGGGGCCGGTGCCGGCGATGCGGCAGCGCACCGCGGTCTCGGTGTGCTGCATGGCGCGCACCAGCAGGTCGAAGCGCTTCATCCGATCCAGGCGCCCGATGGCGAAGACGTAGTCGCCGAACTCCCCGGGGTGGTAGCAGGCGTCGAGCCGCGGCGGCGGATGGAGCACCTCGGCCTCGACCTGGTTGCCGCGGCGCAGGCGGTCGGCGACGTTGCGCGAGATGGCGAACACCGCCCGCGCCTCGCCGAGCGTGCGGCGGTCCATGTCGCGCACCATCTCGATCACCGCGCGGTCGCGCGGCTGGTCGGCGAAATCGCTGTGGCGGGTGCCGTGGAGGTCGTAGATCTGGCGCAGCTGGTGCACCAGCCACACGACCTTGTTCGGGTGCTTGACCATGTAGGAGGGGAAGCGGGTGGCGATCACCCGGTCGATGCGCTGGCCCGCCGCCTCGGTCAGGTCCACCAGGCGCCAGGCCAGGCAGCCCTTGAGCAGGTCGACGCGGGTCGGCCAGTGGAAGGGCAGGGTCACCACGTCCACCTCGCAGCCGCGCCGCGCGAGCTCGGCGCGCAGCGACTCGACCAGCATCTCGGCGCCGCCGCGGGCGAACGGCACCTGGGCGCCGCAGATGCAGACGCGCTCGGGGCTCATCGCCGCCGCTCGAGCTCGTCGAGGCGCGCGGCGAGCTGCCGCGCCTCGCGCGCCGTGCGCTCCTCGGCCTCGGCGAGCTCCTGCAGCAGGCGCCCCGCCGCCTGGTTGAAGACGTTCTGCTGCGCCAGCACGGGGCGGGCGAACCACTTGAGGAAGAGATGGTAGAAGGCCTTGCGCGAGGCGACGATGAGCTTGCCGAGCCGCGGCCGGTGGGAGAAGGGGACCGGCTCCCGGACGTACTCGGACGACCTGACCGCGAGCAGGGCGTGGGCGAAGCCCGCCGCGCCGCCCGGCGCCGTCCCGCCGTTCGCCGTCGCGAGCGGGTCGGCCACGGCGCCCATCGTCGCCGCCTCCGCCTGCCGCTGGCGCACCCCCGAGCGCAGCTGCTGCAACACCTCGGCGACCCGGGGATCGATCCCCGCGGCGACCGGGCTCATCCCGGCGGTCGCCTCCGGCGAGGAGCCGGTCGCCGGCGCGGAGGGGCCGATTGCCGGCGCGGAGGGGCCGGCCGCCGGCGCGGAGGGGCCGGCCGCCGGAGCCGGCACGGGCGCCGGGGTGGAGGCCGATCCGTCCGGCTGGTCCTTCGCGCTCATGCGTTCATCACCACGGCCTCAAGGCGCATCGCCGCCTCGGGGCGCGCCCGCCGCCGCGCCGCATCCCCGTCCCCCTCATGGCGGTCCCTCGAAGCCCAGGAAGACGCCGAGGTTGCGCGGGTCCTGGCTCTGCGGCCAGCGGTGCGCCGGCACGATGCCGTCGGTCGTTTCGAGAGTGAAGCGGTAGAAGTACTCCTCCCTCGCCTCCGGGAAGAAGCCGAGGTTGCGCGCCAGCGGGCGCAGCGGCAGGTCGATCGGCGCGCCCTGGCGCTTGCCCTCGCTGTCGAAGAGCACGCTCACCCGCGCGGCGCCGCTGTCCAAGATCAGCTCGTTGGCGTCGGACAGCGAGTAGACGTTGAAGCGCAGGCGCTCGACCGGCGCCGGCGACACCAGGACCACCTGGGAGCGCGAGGCGCCGCGCACCCAGACGCCGTGCGGGTGCCGCTCCTCGGCGTAGAAGTTCTGCTTGGGGACCACCCAGACGCCGCCCGGCCAGGCGCGCAGGAAGTAACTTGGGATCTTGTTGAGCAGGGTCAGCTCGAGCGGCAGCGCCTGGAAGGTGGCGCCGCGCACGTGCGCCTGCAGGGTCGGCTCCGGGGCGAGCTGCATCAGCGGCACTGCCGCGACCGCGGCGGTCCACAGCCCCGCCGCGGCGTAGGGGAGCAGCAGGCTGCGCCGCGCCGCGATCCGCCCCGGCAGGAGGAGCAGCGCCGGGTAGATGCCGGCGAAGTAGCGGTTGCCGACCGCGCCCATGCCGCCGTGGTAGTTGTTGGGG
>Ga0307479_10007440_pt1 | contig 10095 bp, 7 predicted proteins | sample atmos_gasesECM4C_FD_203743 | JGI IMG/M metagenome (GOLD analysis project Ga0307479, IMG submission 203743) | Hardwood forest soil microbial communities from Morgan-Monroe State Forest, Indiana, United States - atmos_gasesECM4C_515 | ecosystem: Environmental > Terrestrial > Soil > Temperate...
CCCTTGACGTGCTTTCTGTTCTTGATAGGACATGCCCATGTAGTCGTATCCCATTTCACGAGGCATGGTCTGCCTGAAGACTTCTTCCAGTGCCGCGGTCGCCTGGTCCGAGCTATAACCCGGCGCAGCGCTGCCGTTGATCTGCGCAGACCTGTACTCGTTGTAGCGCATTGTGAATTCGGGGCCGGAACGCGACTCAAACCTCATCAGAGCAGAAAGCGGGACCGATCCGCCGCCGTTGTTGCGCACGTAGAACTGCCCGAGGTTCTCCATATTCGACCGGTAAGGCGCTTCGGCCTCCACGTACACCTGCCAGGTACGGCCGAAATCGTTAAAGTAGTTGATGAACAGCCCGCCCATGAAAGCCTGAATAGTCCTGTAAACGTCGCTGACGGCCACACCTTGTTTCAGCACTTTCTCCCGGTCGACCTCCAAAAATTCTTGCGGCACGCTAGGTAGAAAAGAGGTGGATATCGAGCCAATTTCGGGACGCTTGCGAGCGGCCGCCAGGAACTTGTCCAGGTTGCTTGCTAGAAACGGGATGTCCCGCCCGGCACGGTCTTCGAGCACGAACTGAAATCCGCCGGACGTGCCGACTCCAGGAATTGCTGGCGGCGAGAAGCTGAAAGCGGTTCCTTGGGGAAGCTTGCTGAGCTGCTGGTTCAAGCGCTGCTTGATTTCCTGAAGCTGTTCCGCTCGTGTTTCTCGGCTACTCCAGGGCTTCAGCGTGACGAAAAAGAAGCCGTTATAAGTAGTCCGCACAAAGCTGAGCAAGCTGAAGCCAACAACACTCGTGGTGTATTCGACGCCTGGCGTGTTTGCGAGGATCTCCTCAACCTGTCTCGCTGCTGCGCTGGTACGCTCGAGCGAAGCGGCATTCGGAAGGTCCATGTTGATGTACACATAGCCCTGGTCTTCATCGGGCAGGAAGCTGGATGGCACGCGGCTGCTAAAGAAGACTCCGGCAAGGCCGCTGGCTGCAAGCACCGCCAGCGCCAAGACGCTTTTCCGGATCATCCCGCCGGACAGCCGCAGATACATTTCCGTGCCGCTCCCGAAAACACGATTGAACCAGGCGAAGAATTTTGCGAATAGCCCGCGGTTTTCCTTCTTCGGCCGCAGCAGCAGCGCAGCAAGCGCCGGGCTTAGCGTGAGTGCGTTAAAAGCCGAGAGGACCACGGCGATCGCGATGGTCAAGGCAAATTGCTGGTAGAGCCGTCCAGTGATGCCTGGGATAAAGACTGTCGGCACGAAGACTGCCGATAGAACCAGGGCGATACCGATGACCGGGCCCGAGAGCTCTTGCATTGCTTTTTGAGCTGCGTCCTTGGGAGCAAGACCCTCCTCGATGTGGCGTTGCACGCCTTCGACGACGACAATGGCATCGTCCACCACCAGCCCGACGGCGAGCACCAACCCGAACATCGAAAGTGTATTGATGGAGAAGCCAAAAAGCGGGAAGAGCACAAAAGTGCCTACCAGAGAGACGGGAACGGCCAGCATCGGGATCAGCGTAGCGCGCCAGTCTTGCAAGAAGAGGTACACGACGAGAATGACCAGCACAATGGCGATCAACAGGGTTTGGATGATCTCCTTCATGCCTTCGGTAACCGCGGCGGTCTGGTCCAGCGATATGGCGTAATCCATGTCTTGCGGGAAACTCTGCTTCATCTCGGCCATCAGCTTTCGAACGCCTGCGGCCGTTTGGACCGCATTGGAACCGGGCAGCTGGTAGACAGGGATGATGATGGCGGGCTTGCCATTCAAGCGGCTGACAATGCTGTAGTCCTGTGCGCCCAGCTCGACGCGGGCGACGTCTTTGACGCGAACAATCCCACCATCTGGCGCCTCGCGCACGATCACGTTTTCGAATTGTTCCGGGGACGTCAGGCGGCCTTGCGCAAGCACGGAATAAGTGAATTGCTGGCTCGCGAGACCTGGTTCACCGCCCACCTGACCGGCGGGATTGACCGTGTTCTGCTGCTGTACGGCGCTGACGATGTCCGTTACCGTGATGCCCAACTTCGCCAGTTTGTCAGGCTGTACCCAGAGCCTCATCGCGTACTGCCCGGCGCCGAAAACCTGCGTCTGGCCCACGCCGTACAAGCGGGCAATGGGGTCGTTGAGGTTGATGTAGGCGTAGTTGCCAAGGAACTTGGTATCGAAAGTGCCCTTCGGGGAAAATATTCCGACCAGCATGAGCGGAGCGGTCACGGACTTTCTGATGGTGACCCCGTAGCTGTTCACATCCGGCGGAAGCTGACCGGCAGCCAGTTGCTCGCGCGACTGTGTGAGGATGAGATCGGTGTTCGGGTCCGTCTTCAAGTCGAAGTTTGCGACCATGGTGGTTTGTGAGTTGCCGGTAGCGTTCAGGGAGTACATGTAGTCCATGTTGTCCACGCCGTTGATTTGCTGTTCGATGGGCGTGGCGACGGATTGCTCCAGGGTCTGCGCGTCCGCCCCGACGAAGGAAGCTTGCAGCTGAATTTCCGGTGGAACGATGTTAGGAAATTGCGCCACAGGCAGGCTCGCGATGGTGACCGCGCCCACAATCACCATAAGGATGGAGATCACCATCGCGACGATCGGACGGTTGATGAAAAACTTCGACATAACTCAGTTTCCTTCCCCGGAAAGATGTACGGGCTTGGGCGTAACGAGAGTTCCTTGCTTGAGCTGCTGCAGTCCCTCGACCACGACTTGCTCGCCCGGCTTGAGGCCCTCGTCAATCACCCACATCGTTCCCACCGTTGCGCCGGGCTTCACGGTGCGCATACTCACTTTGTGATCGCTGCCGACAACCGCCACCTGATAGCTTCCTTGCGTCTGCGCAACGGCGCTCTGGGGTAGCAGCAGAGCGCCTCTTTTCATGTCGGTTTCGACACGCACACGTCCATACTGGCCGGGACGGAGACCGTTGCCTGGATTGGGAAAGGCCGCTACGATTCGAATCGTGCCCGTGGTTGAATCCACTTGCCGGTCCGCCAGCAGGATTTTGCCTTTTTGAGGGTAAAGACTGCCGTCGGTCAGGATCAGTTCGAGCGAGTTTCCGAAGAAACGGATAGTGTGCTTGCTGGAAGGGGCATCGCTCTGCTTTTGTACGAAGACATATTCCCGTTCGCTGATCGGGAAATAAGCTTTGATGGGTTCGACTTGCGAAACGGAAGTCAAGACCGAGTTGGATCCGACCAGGTTGCCAATCTGGACCTGTGCAATCCCCGCAATTCCATCGACTAGCGAGGTGACTTTGGTCCACTCGAGGTTGAGTGCGGCCTGCTCCACCGCTGCCTTAGCCGATTCGACGGCCGCCTGGGCACCAAGCTTGGCTTGAACCTCGTTATCTAATTGGCTTTTGGCGATGGCCTTGGCTTCTGCAAGAGGTGTATCGCGTTCTACATCAAGGGTGCTTTTGCCAAGTTGTGCTTGCGCCTGCGCAAGATCGCCCTTTGCGCGGTCGAGTGATGCCGAGAAGGGTCTCGCGTCTATTTCGAACAACACTTGGCCTTTGCGAACGAGCGAACCTTCTACGTAGTTTTGCTTGATGATGTAGCCTGAGACCTGGGGTCGAATCTGGGCGTTCACGTATCCGTCCAAAGTTGCCACCCATTCGCTGTACAGGGGGACATCGCGCATTTCTACCGTGGCCACTTCGACCTCTGGCGTCGCCGTCGCCGTCGCAGTTGCTGCCCGGCCGCGATTGCAACTTGACGCAAAACTGCCAAGGGCTACCAACAGAATGACCGTTGGCAGAGTGGCCTTCCTGTGCGTCAGAGGTGGCTTGAAGGTCGTTCGACTTTCTCCGCTCGCTAATAGAACGTGGCTTGCTCGAATGTGGGATGTCACGGTCTGTGTTTTTCTCCTATCGCCGCTCGCATAAAGAGTGCCGCACTTTCGAATTCGCTTTCAGCCTGGAGCCAATCCTCAAGCTCATGCCCTGACAGGCCGCCGCGCTCCTGATAAATTTCGTAAGCGCGGCGCCTGATCTGGTCGTTATTTAGTGCATGGTTTGCAGCGGAATCGTCTGCGTCAGGCCGCAAGGAGCTTTCGTTAAGGTCGAAATTCTGACTTGCCCCGCCTTTCAATGTCATGCCCGAGTCCCCCTGTCCTAGTTGAATTGCTCTTGAAATCTCTGCGTGCACACAACCCTTGACACTGATCTGCTGGCGCAATTCTGCTGTCGCGGACTCAACTCAGTGAGGATGCCTGGGGCCAGCAATACCGTCCGGGCCGGTGAAACAAAGAAAAATCAGAATCGCCAATACGGCGACAAACAATAACGTCACCATATGGGCCTCCTTTCGCTCCTGTTTCATCCGCACGCGTTGCAGGGCACCGGATCTTGTAAGACATGTCTTGTGTTACCGATCGTTCGTGGAGTTTTCTTTGCGGACGTCGGAGCCGGTTCGACAAGGTGCTCCAAGCTCTCGCGCAATTTCCTTCTTCCGTGAAACATCCGGCCCTTCAACGCGCCAACGGAAATTCCCATGATTTGGGCGGTCTCTTCCGATGAGCGCTCGTCGAGCTCGTGCAACTGGATTGCCCTCCGTTGTCCAGCCGGCAACTCATTCATAGCCAAGGACAGCATTTCGACCCACTCTCGCTGTGAATAGATCGCTTCGGGATCCGGGCTCGAGTCAGGAACTTCTAACGCGGCTCTGGTTTCGTCACTCGTGTTTAAATCGTCGATCAACACTTCGCGCAACCCGCGACTTCTCCGGAGGAACATGAGAGCTTCGGTGATGGTGATGCGCGTCAGCCACGTGGAAAAGGCAGACCTCCCTTCAAATGTGCGCAGATGGGTGAACGCTTTTTGAAAGCTTTGCTGCACGACATCCTCGGCGTCTTCTCGCCTGCGGGTCATGCGCCGCGCAACGAAGAAAATCCTTTGCTGGTGACGTTTGACCAGCATCTCAAAGGCTTTTCTATTTCCCTTCTTCGCGGCAGCAACGAGGGGCATGTCTCCTTTTCTGGGAATACCGTCGATAGTGGTAATTGCTGCTTCCGCGCTCTCGATGTTGTCCATGAGTTTCGTCGGCATGGTTCGGCTCCTTGACACCCTCATCTTGCACACCTCTGTTGCAGAACGTACGTGATGTACACACCGGTCGCGATGAATTGCGCGCCCTGTCTTGACATCGTTTGCAAGAGCCTCTCGCCCGTCTTATCGATGGACGTGACCTCATTGAGATCGACGATGCATTTGAGGTTGTCGTCAGCTCGATGGGTCTTTTTCCAGATTCTTCTCAGTTCGCTAACCCACAACCCGACTAAGCGGCCTTGCAGAATCCATTTCTCTTCTTCTGGCGTTTCCGTTCTCGTGATCTTCAACACGTCAATCTCTTTCGTTTGGCGAATCGACTCGCTCGCTTGCCGGCTACGGTGGCGGCCTAGTTAGCGCCCGAACCGAGGGAATCTATTTCGTTGGCACCTCGCACTCCATTGCTGGCTGGCGTGTCGCTGCCTTGCGCATGCGGACTTCGGTGCCACCGCATTCGAAAGAGACCTCGTCCATCACGGTCTTCATCAACCAGATGCCCCGCCCGTGGTCGGCTTTGATGTTCTCGGCCGCGGTCGGATCGGGCACGGCGTTCGGGTCAAATCCTTGTCCTTGGTCCTTGACGACGAGGAAAATCCCCTTTCCCAATTCACAGCGGCAAAGAACTTGAACCAACTTTTCTCGGTGCAAACGGTTGCCATGAACGACTGCATTATTCAGAGCCTCCGCAAGTGCGAGCTCCACGGAGGGTTCCTCGCCGCAAATGCAGTGGGATCCCTCGATCAGTCGCATCAACCGGTCCATCAGCGGGGAGATGGCTTTGACTTCACTAGGCATCCAGGCTTCGATGTCGAAGCGAGGATCCGTGTGTCTCGCAGCAGACTGTGGCCGGACATCGGACGGTTCGTTCGCGGTTTGTATTCGACTCATGGCAAACGCCTCATGCTCATGAAAACTGCATCGCGCGCGCCAAAGCGCCCAAGTGTTTCTGAAACGTCCGAACTTGTTGATTTCTCATGAGATGAGGAGCGGAGGCTCGACGCGTTCAATCTAACTGCCAGACTGGCAGTGCCAGGGCCATGGTACGATGCCAGTTTTCTGGCACGTGGAAGGGATTGCGTTCGGAATGGACCGAACGGCGCGAAGATTTACGGTTTCACTTGCACACTGGCTTCGCCGGTCACTAATTGGATCGGCCGCTGCTGCGAATCCTTTGCGTTCACCTGCACAATCGACAAGGCGCTAGTGCCGGACGTAAGAGCCTTGATTACGATGCCCACGATCGTACCTGTGCCGGTCGCTCCTGCCGTCTTTGGTTGACGCGTAGCCGAAATGATCGCCTGGCCATGCTCTTTATCTACTTGCTGGACGATAGCGATTTCCTGATCACCTGCCTGGAGGAACCCGCCATGCCGCACTTCTTCCACGCTAATCACCTTCGGGTTGTACTGCATCAGGAACGGAATTGAAAATAAGTCGTTGACGTTAGCCACCACCACGCCGACTGTTGTGGTTTGTCCCACTCGCAGAGATAGACTCCGAGGTTCAATTCGAATCTGCGCGGGCTGCCCGGATTGCGCCGCCTTCGATGGACCTTGCGCAGTCCCCGCCGAAGCGGCTGGCGGTGATGCATTCGTCGGCTGAGGTACCGTCGGCAGCTCGCGTTGTGGCCCTTGCATTTCGCTCTCGCGCCTGACCTGGATATTCGTCTCCGAGCCGGCATACAACGTCTTCAAATTAGCTCTCGTCCATTCCGGCATGCGCACGATATGCGGCGTCAAAATGATCAGGATCTCGTCATCTTCGGAGTTTCTAGTATCCTCGGAGAACAAGTACCGAAGGAGCGGAACATGCGCGAGGCCCGGCCAGCCACTAAGCTGTTTGGTGTCTGACTTGGTAACCAAGCCGCCCAGAAGGCTGGATTCGCCTTCCTTCAGACGAATTTCATGAATTACCTTGCGCTGGCTAATGATCGGCTGCTGAATCCCGCCGATGTTCGCCTGGTTGGTTACAGCAGAAACCTCCACCGAAACCTTCATGCTGACTTCGTGATTGGGATGCACGCGCGGCGTGATTTCCACGTTGGTGCCGACGTCGATGTACTGAAATTGGGTGTTCACCAGGGGATTGACAAAGCCAGTCGCGGCCGTCGAGCCCACGCCAACCCCGGCCTGGAAGCTTCCCGTGGCCACAGGCACGCGGTCGCCGATGTTCAACTTTGCCGCCTGCCCATCTACCGAACGTAGTTCCGGGTTTTGGATGATATGCGTAGTCGAATCGTTAAGCAGAGCGTTTGCAGTAAAGTTCGGAAGCGTGAGGCTTGTATCACGACTGTTCAGGTGCGAGAGATTCTGAAGCGTGAGAACGCCGGTGGTGGAACCCGTGGTCGTTCCTGAATTGCTTCCGTTATTCGAAGTATTGTTGCTGCTGACCGAAGTAGTTCCTGGCGGAACGATTGTAATCGAGGCGGTTTGCCCGGGCAGAATTCCCAGATTGCGCATCTTATCCACGCGCGCTTCGACTACCGACACTTGCACAATGACTTCCGGCTGGGCTTTGTCCATATCCTGAATAAATTTTTCCGCGAGGGCCAGCTGGCCCGTGGTTGCGCGGATGACGATGGCATTCCGAGCGTTTAATTGCTGAATGCGCTTCAGATCCAGAAGCTGGCGCAATCCGGTGACAATTTCGGTGAGGTCCTGTGGCTGCACCGTGTTGGAAAGATAGAACGTACGCATAACCTGCTCTTCATAATCACGGCGCTTTTGTGGCTGATCGGGAAAGACGAGAATAATGTTCTCGGTCATGGGCGTCCAAGACGCTTTGCTCTCGACCGACACGACGTCGAGAGCTTGTTCCAGCGTCACATTGTCCAGGTCGACAGGAACTCGCCGTGACGGAAAATCCGGGTCATAGATCACTGTAAGTCCAGCAAGCTTGCCGATCGTGTCGAAGATGATCTTGGCGTCGTTGCTCATTTTTAGGTTGACCGGGGCTCGAGAAAGCGGCTTGATCTCTGGAGGAAGCTGAGCAAGGTCCCGCTCGCCGCTGACGGCCGGAAGTTCGGAAGCCGCACTTGCAGCACGCCTCGCGTCATCGATCATCTCGATTGTTTTCCGCAATTCCTGCTCGGCCACGGCGCTCGATGCATCGATGGACGTCGCCTTCTGAAACTCGCTGGCACCATTTTCCAGGTCGCCCCGTTCGCGAAGTTTCAAGCCGTTCTTGATATGCAGTTCACCGGCATCAAAACGAGCCTGGTTGAAGTTGATCTGATACTCGGCGTTCTCGGGATCTGTCTTTAGGGCCTTTTGGTAATACTCAAATGCCGCGTCGTAATCTTGAAGGCCTTGGGCTTTGCGCCCCTGATTGAAGTCAGTTCTGCCCTTCGGGCAGCCCGCGACGGCCAGGACAATCACCGCGAACATAACGATTCTTCGTCTTTGGTTCACTTCTATTCCCTTTTGAGTCCAAGGTTTCGGAATTCTTCAGAACACGCAATGCCAATCGATCTTACGGTTTGTCACGTAGCTCTTGGACTGGCACAAGGCTTGTGCCACAGGGCATCCGGAGCGACTCATGGTTAGTTGACATCAGGTGATGACGTCGGAAAAAAATGTGCCGGATGGAAAGCATCTCGTTGGGAGAAGCTTCCACCCGACAGCACTTTCATTAACCGAGTCGATTACTGGTCATTCCCTTCGGTTAACTCCGCAGCGGCCGGTGTCAAGTAGCCCAACAAGCCTCCGGTGGTGTGGTTTGGTCCGGCGGTGAAGTACACCTCTGCGGCGGGTGCGGCAGCGGCATCGTTATTATGCGGGCTGACATTTCCAGCGCTGAGTGCCCACACGCCATTGATGGCCAATGGCTTCCCGCTAGCATCCTGGAGCAGTCCGTCGAATTTTCCGGTAGCCAAGTCGTAGGCGGCAATGAGTCCGCTCGACTGGGTATCCCCGCCACCGGCAAACTGCCCGATGAGCAGATCGTGGCTGAAGCGTCCGAAATCAAGCGGAGCCAGAGCCACGCCCCACGGAGCGTTCAGCCAATCACCATGTTCGAGACGGCGCAAGAGCCGCCCCGTGGAACTATAAATGTCGACAAAGCCCAGTCCCGGGCCGTCGGTTTCAAAGCGCGCACCTTCCTCGTGCAGCGCATAGGTGACCACAATGTCGTTGCCGACGGCTTGCACGTTGAAAGGGGCGTAGTCGCGTGGCAGTTTTTCATCCACAAAGGAATTCTCCGAGGACCGGTCGTCAGCATCGCCGGCATTCTTATCGGAGTGATCTCCAGTCAGTTTTACAAGGTGAAATGCGTTGTCATAAACATCCACACGGGCTTTGTTGAAGTTAGCTGCGTACAGGAAGGGCTTACCATTGATGAAGGCGCTGGTCAGGCCCGTGTAGTTGGATCCGTCGGTGTTCTTGACTACCGACACAGCGAGCGTCGCAGCCACAGCTGGATTCCATCCTGCAATCGTTCCATCATTCGTCGAGAAGAGGAATACGGCTGGGTTGCCTGGGGATAGCAAGAAATCTGTTTGACTGCCGTTGAAGATGGTACCAGTGGGTGTGCCGGTCGGAGTGTTCTTGTTATTCGGATCTGCTGGGGGAATGGTGACGATTAGGGACTGCTTGACTCCTTTTCCGTCGTACAGCGTGCTTAAACCTGTCCTTTGGTCTGAGACCCACCACGGGGTGCCGGAGCCGCGGGATATCCCCCAGGGATTAATCAACTGGGGATCGGTGACAGCAGCGACTCCTGACTCGTTGGAAACAAGATTGGTTTGGGTGTAGTGCTGCCCAAAGCAAGCAGATACCATGATCAGAGCTAAGACTGCACTGCCGGTAAAGCGTAGCGACACCTTCATCGGTAAGTCTCCTTTGTATTTAGAACGGAATTTGTAAGTGCGATTTATCGGGGCCGAAAGTCACATGAACGTCGTTGGTGTAAAGCCGTGACTCCAACGTCATCAGTCTTGCTTACCCTGATCGCCGGAGTGGTCGTTGGAGTGTTCGCCGCGATCCTTCGCGCCGGCCAGAGTAAAGGCATAGACTTTGTTGTTTTCCGATTCCAGGTGGGATATTTCGATAACCGGATCC
>Ga0307479_10007441_pt1 | contig 10094 bp, 10 predicted proteins | sample atmos_gasesECM4C_FD_203743 | JGI IMG/M metagenome (GOLD analysis project Ga0307479, IMG submission 203743) | Hardwood forest soil microbial communities from Morgan-Monroe State Forest, Indiana, United States - atmos_gasesECM4C_515 | ecosystem: Environmental > Terrestrial > Soil > Temperate...
ATACGAATAACAACTTCACTGTAGAAGAATTGTGAAACAATCGGGAAACAAGGATATGGTGATCTACTTGCCCGGGGAACAGCGGCAAACAGAACCGGAAGCGCCGCCGTCGTTCGACGAGCTGACGCCGCGCGAAATTGTCGCCGAACTCGACAAGTACATCGTCGGCCAGGCGGCGGCGAAGCGCTCCGTGGCTATTGCGTTGCGCAACCGAGTACGACGGCAGAAGCTGCCACCGGAGATGGCCGAAGAGGTTCTTCCCAAGAATATTTTGATGATCGGCCCCACGGGCGTGGGAAAAACGGAAATTGCGCGGCGGCTGGCGCGGCTGGCCGGCTGCCCGTTTGTGAAGGTGGAAGCTTCCAAGTACACCGAGGTCGGCTACGTGGGTCGCGACGTGGAATCCATGATTCGCGACCTAGTCGAGACCGCCATCGACATGGTCCGCGAGGAAAAACTCGACGAAGTTGCGGAACGCGCGGAACAGGCCGCGGAAGAAAGGCTGCTCGATCTACTGCTGCCGCCTTCGCCTCCCTCGCCTGACGCCGGGCATGCAACGGCGACGGAAAGTACCCGACGCGAAATGGACCGCACGCGAGACAAGCTGCGAACGCAGCTTCGCGAAGGCAAGCTTGATCAGCGCATGGTCGAGGTCGAGGTGCGCGAGCGTTCCATGCCCGCCTTTGAAATCGTCTCTAATCAAGGCATCGAGGAGATGGATATCAACGTTAAAGACATGCTCTCGGGCTTTTTCGGCCAGCAAAAGAAAAAGAGAAAAATGACCGTGTCGGAGGCGTTTGATTATCTGATCCAGGAAGAAGAAAGCAAGCTCATCGATATGGATCACGTTACGCGCATCGCCACGGAGCGCGCCGAGCAAATGGGCATTATCTTCATCGACGAGATCGATAAAATTGCCGGGCGTGAGAGCGGTCACGGACCGGACGTATCGCGAGAAGGCGTGCAGCGAGACATCCTACCGATCGTGGAGGGCACCACTGTCAACACGCGTTACGGCATGGTGCGCACTGATCACATCTTATTCATCGCAGCCGGCGCATTTCACATCACCAAGCCTTCGGATCTGATTCCCGAGTTGCAAGGGCGGCTCCCACTGCGGGTGGAACTCAGTGCGCTCACCGAGGAAGATTTCGTGCGGATCTTGACCGAGCCAAAGAACGCGCTGATAAAGCAGTACATCGCCCTGCTGGAAACCGAGGGGGTCAAGCTCGCCTTCAGCGACGATGCCATCGCCGGCCTGGCGCGCTTCGCCGTAATGGTCAACGAGCAGACCGAAAACATAGGCGCGCGCCGCCTGCATACGATTCTCGAGCGCGTGCTTGACGAAATCTCGTTTGAAGCGCCCGAGCTGAAGAAGAAGAACGTGAAGATCGACGCCGCTTACGTGGCCAAACAGCTTGCCGAGATCGCCAAGAATCAGGACTTGAGCCGCTATATTCTCTAATTCCCGCACCGATGACGCTTTTCGAGCCGCCAAAGCAGGGCGGAGCAGTCGCTTGGCCGGCCCGAAAATCCGAGTCTCCCGTACCGTGGTCGGCCGTACGCCCCGTTTGGCCCATGCCCGTTCATAAGACCGCGCTAACGATCATCGTCAGCGCTTTCGTATTTGGTTGCGCTTCCCCCAACACTCCCATCCCACGTCACCCCACCGTGCCTCTGCCGGTAGAAGATTTGAGCGCACGACAAGTCGGCGACACGATGATCCTGAATTTCACGCTCCCCACGACTTCAACCGACCTGCAACCTCTTATGGACATTCCGTCGGTCGAGGTCTATCGGAATATGCCACAAACCGTGGCCCCTGCTGCAAAATCCCGCGCGAAAAATAAAAGCACTGCGCGGCTCGTCGATACGATTCCTTCCGATATGATCGAGCAGTACCGGAGAACCGGCCGCATCGAGTTTCCCGACAAACTGAACGTGAGCAACCTGTCCGCGGAGAGCGGCACCGACCTCACTTATACCATCCGGACTCGCGTATCTCGGGGGAAGGCCTCCGCGGATTCCAATGCGGTTACCGCGCGAGTCTATCCACCTCCCGCGACGGTTCAGGGCCTGCGCGTCACACTTACGGAAACGGCTCTGGTGCTCGACTGGAGCGCCGCGCAAGCAGAGGCCGAAGCCGGTGGCGCCAAGCCGGCGGGATTCCACCTCTATCGCGCAGAAGTGGATCCTACAACTGCGGAGGCCGCGGTTCTCAATCCTTCGCAGGCAAAGTTGATCGCGCCGGAAGAATTGCTTGCGCAAACGACAGCGACCGAGTACAGCGATATGAGCTTTCAATTCGGGCATGCCTATTGGTATAAGGTTCGCGCGGTCGAGCAGTTTGGCTCCGCGACCATCGAATCGGCCGATTCCACTCCGGCCGTTCTAACAGCCAAGGACATATTCCCGCCGGCGGCTCCGCGCGACCTGGAAGCTGTCACCGTGGCAACTACGAAGGAAGCCCCTGCATCTGTAGAATTGACCTGGACAATCAACACGGAACCGGATTTGGCCGGCTACAATCTTTACCGAAGCGAAAATCCGGAAATGCCGGGGCAGAAACTAAATAGTGAACTCTTGCTTGTTCCGACGTTCCATGATATCTCCGTCGTGCCGGGGAAGAGTTATTCCTATCGAGTGGGAGCGGTTGATCAATCCGGGAACGAAAGCCCTCTCAGCTCGCCGGTAGAAACTCAAGTTCCTGGGCCATAGCTCTCAACAGCCTACCAAGGCGAGGACCCCATGACCCCTCAGCCGCAAGCTGCGCACCTTCGTCGAGTATCCCGCGCTGAATTATGGCTCGGTGTGGTCGTGGGTGCGGGTTTGTCGGGGGTGGCGATCGCCTGGCTGCTCATCGCCAATCGCCTTCCCTCACTTGATCACCTGGCAATGCTGCGGAATATCGCGGCTGGAACGCTGGCCATCGTTCTCATGCTTGTGCCGGTCTGCCGATTCCGGAAGCACCCCTCGCACGTTTTCGCCTCCGGCCTTATAGCGTGGTCCATCCTGACGTTGATCTATGCCATTTTGCAGATTCCCTTTCCGCGCCTCGCAGCACGCATGGGGACCTTCCACTTTTTTATGCTGGGCGCCCTCATTCTGGGTTTGGCTTCCGCCCTCCTCTGGGTCGCACAGCTGGTACTAGGTTTGTGTCATGCACCCGCAGTGCCCGTGCGGCGAGCCCACTGATCACCTGCTATAAATTTGCGAGCATCAAGGTTATCGGCCCGGAACACGCTGGCAATCCCGCAGTTGCATGAGGCGCGGAACCGCGCAAAAATTGAGACATCATAAAGATGAAGGCATCCTAGGACGGAGTTTGCACTCATGAAAATTTTTCTGGATACGGCAAACCTGGACGAGATCCGGCAAGGTGTTTCCCTGGGCGTGGTGGACGGCGTCACCACGAACCCCACCCTTGTAGCCAAAGAGAACCGGCCTTTTCGCGAGCACGTACTGGAAATTTGCGAAATCCTGAAAGGCGGCGTGGTAAACGCGGAAGTCGTCTCCACAGATACCGATAACATTTTGCGGGAGGCCCGGGAGATCGCCAGCTGGCACCCCAACGTCGTTGTAAAAATACCCATGATCCCGGATGGCGTCCGCGCTCTGAGCATTCTTTCGAAGGAAGGCATTCGTGTGAATGTGACGCTGTGCTTTTCGGCGTCGCAAGCGCTGCTTGTAGCCAAAGTGGGTGCATATTTCGTAAGCCCGTTTGTTGGCCGGCTCGACGATATCTCTGAAAATGGGCTGACACTCTTGCGGGATATTCTGGAGATTTATCGCGCCTACAACTTCACCACGCAGGTGCTTGCTGCCAGCTTGCGTCATCCGATCCACGTTCTGGAGGCGGCGAAAATGGGCGCGCATATCGGCACCATGCCTTTTAAGGTTTTTCAGCAACTGTTCCAGCATCCGCTGACGGATAAAGGGCTCCAGGGCTTCCTCAAAGATTGGGAGAAGGCGCGCGCGGTGCTCGGTAATATTGTCGAGCCTACCGTTCGCAAAGCCGGCCGTTGAGCCACACGCACCTAAATTGGCAGATCTGGGCCCTGAACGCGGCTAGCTTGGCCGTGGTGGGGGGCGCTTTTCTCTCTAAATTGCTGGGGCGGTCGCCCGACCCCGACGAGATCGAGCGGCAAAGGCGAGCTTACCTGAATCAAATCGGGCGTATCGTCGAAGGGCAGATCACGGACCTCGTGGAAGTTGCAGAAGACAGGGCCCGGCGCAAAAGCACCAAAGAGGTCGACGGCCGCCGCAAGTTGGTTTGCTACAGCTATTCGATTTCCGGCGTAAGCTACGAAACGGCGCAGGACATTACCAGCCTCGAGGGCCGCGCCGGAATGGAGCGCATCATCACCGGACTTCCCGCCAGTATCAAGTACGATCCCTCCAATCCCAGTAATTCCATCCTCATTGCGGACGACTGGTCCGGCTTGCGCTGACCATTCGTGAAAAAGTGGGTGGAAGAAGCGGACCTGAAGAAATGGGCCGCCCTGGTGATTGTAGCCGCTCTTGCGGTGACGCTTACGCTAGGATCGGTGTTCGTTCTGGTAGGTGCCAGCATCAGCATTTCACGAATGACTAATCCCGCGATGCGGGCGCTGGCCACCGTGGCAGAATTGCTCACGGGAATGCTGTGGCTCGTCGGAACGATCTACATCGTCACGCATCTCGCCGTATTGATCTTCGGGAAAGACGGCTCGTCCCGCCGCTAAGCCGCTACTACTGCCTGACACCACAGTTAGACGCTGCTAGGTTAGAATCCTACGGCGAGGGCCGGATGGCTACGAAAGCTAAAACAGACGGGAAAATAGAGGAACTGCGCCGCCGCAACGCGGCTGCGGAAGAGGGGGGAGGCGTCGCGAGGCGCGAGCGCGAACACAAAGCGGGGAAACTGGCGGCGCGAGAACGCGTCGACCTGCTGCTCGATGAGGGCACTTTCGAAGAACTGGACAAATTCGTCACGCATCGCTGTGTCGACTTTGGCATGGAAGAGCAGCGGCCGCTCGGCGACGGATTCGTGACCGGCCACGGGCGTATCGACGGCCGGCTGGTCTATGTTTTTGCCCAGGATTTCACCGTCTTCGGGGGATCCTTGTCAGAGGCGAACGCCTCGAAAATTTGCAAGGTGATGGACTTGGCCGTGCGCGCGGGCGCGCCAATCGTTGGGCTGAACGATTCCGGCGGGGCGCGTATTCAGGAAGGAGTGATGTCGCTGGCAGGCTATGCCGATATTTTTCTTCGCAATACTCTGGCCAGCGGCGTGATTCCGCAGATCAGCGCGATTTTGGGACCTTGCGCCGGCGGTGCGGTTTATTCTCCGGCGATTACGGACTTCATTTTCATGACCGCCGAAACCTCGTACATGTTCGTCACGGGCCCCGACGTAATCAAGACGGTCACGCACGAGGAGGTCTCCAAGCACGAACTGGGCGGCGCCATGACCCACAACGCCACAAGCGGCGTGGCGCATTTCGCGGCTCGGGATGACGCCGATTGCCTGGCCATGATTCGCGAACTGCTTAGCTTTTTGCCATCGAATAATCTGGACGATCCGCCGCGGCGCACTTGCAATGATCCTGCCGAGCGGGCCGATGCTTCCCTCGATGAACTCGTTCCGGCTGATGCGCGCGTTCCCTACGACATCAAAGAGGCCATTCACGCCGTCGTGGACGATCATTATTTTTTTGAAGTTCAGGAACACTTCGCGAAAAATCTGGTGATAGGCTTCGCGCGCCTCGATGGCAGGCCGATCGGCATTGTTGCCAATCAGCCGGCGGTGCTCTCGGGCGTGCTGGATATCAACGCTTCGGTCAAGGGCGCGCGCTTCGTGCGCTTCTGCGATGCGTTCAATATCCCGCTGATCACGTTTGAAGATGTCCCGGGCTTTCTTCCGGGCACTCAACAGGAATTTGGCGGCATCATCCGCCACGGCGCCAAGCTGCTCTTTGCGTTTGCCGAGGCTACTGTGCCCAAACTGACCGTGATCACACGAAAGGCCTATGGCGGCGCGTACTGCGTCATGGCCAGCAAGCACATCCGCACCGACGCGAATTTCGCCTGGCCAACCGCGGAAATCGCCGTAATGGGCCCCGAAGGCGCGGTGAACATAGTCTACAAGCGGGAGATCGAGAGCGCCCCGGAGGCGGAACGCGAACGGCTTCGCGAGCAAAAGATCGCGGAGTTTCGCGCACGCTTCGCCAATCCTTATATCGCTGCGGAGCGCGGCTATATCGATGCCGTGATCGAGCCGCACGAAACGCGTCCGCGCCTGATCACCGCCTTGCGAGCGCTCGAAAGCAAGCGCGACACAAACCCGAAGAAGAAACACGGCAATATTCCCCTTTAGTTCAAACACAACATCAATTGACGAACTCCAGAACGGCTGGATATCATCGCTCGCAATGTTCTCTCAGTTGGAGGTGGTGAATGCCTGCAAAAACAAAAGTGAAGAAGACACCCGCGAAAGCGAATGATGGCAAGACACCTTTTCGCGTGAAAGCGGAGAGCATCGAAGCGTGCAACTGCCAGCACGGCTGCAATTGCCAGTTCGGCGGTTATCCTAACGAAGGCAAATGTGAAGCCATCATCGGTTTCCAAGTAAAGGATGGCCGATTCGGAAAGATCTCCTTGAATGGCCTTCGCGCCGTGGTCGCATTCAAATATCCGAAAGCCATTCACGAAGGTCACGGGCACGTCATCCTGTTCGTGGACGATAAGGCGAGCCAGGAGCAGGTGGATGCGTTTACTACGATTCTGTCGGGCAAAATCGGTGGAATGCCGTGGGAGGCGCTGGCTGGAACCATCGAGCGGTTTGAGGGGCCGATTCGAAAACCCATCGAGATGCGCCTGAATGGCGTGCGATCGGAATTGCGCGTACCTGGCGCGGTTGAAATGAAGTTCACTCCGCTGCGCGACCCGGTCTCAGGTCAGGAAAAGGAAGTGCATATCGTTTATCCCAAGGGTGGCTTTTTCTGGAATGACGGGAACATGGCGACTACAGAAACAATGCGCGTCGAACATGGCAGCTTCCGGATGGAATGGCCGAACCGCTATGCCGCCGCCGCCGAAGTGAACTGGACGAACCAAGCATAGCCCCATGACCGGTGCACGTGTCGCGGATACGTCTTCCCTCGAACGTATGATCCGCCAGGATCGGCTTATCGTCGCGTTCGGGCTCCTTGCGGTCATTGCGCTCTCGTGGATTTATCTCGTAACCGAAAGCGCTGGGATGCGGAGCATGCTCAGCCAAGCCGAGATGCACGCCGCCATGGGAATGGCGAAGATGCAGTCTTGGCCGCGCGAACTGGTTGCGCTCTTCGTAATGTGGGGGGTGATGATGGTGGGGATGATGCTCCCTTCAGCCGCGCCCCTCATTTTATTGATCCTCGGAGTGTATCGTCGCCGAGACGACCGGCACACGCGCCTGAACAGTGTGTTGTTTGTCAGCGGCTATTTACTGGCCTGGACTCTCTTCAGCTTGGCCGCCGCCTCGGGACAAATCGCGCTTCATCGAGCAGCGTTGCTCTCGGCAGGTATGGCGGCCAAATCGGGCGTGTTAAGCGCAGCCATTCTCATCCTAGCGGGCGTCTATCAGCTGCTGCCGATGAAAAACGCATGTCTCGCCCATTGCCGTTCACCTTTAAGCTTTCTAGGCGAGCACTGGCGGGAAGGGCTGGCTGGGGCGGTGCGTATGGGGTTTCTTCACGGACTGTTCTGCGTCGGTTGTTGCTGGGCTTTAATGGCGCTCTTGTTCGTCGCCGGCGTAATGAACCTGCTGTGGGTGGCGGCTATTGCCGCGTTCGTGCTTGTGGAGAAGCTGTTGCGCCAAGGATTGCTTCTCGGTCGCATCGCCGGCGTCCTCCTGATTGTCTGGGGAACTTACCTTATCGCCGCCTCTATCTCGAGCACTCGGTTTTAGTCTCGCCCGCTCATTCCACGCCAGGATGATCCACCGTAGTGCTAGAATGCACGCTCGTTCGGCGACCTAATAATGTTTAAGAAGCTGCTCATTGCTAATCGCGGGGAGATTGCGCTGCGCATTTTGCGCGCTTGCCGCGATTTGGAAATTATCGGCGTCGCCGTTTACAGCGATGTCGATCGCGCCGCGCTGCACGTGCGCATGGCCGACGAAGCTTACGCCATCGGGCCTGCGCCTTCGCGCGAGAGCTATTTGCGCATCGATAAGCTTATTGAGGTCGCGCGGCGGTCCGGATGCGACGCGCTTCATCCCGGGTACGGTTTCCTCGCGGAAAATCCCGAACTGCCACGCGCGTGCGCCAATGCAGGCATCACCTTTGTCGGGCCGCCGGCCGAGGCGATGGAGCGCCTTGGCGCAAAGACGGCCGCCCGCGAACTTGCTTTTCGCGCCGGTGTGCCGATGGTTCCTGGCGTTCGCGAACCAATCCTTCAGGTCGAATCGGCGCGCCGTATTGCCGATGAGATCGGTTACCCCGTGTTGCTGAAAGCCGTTGCGGGAGGAGGCGGCAAGGGCATGCGCGTGGTGGCTGGCGCCCATGAAGTCGCCTCGGCGTGGCGCGATGCAGCTTCCGAAGGGCTCAACGCCTTTGGCGACGAGCGTGTTTACATCGAGAAATATCTCGACCGGCCCCGGCATATCGAGATCCAAATCTTCGGCGACGCACATGGGAACGTCGTTTACCTTGGCGAGCGCGAATGTTCGGTGCAGCGGCGGCACCAGAAGGTGATTGAAGAAGCGCCATCGCCATTTATGACGCCGGAATTGCGCAGAGCTATGGGCGAGGCTGCGGTTCGCCTGGCGCGCGAAGCGGGCTATACGAACGCGGGGACAGCTGAATTCCTGGTGGACGCGCATCGCAATTTTTACTTTCTAGAAGTAAATACGCGCTTGCAGGTCGAGCATCCGGTAACAGAGGCAGTCACCGGTTTGGATCTCGTCGAACTGCAACTGCGCGTGGCCGCGGGCGAGCAGCTGCCTATCACACAGCAGGGTGTGACCTTGCGCGGGCATGCGATGGAATGCCGTATCTATGCGGAGGATCCGGAGAACCATTTCTTCCCCTCCCCGGGGGAAATCATCTCCTGGCGGCCTCCGCATGGTCCTGGTATTCGCCTGGACGAAGGCGTCTATTCAGGCTGGACCGTGCCTGGCGATTACGATCCGTTGCTTGCAAAATTGATCGCCTCGGGCGGCAGCCGCACGGAAGTGATAGCCCGTCTCCAGCGGGCTCTTTCAGAATTCCAGATCACCGGAATCCGCACCAATACTCTCTTGTTTGAAAAGATTCTCGCCGACCTCGAATTCCAGAAAGGTGCGATTCATACGAGATGGCTCGATGAGCGCCTTGCCTCTCTTTTGCCCGCTCGCGTATCGGACGCCGACAGTCCAAGCGGAGCGCTGGAGATCGAAGTTGCGATGATTGCTGCTGCTCTCTGGCATGTCGGCCAAGCCAAATCCGCGAACGAAGAACCGGCCCAGTCCGTATCCCAATGGCGTGACGACGGACGGCGCGAGCAAGTCTCGCGCACACTCGACCGCTGACGATGACATCTTCCCGCCCAACAATTTCACCAACTGCATGCACTCGACGAACCCGGCGTCCGAGACATCGTAAATGAAATTCGACGTGCGCATTGGAACGCTGACCCGCAAGATCGAAATCCAACGCAGCGGCCCGAATCAATTTGCCATCGTCACTAACGACGGGGCGCAAATTGATGCCATCGAAGTGGCGCCGAATACCTATTCGATCCTGTTGAATGCGCGCGCATTTGAAGCCATCGTCATACCTGCAGCAGAAGGAGTTCTGGTCCGCTGTGCCGGCCGCGAATTCCATGCCATCGTTTCCGATCCTCGCGCGTGGCGGGGCGGCCGTGGGGCGTTATTCGGCGCGGAAGGCAAGCAAAAGGTCACGGCACCAATGCCAGGGAAGGTCGTACGCGTTCTCGTGAGCGCGGGCGGCACCGTTGAAGCCAATCAAGGTCTCGTGGTTATCGAGGCAATGAAGATGCAGAACGAAATCCGGGCGCCGAAAGCGGGCACGATCGAGCGCGTATTTATCAGCGAAGGGCAAGCCGTCGCGGCGGGCGAAGCGCTGGTCACA
>Ga0307479_10007442_pt1 | contig 10094 bp, 10 predicted proteins | sample atmos_gasesECM4C_FD_203743 | JGI IMG/M metagenome (GOLD analysis project Ga0307479, IMG submission 203743) | Hardwood forest soil microbial communities from Morgan-Monroe State Forest, Indiana, United States - atmos_gasesECM4C_515 | ecosystem: Environmental > Terrestrial > Soil > Temperate...
TTTTGAGCATCGCGCTTCTCGAGAAAATGCCCATTTTAAGCGTCCTCGAAGCATTCGACTCCCGTTCCGACTTACCCGATCACTCTAACCAGCTCATCCTGTTCGACTTTTAACCGGACAGTAGTGAACTGGGTTTGAGGCTCGCCATCCCGCAATGTTATTGCCACATCTACCGGACCTATCGCAGCAATGAACCGATACCCGCGGCGGGGAAGAGTCTCGATAAACCGCGGTTTTTCGGCTGAATCACCGAGGGCATCGCGCAGCTTATTGACTGCGATGTTCACACCGTGATCGAAATCCACGAATGTATCGTTTGGCCAAAGCTTTTTTCGCAACTCTTCCCGCGAGACCAGCTCACCCGGGCGTTCGATCAGCAGCGCCAGTACCTGATACGGCTGCTCCTGCAGTTTGATCCGCTTGCCCTGTTTGTAAATTTCCGCCGTGCGCAAATCCAACTTGAACTGGCCAAAGCGCAACACGCACGGCAAATCGGCTGAGTCCGACAAGGGGCTATACCTTGGGCTCAGAGCATAACACACGCCTCAGCGGACCGAGAATGCCCGAGCAGACGCCGCCGAACCTGTTAAAAACACATGATCTAGCGGTAGACACACAGTTGACGCAGCGTAGAGGCGGAGTGAATTGATCCACCCGCAAACCTGATCAAAACTCAGCCACGTCGGCGGAAAGGAGGAGGATGTCATGAACAGCCATACGATGCTGATGAGAATGGTCACAGTTTTGGGAATTGTGAGCCTTGTGTTCTTTGCTGGATGCGGAGGCGGCACGAGCCAGGGATTCAACAATCAGCCCCCTCCACCCAGCGGATCTAATCCTACTCCAACGATCGCCACAATCTCGCCGAACAGTTCCCTGGCCGGCGGTGCGGCTTTCTCGCTGACGGTCAACGGGACGAATTTTGTCGCTACATCGGTCGTCCACTTCGGCGGGGCGGCGGCCACCACCACATTTGTGAGCGGCACACAGCTGACCGCGGCCATCCCTGCTTCCGGCATCGCCTCGGCCGGCACTGTGGCCGTGACACTAACCAACCCCACGCCAGGCGGGGGCACGTCGAATGCAGTGAACTTCACCGTCACCAGTGGCGGGACAACGAACCCTGCCACCTGGATCAGTCTGACGGTGGCCCCCGATTCGTCCGGCAAGTTTGGTAAGTTCGCCTATCTGACGAATTCCAGCTCGAATAATGTCACGATCTACAGCATAGACCCCGCTACAGGCAGCTTAACAGCTACAGGCAGCATCCCCGCCGGAACGTCTCCACAATCGGTGGCCGTAGACCATTCTGGCAAGTTCGCTTATGTGGCGAATGGAGGTTCCAATGACATTTCAATGTACGCAATCAACCAAACGACCGGCGCCTTGGAAACTCTAGGCACCGTTGTCGCAGGAAACTCCCCCATCTCGGTGGTCATAGATCCTTCCGGTAAGTTTACTTATGTGGCGAACGAAGGCTCCAACGACATTTCGATCTTCGCGATTGCGTCGACAGGCACTTTGGAACCGTTAGGCCCAATAGCTACAGGGGTTGTGTCCACCTCCGTAACTGTGGGCCCGTTTGGAGGTTTTGCGTATGTGACGAATGCCGACCCGAATGGCCCCTTCGAGGTCAACACCAGTAACGGGAATATTTCGACCTACAAAATCAACTCCACAGGGGCCTTGGAACTTTCAGGAACCGTAGCCGCAGGACTATACCCTAGGTCCATTGCAGTAGATCCTTCCGGAAAGTTCGCTTACGTGGCGAATTGCGGCGATTTTGAGAGAAATCAAGGTGACATAGCGATGTACACCGTTGACGCCTCCACGGGGACTTTGACCCTTATCGGGACCATAGGCGCAGGATCGTGTCCCCTCTCCGTGGCCTTGCATCCTTCCGGAAAGTTCGCCTATGCGGCCAACACGGGCAGCGACGGAGGGCCTGACATTGAAGGCGTGTCAATGTACACCATCAACCCAAACGGCACACTAACACCTATCGGTTTGATAAATGCAGGATATTGCCCCTCCTCCCTGGCTGTGGATCCATCGGGCAAGTTTGCGTATGTGACGAACCATTGTGACAACACAATCTCGATGTACACGATCGATCTCACCACGGGAGCCTTGACGCTCTTAGGAACGATAGGCACATGAATGGGTCCCACCACTGGGTGACGAATCCTGGTTTCTCCGGAATTTGGGTGAATCGAAGTGGCTCGATTTCTCATTGCTGGAGGCGAGGTCATGACCGTGAAGAAATCGCGTACGGAACTTTTGCGGGACAAGCTCAGCATCGGCCTGCGCGTCACCGGACTGAGCGCATTAATCGCACTGGGCGTGGGAGCTGCTCGAGCGGATACTGTTATCGACTGGAACGTCATCTCACTAAAAACGACAGCTGCGGCACCCTTCAACCCGCCGCTCGAGACCCGCAATCTGGCAATCGTTCACGCAGCAATGTTCGATGCCGTCAACTCAATCGTCGGGGAATTCCGCCCTTACGCTTTAGACCTCAGCGCGTCGGGAGCATCGCCCGACGCAGCTGCTGCTGCGGCCGCACACTTCGTGCTCGTACGGCTCTATCCCGCGCAACAGGCGATGTTAGACGCCGCCTACGCGGCGTCACTTTCAGGAATTCTTGATGGCTCCGCTAAGGCTGACGGCATCGCATTCGGTGAGAGTGTAGCCGCACAGATCCTTACGATACGCGCCAGCGATGGCGCCCAGGCAGCGATCGTTGCTCCGTACACACCCGGTTCCGAACCGGGCGATTGGGTTCCAACGCCTCCAGCGTTCCGAGCCGCGCTGGATCCGGGCTGGGGCACGGTCCGACCATTCTTCCTCCGGGAAGGCTCGCAATTCCGCCCCGGACCGCCGCCGACATTGACTAGCCCGCAATACGCGCGCGACTTCAACGAGATCAAAGAAATCGGATCCGCGACCAGCAGCACGCGGACGCAGGATCAGGCCGATCTGGCGCGTTTTTGGGTATCGACAGCCCCGCAGATCTGGAATCCCGCCGCGCGCCAAGTCGCAATCGCACGAGGCCTGACAATATCGCAGAATGCGCGCCTGTTTGCTCTTCTTAACTTGGCTGGAGCTGACGCGTTCATTGCGTCGTGGGACGCCAAGTTCACCTACAACCAGTGGCGTCCGGTGACGGCGATCCGAGCAGCGGACAGTTCCGTGAACCCCGACACCCTGCCGGATCCGGGATGGACACCGCTTCTCGTGACACCACCGTTTCCGGACTACATCGCCGGCCACACAACCTATGCTGGAGCGGCGGAGGAGGTGCTTGAGGATGTCTTTGGCGGACATCCGGGCGTCATCAGGCTCACAAGCGCCACGGCACCAGGCGTTACTGAAACCTACGCCACAATCGATGACATTGCTGAGGGCGTGGTTGATGCCCGCGTCTTCGGTGGAATTCACTGGCGGACCTCAAGTGTGCGCGGCAGACGAGTGGGTCAACAGGTCGGGGCCTTCGCCGTTCGCCACTTCCTCAAAACGAAGCGTGAGGAGTGACCTTGGCGACGAGCGTGGTTGAGTTGTTTTGCAGAGTAGTCGATGATTCCCGGGAGCAACTGGTTACCGAAGAGGAGAACAGCCAGGAGCACCGCTCTTACAGCTATGCAGAAGGAGCTTCGAAATGAAGATCTGGTATTGGTTCATTTTTTCGTTGTTCCTCTCGGTTGCTGGTAGCGGTGAGTGTCAGACTCTAGGACACCGTAACGGTGACGGTCTTTTTGGTGGATGGTTTGAGCGTGTATCGCACACGCAAGCCGAACAGCCTCCTTGGCTCGCCCCTGTTTTCACAGCCACCCCGCGGCTGGAGGAGATGTTTGTCTACGACATCTCCCGTCAAAACACGGCGAAGGGGGAACTGACAAGTTTCGGAGGCACCAAAGGTCTGCTGCTTATCCCCAGCGAGCACATCAATGTGGTTATCACACCTCCCACCTACTTTGCGCATGAGAATCCGAACATTCACGATGGATTCGGCGATATGTCATTTCTGCTGAAGTACCGTTTGGCTGCTGCTAACGAGGAGGCCGGCAACTATGTAGTTACGGCGTTCGTGGGTGCCACTGTTCCGACTGGAGCGTATAACAATGGTGCCCCCCATGCCGTAATAACACCCACTATTGGCTTTGGTAAAGGTTGGGGACATTTCGACGTGCAGAGCACGTTGGGAGTGGGGATTCCAGTCAGGAGTGTTGGAAGGGTTGGAACGCCGATTTTATACAATACGGCGTTTCAGTACCTCGTGCTCAAGAAGCTGTGGCCCGAAGTAGAGATCAACGCCACGATTTTTCCGAACGGACCAAACGCCGGGAACAAACAACTTTTCCTATCCCCTGGATTGTTGGTTGGAAAACTCCACCTGTGGAGACGTCTTGGATTTGCGGTGGGTGGTGGTATTCAGATTTCGGCGACACATTTCCACACGTTCAACCATAACAGCTTGTTGACTGTGCGGTTTCCGTTCTGAACGCAGGTCGAGTATCGTCCCGTGCCGGTTCCTGACAGCAAGGGTGAGATCTGGCACCCTCGAGCACCGACATATATGGATTTTCTTGGCCACCGATTTTACCGTCGACACAGCTTTACCGATGTCAAGTTCTTCTCAGTGAAAGTGCAGCAAACATTCGGCGATCCCAAAGAATAGGATTACAGTCACAAGCCAACTCCCGGATGGTCAGCAACCCGGAAGATGGGATTCCCCCAACCAGCCGAAACTCCACTGTGCGCAGTGGTAACGCAATCTTGGTGTGTGTGTTTGCGGTAAGGAGACGAACGAGGGCAAGACGCCGGGAACGCCATTTACAGGTGAAGAATTACAGGTGAAGTTTCTGCCGGATTCCGAAGAAAACGCTCTAAAGTATTGAAAAGAATGGTAGGCCCGTGGGGACTCGAACCCCAGACCTCTACCGTGTCAAGGTAGCGCTCTAACCAACTGAGCTACGGGCCTATATTCATGCAGCAAAACTATCTCCCGCGGATTCGGAAGCGACCCGGAAGGACCTGGAGTCCGGTTAGAGTCCGGTACCGAGCAAAAACCCACTGAATCCAGCTTACTGACGGCCGCCATTTTAGCATCTGCCAACGGATGCGCATAGCGCACGGTCATCGCGATCCCCGAGTGTCCCATGAGTTATGAAACTGTAATGAGGTCAACGCCCGCCCCGACCCTGCGTCACACTTTCGCCAGTCGTTTGGTCGTGCCACCTCAATCCTTCGGGAATATTGGCGAGCCGCAAAGCACGCTTGAATCCCCGCTTCAAGTCCAAGAACCGGTGTCCCACACTTCTGTTGCTTGGAAAAACGAGTCCAGAGTTTCCGTCCTTCGCAAAGCCTGACAATAGAGCGTGGACAGTGACTTTAGGCAGACGTAGAAAAAGAGAAGAAGGCGACCTAGATAGTTTCAGAGTCGCCGACCGCTCGTCCAGAATCTCGCCTTCGCGACGGGTCGAAACTTCCCAGAACCCCGTTTCTGGATAATTCCCGAATTGCCAACAATTGGAGCGTCATCGCAGGGCGGGTCTAACCGAAAATGCCAAGTGCGCCGATTCCCGCTGGGATCAACGATGCGGAAATCACGCATACCATGCGATCGCTTTGCACATTCGACCCAGAATTAGCTGGAGCATCCGAACCCGTGACCCTACCTGTTGCCGATTCTGCCCAGGTCCATGACAAATACAAATGCAAGACGCAACGATGTACCCGCACGCCTGGCGAGCTAGTTGTTGGGCATCTGAGCGCGCGTGGCAGCGGTCGTGCACAGATAGTTCCGATAGGAGCAAAGATCGGCGAGCAGATCCTTCGATTCCAAGAGAATCGCCGCCTTCTCCGTCTCACCCACGAGCAGGATGATAACGTCATCGCGGCCCGGGCTCATTCTCAACATGAACGGATAGAGACTAAAAGGCTTGCCGCCTATGTCGGCGTCCGTGACGCCCGGAGCATAAAACATATAGTGAGGCATATTCAGGGTCACGGGCTTTGGCCTGACCGTCCAGCCGCGCATCACTGGAGCGATCATATAGGCGACGCCCGACCTCGCAGGATTTGGGTAACCCTTGGTTCCAAATCTTTTCGTAACCTCAAGATGTACCTGCTTTACATCCATACCCCGTGCCCTCAATTCTGCGGTGTAGATATAGTCTTGTAGCAGTGTGTTTGAGCCTTCGGCGTCGAAGCAAACCGGCCAAGCGATATCGTCTCGGAACGGCTGGTCGGGCCACTGCCAGTCACTCCGCACAACGATGCAGCTAACGCCGTTTGTGCCTTTGCGATTGAGAACATATCCCTTGGATGGGTCCAACACATATGTTGTTGCGCCGTCGCGCAAATGCGGCGGAGCAGCGCTTAGCTCGTAGCGCACCTCTAGCGCTTCTGGCATTCGCTCCAGCTCCGGGAGTGAAACAACAGGACTTCTATCAGACGTCTTAGTTTGTGCAACACAACTGACACTCGCTAGCATTCCCAGAATGACAATGCGGCTCGCGAAGTTCATGATCTCGCCTCTATTCGTTCGAGAACTCACTTTTGTGTTCATTACGGTAGAGAAAGATCAAGGATCGAATGAGCGTATTAGCCACGCTTGCCTCTAGGCTAGGTATTTCTTCAGAGGGTCCCAGTACATCCGCGCCCATCCTGCGTCGAGATGTTCGCGGTTTTCCTCTGGGAAGTCGGAGTGATCTAGAATGAGCCGCGTCCCTCCACCTTGTGCCTTTAGCTCAAAGCTAACCGTCGAATTGACGCTATCGGGCCACATGGCGACATGCCAGGTCTGGACGATTTTCTGGTTGGGAACTAGCTCGGTCATTCTCCCCGTAATTTGCCCGCCAAAGCACTTGAAAGCGCCACCGGCTTCGCCGCGAATTTCTGCAGGGAGGCCGCTGAAGGCGCCGAATTGCTTGGCATCGGTCAACGCCTCGTAAACGCGCTGAGGGCTTGCCTTGAAATCGACTTCTTGATGAATGGGTGCAGACATTGAGATGGCTCCTTTTTTTGGCTGAGTTTTTCCGAATTGCACGGCCGCTGCCCCGCTCACGGACATCGATGAGCGCGGCGGCATTGCAACACTTGACTCAAATATGTTCAAGATCATATTTCACCGAATCGAGCGAAGACGTTCTACGATATTGCAGACAGAGGAGAAACTTGTGTCTTACGCAACTGGTCATGGCGAGCGGACTAAGAAAATGATCGTTAAGAGCGCCCGAACGCTTTTCAATCGGCATGGTTTCGATAGCGTCTCGATCGATCAAATAATGGCGGGTGCGGGCCTCACCCGCGGCGTGTTCTACAGTTACTTCGACAGCAAAAGTGATCTGTATGCCGAGGTTTTGGGATGCTTCTTTACCGATCCAGGCTGGAATGACTCCTGGGAAGGTGTGCATGTCGATTTAACCGCCGCTGACGTAGGTCGCCAAATCGTTCGCGCTTATCTCTCTCGACAGCATCTGGAAAGCAAGGACAACGCATGTCCCATGGTCGCGCTCCCCAGCGATGTGGCGCGTAGTGGGGCGAGTGCGAAACGGGCCTTCGAGACCGTGTTCAAGGCGATGGTCAATACCTTGGAGAGTGGGTCGAAGGGCGATCGCCGTCCTCCTCGAACCACTGCGCACGCAATCGCGGCCTTGTGCGTCGGGGGTATGGTGGTTGCTCGCGCGGTAAACGACCGCGGGTTTGCCAATGAGGTGTGCGATGCATCCATGGCCATTGCACTCAAGCTGGGCGGCTGGGATGACCGTGCGAAATTGAAACCGGAAAAAATTCAGCGTCACAGGCGAGGGAGGCCGCACTGATTGGAAGTTTCTGGTGCGTTCGCAATGATATCTGAGCTTGTGTAAACGTGGCAGGCCAGCGCAAAGTGCTTCAGATCCCTGGCTCTTGCTCGGGTTCGGGCAAGAGACCCAACCTACGAAGAACTGAGTCCCGGACAAGATGCTTAACTCCCCAGCTATGCATCACGGAAATTACGGGTACCAAGCTCTCTCCCAGAGCAGTCAATTTGTATTCCACTCTTTTTGGAAGCGCCCCGCGTTCGGTGCGCTTTAGAAGACCGAGGCTGACGAGATTCTTCAACTCTCCGCTAAGTACCCTTGGCGTCACGGCCTTCGTCCCAGGGATTCCCGTGAGTAATTGCTTTCTGATCTCACCGTATCGTCGCGGTCCATCCTGAAGGTCCCACAGGATTCTGAGCTTATATTTTCCGCTGATGATCCGCTGAATTCCGTGAACAGGGCAATCAAATCTTTTGAGAGACTTCTTGGATTCGCCTGGTGAGTTCATTTACTGTTCCTCTCGCGCGGTACCTTAGCACAGACCCTCTTTTGGCGTAGGTAGTATCCTTTTTATCCGTACTTGAATCACTTTCGGAAAACTGCATAATCCCACTCGCCCGAAGAAGGTGGCTTCGTATCATTTTCCCCCTTCGGAACTCACGTGCTGGATCGGTCACGAAGGCCGTTCCAAGCGCGAGGAAAAAAGGACAACCACCATGAACCTCGCATCTCGCGTTGTCGTTTCGCTGCTGTTTGCCTGTATGAGTTGCCTCGCGCAAACCGGTAAGACAAACGGAAGCATCGATCCGCTAGGCCCGAAGTTGGAAAAAATGCCGCAATCTCTTGAGGTCCGGTTCGCGCTGAGTGCTCTTCCCCCACACCTACGGGACGGAGCAACCATCTACCTTCTCGATCCGGCCAAGGGTTACATCCTGAATCGCAAAGGAACCAACGGCGCCAGTTGCTTCGTGATGCGCACCGAATGGCTGTGGCCGCAATTTGCTTTCCGGGACGATATTTTTGTACCCATGAGCTACGACGAGGAAGGATCGAAGAAGATGATGCCGGTTTGGATGGACGTCGCGCAAATGAGAGCCCGCGGTCTGCCCCCCAGGCAAGTCTACGAAGAAATCATGAAAAGGTTTGGCAACGGCACCTATCAGAAGCCCGCACGCTCGGGCATCTCCTACATGACTGCTCCGCTCATGCGTTCCTATCCAGCGCCGAGTGCCACAGAAGTCGTGACTTTCAGTGGGCCTCACTACATGTTTTATGCGCCAAACGTCAAAGATGCCGACATCGGAGGAAAACCCTTTAGCCCATTTCCGTTTGTTTTAACGCAGGGTCCAGGTGCCCACGACGTGATCATCCTGCTTGTCGGTGAAACTGAAAAAGCAAAAATACTCGCAGAGTCGGGCGATCTCCTAAACGAGCTTTGCACTTATCGGAAGTACTTGTGTCTTAACACCGGATCGCACGCGCACCCCTAGAGGCATCGCTCACGCGAGGGTAGCTACTCCGGGCCGAAAGTCCCGTTCGAGGACATGACCGCTGATCTCCTCGAACCCCGTTTCTGGATAGCTTCCGGTTTGCCGATTCGCCCAGAACCTCATCTTTCGCTTCACGATCAGACAGACACTTGTGACAACCGACAGCGGTTCGGCCCTACATCCTGCAATTCATTCTCTGCAAGTCCTAGTTTTATCAGAAGAGTTTAGCGCGAACACATGCGGGATGAACCATACCCACAAAGCTACGAACTGGTGCGGTCTTTCTCCACAGTCAGCTCGCCAAACAACCATGCCCTGGCCATTTTCCAATCGCGTTTGGCCGTCTCTGGCGAGATCCCCAGGACCTCCGCGGTTTCCTCAACACTCAATCCGCCGAAGTACCGCAACTCTACCACTCGGCCTTTGCGGGCATCGTTCTTGGACAAGGCCTCCAGCGCCTCGTCCAGGGCCAGTAGTTCGATTCCGCGCGTCCCCACCCTCAGCGGCACATCATCCAGCGGCACATGCACTGCGTCGCCGCCGCGCTTGGCATACCCACGTCTGCGCGCATGATCCACGAGAAGGCGCCGGATGATTTGCGAACAGAGGGCGAGGAAGTGCACGCGGCTTTCGCAGCGGACGCTTCCCGCGCGAATCAACTTCAGGTACGCCTCATTGGCCAAGGCGGCAGACTCTAGCCTGCTTAATTCATGAGAACTGAACTTTGTCTCTTGCCGGTTGTTTTTTTGCATTCGGATCTTTGACATGGCATTTGGAGGCTGCCAGAAGGTCGGAAGTG
>Ga0307479_10007443_pt1 | contig 10094 bp, 10 predicted proteins | sample atmos_gasesECM4C_FD_203743 | JGI IMG/M metagenome (GOLD analysis project Ga0307479, IMG submission 203743) | Hardwood forest soil microbial communities from Morgan-Monroe State Forest, Indiana, United States - atmos_gasesECM4C_515 | ecosystem: Environmental > Terrestrial > Soil > Temperate...
AAGGACGCAAATTTGAGCTGACGCCACAAGATTTGAGCCATTTCCCCCTCTCCTGCCGTCTTCATCGCTGTCAGGATGGCAGTGCTTCGACCAACCGGGTATTCCACCTTGGTTTACCTCATTCCTTAAAAGCAATCCCAACCCCGCCGTAGCGGGGTGCAATTCGGACGAGGCGCAAAACTCCAGTACTCCAACACTCCATCGCTCCGCTCCCCAGAATTCGAGGACGAGGACGACGACGAGGACGAGAACGAAGCGCCTCACGAAAACATTCGCGTTAATTCGCGTGCATTCGCGGTTATCCTGATCTGCGTTCATCTGCGGTTAAGGAGTTTTCATTCGCGGCCTTGCAGCGTAGCGCCGGGCGCACAATAGTGGGGGGGGAACGCCATGAAATATCGTACGTATCGGAATACCGACCTCACCGTCAGCGAAGTAGGTTTTGGGTTATGGACAGTCTCCACTGGTTGGTGGGGTAACTTCAGCGAAGCCGAGGCGATCGCGCTCATGCAGAAAGCGCTTGATTGCGGGGTCACGCTGTTTGATGCGGCGGATACGTACGGAAACGGGCTGAGCGAAGAGCTGATCGCGAAGGCATTTCCAAATAAGCGCGATCAAATCATGATCGCGACCAAGGTTGGTTACGATTTTGTCCATCATGGCAACGAACGGCGCGGACAACGGGAGATACCGCAAGATTTTTCGCCGGATGCGATCCGCAGAGCGACCGATGCTGCTCTGACCCGTCTCAACACCGATCGAATCGATCTGTTGCAGCTCCACAACATCCGGATGGAACAGGTGGACGATGAGCCAGTCTGGGAGACACTAGAAGAACTAAAGAAGGCCGGAAAAATCCGTTATTACGGGATGGCGCTGGGACCAGCCATCGGCTGGCTTTTCGAAGGGATCCGTGGCGTGCAGGAGCGGAACCTCACCAGCGTCCAGCACATTTACAACATTCTGGAACAGTATCCTGGCAAAGAGATCCAGGAAGCCGCGGTCGAAGCCGGTAAAGACACGATGTTCCTGATCCGGGTAACCCATTCATCCGGTATGCTCGAGGGACATTACACGGCCGATACCCAATTCCCACCGAACGATCACAGAAATCATCGGCCCCGGAGTTGGTTGCTAAACGGGATCAAAAAAGTTGAGCAACTTCGGTTCTTGGAAGGACCTGACCGCACGCTTGGTCAGGCCGCTTTACAGTGGTTGCTGCGTGACCCGCGTATTGCGTCCACCTTGCCGAATATTTACGACGAACAGCAGCTGATTGAGTTTGCTTCCGCCCCGGATACTCCGGAACTGACGGATGAGGAGATGGATCGGATCGAAGATTTATATGCAGCTCGATTCGGGATCGAGGAAGAACCGAGCAAATTCAAAGGAACGATGGCGCTGGCTACGTAAGGATTCTTGGTAGGGCGAGGCTCCGGAACGTTCTTGAACTTGTCGCAAGGCGATTGATCCACCACAACTGCTGATTTGCCGCGACTAATCGCTGGTAGGGCGAGGCTCCCATGCGTTCTTAAACTTGTCGCAAAGCGATTGATTCACGTGCAGCTGCTGATTTGCCGGGACTAATCGCTGCCGAGCCTTTCATACGCGCTACCAACGGCTCGGCGTGCGCTTAGGCCTCGCACGTGCTATCTGGTTTGAAGGTTAGGTTCCTTGCGAAAGTGTTTAGGCAGTTCGGGAGCCTCGCCCTACCAGTTTTCACTGACTACTTCCCCAAATGAACGCGGCTGAAGCACTTCAAGAATTCCTGCGTCCGCCGCAGCCAGTACGGAACTTGAAACGGGAAGAAGCAATTCTGGGTCAGGCGGACGTTAGCCGGATTGTGATTGCTCCAGGTGTCGAAAATGAGCGGGAAGAGATCGCAGTTTATCGTTGGGGAGATGGGGACCGGCGGGTTCTGTTGGTTCATGGTTGGGCTGGAAAAGCAGCCCAATTCTTCGCCTTGATCGGAGCACTCCGAGACTGTGGATTTGCCGTTAGCGCATTTGATGCACCAGCCCACGGAAACTCTTCCGGGGTTTTTGCCAGTGGTCCGGCATTTGCCCGAGCCGCTCGAAGCGTGGGCGAGTTAGATGGACCATTTTACGGAGTCGTGGCGCATTCTTTGGGTGCAACTGCGACTTCTATTGCCCTAGCCCAAGGACTCGAGGTTCAGCATGCGGTTTTGCTGGCGCCAGTTGCCTTCGTCGAGCCCCTGCTAGAGATGTTTATTAAACTGCATGCGTTGCCGGAGCCGCTCGCGGCGAAGCTGCGCGAGCAATTCGCCGCCCGTTATTCATCCGGGATCATATCGGTACCGATCTTAGCGAAAGATTTTCGGATTCCAGCTCTGATTTATCATGATCCCGATGACGGTTACCTTTCCTTTTTGCATAGTGAAGCCATTCTTCGTGCTTGGTCTGGAGCTCAATTGGTGCCGGCACCTGGCGCCGGCCATTGGCGGATCCTGAGGGACCAAACCGTGATTGAAGGCACGTTAGCGTTCCTAACGCACCACAAAACCTAACCGCGAATGAACGCGAAAGTTTTGGTGATGGGGCGCATCAAGTCCCCGATCATACGGCGAAAACCCGAGTTTACAAAACCTACGTCGCTCCCGGCAAGCGATGAGCTTCTGTTCTTCGGCGGCGCTTTGGACCGCATGTTCCATCTTGAACTCGAATTCCCCGTGGACGAGCTGGAGCTCATCCCTACCGGGATCGCTCTTGCAACCAAGCCCACTCCACTATTTTATCCACCATCCCAATACGCCAAATTTCCAGCACTCCAGCACTCCAATACTCCAGCACTCCGCTTCTCCTTCTCTGCATGCGAGCCCTTATCCAACGGGTGACAGAAGCCGCCGTGGTCGTAGACAACGCGACGGTCGGCGAGATCGGCCTTGGTATACTGGTTCTGCTCGGGATTGAGGCTGCTGATTCACAGGAAGATATCGAGTGGTTGGCCGGCAAAATTATTCGGCTGCGTATTTTCCCGGATGGCGCGGGCGCGATGAACCAGTCCTTGGCTGAGGTTAATGGTCAGGCATTGGTTGTGCCCCAATTCACTTTATTTGCCAGTACCAAGAAAGGTAATCGTCCTTCCTTTATTCAAGCGGCGCCACCGGAATTAGCGGATCGCATGTACAAAGATTTTTGCCAGCAACTGGAAATCCTGCTGGGTAAACCGGTTCAACGTGGAGTGTTCGGAGCGCATATGTCCGTCCGGCTTATTAATGACGGACCTGTCACGATCTGGATTGATTCGAAACAACGGTAGGGCGAGAATCCCGGCGCGCAGAGCACTCGTTTTATTGACTGATTTGCTCGCGCCGGATTTGAGCCGCGACGTGGGGCTGCCATCTACCTAAGACTCTCGCGAACCCAGCGTGGAAGGACTCGGACGCATCGGATTCCATGGCGCGTGCACGGAGCGGCTCAAATCCGGCGCGTTCTAGCTTAAGATGTTACCAGAGTCCTCGGCGCGCCGAGATCCTCGCCCCACCAAATTTCCGACCTACCACCGCTGCGCCGTTCCGCCGTAGACCATCCGACAATCGGGTGTAGTGTCACTCCGTCTTGATGAATTTTCTTTCTAACGTCGCTCTGGTTTTGCTGTTGGGATTGAGCCTTGGGATGTTTCTCCGGTTATTTCGACGTGTATACGCCGGTGGTGGTGACACCGTCCAAGTTGGTTTTTTTTCCTGGGTTGATCTGGTCTTAGCGTTTGTCTTCGTGTTTTTGAGCGTGTCCCTGGCGGCGACGGTGTCGATGTCGCCGACGGCGTACGAGAATATCGATACACAGGCCATGTTGTGGAATTCTGTGATCTGGTGGGCACTGATTCTTGGGCCGATCTTGTTATCGCTCCGATTTCGCGGTTTCAAGTTAGGCAGCGTCTTTGGGATCGATAGAATGCCGGTGGGTCGATCGCTCTTGCTGGGCATCTCGCTCTTAATCTCGGCCTACCCGACGGTTTTTGCGGTCGGTGTTCTCACCTCCGTTCTTTTGAAGATCAACCCCACTACGGACGTACAAGAAGTCATGCGGATTTTCGAGAGTGAGACGGCTGCAACCCAGCGAATCCCGATTATTTTGCTCGCTGTGGTTATCGCGCCGGTTGCAGAAGAGCTAGCCTTCCGCGGTTATCTTTACGGAGTGATTAAACGTTTCTTTGGTGCCGTCCCCGCCTTAGTCTTATCGGGCATCCTGTTTGCCTTAATTCATCTGAATCTGCCTAGTTTTTTTCCTCTGTTGGTGTTGGGTTGGGTGTTTGCCCTTGCTTATGAGCTAAGCGGCAGTCTTTTGGTGCCGATGACCATGCACGCACTATTCAATGCGCTTAACCTGACCCTGGCGCTCGTCGAGCACAGATGAAACTGAAGGATATCGGCGAAGACGCCGTCGTTGAAGAAATAACGAAAAAACTTCGATTCGACGAACGGGTGGAGATCGGTCCAGGTGACGATTGTGCCGTGGTACGATGGGGCGACAATCTGCAACTCTTAAAGACGGACTGTGTTATCGAGGGGATCCATTTTCTGTCCGATACGCCGGCCCGCGCCGTGGGTTGGAAAGCGCTTTGCCGGAATATTAGTGATATTGCGGCCATGGGAGGCGATCCTCTTGATGCGGTGGTTACGGTAGCGGTATCACCGGATCGAGAACTGGCCTGGCTAACCGATCTGTATGCCGGCCTGAACCAAGCCGCTACCAAGTACGGGATTAACCTGGTTGGTGGGGAAACGTCGCGATCTCCCGGGCCCGCCTTCATTTCAGTAGCGTTAACCGGTAAAGTAGAGAAAGAACGGTTAGTAACCCGATCCGGTGGCAAAATCGGCGACCGGCTTTATGTGACGGGTAAGTTAGGCGGATCGTTGCAGGGAAAACATTTGAGTTTCGAGCCGAGGCTGGCCGAGTCTCGCTGGCTAACGCAAAATTTCCCAGTGCATGCGATGATCGATTTGAGTGACGGGTTAGGGAGCGATCTTCCACGTTTGGCCACCGCCAGTGGAACTGGATTCGAAATGGACCTTTCCGCGTTACCAAAGAACGAAGGCTGTTCCGAGGAACAAGCGCTAACTGACGGTGAAGATTACGAGTTGTTGTTTGCCGTTAGTAACGACATCGGCCCAAAGTTAGAACGCGAGTGGAACCAGGCCTTCCCCGATTTGGCGCTTACCTGCATCGGACGTTTGACGGAGGAAAAAGGGGAGGCGATTAGGCGGCGAGGCTACGATCATTTTCGGTAATGAAACGAATTGCTGCTGATGCTCAGGCTACACGTGAGGTGGCGGCGGAATTCGTGGCCAATCTCCGGGAAGGGAGCGTGGTTGCCCTGACTGGCGATCTGGGGTCGGGCAAAACAGAATTTGTAAAAGGATTGGTAGCCGGTCTTGGTTCATCCGCGCAGGTTACGAGTCCCACTTTTACGTTGATTCATGAGTATCTGGGTGGCCGGATACCGCTCTATCACATGGATCTCTATCGGCTAACAGCAGAAGATGAGTTGGATGAGATTGGGTTTGACGACTACCTAAGTAGACCCGGAATTTGCGCCATTGAATGGTCAAATCGTTTTCCGCAACGTGTCCCCGAAGCCGCGATTTGGGTAACGTTGTCGATCACAGAAGCCAATGAACGGGTGATTTGCTGGTGAACCGGTTAATCATAGAGAATTCCAGTGCAGCGGGCGGTGTCGTTCTAGCTACCGACAGATCGATTGTGCTGGAGCAATCGTTCCAGGGGTCAGCGCAGCTTGCGAGTCTGGTAGATTCGGCAATCAAGCGGATCGGCGAATTAGACGAAATTGTGATTGGGATCGGCCCTGGTTCTTATACTGGTTTACGGGTGGCGATTGCCACGGCTCTAGGAATCAAGCTGGGGCTAAGTTGCCGGACATTCGGTTGTCCATCGGTCCTGGGCTATCCGGAAGACAATTATCTGGTGGTAGGAGATGCCCGGCGCGGCGCTTGTTTTCTAGCTGAAATCCGTGATGGCAGGATGCGGGAGTTACCTCGTCTGGTGCCGAAAGCCGAGATTGCGGCTGAGGTGGCTAAGGCAGGCGTACAGCAGGTCTTTGCGACGACACCGCTGGTAGAACTGGCGGATGTAGAAGTGGTGTTGCCTCAAGCGCGATACCTGTTGGGGCGGGAGAGGAGCTATCAGGAGCTCCATGAACCGATTTATTTGAAGGAGCCGCATATTACCCGGCCGAAATGAAAATTCACCACAAAGACACAAAGGGCACGAAGTTAAAGCCAATCGATCAACCGCGAATGGACGCGAATGGACGCGAACAAAAATAAGTTTTCGGTTCCGATAAGACCGACGCGACACGGCGAAGCACTGCATCCTCTTGCCCGCCGCATTCTAGGGTCGCATTTGAAACAGGCGATCCTAACCGACATGTATTCGCGTAAATTCGCGTCCATTCGTGGTTTGAGATTTGGTTCGTCTTAGTGTCCTTTGGGTCTTAGTCGTGAATTGATTTTGTGTTCTTTCCGCCACCGTGTATTCATGTGCCGACATGAAAATCGTTGTTGCCTACTCAGGGGGGCTTGATACTTCGGTCATTCTTAAATGGATCAAAGAGACTTATTCAGCCGAGGTGATCGCCTTCTGCGCTGATATCGGGCAAGAAGAGGAACTAGACGGGTTGGAAGAAAAGGCGCTTAAGACTGGCGCCTCCAAATGTTATATCGACGATCTACAGGAAGAGTTCGCTCGCGATTTCATCTTTCCGATGTTCCAGGCGTCGGCTTTATACGAGAACCAATATTATCTTGGGACTAGCATTGCCCGCCCCTTAATTGCGAAGCGAATGGTTGAAATCGCCCGGGCGGAAGGCGCGAACGCGATTGCCCATGGCGCCACCGGCAAAGGCAATGATCAGGTGCGCTTCGAACTCACTGCGGCAGCGCTGGCGCCAGATATTCAGGTAATCGCGCCGTGGCGACTCCCTGAATTCAGGGAAAAATTTCCCGGTCGCGCAGAGCTGATCCGGTACGCAGAAGAACAAGGAATCCCAGTGGCTGCGACCGCGAAAAAGCCGTACTCCATGGACCGCAATCTTCTCCATATCAGTTTCGAGAGCGGCATTTTGGAAGATCCCTGGACCGACGCCAGCGCCCCGGAACTGAAGGACATGTATAAGTTAAGTGTCGCGCCGGAGGACGCTCCGGACACGCCGGAATCTGTGGAACTGGAGTTCGAGAATGGGATCTGCCGCTCACTTGCCCATGAAAAAATCGATGCGGTCCTGAGTGGCCTGGGATTCAAAGGAACCATCACTACGACCAAGGAAAATCGAGTCCGGCTTACGCAGCTCTGGGTCATGAAAGTTTTGAATCAGCTAGGTGGCCGGAATGGAATCGGCCGGGTGGATATGGTGGAGAACCGTTTCGTCGGAATGAAGAGCCGCGGTGTTTATGAGACTCCCGGCGGAACTATCTTACATTTTGCTCATCGACATCTGGAATCGCTCACCATGGATCGGGAAGTGATGCATATCCGGGATTCACTCGGCCCAAAATATGCCGAACTAGTCTATAACGGCTTCTGGTTTGCGCCGGAACGCGAAGCGATCCAGGCGTTGATCACCGAGTCGCAAAAGAATGTGACTGGGGTAGTCCGGGTGAAGCTTTACAAAGGAAATACCATCGTCGCCGGCCGCAAAAGCCCGGTCAGTCTCTATAGTCCCGACATTGCCACTATGGAAGCTGATCCGACCCAGGCCTATAACCAATCGGATGCGACCGGTTTTATTGCGCTGAATGCGTTGCGGCTGAAGGTTGCAGCTAAGGTGCACGGGGCTAAGGGTGAGAAGTGAAAGGTGAAAGGTGATTGGCCTGCTATGTGCAAGCTGAACCTTTCGACAAGCTCAAGGCGGGCGCGCGTCGAATGGTAGGGCGAGGCTCCCGAATAACCCATGATCTTTGCGAAGCGGTTAGATTTGAGAGGGTGAGGTGTTTTGCTAGGCCGAGACATTTGCCGAGCCGTCGTGGCCTTACCCCTGACTACCCTCGAAGCCACTGCCCGCTATTGATTGCCGCTTTTACGCTACCACCACGCTGTTCCTAACTCCTAAAGACGCGTGAGGATCTCTTTCTCACTTGCCGCCAGCGGAATTCAAGTTCCCGAAACTGATGTTGCGCTCGAGCATATGACAATCGAAACCCGGCGATTTCGACCACGGACCCAATAACAAAAAAACATCATTCCAATATGATGCACTGAATGAACTGTTGATCCGAACCGACCCCGGTACGAATCCGTAGGCGTGGACTTATGACGCCATGGGGAGGGTAAGCCAGTCAAACATTTGTGCCCCTAAATCCTTAAACATTCCCCTGAAATATATGTCCTGCGGCGAAGTCCATTTTGTTTTCGACACTGAGAACGGTCATCTGGCGGCCGAAGATTTTGTTCTGCGTCTGCCTCAAGGAATCGAAGACAAAACTACCTTATTTGCTCTATCAAGGTACGTCGCCAACCAGCGCAGAATCGACTGCTTTGGCGGGCAAGTAACATGACCTTCGGTTGAGGCTAACCTCTTTGCGCCTTTGCGCCACTGCCCGCAAAGCTTCTCGTAGCGATGCGGGCGGGCCCTGGCGTAAAATTTCTCAGTTCGTAGTTTCGATCGTCGTTATGCCTCCCTGCTCGCCGTCCTTTTTATTGGAGGTGCTGGCAACGATGTTCCTGACGCGAGGGAAGGCAATCGGTTCACGCTGTTGCAGGTAGTTCAAAAGCTTCTCCCGTACTTCGCAGCGGAGATCAAACAGTTTGCCGGCGCTTTCCGCGCTAACTAAAATCCGGACCTCAATCGAATCGGTTTTCCAATCCGTGACTTGGACTCCGAAGACTCGTTTATCCCAAAGAGCTGACTCCGAAACGACGTCTTTCGCTTTAGTGCGAACCTCTTCGATCCGGACCATGAAATCGACATACAGAAAGACGGTGCCGAGCAGCTCTGAGCTTGACCGGGTCCAATTCTGAAAAGATTTGTCGATGAAATAGGTGATCGGCAGAATGAGCCGGCGTTGATCCCAGGCCCGAACGACGACATACGTCAGTGAGATCTCTTCGATCTGACCATATTCGCCGTCAACGACCACCACATCATCGATTTTCATCGGATTAGTGAGTGCGATCTGTAATCCCGCGATTATGGTGGAGAGCGATTTTTGGGCAGCTAATCCGACGATAACACCAGCTACTCCAGCTGAGGCTAACAGTCCGGTGCCGATCTGGCGTACCGGATCGAAGTTCAGCAGGATGGCAGCCGCACAAATGATCACTAAGACGAAAATGATCAGCTGTCTTAAGACTCGAAGTCGGGTTTGGAGGCCACGATAACGGTAGGTGTCGTAGTTCCGCATTTCGGTGCGAACCAGAGCAATATCTTCCAGCGCTCGCACCATTTGGATCACCATCACGGTGTTCACGAGAATGGAGACGATCCCGACCACCTTGGAAGCAATGGCGGAGGCTCCGTCCGGCAGATCCAAGAGATTAATAAAATATTGAAAGGCGGTGAGGAGGAAATCGTAGTAGATCAGTTGCCCCAGCAAAGGAAAAGTGGGCTGATACCACCGACGAGGTTGGCGCCTGGCTAACTGGTTTAGCCAACCTTCTAACAAACGGACGATCCAAAAAACAAAAACGGCCAGGCATAGGAAATAGCCGATCTCGGCCAGCCTGCTGGTTATCTGAAAGGGAGCCTGGCTATTGAGAGCGAGTGCGACGTGGGGGAGTAGTGGAGAAACGAAAAGCAAACCCGCTGTAACCCAGCTAAAGAGGTTGATTGCTTTGCGTAGGGCTCGTAAGAGGCCATCGATCCAGTAGCGTTCGGGAGTGTCCAGCTGGGGTCGCTGGCTGTGTTTCCGCAGGAAAAAGCGCACAACCTGGAACAAAAGGCGAATTATCAGCGCTGAAAGAAGGCCAAGCACCAACTTGGCCGGGGTGATTTGGAGAAAAAGATCGTGCTGGCTCCAAGGACCTAAAGCCAGGCTGAGGCCGGCGCTCAGGCTGTCGATCGCAATCGCAAAGGATCGGCAAATCCATTCGACCGGGCTTACTTCCACTCCCACGCGC
>Ga0307479_10007445_pt1 | contig 10092 bp, 8 predicted proteins | sample atmos_gasesECM4C_FD_203743 | JGI IMG/M metagenome (GOLD analysis project Ga0307479, IMG submission 203743) | Hardwood forest soil microbial communities from Morgan-Monroe State Forest, Indiana, United States - atmos_gasesECM4C_515 | ecosystem: Environmental > Terrestrial > Soil > Temperate...
TGCTTGTGTAGATTCGCAGGCCGCGGCCTTCATTGCAGCCAATATCAAGAAGCCGCCCCGAACCGCGTCTCGAGTGAAAGGAGATATCGCCATCGAGACGGATCCAAAGGCGGTAGAGGTAAGACATCAGGAATCGCTCTCTCCATCTCGTGTATCGCGTCCCCCTTTCTCCACCAAAGTTGTATTGAGCTTCGTAGAGTGTTTTCAGCTCCGCCAACGACGGCGCCGGCCATGTGCGCTCCAGACCGCAATGGCCGCATCGATGAACCTCGTACGATCCCGGTGTTCCAAAACGCGTGTCGGTCAACCCGCTAAGTTTCCGTTCCAGTGCCGACCCGCACAGGATGCAAATCCCGTTCCCCGCCTCCGCGGATGACCTTCGGACGGCCTGGATCGTCCCTGCATTTGAGGCCTCGCTCAGTCTGTCAGCACATGGATGCACTGTTTCTTCCCTCCGCAACCTTATTCAGGAATGCTGGCAATGCCAACTCTTGCTCTGTTGGATCAGCAACCGAATCCGGCAATGCTTGGCATGGTGGATGTCACATGGGGCCAATCAACTGGCGCTTGTCGAGACTGACCGCGCGCTTACGGTGAGCGTTTGGCGCTCCAGGAAATCTCGGTAGGTTCTAATGAGACCTTCTCGCAGCCCAATGGAAGGTTTCCACCCCAGACTGGCCAAATAGCTGCTATCGAGCAGTTTTCGTGGAGTTCCGTCGGGTTTGGACGCGTCGAAGACAAGCTCTCCTCTGAAGCCCGCCACATCGGCGATGAGTTCCGCCACTTCCCGGATGGTCATGTCTTCGCCGCAACCGATATTCACGATTGGCAGGGAGCGCCCGCTCGCGAGGATTGCGTCCATCTTTTCATCCGCCAAATTCATAAGGCAGACGCAAGCGTTCGCAGCATCGTCACTGAAAAGAAATTCACGGCGCGGCGAACCCGTGCCCCAGACGACGACATGGTCCGCTCCCCCCGCCGCCGCCTCGTGCATCTTTCGAATCAACGCCGGAATGACATGGGAATCATGCAGATCGTAGTGATCGCCTGGACCGTAGAGATTGCTCGGCATCGCCGCAAGGAAGCGCGTGCCGTGCTGGCGATTGTGCGACCAGCACATTTCGATTCCCGCGATTTTTCCTACCGCGTACGCGCGATTCGTCGGCTCAAAAGGTCCGGTGAGCAAATATTCTTCCTTCATCGGCTGCGGTGCGCGCTTCGGGTAGATACAACTCGACCCCAGGAAAAGCAGCCGCTTCACCCCGCTGCTGTAAGCCTCGTGGATCACATTGGTCTGAATGAGCAAATTCTGCCGGATAAAATCAGCTGGATAGGTGGAATTGGCGAGAATGCCGCCAACTTTAGCGGCGGCCAGGAAAACGTACTCGGGACGCTCCTGGGCGAAGAATCCCCGAACCTGGCCCTGATCGGTTAAATCAAGCTCTTGGTGGCTGCGCAGGAGGAAATTTCCGTAGTCCAGCGCTCGCAATTGGCGCATCAAAGCAGAGCCAACCAGTCCCTGATGGCCTGCCACATAGATCTTCGCGTCCCGGTTCATGAATTAGGCCGAGTGACTGTGAACGCGGTATCCCGAATTAGCAACCAGTTGGTCACGTTCGGCAAGATTTAGATCCGCCGCCACCATTTCCGCAACAAGTTCGCGAAAGATTACCTTCGGTTCCCAGCCCAGCTTGGCTCGCGCTTTGCTCGCGTCACCCACGAGTGTTTCCACCTCCGCGGGGCGAAAATAGTGAGGGTCGACAGCAACGACACATTGTCCGCGCCCGTCGAACGCTTTTTCATCGCCGCCGCCGCCGCGCCAGGCGAGCTTCATCCCGAGCTCTTCCGCTACCGCATTCACGAAGTCGCGCACGGAATATTGATGCCCCGTCGCAATGACGTAGTCGTCCGGCTCATCTTGTTGAAGCATGAGCCATTGCATCTCGACGTAGTCACGGGCGTGGCCCCAGTCGCGTTTTGCGTCCAAATTGCCGAGGAACACACAGTCCTGGAGACCTAGCTTAATGCGCGCCAGTCCCCTGGTGATCTTGCGGGTGACGAAAGTCTCCCCGCGCACCGGAGACTCGTGGTTGAACAGAATCCCGTTGCAAGCGTACATGCCGTAAGCTTCGCGGTAGTTGATGGTGATCCAGTAGGCATACAACTTGGCCACTCCGTAAGGCGAACGCGGATGGAACGACGTGGTTTCCGTTTGCGGTATTTCCTGCACCAACCCGTAGAGTTCTGAAGTAGAGGCCTGGTAGAACCGGACATCCCGCGTCATGCCCAAGGTTTGGATGGCGTCCAGGATGCGCAGCGTGCCGAGCGCGTCCACGTTGGCGGTGTATTCAGGCGATTCGAACGAAACCCCGACATGACTCTGCGCCGCCAGATTATAAATTTCATCGGGCTGCAGAACCTGAATGACGCGGATGAGGCTGTTGGCGTCGGTCATATCTCCATAGTGCAGGCGAAACCGAACGTCGGGATCATGCTGGTCCTGGTAAAGGTGGTCGACGCGCGCGGTATTCAACGACGAAGCGCGGCGCTTGATTCCGTGGACTTCGTAGCCTTTGTTCAGGAGGAACTCGGCGAGGTACGCTCCGTCCTGACCGGTTATGCCGGTGATCAGCGCTTTTTTCATATCCTCGTTTTTAATTATCCTCAGACTGTGCCATCCCTAAATACATTCGAACTTTCGCAAGGCCTTTGACCCTGGAATCTTGCAAGAACCTCACCGAATTCGGTTCCCGTTTTGTCCCCCATGCTGCGCCACTCGTAGCCCCAGGATTCCAGCAGCTGGCGGCACTCTTTCTCTATCTGCCTGCCATGAGTGGCCAAGAAGAGGGCCGGGTGAAATTGTTGAAAGGTGCGTGTAGCTCCGCGAAGGGCCAGCAATTCCCCACCTTCTATGTCCATTTTCACGTAGGCCGGTGGAAGAATCTTGCCCTCTTCTAAAAGGGAATCCAGGGTAGCGGTCGGGACCGTCAAGCTGCCTTGGCTCGAAAGATGCCCCATGAAACCAGTCTCCTCAATCTCAAAAGACGAAGTTCCATTTCTGTCACTGACCGCTATCGCTAGAACTTGCACATTGGTCACGCGATTAAGCTCCAGATGTTTACGAAGGTAGGAGAGATTTCTTGGAGCCGGCTCGAAAGCAAACACCTTCCCGCCACCGACAAGTTTCGACGCTAAAAGCGAATAGAAGCCAACATGGGCCCCAATATCCCAAAAAACACCGTCGGGCCGCACTTCTCGCGAGATTAATTTCTGTTTTTCATACTCATAAAATCCAAGCCAGCAGCGGTGGATTGCCGACCCCACAACCCACCGCTCGCCACGAAGAGTCCCTCGCAGAATCCGAACCACGGTGTCACGTGGTACCAGCGATAGGGGAAGTCCGGCGATCTTGCCTGCCGCCGTGCCGTTCCGCAGTTCTGAAAAAATATTCATGAAGCCGTCGCCAAAGCCTCAATCGGCGGTCCTGTGTAACAGAGGCCTTGCGCCAATCGTAGTCCCCGGATAAGGAACATCGCGAGCAGGAAGAGGATGAGACTCTCCTCAAACGTAGCCCTAACGGACCACACGGAGAGCAGGAAGAGGAGTGCTGACAAGAACATGTGCTTTTCAATTTTTTGGAGCAGCCCGTCCGAGAGTTGCAGGATCAAAAGTGTAATAAACGGTAAGAGGGCCACGCTAAGAACGCCAAAATTGGCGTACAGCTCACCCAGTTGGGTCGCGGCAAAGCTCGTGGTCGCGCCCGGCTCATAAAGCGTGGCAAGCTGAACAGCAAAAGCCGGCGGCTTTTCTGGGAAAAGCCTCCTCGGCACCATGAAGAAGAGTACTTTTGCGTACGATATTCCGTACAAGTAATCGAATTTCGAGCCGAAATCCTTGATGACGTGAAAGAGAAGGATTGTGTCACTCCCCTCGAAGGCGTCTATGAAGTACAAAGCAGCACGATTACCGAGATCTTGTTCCGCGTACACGGAAATGTTTTCGCCAATCTTGACGGGATCATTCCGAAAATAAGCCCACGCGCTGAATATCAGGGCCAAGGCTGGAGCAATCATCAGCAGTACCGCGATGAGTTTCTTCCTTCCATAAAGCCAGGATGAGGCCATAATCGAGAGCAGATAGAGTGCGAAGAAAATCCGGTCACCTTGGATGGCAATATGGAGAAGGAAGAGCAGCACAACCAGGGCGAACAACCGCCAATTCATCTTTCTGTGTTTGATTCCAAAATGCGCGTGCAGTGCGGCTGCCGCCGTGAAAATTAGCTGATTCGTTTGCGACAGCCACGAGTACAAGGTGTAGCCTTCACCAAAACGCAATCCCAACTCCGTTCCTCGTATATACCAATTAGATATCAAATAGGCTCCAATCCCGCCCGCGAGCCAGATCGTCATGGAATAATCGAGCAGCGCAAGGCCTGCGGTAATGAAAATAACTCTCCTTAGTCTTCGCTCATCAATATCAATTTCGGGCAGTTGCTGCCGAAGATTGACGCCCGGCACGCACAAAATCACAGCCATGAAGGAGAACAACAACGATAGCCAGATCACTATAAACGGGATGACATAACCGGCATTGGACAAGTCCACTGTGGAATATCTGTCGCTCATGTCGTAGAAATTCGGGAACTCGTAACCGCCATTGAGAACGATAAAGGTAAACGGGGCCAGTATGAAGAAGCCTAGCCCTACGACCCATCCCAGGATCGGCGTCAATGCCGTGTGGCTTCGAAGTTTTGCGAGGGCTTTCCAGAAACTGAACAGCAAACTCGCAAGCAGCACAATGTAGATGGCTCTCATCCGGGCCTCAAATTCCGTGGTTGGCACCTGTCATTTGGGCCGTGTCAACTCGTCCGGGGAGACTGCTCCCCGGCAGCTATCCAGCATCAATTCGCCAGCAAAAGAGGAATACCTTCGGAAACCTTCCTGCATGGCTGCCACCCTTTCGCCTTAAGGCCTCTAACTATCTTTTTCCGACAGAATCACCGCAGTCTCGATCCAATCGCAAAAAATATGGCCGATCAGGATATGGGCTTCCTGAATACGGGCAGTCACATTCGAAGGGACGATCAGCGCGGCGTCGGCCTCTCTCGCGAGTCGCCCGCCCCCTTGCCCGGTGAGAACAACCGTGAAGGCCCCCAGCGCTTTCGCTGTGCGGACTCCAGAAACCACGTTCTCGCTGTTGCCGGATGTGGAAATCCCCACGACCACATCGTTTGGGTCACATTGGGCTTCGAGTTGGCGGCCGAACACGGCATCGAAGGAGTAATCGTTTGCCACAGCCGTTAGAACGGATGAGTCCGTGGTTAGGGCAATCGATGCCAGCGCCCTTCGCTCGCGCGAGAATCGAGCGACTAGCTCCGCGGCGAGATGCTGGCTATCAGCCGCGCTTCCGCCGTTCCCCATCCAGAAAACCTTGCCGCCGCTCAGAACGACCGAAGTCATTCGAGCTGCAATCTGCTCAATCTGCGGCCGAAGCTGTGGCAGCTGCGAGGTAACCTCAAGGTGATCAGCGATGACCTTGCCGACATCGATCATGACTTTACTCTCGCTAGCTCGAATCAAAGCCCGACCCAAAGGTCGGAAAGCAAACGCGACGATGTGTCACGAGTACGGATTATTAATTGTCTACCGGCCGGCTAGAAAACTGTGTTGAACCATTCCACCGTCGCTCTGAGGCCTTCTTTCCCACGGCACTTCCTCCGCCTTCGCTAAGACCTGCGCCACGCCGAGTTCCGTCAAGCAACGCGGAACGTCGAAAACACATGCCCAGCAACGGTCGTATCGATCGCCCTGACCACACGGACTGCACGGCAGCTCGCGGTTGAGGACCGCCTGGTGCTTCCATGGACCATAGCGGTGATGACAACTGGAACCGTAAATGCCGATGACGGGAACGCCCATTGCCGCGGCCATATGCAGCGGTCCAGCGTCGTTTCCGATAAACAAGTGGCATCGCTTCAGGACCGCTGCCATTTGGCGCAGCGTCGTTTTGCCGGTCAGATTAATGACATTTGCAGCCAGCCGTTCTTCAATCGGGCGTCCCAGTCGCTCTTCTCCTGGCCCCCCAAAAACAACAATCCTGCCGCCGTATCGCCGGACCAGTTCCACGCAAAGTTCTGCGTAGCTCGAGACTGGCCACTGCTTCAACTCGGAATTGCCCGGAGACGGACAAATGCCAAACACCGGAAAGCTTGTAAGAACGCCGTGGCCCCTAAATAACTGCTCCGCGTAAGACTCATCGACCGGGGTCACCCAAAGCTCAGTCCGATCGTCGGCCGGGGTCACGGCGAGAGCTCGCAGAAGTGCCAGATTATGCTCCACTTCGTGTTTATGCGAAGGGTCTTCGGCAATCACATGAGTTAGCAATTTATCGAAACCGCTGTTCATCCGCATCTTGTACCTGGTGGCGTGCGAAGCAAAACCGATCCGCCAGGATGCACCGGAAAAGTACGCAATGAACGTGGCGAAACCAATGTCAGAGTCACGTCGCGGCAAGATGGCAAGGTCAAATCGCTTTGTTGATAGGATTCGGCGCGCGAACTGGTACGCTCGCCATGGCCAGATAAACTGGCGGAGGAGACTTCGCACGTTACACCGAAATGGGATTACTTCATCCACGTAAGGGCACGTTTCGCACAGATTCAAGACGCCTTCGTTAACCACCGCCGTTATCTTCGCCGAGGGGAACGCTCGCCGAAGCTCTCTCAAGAGCGGCGTGTTGAGCACGAAGTCTCCGATCACATCCAGCCGGACAAGCAAGATGTGCCTGAACAGTGAGCGATCGAAGGACTCCCGGCCCAGGCGCTGGGCTTTTGCTCCAAACAGGACTCTGCCAGCGACCAAAGCAATAGTCACCTGAGCAGCGGGAAGCGCCGAGTATACCCACAGCGCTACCCCCCTCGCGAGACTTATGAAAGCATTTCGGCGAATCATCTAGTCAATTTATTGATATTATGTTTAATTATTCTCCAGCCGCAAAAACCCGGGTTGGTGGCGAGTTGCCCGCTTTTCTCTGGGTAGAGTCTTGTTCAACGACACGCCCCAACTTCGCCGAGTGACCTTAAACGGTGGCACTCTTCTCTCTTGAACATTCTTCGGAATTGAAGCTGATCATCTCAATCCGAGTATGTCGAAGAGATACCTTGCAGCTCTTCTGGCAAGGGATCTATGGCACACGCGTTGAATTTCGGCGACGAAATGCGCGTAAAATTCAACGCGGTCCGGAAAGCGAAAATTGGAGGCGCTGCCGTAGCCGAGCTGGATCTGAACAAAGGGCGCTCGTTTGCAGTGGATTCCCGTCCCGTCGAATCCGATGTTGTAAGTCTTCGAGGAGACGGGGAGCAGCGTCACCGCGTCGTGTTGGGAGTGGGTGTAGGCCCAAACGGTGTCCCAGGAATCGATCTTGCCCTCCATGTGGCGTTCCAGAAGCCAAGAGAGGTCATCGCCTCCGCGGTTGAAACGTTTCTGTTTTTCCCGGTCGGCCATAAATTCCGGGAAGTCCCGAACCGACCAGTCAGTTTTCTCCCACCGGTCTTTCCACGTGCCCCAACCCCAGCAATGGAATCGATAGGAACAGAAAGCGTCGTAAGAATAGGCCCGGGGCGTGGCGATGGGGAGATTGAAAGCACCAATCGAGAAAACCCTGGGTTCGTCCTTGTACCGCTCAAGCCCACGATTCACAAACGTCAGAAAATCGGGCGCCGTCATCACGTCGTCTTCAACGGCAATGGCGCGCCCGTGCCCATTGCACAGTTGAGTGATGCCGCTGATCACCGACTTGGACAAGCCGAAATTTCGCTCGCGCTCGATAATCGTCACCGATTTGAATCCATCAATCTTGCGAATGAACTTCCTGACCGCCTCAACCGCCGGAGCCGCAGAATCATTTTTCGCCCCGTCCGTGAATACGAATAAGTCGCTTTGTTGCGCAAGCTCGTTCGCACCGAGAGATTCCACAGTCCGCCGGGTGTGCTCCGGCCGGTTATAGACGAAGAGCGCAATCGGAGCCACCTCCACAGGTGGAGCGGAGAAAAAGCGCGAAGCGGCGGGAATCACGCCAGCATCGCTCATCACATTTTGACTTTCCACATAGCTCACGACACGCCCACCGGAATCGCTTTACGATAGACGGCCAGGAAAAAACCCAAAACCTGGACTGCGGTGTAAACGCCCGCGGAAGGCAACATGCCGTAAACGGCTCCCTGCAGACCAAAGTGGATCACTAGGGGAATGCCCAGCGCCAGGGTCGCAGCCCCGCTGCTCAAGAAGCCGCCAAAAACCAGCTTCGGCTTCTCGGCCGCATTCAGGCCATAACCTAGGGCATTGCCGATGGCCATAACCAGGGGCAGGCAAGCGAGGACGTAGAGTAACGGCGCAAGATCATCGAACTTTCCGCGATAAAGAAAATGCAGAGCGGCGCTCCCTGCAATCCGCACCACGACGGCGAAAAGCGCCGTCATGACCAGCACTCCCATGGCGGAGCGTTTCAGCAAGGCAAAAAAGTCTTCCATCCTCCCGCTGGCGTGGCGTGCAGCCAATGCCGGAACGACGAGAAAGCCCACGGCAATAATTACCTGATCGACGGGCGCAACCAGGAGATACATGGCTCGCAATTCGCCGACCTCTCGCACGGAGAGAAATCCCGCCAGAATCCAGTAATAGGCCTGTGCGGTGAACTGGTACACAAACGTGCTGGCAAAAACCCATTTCGAGTACTTCCAGTGTTCGCGCCAATAGCCAGGCTCAGAGTCCAGGAAGGACTGCGCCGGGCGACCCAGCGCGAATTTCTTCCGCAAGCCGAGGCCCGCGACGATCCAGGCGAGCGCGGCAATTGCGAAGACCGAGAAGCCGCTCAAGACGCGCACGCGGATGGCAACCCAGAGCAGGAGCGCACACGCCGCAAAGAACACCAGCGAGAACCGCGCCGCCAGATCCGGCCGGCGCCGGATGTAAAACGTTCGCCGAACGAATGTAGCGGTCAGAAGAACGCCACAAGAAAGCGCCAGTCCCAAGATGGCGGGCGAAGCCAGAGCGGGCTTGCACCATGCAAGCGCTCCCCAAACGATGCTGATGGCTCCCGTGAGCGCCAGTCCCAGCAGCGCGTTGCTCCGCCACAGCAGCCGAACATAATCAGTAAAACGCGCGTGGTACCTCCCGGAGCCATACACCGTATACGTTTCCAGAATGGCGGCGTTGTGCAGGCCGGCAAGAAACGTGAAAACCGAATAGGACAGCGCGAAAACGCCGTACTCCTCCTTCGACTGCGTGCGCGCCAGCGCCACGTTGGCAAGGAACATCCCTCCCACCGCCAGCGCCAGGTCGGCAAAGCTATAGCCAATCCGCAGCAGCTTGGAAGGCACGGGCAGCGTGGCGACGGCCGAGCGTAGCCAGCCGTTCCTCCTCGGCAGCTCCTCAGCAGCAGGAGAGCCGCCGCCTGCGGGAGCTGCGGGAAGAGCTTCGTCAACGTAGTTTGTTTGCGTTGGACTTAACAATGTGTTTAATCCGTACTATAATCTTTTGTGATTCGGTCGCCCTATTCTCGGAGCCAACCCTCTCCACCCAACCCTTCATCCCGTGGTCAATTTCCTGCAAAACGCGGCGCCTTTTTACCTAACTCCATTCCTTTCAAACTGTTCCGCATTCTTTTGCGCCCTGCAAAACCTCATCCTCTTTCTTTTCATCAACTTCCGCACTCTTTGCCCAAAACTACCGGGGGTGGGTGTCTTAAATCTTAAGTCCTTCAAATGCAACACTTATGGACACCTCGTAAGTGTTGCAAACAAAGAACTTATGCGAAAATCTAAATCCTTTAAATGCAACACTTACAAAAAACCGGGGGGTCCCCCCTGCTTAGAAAATTCGCTCGATGTCCGCGGAATCGACTTCCACCGACGCGGAGCACGCAATCACGTCGATCGAAAGGACCACGCGGAACTGCTTCTTCTTCCGCACCAAAATTCCCTCGACGCCGCGAAGCGGTCCCCGCGCGATGCGTACGCGGCTTCCGGCGCGAAGATACGGATGCGGCGCAAACCGCGCTGCTCCCGTCAGGCTGCTGCGCAGCAGAGCCACTTCT
>Ga0307479_10007446_pt1 | contig 10092 bp, 10 predicted proteins | sample atmos_gasesECM4C_FD_203743 | JGI IMG/M metagenome (GOLD analysis project Ga0307479, IMG submission 203743) | Hardwood forest soil microbial communities from Morgan-Monroe State Forest, Indiana, United States - atmos_gasesECM4C_515 | ecosystem: Environmental > Terrestrial > Soil > Temperate...
GCGCGCCCAGCGACCAGATGTCGCTGCGCGGTCCGGTTTCCCTGCCTTCCAGTTGTTCCGGCGACATGTACGGGAGCGTGCCGGTCAGTCCCACGCTGGTTTCCGTGGCCACACCTTGCGTGGTCTTGCGCTGGAGTTGCTCCGGATCGTTGCGCTTGGCCAGGCCAAAATCGAGGATTTTCGCGGTGCCGTCGGGTGTCACAACCACGTTCGCGGGCTTCAGGTCGCGGTGCACGATGCCGCGATCGTGCGCGTGCTCCAGCGCGCCGGAAATCTGCCGGCCGTAGCGCAACAACGTTTCCACGGCCATCCCGCCGTCGCGCAGGAACTCTGACAGCGGCCGGCCTTCCACGTACTCCATGGCGATGAAAAGCTCGCCTTCCTGCTCTCCGACTTCATAGATCGTGCAAATGTTGGGGTGATTCAGGGAAGATGCGGTGCGCGCTTCGTCGCGAAAGCGCTCCGCGCACTTGGGATCCTGCACGATTTGCGCGGAGAGAAACTTCAGGGCCACCGTGCGTCCCAGCACAGTGTCTTCCGCCTTGTAGACCACGCCCATCCCGCCGCTGCCCAGCGGATCGAGAAGGCGGTAATGCGACACTACGGAGCTTGGCAACGTGCACCGCCGGGGACCACGCAGAATCGGCCAAGACGGCGCGGTGTTTGCGGCCTATCTGGCAGATGAAACGCATCTTAGGCTGCGGTGCCGTGCAAGTCAATGAAGTCGGCGGTTACTGAAAACGGCGGGAATGTTGCAACCGGTGCATGGATGCCGGCCGCTCGTTCTGTTCAGCCCGCACTGACGCCCTGTGCGCGCGAAGCCTTCTTGCGCTTGTACAAGTGGCGGTCCCCGGTTTCCAACAGTTCCGCCGCGGTGCGTCCGTCTTCCGGAAATATGCCGATGCCGATACTCACGCTCAACGCGGGCCGATGCTGCCCGTCACGGAATGCACGCTCGATGCGCTGCGCAATGCGATTTGCCATTCCGCGATCGGCGTCGATCAGGACCACGGCGAACTCGTCACCTCCATACCGTGCGGCCAGATCCGTTACGCGGGAGTGCTCCTTGATTACGTTCGATAGTCTCTTGAGCGCACGATTTCCTACCAGATGCCCGTGCTTGTCGTTGATCGCTTTTAAGTCGTCCAGGTCCAGAAGCAGCAGCGCGAAAACGTGGCTGCTGCGCTCGGCTCGGCGCACTTCGCGCTCCAGCGTATCCATAAATTCGCCGTAATTGGCCAGCCCCGTCAGCGCGTCGTGGGTCGCCTGGTAACGAATCTGATCCTCGCTTTTCTTCCGGTCCGTGATGTCGATGCCCGCGGCGACGCAACCTTCGATTTCACCTGAGGCCGCGCGCAGCGGGCTGAGGTGAACGGCAAAATGACGGTTGCCGTGCTGATACTCGAAATAAGAGGAGACACCTCGTATCGCTTCGGCATGCTGCGCGATGGGCGCGGCGTGAGGATCCTGGCATTTCAAGTAATCGTAAAGCGTTCGTCCTGCCCAGTCGTTCGCTTTGACCTGCGACGGACCGAACCCCGCTCCCCAATTAGAGGTGATTCTGAGATTTTGATCCGTCGTCCAGAGTATCGCGGGCACCTGTTCCGCCAGTAAATGGAGCCGCTTGTCAGCCGTGGGGCTCTGCACCTGCGAGACTTCGGCTCTGGCCGTTTCCACGATTCCTGTGACCGCGCCGGTTTCGTCGCGAACAGCGGCCCGCTTCAGCATCACGCGAATTCTGGATCCATCTTTCCGCAGGCGCTCTGCGTTCTCGCAGCAAGCGAAGATTCCGTCTTGGGCGGCCCGCAACAACTGCTCGTAGGCTGGTATTTCGTAGATTGGCAGAAGCATGGTTACTGGCCGCCCGGTGATTTCAGCAGCGGCATAACCATAAAGCGGCTCCGCCCCTCGGCTCCAGGATTGGATGGTGCCGTCGAGGGAAAAGGAGAGTAGCGCGTCCTCCGTCGAGGACAGTATTGTGGCAAGGACGTGTTCGGACCGAGGGCTGGGCGGCATCTCTTCTCGTCTTTCAAAACTGGGAAGGAGCTTCTAGGGGTCAGGTTTCCCGCCGGGCGAGAGGGTCGGGCCAGCAACAGGTATGGAGCAAAACTTTGCCGGAACGCATACGTCCGGCATATTTAGGCTAACACTTACTGCGTAAATCGCAATAGGACTGAGACGCGACGGTCGTCTGAACGCAACGGCCCAAGCCCGCCAAATTAGAACTAACTCACTCAGGTCGTTAGAGGCCGGCCTTGGCCACTTCATTCAAAATCATGGCCAGCCTAATCCCCGCTTGCGCCAGACGCTCTTCGACTACGGACGCTGCTTGATCCCGGTAAGCCTGGCCGATTACCAGGTGTTTGTGCAGCATCCGCTGTCCGATGTTGTTGTCATCGGTGCATGCGTTCACGGGAACGTCCGGCTCGACTGGGATTGGTTTGCTGAAGGCTCCGTACGCCGTTTCTGCGGCATGGTCATGGCTTTCCCAAGCCCACGCGTCCAACTGCATCCCGCCCTGCTGCCACGCAGCGAAGGAGCCCTCGAACTCGGCATCCAGCGTGTCCGCAAACTCCGCGGGATCCGCTCCTTGCATCTGGCTTTCCGGAATTTCCGTATCCCAAACGTGATGGAGATTCGGAACGTAAGAATTATTTCTCGGGTGCGGACTCCGTGAAAAGTATTTCACTGGAACACAGTTTCCGCCGCGGTCGCTGTTGGTTGCACCATGCAACGGCTGGTGCAGGTCGCCCACAAAATGAATGACATATCGCAGCGCCGCGGCGCGTTTTGCTCCAGGCGCGTTCTTGTCCTTCAGGATGGCGAGTTGATCCGCAATGGCTTGCGTCACGCAGCCGCCTGCGCCACAAAACTTTTCTGCCGGGCCCTGCGTCACACTCAAGGGGATGTCAATAAAGTGCCACGGCGCCGTGGCCGGTTCCCGCCCGCGCTCATCGTCGGCCCAGGTGGAAGAATCCACGAATGCATCCTGCCCGGTTTGCCCGCAATAGCGTTTCAATTGCGGATCGATAGGGTTTGCCGTAAGCAACGCAAGCAGCGCTTGCTTCGCCTGAGGCGTGAGGTGTTTCTCTGCCAACGCGGCCACCGTTTCGTGGCCGCGGCAACCCCAAGCGTCAGCGCTCGGCGCGGCCGTCAGCAAGAGTGCGGATAACGCGAAGATGGTCAGTACGGAAGTGGTGCGCGTCACAGAGGTCTCCTAATAGACAACCTGATACCCCCCCACCCGGGTGTTTCGTGAAAAGAGGCTGCAAACGATTGAAAACAAAGGAAGCGAGCGCCGAAAAGAGGGCAAAGAGGCGACAAAGAGGCTCCAAGCCGTTGCAAACAAAAGAGTTGGCACGGTTGAACGTCCGGCGTTAAGTAAAGGGGAGCTTTGCGGAGGTACACCCACCCCGGGTGTTTTTGCGCAAAGAGTTTGGATTTGCTTGATTCCAAAGGAGTTGACTTTTGGAGAGCGCAAAAGAGTTCGTAAGAGTATGAGCCATCGAGGGTTAGGGCTGGAGGCCGGATACGGGAGGCCCGATGCCTGAAAGACCAGAGGTGAGAACCCCGTGGCGACTGGGAGTATGCGGAAGCTGTTGAGCGTGGACAGAGTGCGGACGTTACGTGGAGCTGGTGAGATTTGGGCGGGGACAGGGGCGACCACGGGGAAGGGTAGCGCGGAGGTCGTTCGGAAGTAAAGGAAAAGTCAGTGAATGGCGGAATTTCGGGGTCGAATGGCTATTAGGAGCAGCGAATGGTAACGGTCGTTCTGTAAAATCACTCGGGACGCGAAAAGCTCAAATTTCCGTGGACGAACAGCTATTAGGTGCAGTGAACGAGGAGCCGCAGAGAAGAATCCACACGTGGCGTTTGTGCTTGAAGTTAGCTCTAAACCCGGACCCTTACAAAAATCAAAGAGGCCGGCACTCGGCCGGGCAAGTCTGCCCGATGCAATTGATAACGAATTCGCATCGCGTCCAGAATCGACTATACGGTGATCTCCGGCTGTATGTCTTTGCCTTTGATCGCTGCCATGCACCTACTTCGTTGCTCGCTCCAGTGCCGGAGGCACGCTACACGTTAGCCCAGTGCGTGAGCGCTGGGTAGGTGATGTGTAGAATGGCAAGCGCTGGAGGTGCGACACGCATGTCTCACACTTACACTCAGAACGTAATTCATGTTGTGTTCAGCACCAAAGAACGGCGGAAACTGATTTCTGCAGAATTTCGGCCGAGACTATGGGCCTATGCAGCAGGGATTTGCAAAAACGTTGGGATTTTTGCGCACGGAATCGGCGGTATGGATAACCACATCCATTTGCTCCTTCAAATTCCACCGGCGATGGCTTTGGCGAAGGCGGTTATGGCTATTAAAGCGAACTCGTCACGATGGGCGCGCGAGGACGGTCAAGAGCTCGAATGGCAGCGGGGTTATGGAGCGTTCAGCGTTAGCGCGTCGCTTGTTCCTGCGGTCCTTCGATACATACGAAATCAGGACGCTCATCATAAGAAGATGAGTTTCGAGGAAGAATTCCTAGCCCTGTTGAAAAAGCATGGCGTTGAATATGATCCGAAATTTATCTTCGGCTGAGGGGTGCCGCACCTACGGCGCTCCGACATGTTTGTTGGCTTTGGGTCCCAACCCTCACGGGGTTGGGCTAACCTATGACGCGCCTACAGCGCTTTCAGCGGAAAGGAGCTTCCTGCGCCAAACGATAAGGCTTCGGCGCGCAAGCGAAGGTTATGTTATGCCTTGGGGGATTCATCGCTCGGCAGAGGACGCGAGACGATGGGGCGGCGACGGAACCGAAGACAAAGGCGCCCGCGACGGTCCCCGATCGGATCGGGGCAGGCCGCGGCCTCTACATTGGCGGAGGTGGGATGGCGAGATGAACCTGCCTGCGGCGGGCAGGCTCGCCGCTATAGAGACGCCAGGCTGAAGCCCGCCGCTACGTATCGCGCTTCGCGCTTAGGCGCTGAGCCAGCGGCCGATGGGCGCCTTGGGTTCCCGAGAGCAGTGCATCGAGCTAGACAAAGAGCTGTGAAGTACGCTAGTGACTGACCTTTACTGGGACTCGTCCTTTGAGAAGCGCAAACTTCACCGGCTTGTCTGTATTGGCGATTGCTGCCGATTGGCTCGTGTTGGCTGGCTGAAGCGGTAGCGACGAGGGTTGCGATCCTGCTTCTATGTCGTCGTTGTCGTCTTGTTCCTCGTGATGGACGAAGAAGCCGTTGCGTTCCGTGCCCATCTCACCAAAATTGCCTGAGGAACCGAAGGTACCCTTGGCTGAAAACCCTCCGTCGTCGTAAGCAACGGAGAACGATCCGGAATTGGTGGCATCCCACATCTTACCGGCCCAATTCAGCGGGCTGAGCGGGTCGTCCGTTGAAGGACGAATCCGGCGTGCGGTGCCCGGTGTCTTGGTGTAGGTGATGTCAAAAGAAGTCCTCGCTCGAATCAGCGGATACGGCGAAATATTGACTTCGTCCGGAGCGATGTTGGCCGGAACTGGGGGAGGGAACATAAACGCATCGACTACCGGTACGTTTTCCAGGTGAATGGTCAGAGTGTTGCCGTCAGGGCTGATCTGCACGGCGCTGTCTGGAACCTTGACAATCCAGAAAAGGCCGTTTGGCGACGTCCACGGACTGAAGTCATGAACTTGTTGAATGAGTGACCCCGAACTGGGGTCATAGATCCAGAGGTCGAGTCATATCTCGACGAACGTGCCGTGCGCACGTGCTGATCTGGTTGCTCCCGCGGAGTTCGGGTCCGCGATCTCCCCTCCGATGTAGTCCCCTTGATATACGCGGATGTCAGTGACAACGGCGAACTTCTGGTCGCTCGTGAAGCCGCCGGTATACCCCATGGCGGTGACACCGTGGAAATTGGTGATGCCGTGGGGGTCCGCATTCATTGGGTCAAACGGCGGATTTTGGTTGGGAGGGCCCGGAAAGAACTGGTTGTAAAGCCCGTAGGGTGGAAATATGTCTCCACCAGGCAACGGAATTGGTTGAACTTTGAGAGTAGATATTGGTTCGATTTGCGCCTTCAGCGGGACATTGAAGGCTAGAAGAAGAAACGGCAGATACCCGAGCCTCCGTCTCATTGTCGCTTACCTCCTGAGGTCTTCCAGCGAGCTTCACGTCGTTCGCTGTATATCGCGACATGATCCCGATTCCTTGGTTGTGACTCAATCGTTGAAAGATAATTTTTCTGTCACGAACGTATCGCGGCCCAAGCGCCTGAAAACACTGGCACTGCTCCGGAAACGGCTGCTAACATATCGGCCATCTTGCAAGCCGGCGGTCACATTGGCAGCCCCGATTATTCAGTTTGAGGATGTGGAGATTGACCTCGCGAAATTTGAGGTCAGACGGCAAGGGCGGAGAATCCGCCTTGAAAAGCAACCGTTCGATCTCCTAGTACTGCTCCTCAGGAATCCTGGCGATCTGGTAGCTAGAAAGGAGATCGCGGAATCTCTGTGGGCACCCGACGTATTTGTTGAAACAGATCGTAGTATTAACAACGCGATAAGGAAAATAAGACTAGCTCTAAAGGATGATCCTGAACACCCTCGTTTTATTGAGACGGTTGCCGGGCGGGGCTATCGGTTCATTGCTACGGTCTCCTTATCCACTGGCAGCCAACCAAAGTCCATTTCGGAGCAGGTAGTATTCGGCGACGGGCACGGCACACTTGCAACAAACGATCGGGCTGTGCCGGCGACTACGGCTAGTGATCCGGTAACCGCAACCGAGACTAAACGGTTACCGGCTGTGCGCGCGGTTAAGTGGTTGGTGCTTGTGCCTGCTGCTTTTCTGGTCGTGGTGGGCGTGATTTGGGAACTGCGGCAGAAATCGGATCAGAGGAAAGAACGAACCGAGCGGGGGGAAGTCAGCTACACCCAAATCACCAACTTCACGGATTCTGCAGTTTCGCCAGCTTTGTCGTCAGACGGTCGCATGGTCGCGTTCTACAGAAGCGACAGCGGGTTCCGCACACCAGATCAGATTTGGGTCAAATGGCTGCCCCAAGGCGAACCGGTTCAGTTGACAAACGATCACACGCTCAAATACGGGCTGGCATTTTCCCCAGATGGTTCGCGCATCGCTTACACTACGCTTAACGCGAAAACTTCCGAGTGGAAAACGTTTACGGTTTCCGCGCTTGGCGGGGCGTCGACTCTGCTCCTATCCAATGCTGCGGGCCTCACCTGGTTGGACCAACACCGGGTCCTGTTCTCCGAAGTGGAAAGCGGCGTTCACATGGGGGTGGTCACGGCAACGGAAAATCGCTCGGAGTACCGCAAGCTCTATTTTCCGCTGCATGAACGCATGATGGCGCATTACTCCTACGCTTCGCCCGATCAGCAGTGGGCGCTGGTCGTCGAGATGGATCCAACTTGGCAAAGGTGCCGCTTGATTTCCCTTCAGAGCAGTTCGGAGAGCCGTCAGGTGGGCCCGCAAGGGCCATGTACTTCGGCGGCGTGGTCACCGGATGGCAGGTGGATGTATTTTGGCGCTGAAGTGGACGGCGCTCATCACTTATGGCGCGAGCGCTTTCCTGAGGGACAACTTGAGCAGATCACCTTCGGTCCTACCGAAGAGGAAGGCTTGGCCATGGCCCCTGACGGGGGTTCCCTTATCACTTCGATAGGGTTACACGAGAGCGCCATCTGGATGCACGACAAGCAGGGCGATCGCGCCTTGTCCTCGGAAGGCTATGTGCTCCCTCGCTCGGCGAAGTTCTCATCGGATGGCAAGCTTCTCTATTACGTGATGCGGCACGATTCCTCCGCGTCTTCAAGCGAATTGTGGCGACGCGATCTCGAATCGGGAAAAACCGAGGGGATTCTGCCGGGCATATCGGTGCTGGCATTCGACGTCTCAAACGATGGCAAGGAAGTAGTCTTTTCGACCCAGCCGCCCGGAAAAGCTTCCCAACTCTGGCTAGCTCCTTTGGACGGGAGTTCGCCTCCCAAACAGCTCTCCGCTACGGGGGAGGGTGCGCCCCATTTTGGTCCCGACGGCGAAATCTTCTTTCAGTTTTCGGATGGAAAAGCCAACTATATAGGCCGGATCAGCAAGGATGGTTCAGGGCGATCCATGTTGCTACCGGATCCGGTCCTCGCAGTTCTGGGTATTTCGCCGGATCGGCGCTGGCTAATTACGGACTCGGCGGCTGCCATCATGGCTACTCCCGTCCGAGACGGTTCTCCACGCCCAATCTGCGTCGGTTGGTGTTCCGCCGCTTGGGCTCCCGACGGAAAGTTCTTTTATATCGGGCTGCCACCGAATTCGGGGCTGCCCCGCGCTAAAACGCTCGCGATTCCCGTACCCCCGGGAGAGACGCTCCCAGGACTTCCCTCTTCAGGAATTCGCGGGCCAGAAGATGGCAAGGCGATTCCCGGCACGCGTTTGCTGGATGGCTGGTTCATCGCGCCCGGACCGGACCCTTCCACATTCGCGTACGTGAAGACTACGATGCATCGAAATCTTTATCGCATTCCGGTCCCATAAGTCGAAGCGGAGTCACGGCAATGTGCCGCCGCAACTGACCTGCACAAAGAGCAGCAAGCTCACTTTTTACTTTTATGTACTTTCGCTCGAGTACCCCCAGGCGTTTTTCTCTTCAATTTGATCTGATTGTAATCCACGGCGGCACGGACGAGGTTTTTTAGAGCACGCTCATTCATCTTATCGCCCTCGAAAAGATCGATCGCTCGCCACATGTTGCCTCCGAGGCCCGCGTTGAAGAGCTTGTCAGGATCGGGGAGGCTCGCCCCGTGGGAAAAGGTAAGCTTCACTTTATCCTTGTGCGCGTTGCCGACCGCGATCATTCCATCGCGAGACCACACCGGGCTTCCCATCCACTTCCATTCCTCGATGATCTGCGGGTCGGCCTCAAGGATGGTCTTGCGGACGCTGGCGAGCGCCTTCCCGCGCCAGTCTGTGAGTCCTGCGATCAGCTGGTCAATCCGTTCCGATGGATTCATTGGATCTCTATGCCTCGAATTCTTGTCCCGTTTTCATGGGAGTAGTTTCATTGGCCGATCTCTTCGAAATAAGTCGTCGAACGACATGGCCTTTCCACATCCACAATCCTGAAATCAGCAATACGGGGAGAAGGACATACCGAATTGACCAAGCGTAGTTTGGAGTATCCGTCGGCGAATCATAAATGTAACCGATTATCGGAATGCCAAAGATAATGTGAATCCAACGAAAAATCGAACGTTTGGTGCCCTCTTTCATGACTAATTCCCTCCTTTGTCTGCGATACCGCGTTATTTACTCTGGCCCAGCTTTGAATTGTTACGACAGATTTCAGTCCATCCGCGCCAAGACCTGCTTCTATTCACGATTCTTGGATTGCCTTCGGCGGCCAATTGGGCGTTTCAATACCGAACTGCTTAGCATACTCCGCGTTTAACCGCTGCCAGCCGCCGAACTTCATGGCCTCGGGGCCAACCATGCGTCCAATCGGCTTTCCGCTGAGAAGGTGATCCAGAACATCGAAACAAATGTGCCACCCGGCTGCACCCATGGCGATGAAGCGGTGGCTGATGTTGGTCCACAGGGTCAGGCGCGTGCCACCACCCAGGTCTTCGAGTTCCCACCGCATATCGAAGCCACCCCAGTTGTACTCAAGCGCCTTGGGAGCGTCGGCTCGCTTAACTGTCGTTTCTGTCACACGGGGCGCGGGCGCTCCCACTGTTGTGAGCGTCACGGTGTTTCCAACCGTACCGAGGCTCCCATCGGCGTCGAACGGCGCCCACTCGCGGAGATGTGCTGGGTCAGTAAGCGCCGCCCAGACTTTTTCCGGCGCGTGGCGCAATTCTCTGACGAGAATGAGCGTCCACTTCTCTCCGTCCTTTCGTATCTCCGCGCCGCTGGCTGGACCCGGTGTGTACTGCTCGCGATCGCCCACTTGTTTCTCCTTAGCGTGAATAGCGTGCCAGTTGGGTCAGTTGAATCAGGTTGCCGCAGGTGTCCTTCAGCATCGCAATGGTCGAGCCGGTCACGTCGGTGGGGGGCATCGTAAACTCGGCACCGCGGCCTTTGATCCGTTCGTAGTCGCCCTTGA
>Ga0307479_10007447_pt1 | contig 10091 bp, 9 predicted proteins | sample atmos_gasesECM4C_FD_203743 | JGI IMG/M metagenome (GOLD analysis project Ga0307479, IMG submission 203743) | Hardwood forest soil microbial communities from Morgan-Monroe State Forest, Indiana, United States - atmos_gasesECM4C_515 | ecosystem: Environmental > Terrestrial > Soil > Temperate...
GCCTCCGCCGGATGCAGGAAAAATGATGGCGTGCCCGTGCTGGAAAAGGTCGCGGAAATTTTGCGCCCGACCAGCCCAGACTTGCCCATCCCGCTGACCACAACCCGGCCTTTGCACGCGAACAACACATCGACCGCGCGCACGAAATTTCCATCCAGCCGCGCCAGCACATCCTGGATGGCCTGCGCCTCAATTTGCAGCACCCGCCGCGCCGTATCCAGGCTCATATGCTCAACTCGATGTTTCTCACGGCGACCGCAACGCGGGCTCGGTTGTAGGGGCGCAGCATTGCTGCGCCCCAGTCAAGGCGACCGCATGGACTTGGCACATTCAAGCCTTTTCCCACCGCCGCACCACCACAGCCAATTCCTTGAGCCGCGTCAGTAACCCGGTCAATTGCGCCAGCGGCAACGCATTCGCGCCGTCCGAGAGCGCCTCCGCCGGATTATTGTGCGTCTCCAGAAAAATTCCATCCACGCCAGCCGCGACGCCTGCGCGCGCCAGTGTCTCGATAAATTCCGGTTGGCCGCCGCTGGTTTGACCCTGCCCGCCCGGAAGCTGCACCGAGTGCGTCACATCGAACACCACTGGATACCCCAGCTTCTGCAAAATGGGAAACGCCCGCATATCCACTACCAGGTTCTGATAACCGAACGAGGCGCCGCGCTCGGTCACCACAATCTGGTTGTTCCCCGTGCTGACAATTTTCTCGACGACGTTCGCCACATCCCAGGGCGACAGAAACTGGCCTTTTTTAAGGTTGATGATGCGCCCGGTTTTCCCGGCGGCAGTCAGCAAATCCGTTTGCCGCGAAAGAAAAGCCGGGATCTGCAGCACATCGCAAACCTCCGCGGCCGCTTCGGCCTGCGAAGCGTCATGAATATCGCTCAAAATCGGAAGATTCAGGTCCTTTTTGATGCTGGCGAGAATCCGCAAGCCCTCTTTCATTCCCGGCCCACGGTAGGAGTTCAGCGAAGAACGATTAGCCTTGTCATACGAAGCCTTGAAAATCAGCGGCACACCGGCATTGCGAGCCATGCGCATGACCTGCTCGGCAATCGAGTGCGCGTGCGCCTCGCTTTCGATGACGCAGGGGCCGGCAATCAAGAACAGCGGGTGTCCGCCGCCCAAACGCAGCGAACCCAGCGCAATATCCACTTTATTCGTCATTTGCTTGGAGCCAGTAACGCTGGCTTAGTAGGCTACGCAGCCCGCGCCATGTTTGCAATGGCTATGCGGAGACGTGCGGCCCCACGCCAACGACTTGCGCGCGCTGTGGTTCGAGCGCGCGGCGCTTCTGCTGCGCCTTGTTCTGCAATGCCGCGCCGATGAAGGCCGCGAAGAGAGGGTGCGGCTCGAGCGGCTTGGACTTGAACTCCGGGTGAAACTGGCAGCCCAGGAACCACGGATGCTCGGGCGCCTCGATGATTTCGACATAGTTTTCGTCCGGCGTGCGTCCGGTAATCAGCAGCCCTGCATCCGTCAAAGTCTTCTCGTAGTCACGATTGAATTCATAGCGGTGGCGGTGCCGCTCACTGATTTCCAATTTGCCGTAAGCGCGATGTGCCAACGACCCCGGCGTCAATTTACAGGGCCAGGCGCCCAGCCGCATCGTCCCGCCCATCTCGTCGACGCCGAGCAATTCCCGCAATTTGTAAATGACGCGATGCGGCGTCTGCGGATCGAATTCCGTGCTGTCCGCCTGCTTCAATGCGGCTACGTCGCGGGCGTATTCGATCGTGGCGCACTGCATCCCCAGACAAATGCCAAAGAACGGAACCTTATTCTCGCGAGCATAGCGAATGGTGTGCAGCATACCCTGAATGCCGCGCTTCCCAAATCCGCCGGGGACCAGGATTCCGTCCACGTGCCGTAAACGCGCTTCCGCCGTTTCTGGCGAATCAATTTCTTCCGCTTCCACCCATTCCAAAACGGTTTTCTGGTTGTGCGCCAGCCCGCCATGCAGGAGCGCCTCGCGCAAACTCTTGTAGGCATCCTCGAGCTGTACATATTTGCCCACCACGCCAATGCGCACCTCACCGGTGGGATGGTGCAGCCGCCGAACCAAATCCTCCCATGCGCGCAAATCCGGGGGATGATGCTCCAGCTTCAGCAAACGCAAAATCTGCGCGTCCAGCCCCTCGCGCGCCAGCTCCACGGGCACGGCGTAAATGGTGTCCACGTCTTCCATGGAAATGACGCAAGACTCCGCCACATTGCAGAACAGTGCGATTTTCTTCTTCAGGTCGGAGGGAATGTGCCGGTCGCTGCGGCACAGCAGGATGTCTGGCTGAATCCCGATGCCGAGCATCTCCTTGACGCTATGTTGCGTGGGCTTAGTCTTCAGCTCGCCCGCCGCGGCAATGAACGGCACCAGAGTCACATGCACGAAAAGGGTGTTCTCCGCGCCCAACTCCAGGCGCATCTGGCGAATTGCCTCCAAGAACGGCAAGGACTCGATATCGCCCACGGTTCCGCCAATTTCTACAATCACCACGTCCACGCCTTCGGACACTTTCCTGAGCGTCGCCTTAATTTCATCGGTGACGTGCGGGATCACCTGGACAGTTTTGCCGAGAAAGTCTCCGCGGCGCTCTTTGGTGAGAATCGTTTCGTAGATGCGGCCCGTGGTCCAGTTGTTATCGCGAGAAAGCTTGGCGTGCGTGAAGCGCTCGTAGTGACCCAGGTCGAGATCGGTCTCAGCACCGTCTTCGGTGACAAACACTTCCCCGTGCTGAAACGGGCTCATCGTCCCGGGATCAACGTTCAGGTACGGATCGCACTTTTGTAGCGTGACTTTGAAACCGCGACTTTCGAGGAGACAACCGATTGAGGAGGCCGCTACGCCTTTTCCGAGTGAGGAAACAACACCACCGGTTACAAATATGTATTTTGGCGCCATCCTTGCAGCCCAGGTCTGGCTATCCAGGTTGCCGGGCTTGTTTGCCCTCCGTAGGAATGACGTACGAGCAATTATGGTCGCGACGCCGCATTCTGTCAAATCGCTTTCCCAAAACGCTTAAAATCAAAATATTTCTAGTGTGGAGGTAACCTGTCTAACCTGCACTCCCGCAACCTTTTCTCCGCGTCCGTGTTCCTACAATTGGGTGATGGGTGAGGATTTATGCGGCTGTTTACGTTTTGGGAACGCCAACGTTCCTCCCCGTAAACGCCTTCCTCGCAACATCCATCCAACTCAGTAGACGAAAAAACCATCTTTTAGTCACACGGCGGCATCTCGCGCCTGTGAACAAACATGCTCGGGGCAGAACGGGGGCTCTTTTGCCTGAGGAAGGGAACGCAATGACACGACTGCTCGTAGGGCGTTTAGGAGTCAGCTTGCTCGCTGCTTTTCTGTTTTGCACGCTGACCAACGCCCAGCAAAAGACGCAAACCGCTCCACAACGTATGCCCGCTTACGACGTGAGCCGTGAGGTTTCCGTACAAGGCACGGTCGTCAGCTTTACAGAAAATTCCGCCGTCGCTCCATTCGGCCCGCACGTGGTCTTGCAAACCAGCTCGGGCTCGCTTGACGTTCATTTGGGCAACGCACGCCTGCTGGAGGCGAACCACTTCACGCTCGCAGCCGGCGACCGTGTTCGCGTCATGGGCGAAAACGTAGCGTCCAGTGCGGGCACGCACTTTTTGGCGCGGCTCATCCAGAAAGGCAATCAAGCGGTGTTATTGCGTACCCCGCAAGGCTTGCCTCTGCGGCCCACGACCAAGCCCGAGGGAGGTGTTCTGTGAAGCGCCTCGTCTTTCTTTTGGCCGCCGCTTTCGCGTCATTTTCCGCAGCCTGCAGTGGAGGCGGCACCCCGCCGCCGGCTCCAACGCCCAGTGGCAACTTCTCTAACTCCAGCCTGAAGGGCTCTTACGCCTTCGCCATGACCGGCACCGATGCAAGCGGCAATCCCGGAGCTTTCCTTGCCAGAGTCGGCAGCTTCACCGCGGATGGCGCCGGCAATATTACTGCCGCGATGGAAGACATCGCCGATGGCACGACCGTCAATTCAGTCCAATTCACCGGCGGGACGTACTCCATCCAAGCTAACGGCAAGGGCACTCTCACGCTCACGACCATCAACAGCTCTGGCCTCCAGTTGACCATTGTCCTGAATTCCTCGAGCAAAGGCGTGATGATTCAAACGGATCTTGCCGCTACCTCGAGCGGTTCGTTTATGCTGCAATCTCCCGGCAGCTTCCTGCAGGCGACGGTCAACGGATCCTATGCTTTCGACGTTTCCGGTGTAGATGGAAACAGTGGCGCCGGTGTCTCCGTGGTCGGCCAGATGATGACGAACGGCGCCGGAACGATTACGGGCGGAATCTACGACTCCGACGATGGCGGCAGCCTAATCACCGCCCAGGCTTTCCCGACCACCGGCTCGTACACCGCGCCTGACGCTACATTCGGCCGCGGCACCATGACCTTTGCTAGCCGCAACTTCGCTTACTACCTCGTGGACAACACGCGTATCCGCCTGATCGAGACAGACGGTCTGCTATTCACTTCCGGCGACGCTCTGATGCAAACCAACGTGCCGACTGCGACCACGGCCGGAAATTTCGTCTTCGTGATTGGCGGCAGCTCCGTCCTCGGCACGGCGGGACCCATCGCTCGCGGCGGCCGCTTCACCACCGATGCGAGCGGCAATCTCACCAGCATTTCGGTCGATGACAATAACAACGGCTCCGCCTCAATTACTACCAGCTTTACCAACACTAGATTCGCCATCGATACGGCCAACCCTGGCACAGGACGCGGCACGCTGACGTTTACTGCCACGGGCCAACAGAACCCATTCACGGCCGTCTTTTATTTTTCATCGGCAACGGAAGCGGTCATCCAGGACACCAGCACCGGCATTATTGGCGACGGAACCATGCTGGCCCAGACCGGTCCATTCAGCAGCTCGGGGTTTACCGGAAATTATGCCGTCAACTGGAGCGGCCAAAATCTTGCGCTCGGCTTCGAGGAGGATTTCGCCGGCCAGTATGCGCTGTCCAGCTCCAATTCCGTCAGCGGCGCCATCGACTTTGTCGAACTCGCTTCGGCCAGCAAGCGTAACCCGTTATTCTCCAACATCGAACTCACCGGGAATTTCGGCTTCAGCGGCGATGGCACGCAACGGGACACCTATACGCTGACAACCAACAGCGCTCCCAATACGACGTATGATTTCGCCGCCTACATTGGCGGCACCGCGAGCGCTCCTACGGTCCTGCTGATCAACGTGGACCCTCATCACGTCGACGCCGGCACAACCACGCTACAGACGCAGTAACTGCAGAGCACGCTTCACCTTGAAAGAGCAAGCGCCCCGCGGAACCCGCCCCGGGCGGTTGCTCTGAATCGTGAGGACTTCGTGATCAACCGACGTGGGTAACGCTCAGAAACGGGTCCATTACCATAGCGGCTCATCAAAAAATACAACCTCGAGCGGAGCGGCTTATTTCTGGGCGCTGTTGCTTTTATGTGTGCCCCTTAGGGGCGACTACCGAATAAATCCGATTGAAATATATTCCGCCCTGACTTTTGATGGACTCTTCTTAAAGTCGAGCAGCACATTGCCGTTCAGGTGATGTAGCAAGCGAAATCGTTCGTAAATCGTGGGCCGCACTGATTTGTAGCGTGGCTCCACAAAACGAAAGTTGCGACTGGTTAGGTATGCTCTATCTGGATTGCCCGCGACGGAGTTCCCTTCACGCCCCAATTCAACAAGATAGGGAACCTCATTCTGAGAACAGCTAGCGCCTGATCCTACGTTCGCGTTCCTCGTCGAGATTCGCGGATCTGCCTTCAGCCGATTCTCTTGTCCGAGCGAATCCGCCACGCAGAAATGTCTTTACGGGGTGACGTGTGACAATTGTGTAGTTCTATATCTATCCTCCGCGCCTTTTTTAGCATCACTCGCAATGAAGAACCAGGTTTCAACATTGATGACGGAAGGAGTGAGCCATGAACCACAGTCCTCCGCAACGCCTCAACCAAAAACCCTGACCACCTTTCTTCCCCAGCTGAACTATCCGTGAAGCTAACAGTGACGTTTTGAACGCAGTCGTGGTGTGCCCGCCCGGTCCGCCGCCCATCGTAGTCCACTCCGAACAAAATGATAGGTCCTGAAAGGGGTTACTTCATGAGAGGAAGACGATTGATAGCAGTACTGACAATTTGCGCAGGAGTTGTGGCGATATCGTTGATTTCCACTCGCCTTACCTTGGCGCATCGAGACGAGCCAGACAAGACGCCGCCAGCGTACAACCCGTACCCGCCTGGGATTCTGCCCTCGGATATCAATTTCGAGATAGCCCGGGTTTTGCGTGAAGTTGATTTCATCGAAAGCGAAGCACTGGCGCAATTGCGTGCCTTGCCACCTCCGACACTCACGGGGCAACCGCCAATATTGGCCCATACGGGACAAAGGGCAAACGTCTTATTGGGCAAGGTGATGAATTTCGACAAACACATGTCGCCCTTCGAGAATAGGGCCTGCGCGTTCTGCCATATGCCGTACGTCGGCTTTAGCGGACCGATCCCATCGGTCAATCTGACGATGGTCGCATATCCGGGATCGTATGCGTTTCGGGCCGGCAAGCGGACGGCGCAGAGGTACTCCTATGCGCCCAATTTTCCCGTACTCAATCACAACGACACCCAGAACGCCTTTTTTGGCGGAAACTTCTGGGATTCCAGAGCGACCGGCTACTTGCTGGGAAGTCCGGACGCCAATCAGGCGCAGGGCCCTCCGGTGGATACGCAAGAACACGCGCTACCGGACACGGCTTGCATCGCGTTCCGTCTTCAGACAGCCGTGTACAAGTCTTTCTTCGAGACAATATGGGGCGATGACTTAGACATCAAATTCCCGGGCAACACCGAGGAAATCTGCGAAACACCTGGGGGAGCCTCGAAGTTCGGGTCAGACACCATGCCCATTAAGCTCTCTCGTGAGGACCGCGCCAGAGCAAACGATGTCTTTGATCACTGGGGCGAGTCCCTCGATCAATACGAAGCCTCACCGGATGTCAGCGCGTTCTCGTCAAAATTCGATTCCTACTTGGCCGTCCAATCCGGGGCCACCACAACCGGATACATGCTGACGCCCGACGAGCTGGCCGGTTACAACCTATTCAAGGGCAAAGCGAACTGTAATTCCTGCCATCTGGATGGCAGGTCCACCGCGCCAACCCCTCCGCCTCCTCAAGGCTCGGCTCCGAACAGTGAAGACACCGGCGCGGTAGCAAACGTACGGCCGCTGTTCACCTGCTTCGGCTCCGCTAATCTCGGTCTGCCACTGAATCCGAGAGATGCCATCTATTATCAGAACACGCCAGATTCCTTCGGCTTCACTGCGAATCCCTTTGGCTTCGGCTTCAGAGACTTGGGATTGGGAACTTTCCTACGAAGCGGCCCTGGCTCTTGGCCAAGCCCGAATGACGATTGGACACAATTTGCGCCAACTTCCGACGGCCAAATGCAGACATCCACAGCCCGCAATGTCGCCTTGGTGCCACCACGGTGTCCTACCACCGAGGCTCCCGGGCCCTACTTCCAGAAAGAGTTCTTCCACAACGGCTACATCAAGAGCCTGAAACAACTCGTGCACTTCTACAACACGCGCGATGTTCCTACATTTCAGTTCAGCGGCACTTCCGGGCACTGCCCTTCAGGAAGAACCGAAAAGGTAGACTGCTGGCCCACGCCCGAGGTTCCCAACAACATTGACATGACCGTTGGTAACCTGCAGTTGTCGGACACGGAGGAAAACCAGATCGTTGCTTTTCTCCAGACGCTCTCCGACGGCTTCACACGACCGTATCCTGACATTAATACATTCAGCGGCATGTGCACGACGTGCAATCCCGCCACAGATCCAAATTGTTCACCGTCGAGGCAAGGAAACGGCTTCCTTATCCCGACTCCGCCTCTGCCCCCGTGCGCATCGGCGATATGCGGCGTGGCGCCCAAGCCTGGACCTAACACCATCCCGTGACAAATGTAAGTGGGCTCATGCCCGTCAGAAACTCTCTGCTCTGCTCGTCCGTTTCGCAACCGGGCGGACGAGCCAGAGCGAGACTTAACGAATGTGACACTTGCTTAGCTTTTTCCGATCATCTTTATCGGGTAACTTCTTTGGAGGGACGCACATGAATAGACTGCTTCCGACAATGGCAATTTCAGGGTTGACCGTTAGCTTGCTCGTCTCAGCTTCAGTCGTGGCTCAGTTTGTTCCTTCTGCCAAGAAAGCGGCGCAGGTCCGAATCCTCAAGGGACCAGAACTCGAATCGGCTACCGAAAATTTGACCATTATCCGCTGGACTAGCGACAACCCCGGGGGCTCGCCCGAACACTTTGGGGTTGTGCACTATGGCACCGATCCCAAGAACCTAAGCCAGACCGCCAAATCGCACATCCGGCTGAACCCGACCCATTCCTATACGGTTTTCCGCGTGCGCATCGGAGACCTCCAGCCAAAAAGGACCTACTACTACACGGTGGACTCGATGGAGCCCAACGGGAGAAGTGACGGAGTCACCAGCCCAGTGAAAACCTTCAGCACGCCGTAGGCAGGGCATTGACCCAGGCGGGGTCCAGCAGTCCATCGCTTTGCTGCTAAGCAATTTATTATCATACTGTTACAAAAACCAGAGGGGGGCCCGGGTGCCGGGGGGCGAAATGGTGAGGGCACCTCAATCCTTACGTTTCCGCAGGAGCTAGCAGCTTCTCCACCCGCGCCACGTCCGCCGGAACGTCCACGCTAATGGCGTCGTGCTCGACCTCCGCAACGCGAATTTTCCAGCCATTTTCGAGCCAGCGGAGTTGCTCGAGCTGCTCAACCCGTTCCAGCCCTCCTTGCGGCAAAGTGGGGTATTCCAGCAACGCCGCCCGCTGGAAAACGTACAGACCCAGGTGCTTCAGGTGGCGTACTGGAACCTTACCGGCGGCATCCCGCACCCATGGGATCAGGGCGCGAGAGAAGTACAACGCATTCTCATCGAAGTCCAGGACCACCTTGCAGACATTGGGATCCATGATGTCGGCCCGTACTTTAATGGGCGTGGCCACCGTGGCGATCTCTGCCTTGGGTTCCTCCAGCAAGGCGTTCACAGCGGCATCGACTGCGGCGGGATCGAGGAGCGGCTCATCTCCCTGCACGTTTACGAACACGTCGCCTTCAATGTGGGCGGCAACCTCCGCCACGCGTTCCGTTCCGGTACGGTGGTCGAGGCGAGTCATCCGTGCCTCGCCGCCAAACTTCTGCACCACTTGTAGAATGCGCTCGTCGTCCGTGGCTACAATGACACGATTGACGGTCTGTGCCGCTTTGGCACGCTCATAAACGCGCTGGATCATGGGCTGTCCGGCCAATGGAACCAGAGGCTTCCCCGGAAGCCGCGTGGAGCCATAGCGCGCCGGTATCACCACGATTACTTGGGGAGAACTCATCGGATGCCCTTCTACATCATTTCACGCGGCGCTTTACGGTGTTCTCCGAATCCTAGCATCCCTTTTCGTCTGATTGAATCTACATTGCATGACAAAACTTTGACAAGTTTTAGGCCATAGAATGCAAGTTGCTCTTGTCTTTGATATTGCTGGTGGTAGAATTCAGGGCAGTCCTACCGCGCGGCAGTTCCGGCAGGTCCGGCCGAGTCTTGGGGGAGCCGTGAAGCGCGAAGTTGCTCAGACCAGGTTCTCAGTTTTTGTATCTGTTACTATCTTGTTCATCTGCTTGGTTTTGGCCAGTCCAACTGTTCCCGCCCTTGCGCAAGAGTCGCCGACCGCCGCCGAAACTGCGTCCACGCCCAAAGGCGACGGCCAGCCCAAGCTCGATGACGTGCGAAAAGATACCGCGGGGACTGGCATCAAACCGGCCCAAGGTCTGCACCTCGATGTTGATCTTGCCTTGGTGAACGTCACCGTGACCGATCCTTACAATCGCCTGGTCACTGGTCTGGATCCCGACAACTTCCGCGTCTTTGAAGACAACATCGAGCAGGAAGTCGTTTCGTTCTCCTCCGAAGATGTGCCCATCTCGATCGGCGTGATCTTCGACTACAGCGGCAGCATGAGCAACAAAATAAACAAA
>Ga0307479_10007448_pt1 | contig 10091 bp, 12 predicted proteins | sample atmos_gasesECM4C_FD_203743 | JGI IMG/M metagenome (GOLD analysis project Ga0307479, IMG submission 203743) | Hardwood forest soil microbial communities from Morgan-Monroe State Forest, Indiana, United States - atmos_gasesECM4C_515 | ecosystem: Environmental > Terrestrial > Soil > Temperate...
TAACCCTGGAAACACCAACAACGAACCTGCTGCTAGAATGCAGCTCCAACGATACTGCCACTTCATAGAACTACCTACCTTTCATCTATATTATACGTCGTCCGCCAAGCAATTATTCCCGCCGGTGGCCCACGGAGTCGAGAGACTTTGCTAGCTTAGCAAACCGGTGAAATTGCCGTCCCGGGGAATTATAATGTGGCCACACTCCTCGCTTTGACCATTACACAGAGTTTACTCGACGTGACACGCTACCAGTCTGCTTCGAATCAGGCGTTCACGTCTGCTCCGGTGGCACATTTAGCGAGTTATTAAAGACGTGGTAGGAATAGTCGAAATACCTGATACCAAATAAATCCCGTGATTAACCACACGGCGACATTCGCGACCCAACTCAGTACTGTCATATTTCGCTCCATCACTGTCGCTTTCGACCTCATCGATGAACCCCGAGGACCTGAATTCAAGCTGACGACCTAATGTGCCGTCGTAAGACAAACCTACCTTCTATTTGTATAATACGCGGTATCCGGGGTCAATATTCCCAATGGGCAACTTATCCTGATTGTTGCCAGAGAAACCTAGGGGCCGTCAAACTCTCCCCATCGTGGGTCGCAGTTCGGTAGCTGCATGGGCCTCATTCGTTTGTCATTACACAGCGATCCCTGTCGCACTCCTACCATTCGATCGATCAGGTAGAAGAACAAGCGGGAATAATCCGCGGCTGCCTTAGGTATAATAAGTAAACGAAATATGAAGCGTAACATTGGGTCAATTGACTCAGTCAACTCGGCATCAACCGAAATCTAAACAGGAAAAACGTCCGAGAACAGATTCATGAAAGTACCAACACTAATACCGTTAGCCGTCGCCGTTTTGTTGACATCACCAGGGTTTGCAACCCCTTATGATAATCTCGCCGCACAGGGCTATCGTTGGGTAACCACGAACGGCCCGTACGCTTGTCGTTCGAAGGTCGATCTGCGGGAAATCGTTAAACGGCATACTGATCTAACCGAAGTGCAAATGATTCAACAACCCGGAGCCTACTACCTTATAGAAGGGGCCATCGTGCAAGTGGTTCTGGAGGATCCAGCCGCGGGCATGTCCCAAATCCATTCCTCGGAGATCGGAGCCGACGTTTGGACTCTGACTAGATTTCTTAGCAAGCGTCCTATTAGGAGCCCAGACGGAGAGATCGAAGTCCCACGCCGGAGCCTCACTCCGCACGCATGAAAATGGCGGCATGGAAACGAGCGATACGGCTTTGCCGTCTTAAGGCCCTTTAACAGTATAACGCCACGCACCCACTACCAGCATTTCGCATGAAGCTGCCGAACTTGCAGGCTGCGCTTGTTATCGCGGGCGATAGCGGGCTCCGTAAATGCATCATGAACCAGCTTAGGCACGAAGGTTGGATTGTGCACGGGATACCGAAGGCCGAACACGCGCTGCCGATTCTGGCTCATATACCTTATCAGCTTATTATCGTCGATTGTGAACTGCCTGGAATTGATGGGAGAGATTTCGTGCATCTGCTGCACAACGCTGGAGAATGGCGAGGTCTTCACCTAGTCGCTCTAACGAATTGCATGAGTGCGCCTTTGGCTACAGGACTCGCTCATCTAGGGGCGTTTTCAGCCAGCAGAGAAGATTGGTCGGATGATCTTGCGCATTTTCTTGGTCAGCTTGCCATAGAAAACGGGTAGTTCTGATCCTACGTTTATTTCGACTTTATCGATTAAGATCATGAAACTGCGAACTCTCTCCAGTCTCTTCCTCTACGAACTCTGGACCCTTTGTGATGCTAAAATGCAGGTCATCGCCGCGCTACGACGTATGAGCCGCTTGGCCTCCAACTACAGGCTCGTCGAGGAATTGAAGGCAGAGAGCGACCAAGCCAAGCAGCACATGTATCTGATCAGAACCATCATCTCAAGCTATCAAGCGATCCCGCCAGTGAAGAGCTCTGCAGCCATAAAGGGTTTGGTCACATCGAGCGACCTCCTTTTTAACAGGTGTGGCGCAAACGCCGGAGCTATGGATGCGGCGCTTATTTGCGCTTCCCTAGACATCCTGTATTACGAGTTAGCCAAACTTGAACGTTTGCGCTTGTATGCGAACCTCTTGAGTGATCGCCAGACGGTAACGATCCTCAATGCCGTGTTGGATGATTCGATCGAGGCCAAACGTCGTCTCGCGAAGCTTATGTGCCTTTGCGTCGACCTTGATTCCGTTTCGGTGCCTAAATCAATCCGCGCGCCAGATGGTACTCACTCTCACTCAGCGCAGCCTGAGACGGTCTCCAAGGTCAGGAAAACCGCCAAATCTCGCGGTTACCGGAACGAGGAATCCCGGTTAGGTAAGATCGAACACGTTCAGGGCGATGACAATACGGTTGATGCGGTGACGAAAAGTGCTCGGTGCTGCGCCGAAAAATAGGACAACAAGAGGCGATACACGATTGGGGTCACCGGCGAGCACGCTCCTTCCCCGTTCTGTCTTCCTTTCCTTGTCATTCCGTTGACAACGCTTACGCCGAGCAGAGGCGACAGTCTCTATCCCTCGTCAAACCGACGGTTCGTTAAGGGGCGCTGAGTTCGTTGAGGCACCTGGGAGGAAGAACGCGGCAACATTCGGCTCTGCGGTCCGAGCAGGCGATTTTCATAGGTTCTTGGGCTGTTTCGATCACAAAACGAACGCATCTGTGACTTCTCTAAGTACTTCACGACGTTCGTGGAGCCCCTTGGGCACCCAAATGCAGTGGGATGGTGGGCGTCGTCATAGCAGGTGCCTCTGTCGCCTGATGCGCGTCCAATTCCTTGTTCACACAGAGGTAATAACGTTCCAACGGTATCTGTTCGCCCACGTGCAAACGCCAAACTTTCTTAATGGTCTCCTGCTCGGTTTTCGTGAGCCGTTGACGCTGTAAAAGATACCCGGTCCAGGATGGCACCATGAGCTCTATCCGGTAAGTATTGCAGCATGTTAGATCCTCGTCGAGACGCCAGCCGAACGCTCCGTTCCTGAGATGAATCAAGCGCAGCTCTCGCATCAGCCGAAGAAATTCACGACCGCGCAGCCGGTCTACCTCAAACTCAAAGGTTATCGCTACCGGTCCGTCGCGAGGCTGAGGATTATAAACGAGCGGACTCATTACGCAGCTAATCGGTGGTGGGTCAAAGCTGAGCGAGGTTGTGAAGTTAATTGATAAACGAGCTGCTAGCAGTAGACTGAGGGCCAGGGTGACGGCGGCGATAACCAGGACAATGTTAACGCCCGCGACCTGACTTAAAAATCCCCAGACAACCCCTCCCAGAGCGATGCCGCCCTGCGAGACCATGATTACAATTGCGCTCATGCGGCCCCGGGCCCAACTAGGAATTGCCCGCTGACCGACCACCCAGAGCTCAGATGCACCGACAGTCCAGCCTACCCCGGCCAGGGCAGCAACCATCATGAAGATTGACGGCTGCCGGACGAATGCCATAAGAAGATAAACCACCGCGACAAGCAGATTTGCCAAGACTGTCAAAGCGTTCGAAGAGAGCCTCTTTCGGACCCAGGGAAGAAGGAAGACAGCGCCGAGCACCGAGCCGGCTCCCATTGAGGTAAACAGCAGGCCGAGGCTACAGGGTTTAAGGTGAAGTAGTTTCAAACCTACAACCGGCGTCAGAGCTGGGATAACAGAGATAAAAAATGCGAACATAATATTTCGCACAAGTACCACCCGAATGGCTGGCGCATACCGAACATACCGGATCGCGCTAGCGAACGAGTCGAGGAAACTTTCTAACGGAAACGCCGACTCCGCCTTAGCGCCTTTCCATTGTAACAGGGCGAGAATTACCACCACGAAACAAAGTGCGTTCAGGGCAAAAACCCAGTTCGCGCCCAAAAAGTAAAGCAGGATACCGCCTAACGCTGGGCCGATGATTCCCGAAACATTTAGCTGCAACCCACCAAGGGTCGCGGCAGAGGGCAACTCTTCGTCGGTCACCACGTCAGGAACAATTGCGGACCAGGCAGGGGAGTGAAATGCGAAGCCGGCACCGAGCAGAAACACGCAGAACAGAAGCACATAGGGGTTCACTAAGTGGAACGAACCAAGAATCGAAAGCAAACCCGCCGCGGAGGCCAGCCAAAGATTAACGAAGCAGAGGAGCTTCCGTCGGTTAACCATGTCGGCCAAGACTCCGGCCGGCGGCGTAAAGAGGAAGAACGGTAGGGACGCGACTGTTGACATCAGAGAAAGCAAAAATGTTGATGAACCAAGCATGTTCATCGTCCAAGTCGCTGCCGTGTCATGCGCCGCGACGCACGTTCCCGAAAGCAAAACTGCAAACCACAGCTTCCGATACAGCGGATTCCGCAGCGCGGCGAAAGTCGAGGTGTTATTGGGGTTGTCGTTCATAGGCGTTGTCACGGGGATCACCCTAGAGTTACTCAAAAACCAGAACGGTCTTTATCTTGAGTCGCCGGGTTTGGACCAGCCGCAGGCGTTTCCGGCTCGTGCTGGTGCGAAGGTGCGGTAACGCCGATTCATTTCCTGCGAGCCGATCCAATGCAATGCGGCCAAGATATCTGGTTCGTTTATAGTCTAGTACCAGGCTGAGTCAGATTTTATTCCTCATTGCCGGTCTGAATTGCCTGTTCAAGCTCGGTCGCTAATTTGGGTTTTAACGCTTTTAGAGTTGCGAGATCTTTTTCGGCGTCAGCTTTCCGGCCCATCTTCATGAAAAGGACACCACGATATTCGTACGCTTCCGCAAGGTTCGGTTTGAGTTGAATGGCCTTATTATAATGTTCGAGGGCGCTCGAGTAATTTTTGGGACCCTGTTTCCGCAATGAATACCCCAAATTGTTATGGGCCTCGGCGAAGTTTGCATTCTCAGACAGCGCCTGTTCGAACTTGACCTGAGCTTCGGCATACTTCTTCGCATGCATGAGCTCGATACCTTGGTTATAAGCTTGAACTGGCCGATCGCCTTGTTCGGTTTTGAGCGCGGCGCCTCCCGGTCTGCTTCCTGCGCCGAAAGCTGCGCCGCTCGCAATGATATAGATTGTGAATAAACTGAAGTAACGTTTCATAATTTTCTCTTGGTTGGGAATAGTTGATTGGGAGCTCCAGGAAGGTGCAACCCCCCTGCGGCTGCACCCTCCTCCTGGCTCATTGTCCTTATTCGCGTTGAGCCGCATCTGCTTCGTGAGCCATATCGAGTAACAGATCAATGAACTCTGCTGATCGTTGTTGGCCGATAAAAAGCCCATCTGCGATAAAGCCTTTGATGGCGCCCCTGGCGTCCAGCTGTCCCGGAGAGGTAGGACGTATGATTGAACATTGTGGTAGGCTGGTGCTGATAAAGTCACACGGCTCGGGCATGATCAGGTTGCCCTGCAACGTCTGCGGCTGGTTTTTAGTGAGATCCACAAACGTAATCCCATTGTCAGTTAACGGAGTCGCATTGCCCGCCTTATCCTGCCAAACCTGGAAGTGGAGTATCTCGGCTCCGCCGATACTAATGGTAATTTTTAAGACTTCCGCACTGGTCACCTTCTGACTGAGAGTGGCGTAAAGGCTGGTGCCGGCTTGCTCAATAAATCCAAAGTGAAATCCCGCCGTGAAAGCGATCGCTAACAGATGGTTACCCGAGGAGAGGTCGGCATTGGTTACAGGAATTGCCGGATGCTGTCCCACATTTAGCCCCTGGACTGCTTGTTGAGTGAAAACGGCGCCTAAATCGGGATTTGTCGTACTACGGTAGCGAACCCACCAACTGGTGTCCACACTGAGCTGCTGCAGGTTTGTGAGCCGTCCTGTTTGCGGGACACCGGTCACTTTACTGGGCGGGATATTGCGAAACGCATCGAAGTTGACCATCTGCTCGCCTTTAGAAGCTAAGTACGCATTCAAGAAGGCGACGTGGCTTTTCTCATCATCCGTGTTGTCCGCGATATACTGGGGCATGTCGCCATCAAGAACTTGCAGGTCAGTGATGTAGGGTTGGCTTATCGAGTTGGTTGCACCGATTCCGCCGAGTTCGTTATATTGCTGCCAAAGATCCGCCTCGATTATCTCGGCTGCGGCTAAAAGCCTCAGAATCGCGACGTCTCCGTTCGTGAGTTGTCCTCCGCTCGTAGCAGACTGCCCTCTGCCTTCGGTCATCAACAGTGCGTTGGCTGACAGAAATGTCGCGCCGGTGATACCGAGACCCTTTAGAAAGGAGCGGCGCCTGAAGACGCGAGGCGTGTTCGAATGGGTTTCCGATGAGCTAGATTGTGTCTGAGAGGACTTCGTACGAGGCAGGTTCTTATTCTTCATGGATTCGTAGTAGTTTATAAAGTTAACAATGACTTGATGCCGGTAAGAGATCTCCATCCTCGTTGCGTTGATGTATTCAGGGGCTCCTGATCGCCAGGGGTCTGCGCAAGAAGCTCAGCGCGCGGGAAAAACAGAATCTTCATACGAGCTTACCTGACGATACCGGAAGTGGTTCGAGTTTATTCCCGGTTTCTTGCTTCCCCTCTGGAACTAACGGGTTCCGCGTGAACTAAGGTGAACCGACTATCGGTGGAGCCTTGGCATTCTAAGTAACAAACAACAATCCTCGCCAAAATAGTTAACTTCCCTCACGCCTATAGTTAGAAACAGGTCGTTTTTAGGGAAGTAGAATATTGCTCCGGTTGGACTCGGTCAGCCGGCTCTCTGCAGTTTTCCCAGATTTGAGCAGAGCACGCGATGAACGGAAGATCATGTCGGGCATTTCGCCCAAAACACGGTGATTGGAATCTCCAGCTCATTCTCCAATGTTGCCCTAGGAGCAGGTCGCAATCTGCGATGCGGATTGTCAGCCTCGAATCAAAGTCGGAATGCGGATACTCATCGGAAGTGCGGCGTAATCCTAGATTCTTTCCAACGAGAACGCGGAACCAGGGCGCAGGTCCGACAGAGCGACTCTGCTCCCGCTTCCGGCGTGCGCCATCACTCCGCCATCCGTTGTTTCTCGAGTTGCACGAACGCCTTGAGGGTCTCCGGTGCCGCGTCAGTCACAGCCCAGATAGTGAGGCCACCGGCTTCCCAACCGTACAGGTTGAAGCCTTCCCTCTGAAAAATCGTGTCTGGCAAAGGATTAGACTGGTTGCGCGGCCAAACGAACAGGTTGATATAGTGCTTCTGGTGCTGAAAAACAACGGCGGCCACTTCTATATTGCCTACGTAATCAAGCCGGCCACCAATCAGTTTGAAGCCTTGGCCGCCCAAATCAAAGACCGGCGGCGAAAAATTGAGTTTTCCGGCAAACCACGGCTTTACGGTATGCTGATCGGAGGAGGCGACGTCAAACAGGTGGTCCGCTGCCAATGAGCGAAGATGATTAGACACGAGTTGCTCGATCAAAGCGCTATTCGCTCCGTTGGATGATCGCAGCTGTGAAAGAAAAGGGGCGGAACCAAACCAAAAGATAAGAACTGCGGCGGCACCCGCTAGTGTGGGCAGCATCCAGCTAGGAAACTGGAGTCGCGGCAACCAGTTGAAGTGCCTTGGGGGAGGATAGATTTCTTTTAGGAGTCGTGCGTGAATCTGGCCGCGCAGATCGGCCGTTGGAACGAAGCGCACTTCCGGAGTCTGAAGACAGCGCCGCAACGCCAAGCGACTCTCGAAAAACCCTTCACAGGCTGCGCACTCATCGAGATGCCCTTGGATCTCTTGTGCCGTGGCCAAGTCGACTTCATTGTCCAAGAAGCGATCGATGCACTCCTGAAGTTCGCTGCAGTTCATAATAGGTCTTTTGCTCTCATTTCCTTGAGCAGGTCAGTCAGATGTTGGCGCCCCCGCGCCAAGCGGGACATTACCGTACCTATTGGGACCTGGGTTATTTCTGAGATTTCGCGATAAGAGAGTTGCTCCATTTCTCTAAGCACGAGCACCGTTCGAAAATCTTCTGGCAGATTGGCGAGAGCCTTACGCACTGCGGCAATCTCGGATTTCGTCTCGAGGACCGCTTCGGGTGAGGGATCAGTATCAGGGATGTCTTCTTGACTGCTATCCGAAGAATCACTAGAAACTTGTCGCTTTCTCAGGTGATCGTAACAGACATTCCTAACGATCCGGAGGAGCCAGGCTTTACTAGTTACCGCGCGCATTCCACCGAAGAATTTAAAGGCTCGAAGGTAAGCTTCTTGAACCATATCGTGGGCGTCTTGATCATTCTGCACTAACCAACGTGCAAGATTATAAGCGTCATTCATCAACGGGAGCAGTTCGCTCTCAAAACGCGTCAGCCTCTCCTGATCATTCATCGGCAGGACTGAAGCTATCACAGGACTTACCTCTGGCGGATCAAGTTTATTCCCGCAAAATGCAGGCTACGTCCGGCCGCGCCAGGCCAACCCAAGAGCTAACCGGGGCAACTCCGTTGGGCGGATCCCAACACAGCCCCTGACATTACGGAGGCGATCAGCACTGAAAAATCCTACTGTCGGTCCGTTCACATCCGCGCTTCCCAGGCAAATCGATTGCACTAATTGCGAGATCGCGGCGCCGCGTCCACCTCATCCTTGGAGTTGCTAGAAGAAGCCGACGACGCACCTGCTTCATGGAGTTCCCGACCGATGTCTTCGCGCGCTTTCCTAAATTCGTTCACGCTTTGTCCCAGGCCTCGGGCCAAATCTGGTAATTTCTTCGCCCCGAAAAGAATCAGCACAATCAGAAGGATGATTAATACGTCAGGCCCACCAAAATTTCCAAAACCGAGTGCGAGTATGTTCATAACTGTATTGACTGACCAAACCAGATGATTATTCCTCGCAAACACAGGGGAACCTTGCGACTTCTCCAAACAGAAAAACCCTTGGTCCGTCCGCAATCGTATTGAAGAGAGCCGCAGTTAGCCGATTCAGATCCTAAAGAACGGCCACGAGCCTCCTGCGTACCGAGCGAATTCTGAAATCCGTCCGGGTTGCCGATGAGTTCGCGAATTAGTCATATCAAGGAGGCAGCCGGAATTAAAATCTGCCCTGTCAGGTATATATCGTAAAGGAAAGTCATTTATGAAGATACTTGATCCATTAGCATTCATTGTTACACATAGCTTGGCGCGACTAGGCGCTCCTGTCCCAGTCCAGACGCACACAGACCGAAGTATCCTTAAACAAAATAGCGCTGTTGGACGCGGACCTGCCGTTCGCCTAGTCGAAAGCGCTTTCCCGATGCTCGCAATCCCGGGCTTCTGGGAAATGCTTCGGAAGTTTCGATCCGAACAAAGCCACCGGGAACTAAGCAGCGATTCCGATCCCGAAGATTTCAGTCGCTTCAGCAAACTCGGTAGTTCGTGGAACTACCCGATCGTCCCCTGGGAGGACTAATTTCGCCAAGGCTGTCGTCTCTCTGCTTCCTGAAATGCGGACTGCCAGTTTCTTTCGTCACACACGTTCTTTGGAATAAAGCGCCTCCCCTATCAGGTATATATCGAAAAGAAAGTTATTTATGATGCTACAACGTCGAGTTAGTTTAGTTGTTCCTAGCGAATTGCCGCGACTGTTAGCCATCACTTATGGAGCGGCTTCCCTAGCGCTTTCGGGATGTTCTACCACGGCGACTCCCAAGGCCGCGACGAACCACATCGAATCCCATTTGGCCGCGTCTAACCAACAGACCAGCGATTCTGATCCACGGTATCAATGGCGGAATAACCCCGGGTATTAGACGGTAAGGTAACCGCTGACAAGACAGGCTCGAAACGTGGCAGAGAAGAGATCGCGCCTCCCCTATCAGGTATATATCGAAAAGAAAGTTATTTATGATGCTACAACGCCGAGTTAGTTTACTTGTTCCCAGCGAATTGCCGCGACTGCTAGGCATCGCTTATGGAGCGGCTTTCCTAGCGCTCTCGGGATGTTCTACCACAGCTACTCCGACGGCTGGCGCGAACTATATCGCGCCGGGTCCGGACACACCGAACCACCAGACTATCGATTCCGATCCAGGGTATCAATGGTTCTATTAACCGATCGACTGGACGCTTCTGCGTGGAGCCTTCGGGCGCTTTAAAAAGGCTATTCGAGCTCTTGGTCTCTGAGAGAATCAATTCTTCCAT
>Ga0307479_10007449_pt1 | contig 10090 bp, 6 predicted proteins | sample atmos_gasesECM4C_FD_203743 | JGI IMG/M metagenome (GOLD analysis project Ga0307479, IMG submission 203743) | Hardwood forest soil microbial communities from Morgan-Monroe State Forest, Indiana, United States - atmos_gasesECM4C_515 | ecosystem: Environmental > Terrestrial > Soil > Temperate...
TCAAGAGCAGCCGCAGCAAGTCGCCGGGCTCACGCGCCGGGACGACGGCCGCGGCCGCGGCGAGCGCGGGATCCGCGGGCTTCGCCCGGCCCGCCTCGAGGTCCCGAAACGCGGCGGCGAGATCGTCAGCGAGCCTGGCGCCCGCTGACAGGTCGTACACCTCCGTTTCCACCACGGCGTCCTCGACCCCAGCTCCGGCGCGCAGCACGACGCGCGCGACGAGCCGCCCCACCGGGTGCACCGCCACGCGGGTGGCAGCGGGCGCTGCCGTGCCGTCGCGCACGGGAATCGCGAGCTCGGCGCCCGCGGACTCGCTCGGGGCGGGCGTCGTGGGAGCGATCAGTCCGAGTGAGAGCCGCGCCGCCCGCGCCCGGATGGCGTCGACCAACTGCGCGGCGAACGGGCTCCCGAGCACGGCGATCTCGGCCTCGGGATCGCGCTCCAGGGCCTCGAGCGAGAACGCCACCCGCAGCGAGGCGCGGTCCCTGAAAAACGGCCGCTCGGCGGGGGGCAGGCTCAGCTCGGAGCGATCGGGCCCGAGCACCGCCCGTTTTACACCGGCGAGCCCGCAGTAGCGCTCGAGCAACGGACGGACCCGCGCGTCCGCGAGCGGAGCCGCTTCGCCGCCTGCTTCGGCCGGGGGCCGCGGGGGCGCGGCTCGGGGGCGAGTCTTTCCTTGGCGTGTGCGGCGGCGCGTCACGCGGCGGAGTCTCCCACGACCAGGGCCGCGGCTTCCGCTTCAATGTCCACGAGTGCCAGCGGCAGGCGTTCCACCTGCGCCACGAGCGTGACCGTGCGTCCGCCGCTGGTCAACCCGGTGAGCCGCACCAGCTCCCCGTATTGGGGATGGCTGCCGGCCGGTTGCGCTGGCGTGACACCCCCGATCGGCTCGATCGACTCGAGCGCTTCGAGCAGCTCCGTCAGGTGGACGCCGAGCCGGCGGCGTTTCGCCTCCCACCCCGCCGCCTTGACGACCTGGCTCGTGCCCAGCCCGAGTCGCAGCCGGCCCGGCACCGACAGCGTCTCGAACCGGCGCTCGAGGCGCATGGCGTTGTCGTCGGGCGCGATGAGGGAGTTCAGCTGCTCCTGCTCCTTCCCCGCCGCGCTGCTCTTCTCGATGTCGGCGCCCAGCGTCTCCACCCGACGGGCGAAGTCCTCCTCGCTCTCGGCGGCGAGCCACTCCTCCGCCAGGCGACCCTCGAATTGCTGCGCGCCGCCGAATTCGCCGAGGATCAGGTCCAGCTCGCCCACGACCAGCTCGAACAGCTTGATCTTGCGGTCGAGCAGCTGGAGGATGTAGGACTCGATTGTCCCCGCGGCCGCGAGATTCACGATGTGCACCTCGCGCGTCTGGCCGATCCGATGCAGCCGCCCGATCCGCTGCTCCACCACCATGGGGTTCCAGGGCAGGTCGTAGTTCACGAGCACGTTGCAGAACTGCAGGTTGCGTCCCTCGCTGCCGGCGCGGGTGGCGATCAGGACGCTGCGCTGGTCCTCCTGGAAGGCGCGGATCCGTTTGTCCCGCTCGCCGGTCGAGTGGGCGCCCCAGTAGACGATTGCCTTGCGGCCGAGCTTTTTCACGCGCTCTTCGATCAGCTCGATCGTGGGGCGATGATCGCTGAAGACCACGAGGCGGTCCGGCGTTTCGCGCAACAGCTTCGTCAACACGTCGAGCTTGGCGTGCGTCTTGATCGCCGCGGCCCGCCTGGCGAGCTGTTTCGCGATGGTGCGGTACGCCGGGCTGATGCGCTCGCCCTCGGCCAAGTGCGCGAGCGACTCGGCGAGGGCCCGCGCTGAGGAGCAGAGCCGCTGTCGCAGGTGGATGACCGCGAGCTGCAGGATCCCCTTCCCCGTCGGCTTGCGGCGCCGCACCCCGTCCTCCGCCTCTTCCTGCTCGGCCGGCTGAATGAAGCCCTCTCGATACAGGCGGCGCAGGAACTCGGTGGTGCGGTCGTAGAGGTCCCGCTCGGCACGTGTCAGGCGGACCTCGGGGTGTCGGGGCCGGCGCGGCGGCAGATCGAGGTCGTCCACGACGCTCGAGCGTCGCGTCCGAATCATCACTTCGTGCGTGAGGGCGCGGAGCGCCTCCGGGTCACGCGGCTGGCGGTGGTCTCCGGCGACGAGATGCTCGGCCCGGAACTCCTGCCAGGTGCCGAGCTGCCCCGGCCGGAGCAGGGTGATCAGGTTGTACAGCTCGCGCAGGTCGTTCTGGAGCGGTGTGGCGGTGAGCAGCAGGATGAAGTCGCGCTCGATCCGCTCGATGAATCGGTACGTGGCGCCGCGCTGGCTCTTCACCTTGTGCGCCTCGTCGACGATCACCAAGTCCCAGCGGTGCCGCAGGATCTCCTCGGCGTGCCGGCGCGACCGCGCGCGATCGTGCGAGACGATCGCCTTGGTGACGCGGGGCCAGTCGTCGGGCTCGGCCGGGGTGTCGAAGCGCTCGAAGAACTTCTCTTCGAGCTCCCCCTGCCACTGACCCACAAGCGAGGCGGGCGTCAGGATCAGCGCCCGGCGGGCCAACCCGCGGATCGCGAGCTCCTTGTAGATGATGCTCGCCTCGATCGTCTTGCCGAGGCCGACCTCGTCGGCGAGGATGGCGCGGCCACCCATGTCGCGCAGCACTCGCTGGGCCACGTCGATCTGGTGGGGCAGCTCCTTGATCGCGTTGGCGTCGAGCGTGATCAACCGGTCGAAGCCCGGGACGAGGGCAATCCGTTCCGCCTCGCGCCGCAGCTCGTACCAGGCGCGGTCGGCCGGGGGCTCCTGGAGCTTGTCGGTAAACGCCTTGAGGGCGCGCTCGTCGACCGACCAGGAGTCGTCGGTTCGTGCCTCGGGGGTGGTCACGCCGTGCCTTGAGCGGGGGGACGCAATATAGGGAATCCGGGCCGTCCGAGCCGCCACCCCTGCTCCGACAGGCGCGCAGGGCTATGCCACACCGGCAGATCCCTAGCGGGGGTCCTTCCACGCCCCGAGCAGGCGTCTGAGCAGGACGAGCTGTCCGACATGATAGGCGTTGTGGTCGGCGACGAGGAGCGCCTCGCGCAGCACGGTTTGTCCGCTGCCGTGCGGGATGGGGGCGAAGAGGTCGGTCCCCTTATCCCCGACGATTCGCTGCATGGCTCGGAGGTCGCGTTCGACCTGGGCCACACTCTTGTCCCAGGCGCCGGCGTCGGGTGGGGCGTCGCTCTCGGGCCAATATTCGGCCGGCCAGGCGGGCGAGACGTGCTTTGCGTTCTTCGAGAACTCGAGGATATCCCACTGCGCGATGCGGATGTGCTCGAGCAGCCGCCACGGGGTGAAGGGCTGCCCCGGCGCCTTGGCACCCCGGAGCTCCCCTGGCCACTCGGCGATCGCCTCCTTGAAGGTGACGTGGGCGTGACCCTCCCCAAGCAGCTTGATCAGGTGGTCCCGGAGTGCCCGGTCGGGATCGGTGCGACGACGTTTGGGCTGGACGGCCATGCGGGGGTCCTAGAGTGGGGGCGACGGGCGTGCCCAGGGTGCCAAGGGGGTCGACCGCTGTTCTTTCATGTGGGTGAAGCAACCCCCTAACGCTACGTAGCAAAATGCTCTGTTGAGTAGCAAAATGGTGCCGCTCTTTCAACCGCCCACGTTACTGTGGGCGCGTGACGGGTGGCAAGAGAGTCGCTCAGCTCGTTCGTCTGGCTGATGGCGAACTAGGCCCCCTCGTGCGCAGCGCGCAGGAGGCCCGCGGGGGTGCGCTCGACGCCCTGCTCGCCAGACTGCGGCCCTGGTTCCTCGGATTCTTCGCGCATCGGGTCGACGGCGACGCCGCCGAAGACCTCGCCCAAGATGCGCTGATCCGCGTATGGCGAGCGCTGCCCACGATCCATCCAAACCGCCCCGCAGCCTACCTCGTCACAGTTGCCATGAACCTCCTGCGCACGGCGCTGCAGGATCGCCAGCGGAAGGGCGGGCGGCACGTGCCCCTCGATCTCACCACTCCGATAGTGGCAGCGGAAACGACAGACCGCGAGACGGAGGATCGAGATCTCACGCGCTTCGTCCATCAGCTGAGCCTCACCACGCTGTCGCCCGAGCTCCATGAGGTCGTGGTGGGGCTGCTGCGTGGCCTGCGTCAATCGGAGATCGCCACGTACCAGAACATCAACGCCGTGACGGTTCGCACCCGCGTGCGGCGCGCCCGTAAACGCCTGGCCCCACACCTCCGGAAGCACGTCGTGCGCGAGGTAACCCGGGCGGAATGGGCGTACCGCTGCGACGCCCCCGCACCGCCTCCGGGGTCCTGGAAGACCCTGGATCGTTTAGACGGGAGCGAAGACGGCACGAATATCGAACCCGACTGCGAGCCGTATCGGAAGCCCCCCATCCCGGGATCGGGGCCCCCCGCGATCGCTGGCCCCGGTTCGCTCGGTGCCCCTTCGATCCAGCCGGTCCCTTCGTCTCCCCGGGATGAGAACGCTTTTGCCCAACCGGGAGTAAGCCGTATAGGGGCGCTCCGAAGACTTGTTCCGGAGGCGCTCCGAGCGTTGTCGCATCGTCGCCCGATTATGGGCGGCCGGCTATCGAGGGAGGGCTGGTAAGGGGCTCATGATTCATTCCACGTGGAGCGAGCGGGGGTGCTCGGGGACGAACGATGCGACCCAGGCACTCGCGGTAGGACAGCGGGCGCTGTCCTTGTGCGTCCCGACGCCCCGGTGGTAAGGAAACGCTCAAGAGGGAGGTCGAATTCATGCCGGAGAGTACGGCTGACGCTGAGAGCAACGCCGAGACAGAGGAGCCAGCAGTTCGGGTGGCGAGTCGGCGTCCCCGCAGTTTGCCCCGGCTGAGACATCCAATCGGATACGCAAAGACCGAGTGGCAGGCCATTAGCGACGCCGCCGAGGCGTGTCACAAGACTGCCACAGGCTTCGTGCGCGAGACATCCCTCGCCGCGGCGATGGGAGCGCAGTCCGCTCCGGAGAAGTTGCCTTTGATCGCGGAACTGGGTCGTTGTGGCACCGCGCTCGCGAGGCTCGCCGCGACCGCCAAAGCCACAGGGGCGCTGCCGCAGGCCGAGTCCCTTGAGGCCGCGCTCGCCGAGCTATTGACGGCGGTGCGCCGGCTCGACCGACCGAGAAGCGCGCTAACGCTATGATGGTCGCGGTCACGACGAAGGGGAGGAGCTTTCGGGCGCTAGCGGCTTACGTGTTTAGGCAGAGGAACCCGGCGGAACAGGACGGCGTCGCCTGGGCGGTCGTGCGTAACCTGCCCACCGATGACCCGGAACTCGCGGTGACGTTCATGACCGCGACGGCCGCGCAGAGCGCCAGGGTCGAAAAGCCCACCTACCACATCGGGGTGAGCTTCGCTCCTGACGACCCCGTGGATCGAGCGCTCATGGAGCAGGTGGGTGATCGGGTGTTAGCCGGACTTGGCCTCGCGGAGCATCAAGCGATGATCGTCGCGCACCGCGACCGGCCCCATCCCCATATGCACATCATCCTCAACCGGATTCATCCCGAGTCCGGGCGGGTCTGGAACAAGTGGTACGACTGGCGGCGGGTCCGGCAAGTGGTGGCTGAGGAGGAGCGGCGCCTCGGCTTACGCCCGGGGCCCATGGGGCTGACGAAGCTTGACGGCCTGGCGCGCGACCTGGAGACGTTGGAACGCCATGGACACCTCTCAGGCGAGCGTTACCACGCCCAAATGGAGGCGAGCGCGGCGCGAGCTCGGGAGGTTCGCCTCGACCTCACGCTCGAACGCGCGCTCAGCACTCGGATGCGCTGTGACCGGGCGCTCGCCGCGGTGTACCGCGACCCTGCCCGTGCGTATTACGAATACACGCTGACCGCTCAGACGCAGGGGCCCGTCGTCGCAGCGCAGCTCATGCGACAACGCCCAGAGCAATTCGGCGCCCTCGCGACAGTCGAGCGAGCCCGCGCATTCGGGCTGTGGCGGGTCCATGACGAGGGACCGGCGCTATCCGCGCTCCCGGCTGCCGCGGTGGCGGCCCGGGAGGCCTACGAGGCTTCTCGCGCCTGGGGCGTCGTCACGCAGTCGACAGCCCAACGTGCGCTGCACGCGTTCGAGCAGGAGCTGGGCGGAATCTATGAAGAGCCCGCCGCCGCCCGCGCCGCGTTCGAACGTCTGGCCGGGGAACGGGGCGCCGAAACGGCCGCCGCTGCACTGCGCGAACGGCCTGAGGCCCTTGGGAAGTTGCGGCCCACGGACGCGCAGCACGAAGGCCTCGTCGCGGATCAAGTGGAGCGGGCCGCCACGCTCGGCTTCGAGGCCGTCAAGGCGCGTGGCGTCGCGAACGGAGCGGTCCGTGGGCCCCGCGCCGCGGTCGCACTGACACTCCATCGGGCCGACACCGAGCGGGCAGCCGGACACGTTCTCGCGGTCCGGGCCGAGCTCGCTAAGCTGCCCGGGCGACCCGCGCTAGAACAGCGGCTGGGGCACGCGCTCCGGCAGCTGCTCCCTCAGGAAGTGCGTCGCCTGCGGATGACCCTCCCTGCTCCGAAGTTCTCTCTCGTCTCCCAACTCGGCAGGAAGATCCGAGACATCGTGCTCGATCGCGAAGAGGAACGCGAGCGTTCGTGGTAGTGCTGCGAGTAGTGATGCGTTCGGACGTCGGTCCCCAAGTGATCGCCCGCCTAGCCATCACGGACCACATCGTCGTGGCCGGAAAAACTGCCCTCCCGAGCAGCGCTCGGAGTGGGGCCTCTACAGGAGTGAGGTGACGGAATGAACAGCAACGATCAGTTCGAATCGATAATGAAGGTCCCCAGAGGCACCCCGGAGCCCGCGGTCCGCCCCCCGCCAGACCCCTACGCCGATCGACCACTCGTCGCGCTTCTCGGCCTGGGGATCCTTCTCGCCATGTCCGCCGGCACCCAGTACGTCGCCTGGCGGTTTGCCTTTCACCGCAATCTCGGGCCGCCGCTCGTGATCTTCACCGCTCATACGGTGCGCCTGCTTCGGGCCGCGGCTGTGCTAGCGGCGGGTGGCGCGATGTCGGCGCTTTACTTCCCACGGTTGCGACATCTCGCTGCGCCGCTGGTCCTGATCGCCGTCTACGCGGCATTCGGCAGCGGAGCGCGAATCTATGCCCCGTATCAGTACTTCTTCTGGTACGCCGACTACGCCGCCGCCCCGGCCGCGGCGCCGATCTTCCGTGGTGGCTTCTTAGTGATCGCCGTGCTCGGCGTCGGAACTATCGCGGTCGTGATGACGGCCTGGCGTCGCGCGCGTCGTGTGCCGGCGTCCCAAGCGCTCGGGTCGGCGCGTTGGGGCAGTGGCGAGAGCCTCCATAACCAGCACGGGTTCCTGCTCGGCCGACAGGGGCGGCGTCTCCTCCGTTTCGCGGGCGAGGGACACGTTCTCACCGTCGCGCCGACACGCTCCGGCAAGGGGGTGAGCGCCGTGATTCCCAACCTGCTCGATCACGAGGGGTCCCTCCTCGTGACCGACCTCAAGGGCGAGAACTACGCCGTCACGTCTCGGCGGCGCCGCGATCTCGGCCAAGAGGTGCATGCGTTCGACCCGTTTGGGGTCGTGGCTGGTGAGGCGAGCTACAACCCCCTCGACTTGGTCGACGCAAGCGTCCCGGAGGGGGTGGACGACGCCCGCCTGCTTGCCGACATGCTGGTGCTCGCCGAGGGTCGCGAGGGAGAACAGGCGTTCTGGAATGAGGAGGCCCGCGGCCTCCTCACGGGATTCATCCTCCATGCGGCGGCAAAGCCGGATCCGGACCTCCGGACGCTCAGCCACGTGCGCGAACTGCTCACCCTTGCTCCAGAATCGTTCGCCGGGGTCCTCGCAGAAATGGCCGCAAGCCGGGCCGCGGGAGGGCTCGTGGCGCGTGCCGCTGCGCGCCTGTTGCAGAAGGCCGATAAGGAGCGCTCGGGCGTCGTGTCCACCGCACAGCGGCACACGCACTTCCTGGACAGCCCCCGCATGACGAAGGTCCTCGCCTGTTCGAGCCTCGACCTGTCCATCCTCAAGCGGGGTGCGGCAAGCGTGTACCTGATCCTCCCGAGCGACCGCTTCGACGGCTACGCGCGCTGGCTCCGCCTCATGATCGCCAGCGCGCTGCTCGCGATGGTCCGGAATCAGGGCCAACCGAGTCACCGCGTGCTCTTCCTGCTGGACGAGTTCGGCCACCTCGGGCGCATGGGCCCGGTGGAGCGCGACATTGGGCTGGCTGGCGGCTTCGGGGTCACGTTCTGGCTCGTCGTGCAGGACCTCTCCCAACTGCGGAGCACCTACTTCGACACGTGGCCCACGTTTCTCGCGAACGTGGACGTCGTGCAGGCCTTCGGGGTCAACGATTGGGATACGGCCGATTACTTCTCCAAGATGACCGGAGAAGCCACCGTCCATGTGGAGAGCGAGTATCACTCCCACGGATTGAGCCGAGGGTCGCGCGGCCAATTTCAGTCGGGAGCAGGGCGCACCCACTCGGAAACGGCGCGACGCCTCCTCCTCCCAGACGAGGTGCGGCGGCTCGCGCCCAAGCGGCAACTGCTGTTTCCCAAGGGGGCGGCCCCGCTCTTCGTGGAGCGACTCAACTACCTCGTCGACAAGGAATTCGCGGGAATGGCCGATCCCAATCCGTTGTACGATCCCGTGGCGGTGACGCTCACCTAAGACGCTGGGCGTGCGGGCCGTCGCCGCAGGGGGCCGCGTCGCGGACGACGCTCGAGCGTCCGGCGCGAATCGTCGACACGGCCGGTCGGGCGGCCCTCACGGTCGGGGGCAGACCGGAGCGACGAGCCTCGTGGCCGACGCGCTGATCGGCTTCAGGTTGTGCGGCACGAGCAGGGCGTTGAACGAGGGGAGCGCCCCGCTGGTGGCCCCAATCCAGGCCGTCACTACGGTCTTGAGCTCCCCGCACCCGGCGGCGTAGGCGCGCTGCATCGCCTCCGTGGGCGCCATGTCGCCGTTCTCGAGGGTGTTGATCTCGCGCCCGAGGGTCTCGTTCACGCTCGCGAAGCTGGGCGGCGGGGCTGGCCTGCCAAAGCCACCCCCGCCGAACCCCCCGCCGCCCTCCGTATCTCCGCCCACCTGGGCGAGGGTCGAGTCGAGCGCCTTCGCCGCTGCCACCACCGCCGGCGCCTGAGCTGACCCGGTATCCGGCGCCAGCGCGTCGCGCATCGCCCTGACCTGATGGTACCCGTCCCACGATGCTTGCATGCCGGCGATGACCTTCATTTGCAAGTCGTACTGCGCTCGCACGTCCGCGGCGCTCGCGGGCGAGCGCGGATCGTTCTGCACGGTGAGTGACTGGGTGTAGGTCTTGCCGTCGACCGTGAGCCGCAGTCGGTAGACGCCCGGGGGCACAAGTGGCCCCAGCGGTGACGGAGGCGTCAGCCCCGGATTGGCGTTGATCTCGAAGGTGTGGACTAACGCGGGCGGCGCCTCCGCTCGCAGATCCCAATTCGTCCGGTTGGTGCCGACGGCCGTGGGCAGCGGCTGTGGCGTGGCAATCCAGAAATTGGGCTCGGGTGGCTGCGCGGCTTCCTTCACCGGCGCGATCGGGGCGCTCGAGAGGTGACGCACGACCGTGCCACCCCCGTCCAGGACGTCGAGCGCTATCTCCCCGGCCGGCTTCGCCGCCAGGTAGTAATAGATGATCGCCCCGTCGGGCGGGTTGAGGGCGTGCGGCACATCGGGCGGAAATGGCGTGTCCGCACCGACGTTGCGGCGCGCCCGAATGGCGTCCCCCGGCGCGAACAGGTGTACCGGGTCGGTCGCCAGGGCCGCCGTCATCTGCCGCAGCGGCGAATAATCGTCGAGCACCCAGATGCCGCGGCCGTAGGTGCCGACCACCAGGTCGTTGCCGTGAATCGCGATGTCACGGTACGACGTGTTGGGGAGATTGAGCTGCAGCGACTGCCAGTCGTCGCCGTCGTCGAACGAGACGTACATCCCGCTCTCCGTGCCCGCGAACAAGAGCCCGGCTTTCTTCGTGTCGGCGCGGATCACCCGGGCAAAGCTGCCGCTCGGCTGGTCGGTGGGGAGGCCGCGCACGATCGCCGTCCACGTCTTGCCGTAATCGCGCGTGCGGAAGAAATACGGCATGTAGTCGCCGGTCCGGTGCAGGGAGACCGCGACGTAGGCCGTC
>Ga0307479_10007450_pt1 | contig 10088 bp, 10 predicted proteins | sample atmos_gasesECM4C_FD_203743 | JGI IMG/M metagenome (GOLD analysis project Ga0307479, IMG submission 203743) | Hardwood forest soil microbial communities from Morgan-Monroe State Forest, Indiana, United States - atmos_gasesECM4C_515 | ecosystem: Environmental > Terrestrial > Soil > Temperate...
CGTACAACCGCGTGAAGGGCCGTAAAGGATCTGGACAGATCTCGGCAACGACCTATACAGTCGCGAAGGGCACCCTGCCGTTCTGGATCGAGCACCTCAACCGCCATCAGGTCACGCATTACGGTATTCAAGAGCGTTTCGGGCAGCAATTCATCCGTTTCTCGCACCCTTCCGGCCTGGAGTTCGAGGTTTTGGAAGACAAAGACGACAGGCGCGAGGGCTGGAGCACTCCGGAAATCCCTACCGAAGTTTCGGTGAAGGGCTTCCACGGCGTGGTTTGCTCGGTGCGCGAAACCGCCGAGACCAAGCGCTTCTTTATCGACGCCTTGGGCTTCCATGAAAGTGGTGTGGACGGCAACTATCACCGCCTGGAGACGGGCAAGGGCGGCAACCAGAGGACTATCGTGCTTTTGCACGAGCCGGAGCGGCCCTCGGGAAGCTGGACCTTCGGCGAGGGCACACCGCACCACGTCGCCCTGAACGTGGCCGACGATGAGGCTCTCGCCGAGCAAAAAGGGATCTACGACGAACTCGGCTATACCGATTGCTCGGAGATCAAGGACCGCATGTACTTCCACTCGATCTACTGCCGGTGCCCGGGCGGAATTCTGGTGGAGTGCGCCGCTACCGCCGCCGGCGGCTTTGCAAAAGACGAACCCTTCGACAATCTTGGCACTCACTTGCTACTACCGCCCTGGTTTGAGCACCGCCGTGACGAAATCCTGGCAATGCTGGAACCCATACGGCTTCCCGAGTATAACCAGCCGGCTCCCGTGGCCGCCGGCGGCGTCCAGCCCTCGCATCGCAAGGCGGAATTCGTTCGCGCGGGCCAGAATTGAGCCTTGCGAACGCGGAGGCCGATCCTTCGGCCTCGCCCCTGCTAGAGTCTGGAACACCGAAAGGCGAAGCTGTTCTCGCCGGCATCCTGCTGCACGGTCGGGATCGCACGCGTGAAGACAAGGTTGTGCTCGCCAGCAGCTTTGGAGTATCTGGAATTCGCTGGCTGGCGCCGGCTGCGGATACGGGGAGTTGGTATCCGGGCCGGTTCTTCGAGCCTCGAGCCGCTAATGAGCCGTTTTTGACGCGCGCCATCGCTCAATGCGATCGCGTGGTGCAAGAAGCCACCGAAGGCGGCCGACTGGGCCCCGAGCGGCTGGTAATGGTGGGCTTCTCCCAAGGGGCATGCCTAACCCTCGAGTATGCGCTTCAGCGTCCGGGACGCTGCGGCACGTTGATCGTGCTCACCGGCGCGCTCATCGGGCCGGCCGATACAGTATGGCCCTCTTCGCCCTGCCTCCTCGCCGGCACCCGCGTATTGCTCACGGGCAGTGACGCGGACGATTGGATCTCCGAGGAACAAACGCGGCACACGGCGCGCGTGCTCGAAAGCTTGGGAGCGGATGTCTGTCTGCGCCTCTACCACGGCCGGCCACACATCGTTTGCGAGGACGAATTGCGGGAGGCGCGCGAGCTGCTCCAAACCTTGTAACGACTGCGTCTCGAGCCGCGACCGTTAGGGAGCGGTCCTGGAGGAAACCAATGAAAATCCAAGCCCCCGCGGGCGAATTCAACCTGAGCCGCCTGGAGCGGGTGATTTACGGCCCAGGAAAGATCGCAGCCCTAAAGGATGAGATGGAACGGCGCGAACTCCACCGCGCCCTCGTCGTCACGACTGACGTCGTGGCGGAGTTGCCTATCCTTAGAGATGTGACCGGCGCGCTGGGCTCGCGCTGCACCGGCGTTTTCGCCGGCGTGGTCATGCACGTTCCGCGGAAGACCACCGAGCTTCTGCAACTGGAAATCGAACGTGCCAATGCGGATTGCCTGGTCAGTTTCGGCGGAGGCAGCCCGATCGATTCCTCAAAGGTCGCTGCCTACGGCCTTCTCCCCCGCCGCGAGCTGATTCATATCGCCGTGCCGACCACGCTCTCCGCCGCGGAATACACACATGCCGGCGGGGTTACCGACGAATCCACACGCGTCAAGAGCGGTGTGTACGATCCCCGCGTTCTTCCGCGCACGGTGATCAACGATCCCAATCTGACCCTGGCCACGCCCGACTGGCTCTGGGTCAGCACCGGAATGCGCGCGCTCGATCATGCCATCGAGTGCGCCTATGCCATCCGCCACCAACCGATCAGCGATGCGCTCGCCAGCAAGTCGATCGCTCTGATGACGGAGCACCTGCCTGCTTCCATCCGCGCCGATGGCGATCAGCGCCTGGCTCATCGTGGCCATTGCCAGGTGGCAGCCTGGTTTTCCATCTACGGCGCCATGAATACGCGCTTCGGCCTCTCCCACTTACTGGGGCACCAGATCGGTCCGCGGTGGAACGTGCCGCACGGTGTCACTTCGTGCATCACGCTGCCGAATTCGATGCGCTTCATGGCCGCCATCGCTCCGGAGAGATTCGGTCCCATCGCCGATGGCTATAAAATCCCCTTCGACGCGGAAAATCCAAAGCCCGCGGCGCTGGCCTGCGCCGATCGCACGGCCGAGTTCATCGCCCAATTCGATGTCCCAAAAACGCTGCGGGCCGCGGGCGTGCCGCGTGACGAAATCGGGCAAATCGTAGCCCCCATCGCGCATGAGTTGCAACATCAAGGCGTGGTGGACCGGCCGGTTACCGAAAAGGAAGTACTCGAATTGCTCCTGTCGGTCTACTGAGGTGGGCAGGCGCTTTCGCCTGCAACTGGAGTTTCTACATTTTTCTGAGTTGTGGGGCAGGCTGGTAATGGCAACCTGCGGGCTGATTGGCAATCGGCCCGCGCGGCGGTTGACAGCCGCCGCGAGGATACCATCCTGCCCCACAACTGAATCACACTATGATTCATGCCTGCACCGGCGCGACGCGCGGCTTTCGACATCTTGTTGAAGACCGAATCGGGCGGCTATGCATCCGACCTGCTGCGGGCCGCGGCGCTCGATTCCCGTGATGCCGGCCTAGCGTCGCAAATCGTGTTCGGGGTGCTGCGGTTTCGCGCGCAGCTCGATTTCCTGATGGACCAGTACGCCGGCCGCTCTCGGAAGCTCGATCCCGAAGTGCGCATGGCCCTGCGCATGGCGATCTATCAAATGCGCTACCTGGAGCGGGTCCCGGCGCGTGCGGCTGTGGCGGAGAGCGTCGAACTGGTGAAGCGGGCGCGGAAGGCATCCGCAGCGGGATTCGTGAATGCGGTTTTGCGCAAAGTCGACCGGGTACCGGTAGCGTGGCCCAGGCGCGAGGTGGAATTTTCGTGTCCTGAGTGGTTACTGGCGCGCTGGGAAAGGCACTACGGCGGCGAGGCCGCAGCCGGGATCGCCAGGGCCGCGCTCGCCGAGCCGGAGGAGTATATGCGGCTCACGCCTGCCGGGCCGCGCATCCAGGATATCGGCTCGCAATCTATCGTGCCCCTTCTGCGACTCGAGCCCGGGCTGGGGTTTCTCGACCTCTGCGCGGCTCCCGGCAACAAGACGGCGCAGGCGATGGAATCGGGTGTTCGGATCGTAGCCTGTGACCGTTACCTCAACCGCCTCGGCCCAATGAGGAGCCTGGGGGTGGACCTGGTCGCGCTGGATGGCACACGCCCTTTGCCATTTCGCTCCAAGTTCGACCGCATTCTGGTGGACGCGCCTTGCTCCGGGACTGGCACCTTGGGCCGCAATCCCGAGATCAAATGGCGCCTCAGTCCGGAGGACCTGCCGGGGTTTCAGCGGCGACAGAGCGAACTGCTGGCGCGGGCTCTGGAAGCGCTGGCGCCGGGGGGCCGCTTGGTGTACTCGACCTGCTCGCTGGAAGCCGAGGAAAATGAAGGCGTCGTCTCTTCCATCCTATCTGGCGTGGTGAAGGAAACCATCCTGCGGCTTCCCGGCCGCGACCCGGGCGACGGTTTTTTCGCCGCCGTGATAGAATTGAGGGGACCCGCAAATGGTTGAAATTATTCCTTCAATTCTTTCCGCGGACTTTGCCCGGCTGGCTGAAGAAATCGGTTCGGTCGAGCGTGGCGGAGCAACCATGTTGCACGTGGATGTGATGGATGGCCATTTTGTGCCGAACATCACCATCGGGCCGCCGGTCGTGGAGTCGCTCCGCAAAGTGACGAAGGCCCACCTGGATTGCCATTTAATGATCGAACAGCCGGAGCGCTACATTCCCGCTTTTGCGCGCGCGGGAGCGAATTCCATTTCCGTGCATCAGGAGGCATGCCGTCATCTGGATGGTGTGTTACACCTGATCCGCAGCGAAGGAGTCATGGCCGGAGTGGTGCTAAATCCGGCGACACCGGTTTCGGTGCTGGCAGATGTCCTCGGAGTGGTGGATTACGTGCTTCTCATGAGCGTGAATCCGGGCTTCGGGGGCCAGGAACTCATCCCGTATGTTCTGGAGAAAGCAGGGCAGCTACGTGAGATGCGGCGGCAGAAGAAGTTGAATTTTCCTGTCGAAATCGATGGCGGGGTGCATCTCGATAACCTGGAGAACGTAGTGCGTGCCGGCTGTGACTGGATCGTCACAGGGTCGGCCGTTTTTCACAGCACCGATGCGGGGGCCACGGTCCGTCAAATGCGCGAGGTCGCTGCAAATGGGCTGGCCGTGCGAGTTTGATAGAAAGTGGGTGAATTCATGAATCTTCATACAAGCCAGAAGCCAGAAGCCAGAAGCCGGAAGACGGAACATGCATCCCCGTGCCTTCTAGCTTCTTGCTCCTGGCTCCTGGCTTCCGTTCTCTTATTCACGGCCTGCGGTCTCAAGCGGCACCCCTATGAGAACCCCATTACAAAGGACACGCAGCAGCCGGACAAGGTGCTCTTCGACAAGGCCATCCACGATGTGGAGCACAGCCGGTATGAGATCGCGCGCCTGACTTTGCAGACCTTGATCAACACTTACGACACCAGCGAATATCTCGCCAAGGCCAAGCTGGCCATCGCTGATAGCTGGTATCGGGAAGGCGGCGCGCACGGGCTGGCGCAGGCCGAGGCGGAGTACAAGGATTTCATCCTCTTCTACCCGCAGATGGAGGAGTCGGCGGAAGCGCAGGAGAAAGTCTGCGATATTCATTACCGGCAGATGGAGAAACCGGATCGCGACATCAATCACGCCTTGAAGGCACAGGAGGAGTGCCAGCAGCTTTTGAAGCAGTTCCCGAACAGCAAGTTCGCCAAGCAGGCCGAGCAAAAGCTGCGGAATATCCAGGAGGTTCTGGCCCAGGCGGAGTACCGCGTGGGAGAGTTCTATCACCAGCGCGGCAGTTTTCCGGCAGCGGCCAACCGTCTCCAGGCAGTAAGCGATCAGTACCCCTTATTTAGCCAGGCCGACGAAGCCCTCTGGGACCTGGCTGATGCTTATCATCGTATGGGCGATCGCTTTGAGAACCAGGAAGTGGCCGCCTACAGCAAGATCGTGAAGGATTACCCGCTGAGTGCGCGCGTGGACCAGGCCAAGCAGAAGCTCGAAGCCATGAACCGGCCCGTGCCTCCGGCGGATCAGGCGGCCCTCGAGCGCATGAAGTACGATCTGGAAAACCGCCAAAAGGCCGCCGTTGCGGGCCGCGCCCTTGGGGTGTTCGGTTCGCGTCCCGATGTAAGGATGGCGTCCAAGAGCGGAACGCCTAACATGACGACGTTTCAGCCCACGGTGCCGGCTAGCGTGCCGGCCGCGGGTGCGGCTCCGGGCGCTACGCCTGGCGCTCCAGGCCTCACCACCGACGTCACGGTCGGCGTCGTAAGCAACCCGACGACGCTCGACCAGGGACAAGATGCGCGCGCCAACCCGCCGGCACAGGCGGCGGCGGGTGCGACGCCGGCCACTACCGATTCCACGACCACCGCGCCATCGCAGCAACCGCTGCCCTCGAATCACGTGACGAAGCCTCCGAAACAGAAGAAGAACAAGAAACAGACGGCGCCTGCCGTCACCACAACGCCGGCTGCCGTCACACCGGCCACCGCGACGCAGCCTCAGCAATGAGCCGCATCCTGCTGGTGGACGACAGTCCGCACGCCCAACGCATGGGCGAACGAATCCTGTCGGACGAAGGATTCGAAGTGGTCACCGTAACGACGGCGGAGTCGGCCCTGGTTCGGCTGGACGACGTAGACCCGGATATAGTGGTGGCCGATACTGTAATGCCCGGCCGCAACGGATTTGATATCTGCTACTACCTGAAGATCAGTCCCCGCCACAGGCACGTTCGGGTGATCCTCACCGCCGGAGTGCTGGATGCCCTGGATGAGGCCCAGGTGCAGCGCGTGGAGGCAGATGGCACGCTGCGCAAGCCTTTCGAGGCCAGCGCGCTGCTGGCGGCTGTCAGGCCGCTGGTGGAGGCCGCCGCGACGGCGCGCGCACAAACCGAGCACGCGAACGGCAGGGAGCACTCGCCAGCGGGGGCAGAAGCGAAGCTGCAACGAGTGCCCAGGATCGCGCCGTTCGTTGCCCTGGTCGACTCCGAGCAGGTGCGCGCGGCGGTCACCGTGGCGCTGGATGCAGCCATGGGCAGCATGGTAGACGAGATCAGCCAGCGCGTGATGACGGCCCTGGCTGCGAAGCGTCCCGAGCCGCGCCTTCCGGACGCGCCCTCCGTGCCGGCCGGCGTTCCCGTCAAACTGGAACTGCCGGCGCCCCCGGCGCTAACTGAAGTGCCGGCCGCTCCGGCGCCTGCGGCTGCGCCGAATGCGGAGACGGTACGCCGTGTGACGCCGGTGCGGGTCCGGTCGAGTTCTCTGCTGGGACTCGACATCACCAGCCTCGACCCACCTGACGGCCGATAGACCATGCCCGACAACACGTTTGATCTAGTCTCGAAGATTGAAATGCCGGAAGTGCACAACGCCGTGCAACAGGCGTTGAAGGAGATTTTGCAGCGCTTTGACCTCAAAGACTCCCATTCCAATATCGAGCTGAACGAGAAGGACCATAAAATCACGCTGGCCAGCCAGGACGAGTTCAAGCTGAAGGCCGTGAACGACATTCTCGAATCGAAGCTGGTGAAGCGCAAGGTGCCGCTGAAAGGCCTCTCATACGGGCCGGTGATCCCCGCGGCAGGCTCAACCGTACGGCAGGAGATCTCGCTGCAAAACGGGATTTCCACCGAAAAGGCCCGCGAGATCGTCAAGAAAATCAAGGACAGCAAGCTGAAGGTGCAAGCTTCGATTCAAGGCGATTTCGTGCGTGTATCGGGCCGCGACCGCGACGTGCTGCAAGCGGTGATCAAGCTGCTTCGCGACACCGACTTCGGCATCGACATGCAATTCACGAACTATCGCACCAACTGATCGCGCACACGAAAATGGCGCGGCGGATTGAAAGCCACTTCCTGGCAGGCCCCGCCGGGAGGCTGGAAGCCCTATTGGAAGAGCCGGAAGATCCCGAAGGGCCGCGCCTTTGTGCTGTGGTTTGTCATCCGCACCCGCTCTACGGGGGCACCATGCACAATAAGGTCGTCTATCGAATTGCGAAGGGCTTGCGGCGCGCCGGCATCGCCGTGCTGCGGTTCAATTTCCGTGGCGTAGGCGCGAGTGAGGGCGAACACGCGAATTATATCGGCGAAGTAGAGGACGCCCGGGCTGCGCTCGAGTGGTTGCGCGCGCGCTATCCCGAGTCGGGCTATGCGCTGGCGGGTTTTTCGTTTGGCGCCCGCGTAGCACTGCGGCTGGGGTGTTCTGTGGGGCAGGCGGTTCCGCCTGCCAACGCCGCCTTTCTTATGGCGGCTGGCTTCCCGACTGAGCGCGACGGCCTCGATTATCTCGGCCATTGTCGCGTACCCAAAATCTTCATCCAGAGCACTAACGACCAATTCGGCCCGCGGACCGCGCTGGAGACGGCCTATGCCGGCTTCGCCGAGCCTAAGCAGTTACTGTGGGTCGAAGCGCAGGACCACTTCTTCAGCGGCGGCCTGGATGAGATGGAAGAAAGAGTGCGCGCAGCGGCTACACCAGCACTTCGCTGATCTGGAGCACAGGGCGAATATTGGTGTAGTTCGGAATGTCGCCCTGGATCTCGGCGGCATGAGGGGCGAAGGCTGTCTCGAATGCCTGGACCGATTCGAAAGTGCCGTGCACGATGGCAACGTACGGCGCCGGTGATCCGGGCGTCGCGCCGCCAATGCCCTGTTCGACGCGAATGTCTTTCATAGCCGCGCCCATGCGCTTCTGAAACAGGGGGCTGTGCGTCTTGAGATAGTAATTCATGTCAAATGTCAGGCCGTCGCCAGCCGGATACAACACGGTGACCCGGGTCATGTGGTTTCTCCTTGTCCTTGTCTTGGCAGCAGGTGCTTCTGAATCTTTCCCATGGCGTTGCGCGGAAGGGCTTCGACGGCAATGAACTCGCGTGGCACTTTAAAGGAAGCCAGTTTCTGGCGGCAGCGGCGCTCGAGCGCGTCCGGCTCGATGCCGGTCCGCAGCACCAGGTAGGCCACGGGCGCTTCCCCGCGCACGCGGTCTGGGACGCCCACAACGGCCGCCTCGGCGATTTCATCCTGCTCTTGCAGGAATTCCTCGATCTCACGCGGGTAGATGTTAAAGCCGCCGGAAATGATGAGGTCGCTGCGCCGTCCGCACAGCGTATAGTAGCCGTCCGGTTCGCGGATGGCAAGGTCGCCCGTTTTGAACCAGCCGTCGCGGAAGGCGGCTCGGGTGGCCTCGGGCCTGCGCCAATAACCCGAGAAAATATTCGGTCCCTTTATGTGGACCTCGCCCGCCGTCCCGTCGGGAACCGGCCGCCCCTCCTCGTCCAGTAGACGCACGGAAACGCCGGGCAGCGGCAGCCCGACGCTTCCCGGGCGGCGCTCGCCGGCATAAGGGTTGGAAATGTTCATGATGGTCTCGCTCATGCCGTAGCGCTCCAGAATCGTGTGCCCGAATTTCGCCCGGAACTCCTCCAGGACTTGGGCCGGCAGCGGGGCCGAGCCGGAAACAAACAACCGCATAAACGCGCCGATCTCTCGAGCTTGCTCGGGCGGAAAATCGAGCAGGCGCACATAGATGGTCGGAACGCCGAAAAAGAGCGTGGGGCGAAAATCCAGAAAAGTCTCCAGCGCCGACTGCCGCTCGAAGCGCTCCAGAAGGCGCATGCGGCAGCCGCTGAGCAGCCAGGTATGCAGTCCGTTGCCGAGGCCGTGCACATGGAATAGAGGCAGCCCCAACAGGAAGCGGTCGGCGCTGGTGATCTGCCAGCAGGCTACGAGGTTCACGGCATTGGCCGCGAAATTGTTGTGCGTGAGCACCGCGCCCTTGGAGGCGCCCGTGGTTCCGGAGGTATAGATGATGCCTACGGGCGCGTCTCCATCAATCGCGCCGCTTTTTGAAGCCTGAGGCCGCTCATCGGGCAACGCGCAAGCCTCAGCGGCCAGCTCGTCGGGAGGCCAGATCGGTACGGGCGAAGCGAAGCCCGCGCAAGACACCACCGCGGCCGGCTCGGCATCGCTCAAAATGTGCGCCATCTCACGATCGCGGTACAGAATGTTGATCGGGACGAAGATGACGCCCAGCTTGGCGCAGGCCAGGTACAGATCGATCATCTCGACACAGTTGGCCAAATACACGCACAGGCGGTCGCCCTGGTGGAGGCCACGGCGGATTAGCAACTGGGCCAGGCGATTGCTGCGCGAATCAATGTCGCCGAAGGTGAATGAGCGGTCCTGAAATTCGAGCGCAGGGCTATGACGACGCCCGGCGAGCGACAGATCAAATAAATTCAGGAGATGCAACGTACCAGTGTACAAGAAGCCAGAAGATCGGCGGGCCGAAGGTCAGTTGGTGTGAATTGATCTTTTCGAACTGGCTGTGTATGTTAAATGTATGGCGCGACGCGTTTCGACGACAGTGCGGCTCGATGAAGAGGACGTTCGGGCTTTAAAGCGCGCCCGTGCGGCCGGGCTGTCTGCTTCCGACCTCATTCGAAAGGGACTCCGAGTAGTTGCCTCGCGCTACTATGCAGGACGCCGGCCGCCCTCGACGCTCCTCTTCGAGTCCACCAATAGCAAGCTCGGCGACGAATCTGAGCTGTTCCGGGATCTCAAAGATTGATCCCGCCGATCATCGCCGATACGGGCGGCCTTCTCCAAGCGCTTGCCCGAACGCGCGATGGGAAACCGAGCTTTCCTGAATAC
>Ga0307479_10007451_pt1 | contig 10088 bp, 6 predicted proteins | sample atmos_gasesECM4C_FD_203743 | JGI IMG/M metagenome (GOLD analysis project Ga0307479, IMG submission 203743) | Hardwood forest soil microbial communities from Morgan-Monroe State Forest, Indiana, United States - atmos_gasesECM4C_515 | ecosystem: Environmental > Terrestrial > Soil > Temperate...
CTGTGAAGGCCGTATCGATTGAATTGGCTACCAGGATCAGGTCGGCGACGTCGTTCGGGTCTGTCGTTTTCACGCCGCTGGGAACGGGGTAGACAGGCATGGCAAGATCTTCGTAGGCCATCCAGCCGGCAACGTCAACGATCTTCTCATTGTGAGTAAATACGTCGCGTGAGTTTTCGATCACAGGCCGGATGCTTTCAAGCACTGGGCTGCCGATTCGCTTGGGCCAGCGGATTTCTGGCGCACGGGCTTTCTGTGAAGATTCTGCTGCCGCTGCTGCCGAATGGAGTAACTCCGAGCCGGCGGTGCTCACAATCGAGATGGCAGAAATGCCCTTCATGAATGTGCGCCTGCTTGCGTCCATGGCAAACCTCCGAGGAAAGAACTAGTACATGATCGTCTTGGTCAGGTGGTGGGGCCAGAAGGTGGTGTGGTAGTGCGTCCAGAGCCGCGCGTCAATCTGCGGGATGATCACCTGCATTTCCGGCGCGCGGATCTTGTTGATCTCTTCGCGCAGCAGCGCCGTGGCATAGAGGCAGTGCGCTCGGATTTCGATTTCCTGCGTCGAATCGCGAAGGATCATCTGATAGGTGTTGATGGCGTGCTCGAGCGCCGGTGAATAGCTGGTCATGCCCATCAGCCGCAGCGCCACCGGCACAATGTAATCGGCGAATGCGGTCATCGCCCCGATGTCGTCCAGCTTGAATTTTCCCAGCGGGTGCAGGCTTGAATAGACGAACCATATACCCAGTTGCGGCAGCTTGTAGAATTTGATTTCGTGCCCGTCGTACCGGCTCACGTCGTTGAATCGAGGAAACTCTTTCACCAGCCGCTCGATGATTCCGTTGCCGGTGTCGTAGAGCTTGGGTGGGCACGAGCGGATAAAATTGTGGAAGTAGCCGCCGAATTTCTCTACCAGCACGGCGCCCACCTGCCTCCACACTTCCGTCTTCTCGTCGAGCATGGGCATCTCGATGTTGCCGGCAAAAATGCGCGCCATCTCCGCGCGCGTCACTTTGGCGAGATAATGCCCGTCGAGAATCGGCGTGCCCTGGTCCATCGCTCGTTTCATGCATGCAAACAGCGCTTCCGAGTCCGACCAGTTCTTCCCGGCATAGTCCACCTGGAATTTCACGTGCGTCGAGAAATCCGTGAAGGCCGTATCAATCGAATCAGACACCATGATGAAATCGAGCGCTTGGTCGGGATTGTTTTCGCCCACGCCCAGTGGCAAATGGTAGTCCGGCGTGGGCAGCTCTTCGTAAGCCATCCAGCCGGCCACTTCCACGATCTTGTCCACATGCGTGCGCACGTCGCGTGATTTTTCGATCACCGGCCGGAGACTATCGAGGACGGGGCTGCCGATAGGTTTGGGCCAGCGCAAAGGTGCGCCAGAATTCAAATCGGTGTGATTTTCAGAAGAGAAGGATGCAGCAGCGCGGTCCGGATTCACCGGACCGGCTGCCAGCACCATGGAACCACCAAGCCCTTGCAGAAACCGCCGTCGTCCCAGGGCCCCGAAGTTCATCAGAAGACGAACTTGACTCCCGCCTGGAACGCGAATGGCGTGCTGCCCGGCGCAACCTGGTTGATAGCACGGAAGCCGTTGACGCCTACTTTTGGAAACTGAGCGGCGCTAAGCGGCCCACAATTGAAACCCAGCGGGCCCACAGCAGGTCCCGTCCCACCCGCGGGAGGCGGCGTCCTCGGCGTGCAATTTCCTCCAGCCCCATAGTCGATCGTCGCGGTCACATTCGGGTCTGAGTACACGTTGCTGCGGTTGGTCAAATTGAAGAAATCTGCCGACAATATAGTGTGATACCGCTCCGTAATGCGAAAATCCTTCTGGAGCCGTGCGTCCCATTCGGCAAAGTTCGGCTGGTTGAAGGGATAGCGGCCCACCAGGCCCACCTTGCCACCAGCGCAGCATGTCGGGCGGTCGTTATTGTGGCCAAGGTTGCTAACCCCGTCACCGTTAATGTCCCCCTTAAAGCCATTTTCATTTAGCGCGCCACAAACAGCGGGATCACAGGTCACCCCGGTCCCTCCAACATAAAGTGGGTAGGGTACACCGGTGTGGGCGATCACGCTGGAACTCACTGCGAAGCCCCAAGGCAGTTCATATACGCCCGCCGCCTTGAACTGATGCTTGATGTCCAGCCCATTGCGGCCGTAATCGATTTTCAGATTGAGAGGGTCCGAGGCTCCGAAATAGGTGTCTGTATCGCGCTCGCTCGAGGCATTGTCCTTGTTCTGCGACCAGATGTAATTTGCGAACACCTGAAAATGATTCGAGAAGCGTTTTGTGAAATTCACAACCACGGAGTGGTAGTTGCCGCGGCTAAAGCTGGCTGTCTCGTTTGTCCCATTAGATAGCGTCTTGTCGAGCGGCGTAGGCACCATTCCTTCGAAGCCGTTCACTACACCAGCCGTGTAGTTGGTTGTGCCGTCTATGATGGCGCGGCCGAACGAGTCGGTCGCGTCGATTACGTAATTTCGCTGCCAGGCTTCTTCTGAATCATATCCACCCGTCCGTAGAAACCATGAGTGGACGAAAGCGTATGTAACCGTCAGTGTCATGTTATGCCCCAGCGCCTGCTCTACGCCCGCTGTAAGGTTCGAGACCCGCGGGTTTCGAAACTTCGGGTCCACATATCCGCCATTCGGCGCGGGGGCAGGGCATCCAAACTGGGTTCCGCAGAGTTGGTTGGGGCCCAGGGGGATTGAATTCGGGTTGAGATACGGGAAGCTAGCGTGCCCACCATCTGGAAATCCACAGCCGCCTATGCAGTGGGTAATGTTACCCGCTCCCGACGTGGGGAAGAAAAGGTCGATGGGTTGAGCATAATAAAGACCCCAGCCTCCCCGGACAACGGTCGGATGATCTCCTCTTCTCGCGGTCCAAGCAAGACCCACGCGCGGCCCCCATTGATTGAAGTCGGCAGGAACCCGCTGCGGCACTGCGGATTGGTGCGACCCCGCGCCCTCCCCGACAAGCACTGTGCTTCCCTGCAACGGCGTCTGCGGCTGTGGGTCCCAGGTGCCATCCCACCGCAGCCCGTAGGTTAATATCAAGTTCGGCGTCAACTGCCACTTGTCTTGCCAGTAGAGGCCCAGATCGGTCTGATGAGCAGGGAAAAGCGTCGTTGCCGGCCCCTTAAACGTAAACGGCAGATTATTCAGCGCAACGCCCTGACTGAGCAGACAGTTAAAGGCGGCGGCGCACGTCTGTGGATCGTTAAAGGCCGCCAAACCGGTAAAATCGTATTGACCGGCACTCCAACCAACGAAGGAGTCTTTACGGTCCTCGAACACGACCACATCTCCGCCGAATTTGACGTCGTGCTTGCCAAATACATAATTGAAGTTGTCCGCTGCCTCGAACTTGCCGTTTTGGCCGTTGATGGGCAAGAAGTAGCGCTGGCCGGGGCCGTAGTTAAAGGCGGCCCCGACTGCCAAGCTCGCCGGATCCACGCCTGACACGGGCGCGATCGTGAACATAGGCGATGTGCTGTTGGGCTGGCGCTCACGGACCTCGGATTGAACGCTGATGCGGATTTCATTCACCTTCCGGCCGAGCACCGTATTGAGGGAGGCGACAGCGCTTCCCCCCTTGTTGATGAAATTTTCCGTCCCGTCGAACGCGTTATTGATTTCATTCTGGCCGATGCCGCTGAACCCATTGGTGTGGTTCCGCGTGAAGTAGCTTCGGAAGCCGAAATGGTTGGCAGGGCTGAACTGGTAGTCGTAGTGTCCCAGAATAGTGAACAATCGCTGAAACTGCGTGTGCGCCCCCTGAAACCCTGCCAGCGAGCTTACGCCGTAGCAATCTTTCAGGACCAGGTCGCCATCATGTATGTTCGCGGGGGACCCGCAACCCGGCGGCAGCAGGGTTCCAGCTGCTCCCCCAACGCCGGCGGCGGCCGGCAGAGGGACGGTGCCCGCTGGGCAGGCTGCTGGGGGCAGGCAGGCTGCGGAAAAAGTGGGGCCCGTCGTAGCCGTCAAGTCCGCCAGGCACGCTGCTTGGTCGGCACCCGGCGTGCAGAGTTGCGTCACGAGCGGTCCGTGCTCCAGTTGAATGTCCGTTGCCAAAAAAAGAAACTGCCGGTTTTTGTGAATCGGGAACCCGATGGAACCGCCAACCTGATTCTGGTCGGTGATGTTCGGTGCGAAGCCGAGCGCATCGTTCTTCGTGAGCTTGCTCCCGCGATAGAATTCATGCGCCTCGCCGTGCCACTCATTCGTGCCGGACTTGGTCACCACGTTCACGAAGCCACCGGTGGCCCGGCCGAATTCCGGAGCAAAGCCGTCCGTCACCACCTGAAACTCCTGCACCGCGTCGAGTGGAATCGTAAAATTCTTCGTCTCCAGCGACCCGAAAATTTCACCGAAGAAGTTGTTGAAGCTGTCCTGGCCGTCGACCACAATACCGAGGTAGTCGCTCTGCTGCCCGCCCAGCCGGATGCCGCCTCGCAATGCCGGAACCACCTGCGCGGAACTGCTTAACAACGCCAGGTCGCGGTAATCGCGCCCCGAGAGCGGCAGAGTCTCAAGGTTTTTCTGGTTGATAATCTGGTTAATGCCCGCAGTGGAAGTGTCGATGGGGCCAGCGGATGCTGCCGACACTGTCACCGTTTGCGTTTGTCCTTTAACGGGGAGATCGATGTCGAGGCTCAGACTGGCTCCGACATCGACGACGACGTCGGTTATCTCGGTCGTCGCAAAGCCGGCCGCCCCAGCTTCGATCTTATATACGCCCGGGAGCAATTGCGGAAAGCCATAGGAACCACTCGCATCCGTCGTGAATTCGCGCTTGTAACCGGTGGAGGGATTGGAAATCGTCACCTTTGCATTCGGCACGACCGCATGCGACGTGTCGTACACAAAGCCGCGGATTTCGCCGCGCTGCAAGTTCTGCGCGTTCGCGTTCGTCACCGCGATGAGTGAACTTGACAGCACCAGAGCCAACAACATCACTTTCCACATTCTCATTGTCGCTCCCCCATTCGTGTCGTCCCAATTCATTGAGAACACGCGCCCCGCAAATGCCGGAATCCTACTACTTTCCCTGCAACCGCGAAATAAATAGCTGTATGAATCGTTCCGAATCCACACCCACACATACTTGAACGTTGGGAGCTACTTTATCCACGCCTTCGATAATGTACCGGTCGCCGTGCAGCACGTTGCGCTCGATCATATTCTGGCGATTCGCCACCGTCTCGCCCCGCGAAAATTCGCCGCGCGTTTCAACGTCCACATGCATCGGCTGCGTTTTCACGATGGTAGGATCAATCGCCGCGCCCACGGCCAGCGGGTCATACATCGGCGTGCCCGCTTCGCCGAATTTCTCCGACAACGCAACCAGATAACTCGTCACCGCAACCATGAAATCGTTTTCCGGCCCGTGCGTTTTCGCCAACTGCTCCACATGTTTGCGCGTGAACAGCGTCACATTGCCCACATCAAGTCCGGCCATGATCACGCGCCATCCCGCCTGGAAAACAATCTGCGCGGCCTCGGGGTCGTTGTAGATGTTCGCTTCCGCGGCCGCATTCACGTTTCCGCCGCTGATCGACCCGCCCATCACGATTACTTCGTTCACCAGCGGCACGATCGACGGATCCTTCAGCACCGCCAGCGCAATATTCGTTTCAGGCCCGATCGGCAGCAGCGTGATTTCGTGCGGATGCTCGTGCACCATCTGGATGATCAAGTCCGGCCCAAATCGCGCGTCCGCTTTGCATTTGCTCGCGGGCAATTCCACGTTGGCCAGCCCGTTCCTCCCGTGCCAGAATTCCGCTGTGATCAGCTTCTGGAACAGCGGATGCTGCGCCCCGCCCGCCACCGGAATATCGCAGCGATTCGCAAGTGACGCGAGCTTCAGCGCATTCTCCAGCCCCAATTGCGCCGTCACATTGCCCGGGACCACCGTCAGCGCGCGCACATCTAACTCCGGCGAATTCAGCGCCAGCAGAATTGCAATCGCGTCGTCCGTGCCCGGGTCTGTGTCGATGATCACTTTGCGTGCGTTACTCGGCACCGCCCCTTGTGACGTCGCCGCGAGGACAAGGAAAACGCCGAGCAAAAAGATTCCGTAACGTCGCGTCCTCAGTGTCGCGCCGCGGACTTTTGCGCGCATAAAATTCAACGTCACGCCCTGTCCGTTTTGAAAGGGGAAGGTTCGGCTCTGCTCGTTCGTCGCCACCCTATGTTCAGCAGAATGAGAGTAAATCACTTCGGTCGTGGACCCCTCCACCCCCGAGATGGGCGCTAGGCTAATCCCCGCATTTTGTAGTGTCAAGATAAAACTCGCTGCATACCAAGATTTCCACAGACCGCATTGGTCGCGCGAACATCGCATTGTGTTGTCATACGGCTCCCTGAGCCAATACAATCATCCCCGCAATGAAGAGTTCTCGCTCTCCGCTCAGCCGCTATCTCGCAATCGGAGCCGCCGTTCTCGCTCTGGCTATTTCCAATCTCATCGCGCAAGCGCTCTTCCCGGCGCGCGCGGCGCAAAAACAAACTCAGCCGCACAAGCGCCCCGACGAATCGAATCCTTTCCACGTGCAGTTTCGCGACGTCACGCGCGAAGCCGGCATACATTTCCATCACGAGCGGGCGCAATCCCCGCAGCGGCTCTACCCCGAAACGATGGGCGCCGGCGTCGCCTGGATTGATTACGACCAGGACGGCTATCTCGACGCCTTCTTCGTGAACAGCGGCTACACTCCCAACTTCCATCCCGCCGAGCCGCCGCAGCCCGCGCTCTACCACAATAATGGCGACGGCACCTTCACCGACGTCACCGCCGCGAGCAAAATCCGCACCGACGGCACCATGTTCTTCGGCGTGGCCGTCGCCGATTACGACAACGACGGCTTCCCCGACATCTATATGACCGGCTACCGCCACTCCGTCCTGCTCCACAACAATGGCGACGGCACCTTCACCGACGTCACCGAAAAAGCCAGCGTCGGCAACGACGGCAACTGGGGCACGGCTGCCGGCTGGTTCGATTACGATCGCGACGGTCACCTCGACCTCCTCGTCACCAACTACGTGCAGTATGACGTCGACCATCCCATCGTCTGCGGCGATTGGCGCCCCGGCCGGCACGAGCTTCCCCAGGTCAGCGCCTATTGCCATCCCGACAATTTTCCCGGCACCTCTCCGCGCCTCTATCACAATAATGGCGACGGCACATTCACCGACGTCACCGCCAAAGCCGGCCTGGTCAACAAAGACGGCAAAAGCCTCGCCGTCGTGCTCGCCGATCTCAACAATGACGGCTGGCCCGACATCTTCATCGCCAACGACACGCAGCGCAATTTCCTCTACTTCAACAATGGCGACGGCACCTTCCGCGACGCCAGTTTTACATCAGGCGCTGGCTTCAGCGAAGACGGCCGCGCCGAAGCTGGCATGAGCGCCGACGCTGCAGACATCACAAACAACAGCCTGCTCTACCTTTTCGTCAGCCATCTCGACTTCGAGCTCAATCGCCTATACCGCAACAACGGCGACGGGACCTTCACCGACTACACGATCGCTTCCGGCGTTGGCCAGTCCGGCATTCTCAATAGCGCATTCGGCGCGCGCTTCTTCGATTTCGATAACGACGGCTGGCGCGACCTGCTCGTCGTCAACGGCCACATCCTCGACAACATCAAGCTCTACCATCCCGACGTCAACTACGAGGAAGAGAAGAAGCTCTACCGCAACACGGGGCAAGGCCGCTTCGTGGACGCAACAAAATCACAGGGCGCAGATTTCCGCGCCCCTCGCGTCGGCCGCGGCCTAGCTGTCGGCGATTACGACAACGACGGCTGGCAGGATTTTCTTGTGAGCAACAACGGCGAAGATGCCCAGCTCTTCCACAACGAGGGCGGTGTCGCCGTTTCGGGTGGCCCATCCTTCGATTCTCAGAAGGGTGGGAAGTCTGGCGGTGTAATGGATCTTCGCAAGGGCAAGGATAAAGTTGATTCGGCTGCCCCATCCTTCGATTCTCAGAAGGGCGGGCCTTCAGAAGTTGACGCTGCTAGCAGTGGAGTTCCCAGCGCTGCGAATCCTCATCAGGGCCCGCCTTCTCGTCAGGGCACGGTTTCAACCGTGCCGCACGACGCGCCCTCTTCCGGGGCTTCAGCCCCTGAGGTCACTCAGAAGGGTGGGTCCGACTCTCCCCCACAAAAAAACCACTGGCTCGCCATCCGTCTCATCGGCACCAAATCCAATCGCGACGGCATCGGCGCGCACCTAAAACTCGTCGCCGGCGATCTCACCAGCTACGACCAATCCAAAGGCGGCATGAGCTACTGCTCCGCGCAAGACCCGCGCATCTTCTTCGGCCTCGGCTCCCACGCCCGCGTGGACTCGCTCGAAATCTGGTGGCCCAGCGGCCTCCGCGAGTCCGTCACCAACCTCCCCGTGGACGTCTTCCTCACCATCGAAGAAGGCTCCGGCAAAGCCCTTGCCCGCCGCTACGCCGCGCCGCGCAAGAAATAAAATGTAGCGCCGGCGCCTGCACTGAGCCCGCCGCCCCGCCGGCCGCTTTGCGTTTAGTCGTCATCCTGAGCGAGCCCAGCGAAGGATCTCTCTTCGGGGCGCGCCGCCGTGCTCAGCCCCTCACGGCCAAATCTGATTCAAAATCATCGCCAGGCGGACCCCCGCCTTGGCAAGCTGCTCCTGGATGACAGGTGTTGCCGCCGCCTGATAATTCGCGCCCAGTTTTTCATTGAGCGCCAGCATCCGCGCGCCCACGTTGTTGTTGTCCGCGCACGACTTCAGGTCCGGCACCAACGTCGTCTCGATCGTAATTTTCTTGTTCAACTTGCCGTAGGCCACCGTCTCCGCCAGTTGATGGGCGTCCCAGGCCCAGGCGTTGAAATCGATTCCGGCAGCCTGCCAGGCGGCTTCCTGCGAGGCAAACTGCGTGTCGAGCGCCGCGGCAAACTGAGCCACTGTCTGCCCCTGCGAAATATTTTGGATCATGTCGCTGTCCCAGATGCCGTGCAGGTTCGGCTCATACTTGTTTGCGGAGACATGAACGTTATTGCTGAAAAATTTCACAGGCACGCAATTCGCCCCGCGGTCGTTGTTCGTCGTGTCGTGCAGCGGCTGATGAATGTGGCCCGCGAAGTGAATAATGAACCGCAGCGCCTCCGCCTTCAGGCCCGGGACCGCCGCGGGATCATTCAGCACGGCGATCTGATCGTGCAGCGCCTTGGCCACACAGCCCTTCGCAGGATCGCAGAACTGATCAATATTGGTCTGCGTCGCAAACCGGGGAATATCGAAGAAGTGCCACCCGGCGGTCTCCGTCCAGCAGTTGCGGATATCGTCGGCCCAGGTGGACGCATCCGCGATCGGGTCGAGTCCAGGCGGATGGCAAGGCCCTGCCGGCGGGTGCCCCGGGTTGTCGTGCAGGATCTGGTTGACCATCGCGAGCGCATGCGGATTCAAGTGCCCCTTGGCAATCAGCGCCACCGTCTCGTGACCTTCACATCCCCAGCCCCAGGCTTGCGGCGTCGCCGCCAGCGTCAGAGCCACCACTGCAAACATGAACCTGGAGCGGAGCTTTTTCATTTTGCGCCTCCAGGCAGAATCGTTTGTGGTCCCGAGAGAATACCCTGCCTAGTAGTGATGTTCACCCCTTTTTCGATTCGCTTGCCCTGAATTCCCGATTGCATGGGGATTGAATGGGTCTTGCCTTCCTGTTCCCCGTGGATGTCTTCATCACCATCGAAGAAGGTTCCGGCAAGGCCATCGCCCGCCGCTATCCGCCTGTCGGCCGCCCCTGATGGTCTCCGTCTCAATGTAGCTCGACACTCTCGCGACGTTTGCGTCCCGGCCACTCTCCGGTTGGGCTTGTACCTTTTGATCGACATGACTGGCCTTCCTCACCGGTGAATTCTCTCTCATTTCACCTGGCACAAGAATTCCCGGTAAGCTTGGACCCATGCAGGAATTGATGGCATGCCCGACATAGCGTGATCAGGTTGACCTCCGTGTCATCTCCAAGGGCGCTTCGTCGTCTGATATGATGAACGTCGAGATTCCTGGAGGATCCGCATTTCTGGCAGCGC
>Ga0307479_10007452_pt1 | contig 10087 bp, 8 predicted proteins | sample atmos_gasesECM4C_FD_203743 | JGI IMG/M metagenome (GOLD analysis project Ga0307479, IMG submission 203743) | Hardwood forest soil microbial communities from Morgan-Monroe State Forest, Indiana, United States - atmos_gasesECM4C_515 | ecosystem: Environmental > Terrestrial > Soil > Temperate...
AGGCGATGGAGAGCGCCGCGAGCCCTGCCGCGCAAGCGATGCCGGCTCAATCTCCTGGAACGACCCCGTCGACCGAAGCTGTGCCCAACCAGAGCCTGGAGGAGCACGTCAAGGATCTTCGAAAACAGGTCGAGCGGTTGGTGAAGGCGCCGGGCGCTCCGCTGAAGTCGGCGCCTTTCCACACTGCGGGGACGTTGCAGTCCTTAACCGCTGGCACGGAAGTCCTGATTCTGATTTCAACTCCTTACTGGTATGGCGTCGAGACTCATGATGGACAGCATGGGTGGATGTTGCGCGACGAACTGGAGCAGCCATGAAGTCTGCTGCCCCCGAACTCAGTAAAATCTTCTGGCTTGCGCTAGCGTTGTCGACTGTGATCCTCTGCGGAGCGAACGCCGAGGCGCAAAACGCCGGTTTCGAGCGCAGTTTCCCGCAATCCAAAGTTACGGTAGAAAAAGTCCTGCAAAAGATGCAAGCAGCCACAGCGGGACGTCTTCCGGTGGTGGATGGGTTCGCGACTGCGGCGGAACATCCTTTGGACCGCTATCAACGCGGCTATTACCAGTCCAAATTCCAGGTCAGCGCGAGTCCCTCCGGCGGGTCCGTGGTGCGGGTGAGTGTGCAAATCACGGCCTGGTACGCCGATCCGGTCGCCGCCCACTCTGGATATCAGGTGCTGACCTCGAACGGCCGGCTGGAAGCCGACCTTCTGGATCAACTGGCAGAACAGCTCGGCAGCTTAGCGAAGCAGGGCGGTTCGAACTCTCCAGCAAATTCCGAGCCCGGGCGGTCTGCGAAGACTCCCAACCCGGAACCTACCATCTCAGCCCCGGTTCCCAGAATTCCCCAGATCGGCGGCGGTTTCTCGTCTTCTCTAGCGCAAAGTCTGGCTGAGCAGGAAAAAGCCGGTCGCGCCACGGGAGACCCAAAAAGCGCAGATAAGGACACGAGAAGTCTTCAAGCCGAAGTAGAGAGCCTGGAGGAAATTCTCAAGAATCAAGCTCATCCCAAGAATCTGGTTGCGGTAAAAAAATCTGGAACCCCAGTGGTCGCGACCGCGAGTTTGACGGCAAAGGCCTTGTTCCTGGCCAGCGCGCACGATGAGTTCGAGATGCTGGATTTCAATCGGGATTGGGTGCATGTGCGCATTTCTGGCTTGTCGCGGGGATGGATCTGGCGAAACAGCCTGGAAATGCCCGGCAGCATTCCTGATACCGATCTGCCCACTCCTGTAGGAGCTGTTCCTGTCGCCGCAGACGTGTTTCATGTGACTCGGGAAGAAAAAGCTCCGTTCCCAGGAGACTGGGCGCCCCTGCGTGGAAAGACTGTGAAGATTGTATCCGTGGAAAAGATAAACGAGTCGGCCAAAGATTCCGGTCCTCAACTCAGGCTGGAATTCGCCAAGTCCGTGCTCGACAAGAATTATGCTGACCTGGCGCAAGCGCCGCAGGAACTGGCCGGGATCGTGCTGATTTTCGATTCCGCTGATGGAGGAATGATTGCCGCCACGTTGCTGACCTTGCAACAGTGGAAGGCGGGAAAATTGTCGGACGCGGCCCTGTGGCACCAGTGTTTTTTTGATCCGCCGGAAACTTTCGATGCAGTGAGTTCTGCGGCGAGCCGCTGACAGAGGTTGTCGTTTTGAATGGCAGTGGCGAGGCTCAGTTGCGAGTTTTGACTTGACTTTCGAAAGCCGGGGGAGTACCTATGCAATCCTTGGGGCTTTGTGGCGACCGTCCTCGCTGAGTTCGAAGGGTAAAGATTAGGTATCCTAAAACTGGTAAGACAATCACACCATTAATTTTCTAATTCCTATGAGCACGATGATCGAACCGCTGGCTCTCCTTCGCAGGCAAGCGAAGTCTCACCTGCGCGACTACGCCGAACTGATGAAGTTGCGCGTGACCACTCTGATCGTGATGACGGCGTGGTGCGGTTACTATTTTGGGGCGCAAAAGGCGGGCGTTTCTTCGGTGTCGTGGGGACTTTTCCATGCCCTGCTGGGAATCGCGCTGGTCTCCAGTGGAACCGCGGCGCTAAATGAAGTGATGGAATACAAGGTGGACGCGAACATGCGCCGCACCGCGCAGCGCCCACTGCCGGCGGGCCGTATGGGTCTGGTTCACGCGATAACCGCCGGGTTGCTGGCGACCGTAGGGGGCTCCATCTATCTGGCGGTCTTCACTAATCCGCTGACAGGCCTGCTTACTTTTCTGACTTCGGTTGTGTACTTAGGGGCTTACACGCCCCTGAAGCGGATTTCTCCGATCTGCACGTTCGTTGGTGCTTTCCCTGGGGCGATGCCGGGAGTTTTAGGTTGGACGGCAGCGCGCGGCCAGCTGGAATGGAGTACGCTGATTTTGTTTGCAATCCTTTTCGTCTGGCAATTCCCGCATTTCTTCTCCATCGCGTGGCTCTACCGGGAAGATTACGCGAGCGGTGGAATTCGCATGCTGCCGGTGGTAGAGGAAGATGGGCGTTCCACGGCGCACCGCATCGTGGCTTATTCGCTGGTTCTGATTCCGCTTAGTCTCCTGCCCGGCGTTTTCGGCATGGCTGGCAGGATTTATATGCTGGGAGCGCTGGTTCTAGGCGTCGCTCTTTTCTATTTCGGTGCCCGGCTCGCGTTTCTCAAGCTACCCATCAACAGCCCGCGATCCAAGATGCTGGCTCGTCACGTGTTGCAGGCCACCGTCATTTACCTTCCCCTCTTATTCGCGCTGATGATGGGCAATTCGGCGCGGCCCTAGAATGGTTACGGGAAATATTGTCAGCACGGAATTTCGGTTACTGGATGGAACTGCCGACGTGGGAAAATACGTGGCCAGCGTTCGATCCGATCAGGCGCACTGTGCTTACCACAATGATGAGAAGGACGGCGAGCATCACGGAATACTCTGCGACGTCTTGTCCTGCTTGATCGGACCAGAGCTTGCGTAGAAGGTTGTTCATAATTTTCCCCTGGCTCAGGCTCCCGAAGTTGCTGAGGCTTTTGCCATTGGTTGTGCAGTCAAGCCCCACGCTTCTTGTTCGTGCGAAAAAGCTTTGAGTCCAACCTGGTATTCTCTTGTCCCCTCCAGCGGCTTGATCCAGACCACCCTGAAATCCATTCGGCGCTGATGATAAAAAACTGTGAGCGTATCGAGTGCTCGTATTTGATGGCGAATTGCCCCCAGCCGAGCGCCAGTTGGCGTCAGGTCGAGAGTGTGCGCCAGCTCTTCAAATGACTTGCCGTTGCTGTCCACTCCGCGAACTCGCACCGGCAGCACGGCCTGAATGCGATCTTGCCGCCGCCTGTCGGTTTGGACACTGGTATCCTGCATTTGCCGCTGGACAATAGTGTGCGGCAAACTTGGAGAAAGCGGAATAGCTCCGATGAGTGTGGCACAAAGGTAACCAAAGTTATTTTCAGTCGTCTGGTAGGAGGGAAGAGCTGGGCTTGCCCCAAATATTGCTGCCCGCAATCGGACGGGAGTTTGTGGGATTCAACCACTAGCCAGTTCATTCGCTTCCTCTCTCCGATAGATTGCATCCAAGAGGAGATCATGGGATATTTCAGGGTTCAAAGTCGGGGAGTAGCTGGGTTGTTGCTGTGCTGGAGTCTGGCGGCCGTCTGCCAGTCGCTTCCCCAACAATTTGATTCGGCGGCAGCGCCCCGGAGTGCCCCTCTTTCCGCCGACCAGGTAGCAAAAAAACTTCAGGAGAGAAACGCGGAACGGGCCGCTGCGTTAAGTCAATTCAGCAGCAGGCGTTTATACCACATGCAGTATCGCGGTTTCCCCAGTGATCGCGATGCGGAGATGGTGGTCGATGTCGTCTACCGTGCTCCCTATAGCAAGCAGTTTCAAGTTGTGTCGCAAACTGGCTCCAAGTTTGTTATCGAGCATGTTTTCAAGAAGCTGTTGGAGGGCGAGCAAGAGGCGGCCAATGATGAGAATCGTGTTCATACCGCATTGAGCACAGCAAACTACGATTTCACTTCCGCCGGATACGAAATTACTCCCAATGGTCCAGAATACGTGCTGAATCTGCTGCCCAAGACCAAAAATAAGTTTCTCTATCGCGGAAAAATCTGGGTGGATGCGAACGACTTCGCCGTCGTGCGTATCGAAGGAGAACCGGCCAGGAATCCTTCATTCTGGATCAAGAAAACCGAAGTGAAGCATCGTTACGTGAAAGTGAATGATTTCTGGCTCCCCGCCGAGAACCATACGGAGAGCGTTGTTCGGCTTGGTGGCCGAGCCATTCTCTCGATCGAGTACAAAGATTATAAAATTACAAAAGCCGCACCTCTGTATGGCCGTGAGAAACCGGACGAAGACTTGAAGTAAGAAGATTTGAAGGAATGCGAGTCGACCCAGCCTGACCTGCGATACCACAAAAATGTATATTTGACGTACTCATCAGAGCGCGGGAACGAGCCGCTTGATGGATGAGAAATCCGTTCTGTGGAAAAATACGACTTGGTTCATCTGATCCTCTATATCGTTCTAGGGATAGCGCTGGTTGGCACGTCATCGTCCGCTGTGTTTCTTGGGCTCGCACTGGCGGGGGTAATCCGGTTTCGCTCAAAGGCTCGTCAACAGCTTCTGGCTATTCCCGACGATGCGCACCTGCCTCCAGTCTCGGTACTGAAACCCGTGCACGGTCTGGAAGCGCAACTCAAAGAAAATATTGAAAGTTTTTTCGATCAGGAGTATCCCCAGTACGAAGTTTTGTTTGCCGCGGACGAGGCGAATGACCCGGCTCTCGAGGTGGTGCGGGAAGTATGCGCGCGGTACCCGCACATCCCCAGCCAAGTGCTGGTGACCGGCGCGCTGTGGCCGAGTCCGGTAGTCCATGCCTTTCACTGCATGGCAGAAGCGGCATCGCATGAAATTCTGGTGACCGCGGACAGCGACGTGCAAGTTTCTCCTAACTATTTGCGAGAGGTGGTATCGCCGTTACTCGATCCGCAGGTTGGTATGGTGACGTGTGTGTATCGCGGCAAGAATGCGGCGGGATTCTTCTCCGGACTCACTGCTGTTGGTATGTCAGTGGAAATGACGGCGGGAGTGTTGGTGGCGGATCTGTTGGAAGGAATGAAGTTTGGATTGGGTCCGACGATCGTCGTCCGCAAGGATTCTCTGGCGAGCATCGGCGGTTACCCTGCGCTAAAAGACTATATTGCTAATGACTTTGCCATCGGCAACCTGATCGCGAAGGCAGGCTATCGAGTCGTGCTCTCGGGCCACATTATCGATCACATGGTGAATCAGAAATCGTTCCGTCACATGTGGCAGAACCAGTTGCGCTGGGCGCAAACCACGCGATATTCACGGCCTAAGGGACATTTTGGAACTGGGCTGATTTTCTCGATGCCCTACGGTCTGATCGGATTCCTCGGAGCTGCATTGTTGGGACACTGGGGAATAGGCCTCGTTTTATTGGGCGTGGCCGTCTGCAACCGGGTGGCCGAGGCCTGGCTTGTGGGCTGGATGGTGGTTCGTGATCCGCAGGTGCGTCGCGCGCCCTGGCTCTATCCTTTACGCGATTTACTGGGCTTTACGGTTTGGTTCGCCAGTTACCTGAATTTGCGTTACGTTTGGCGGGATAGCCGCTTTGAATTGAAGGGAACCCGGATTGCCCTGCGGCAGACTTCGTCCGACCGAAGATGACAGGAAAAAGGTTTTGACCGCGAAGGGTGCTAAGAGTTCGCGAATAGCGCAAAAGAAGAGATTCATCCGATCGGATTGAATAACTTTCTACTTCCCTGGAATATGCGAGGTTATTTTTGCGCGTTTTAGTTACAGGTGCGGCTGGTTTTATCGGCAGTCATATGGTGGACCGTCTGCTTGCCGCAGGCCATAGCGTTGTCGGCTTCGATAACCTGTCGACGGGCCAGCGGCGTTTCCTGGAGAATGCAACTAGGAATCCGCGTTTCACTTTTCATGAAGCAGACTTGCTCAATAACGAAAGTCTGCAGCAGGCAATGGATGGTTGCGAATTGGTGGCGCATTTTGCCGCCAATGCTGACGTGCGTTTTGGTACCAAACGTCCGCGCAAAGACCTGGATCAGAACACGATCGCGACCTGGAACGTACTGGAAGCCATGCGGGAACTAGGTTGCAAGCGCATCATCTTCTCGTCAACGGGATCAGTCTATGGAGAACCCGAAGTCTTTCCCACGCCTGAGCTGTGCCCGTTTCCCGTTCAGACCTCGCTTTACGGTGCATCGAAGCTGGCCGCGGAAGGGGTGATTCAAGCCTACTGCGAAGGCTTCGGCATGCAGGCTTACATTTTTCGTTTCGTGTCGATCCTCGGCGAACGTTATTCGCATGGCCATGTATTCGATTTCTACCAGCAACTTGCCGAACATCCTGAACATCTTCGCGTATTGGGAAATGGCCATCAGAGAAAGTCGTACCTCTATGTGCAGGATTGCATCGATGCAATCTTCACCGCCCTCGAACGAGCGGATGCCAAAGTGAACACTTTCAATCTTGGAACGGACCAGTATTGCGAGGTCAACGAATCCATCGGCTGGATTTGTGAATACCTCGGCCTGCATCCGAAGCTGACTTATTCAGGAGGCGAGCGAGGCTGGGTCGGAGATAGTCCCTTTATTTTTCTCGATTGCTCGCGCATCCGGGCGCTGGGGTGGCGGCCTCGATTAACCATTAAACAGGCGGTACTGGCCACCATTAAATACGTGAGCGCTGCCAACGCCGGGGTCGCAGCGAAACTCTAGTTTGCTCGATGCATTGCAGCGATTCAGACCCGCGTCGGCATGTTACCTTCAAACAAGCTATACTCCCTCGCCATGAATAGAAAAAATAATCTGCGGGCATACTATTTGACATCGCTTTTTGCTTTCGCGTCTCTGTTCGTCTGTATCTCTCTTTTCGCGCAAGATCAAGCCGCCGCATCATCTCGCGCCGCGACTGTCCTCGACTCCATGCCGCACGCCAAAAGAATCAGCCAGGTGGCGCTTTCTCCGGACGGAACCCAGGTGGCTTACATTGTGAAGGGCGAACTGGCAGTAATTCCTGTGACCGGCGGGACTTCCCGCGCGATTGCAGTGGAGGGCAAACTTGCGCTCCGCGATGTGACCTGGTCGCCGGAGGGTAAGCGTCTGGCTTTCATCGCCGATCTGCCGGGTGACACTCCCTCGGCTCAAATCTGGGTTGCCGCTGTTGACGACAGCGCTCCGGTGAAACATAGCGAACTAAAGGGGTATGTGCAGTCCCCGCGCTTTTCTCCAGACGGTAAGAGTCTTTCAGTCCTTTTTATCGAAGGTATTCCGCGCATCGCCGGTCCGCTACAGCCTATGACCCCTCTCACCGGAGTCATTGACGAGAAGATCTACGAACAACGTATCGCTATCCTGGATTTGGAGACAGACCATCTGGCGCAGGTCACGCCCGCAGACATGTACGTCTACGAGTACGACTGGACTCCTGATGGGCAAGGCTTCGCAGCTACTGCGGCGCACGGTGCCGGCGACGCCAACTGGTACATCGCGCGGTTGTATTTCGCGAGTGCAAAAACTGGCGCGATGCTTGAAATCTACCAGCCGAAGCTGCAAATTGCGGAACCGCGTGTTTCCTTCGATGGCAAGGATGTCGCGTTCATCGAAGGATTAATGAGTGATGAGGGTTCTACGGGCGGCGACATCCACGTTGTTTCGATCAGCGGAGGCACGGCACGAAATCTCACGCCCGGTATCAAGTCCTCTCCCTCCGCACTCGCGTGGACGGCTGCCGACCGCATCACCTTCGCTCAAAACCTAGATGGCAATTCCAGCTTTGCCAGCGTCAGCGTGAAGGGTGGCCCCGCCAAGACGCTGTGGACGGGTGAGGAAGTTGCTGCCCCATCAGGCGATGCCTGGGTTCCGGGCAAGTCCTTCACCGGCGATCAAGTGATGACCGCGATCGTGCGTCAATCGGCGAGCACTCCGCCTGAGGTTTGGGCGGGCCCGATCGGTAAGTGGAAGAAACTCAGCAATCTTAATGCGGAAATTAGACCGGCATGGGGCGAGATGCGCAACGTGCATTGGATGAACGGCACTATGCGGGTACAAGGCTGGTTGATGCTGCCGAAAGATTTGGCCGGCGGCAAGACCTATCCCCTCATCGTCAATGTTCACGGAGGCCCGTCTGCTGCCTGCACGTCACGTTGGGACGAACGAACCGGTGGGCCAGAATCCGCGATGGGCTATTTTGCCTTATGCCCAAACCCACGGGGCAGCTACGGGCAGGGTGAAGCATTCACTCAGGGCAATGTAAAAGATTTCGGCGGGGGCGATTATCGCGACATCATGGCCGGTGTGGATGCTCTCGCCAAAGAATATCCGATCGACACCAAGCGCCTTGGCATTCGCGGACACAGTTATGGCGGCTATATGACCATGTGGGCGGAAACGCAGACGCACCGTTTTATGGCGGCGGTTGCGGGCGCCGGCCTTTCCCATTGGTTGAGCTACTACGGCCTTAACGACATTGACGAATGGATGATTCCATTCTTCGGGGCATCGATCTACGACGATCCCGCCGTCTACACCAAGAGCGATCCCATACATTTCGTCAAAGCGGTGAAAACACCGACGCTAATTCTGGTTGGCGACCGCGACGGTGAAGTGCCGATGGAACAGTCGGTCGAGTGGTGGCACGCCCTGAAAGCTCTGCACGTGCCTGTAAAGTTTGTGGTGTATCCCAACGAAGGGCACGCCATCATGAAGCCCGCCGACGCACGAGACTACTCCCTCCGCTCTCTCGAGTGGTTCGAGGAGTGGTTTGCAAAAGCGCCTTAGCGGGTGCCAGCGGAGAACTCGTAAACAGTGACGCTGTGAAACGCTTGTCCCGGCTTCAACTCCGTCGAAGGGAAACTATGATGATTCGGAGAATCAGGAAAGTGCTGAGTCTCCAGGCAGAAGGCATACCGCGCCTTGTACACGCGGCCATCCTTGCCCGTGATGGAACCATCGAGAAAATTTCCTGTGTAGAGTTGCATGCCGGGCTCGGTGGTCAGCACTCGCAGGATTCGGCCGCTGATCGGCTCATATGCTTCGGCCGCATCAGACAATCGATCTGCCGGATGATCTAGCACGAAGTTGTGGTCATAGCCGTGGCCGAGCCGCAACTGAGGATCGTCGGCATTGATCCGCTCTCCGATTGCATGCGGCTTCCGAAAATCAAAAGGCGTGCCTTCCACTGATTTCAATTCTCCTGTAGGAATGAGTGTCGCGTCCACGGGAGTCATGCGGGATGCGTCGATCTTGAGCACTGTGCCGAGAACATCGCCGTTTCCCTGACCCTTCAAGTTGAAATAGGAATGGTTGGTGAGGTTGAGGACCGTATCCTTGTCAGTGGTCGCGGAATATTCGATTCGCAAAGCGCCGCCGCTAACGGTGTAGCGCACATGGGCGGTAAGCGTACCCGGAAAACCTTGATCTCCATCCTTACTCACATGGGTGAGCTCTACTCCATCCGGAATCTCTTTTGCCTCCCAAACCACCTTGTCGAAGCCAACTAGCCCTCCATGGAGAGCATTATCGCCATCGTTTTTGGGAATGTTATAACTATGGCTGTCGAGCTGGAACGCGCCGTGCGCGATGCGATTCGCGTAGCGGCCGACGATGCCTCCAAAATGCGCAGTCTGCGCCACATACTTCTCGACCGAGTCGCAACCCAGCACTACATCTTCGAGCTTTCCGTTTCGGTCCGGCACCCGCAGGGTGGCAACGATCCCTCCGTAAGTCAGGATGCCAACTTCAATCTTTCCATCTTTCAGCCAGTAAAGTTCGACTGGCGCTCCCTCTGGGGTGTGCCCGAATGATTGCCTGGTGACTCGAGTCTTTGCGGGTGCAATCGCAGTGAGCATGATCAGAGCAGCGAATATCGCAAATGATTGTCCAGTTCTGTTTGAAGGCATGTTCTTCTTTTTTTCCTCGGAGCTCAACGTTCTGTGTGCGGGCGCTGCTCGCGCAATTCTGTCATGCAAGCTGTGCGACACAGACAGATGGTATAGGGCTTGCATCGAACATGCCAAGCATATCTCAGCGGACCTTAGTGGGCCCGCAGACCCGTTGCCAGTGGGTTCAACGCCG
>Ga0307479_10007453_pt1 | contig 10086 bp, 9 predicted proteins | sample atmos_gasesECM4C_FD_203743 | JGI IMG/M metagenome (GOLD analysis project Ga0307479, IMG submission 203743) | Hardwood forest soil microbial communities from Morgan-Monroe State Forest, Indiana, United States - atmos_gasesECM4C_515 | ecosystem: Environmental > Terrestrial > Soil > Temperate...
GGCCCGATCACCGCATCGGCCAGGACCGTTCAGGGCGTCTTCGGTTGTGGCCGAAGGCGATACGATCACCGAAGGTTTGTGGTCGTACCAGCCGTCGGAGTCGTCATAGGTGATGATCACCGCCGTGTCCCGCCATTGTCGAAGCCTCTGCAAATGGTTGACCGTTTCGACGAGGAACTGCTGTTCATCGAGCGGGTCGGAGTAACCGGCGTGCCCGTTCTGGTAAGCCGGCGGTTTGAGGAAGCTGACCGCCGGTAGCTGACCTGCGTCGGCGGCGGCCCAGAAATCCGATAAGTCGTATTGATGGTTGGCTTGGTCGGTGCGACCGATCTTGTCGATCGCGCTCGGTGGTTGGTGATGCGGGTTGGCGGTCGGCGCATAGTACTGGAACGGCTCGTGGTGGGGGACGTAGTCGGGTTTGGTCCCGAACGCCAACGCCCCGGTCTTGCCGGTTCCGCCTACAGCCGTACCCACGTTGTGCGTCGCGCCGCACTCCGCGGTGCCGTCGGGCCTGCGGGCAGTTGGCTTGAAACCGCCCTGGAAGTATCCCCAGCCAACGCCCTTGGCGTTGAGCAGATCACCGATGTTCTTATGGTCGGGGCCGAACTGCACCTGGTCACGAGAAGAGCAGTCGTCACCGAACGGTTGCGAGTCGTCGATGAGGGTCCCTTGTCCGTTGCCGGCGTCGTCTATCACCATGCGCGGAGGGAGGGTTGCCCGCCGGGCATGAATTTGGTTGTCACTCCATGGGTTTGGCCTGACACCAGGTTGATGTGGCCGGGCGAGGAAGGGCCGAACGTGGTGTTGTAGAAGTTATCGCTCATCGAAAAATGCTGTGCGTAGTTCCACAGCGCGGTCACCGAGTTGCCGTCGTAGTAGTCCATCACCAGGCCAGCAGCGTTGAACGCCGGCGGTGAACACGGCTCGCCCTCGTCGTGCTCGACAAACCGATTCATCGCACCGCCGTTGAAGGACAATTGCTCGGCTTGGTATGCGTGGTCCTGATCACAGGTCACCTGCTGCCCCGGTCCGCCCAGCCGTGTCGGCTGTGCCCCGTTGGGATTGCGCGTCAACAACTCTGGAGTCAGACCGTCGACCGCGGGGGTGTCCGGTTTGGCCGTGAATGGTTGGCCATCGATGTTGGCGGCGCGGGGATAGGTTCCGAAATAGTGGTCGAAGGACACGTTCTCGTCAAAGATGACCACCAGATGATGGATCGGTGTAGCGGTCGCCGGTTCCGCGCCCGGGGCCGTGGGTTGGTGCGCACAGGCGTTGACAAGACCGAGGACCGCGACAGAAACCACGGCGACGAAACGCTGCATTCCCATGCCGCAGAGGCGTACCGGCTCTAGATCTTCAGTCGGTGTCTGCCGGGTGAACGGCTCATCAACACTGGGCGTACGGGTGGCTGCCGGGCGAATCCCGGGCCACGACCCGCCGCGATGCACGCAACCGGTTCGTGACCGCTACATCACAATCGCAGCGGCACGGCGTGGCTCAGCCGGAAAATCCCAGTGCAGGCGGCATTATGACGCTCGTGCCTGACCTGAATCGCCGCACGGTCCTGCGGATGGGCGCCGGTGCCAGTGCCACGGCCGCCGGCGTATGGGCGTTGAGCGCCCTGCTGGATCCGCTCAAGCCGCAGGCGGCGCCGCCGCAAGCTCCTGCGCCGTTCGAGCCCTCGGCCGCCAGCAGCCTGCCGAACAGGCTCACCGGCTCGTTCATCTCGGCGGCCCGAGGCGGTGTCAAGACCAACTGGGTGATCGCCCTGCCGCCCGGCCAGAACTCCCAGAACGGATTTCTGCGTCCGGTGGTCGCGCTGCACGGCAAGGACGGCAACGCGAACATGATGCTCGACTGCGGCGTCGAGGACGGGCTGGCCAAACTGGTCAAGGAGGGCAAGCCGCCGTTCGCCGTGGTGGGTGTCGACGGCGGCAATACCTATTGGCACCGAAGGGCTTCCGGCGTGGACTCGGGTGCGATGGTGCTCGATGAGCTGCTGCCGATGTTGTCCTCGATGGGTTTCGACACCTCCCGGGTGGGCTTCATGGGGTGGTCGATGGGCGGATATGGGGCGCTGCACCTGGGCGCCAAGCTGGGCCCGTCACGCACCGCGGGGATCTGCGCGATCAGTCCGGCGTTGTTCACCTCCTTCACCGGAAGCACCCCGGGAGCGTTCGACAGCTACGACGACTGGATGCAGAACAACGTGGTGGGGTTGCCGGCGTTGGCACAGATCCCGCTGCGCGTCGACTGCGGCACCGAAGACCGCTTCTCTTTCGCCACACGCCAATTCGTCAACCAGCTGAAGACATCGCCGGCGGGCAGCTTTTCGGAAGGCGGACATGACATCGACTATTGGCGAGCGCAGTTGCCCGGCGAGCTGGCCTGGATGGCGTCCTAGCCGGGACAGATGACACTTCCGCAGGAAGACACCACCGGCCTCCCCCGCAAGCGGGTGGCACCCCCGCCCGCTCACGTGGCGGAGCGCAGGAAGCGGACCGGCTTTCGCCCGGACATCGAGGGCTTGCGCGCCGTCGCAGTGATCGCGGTCGTGCTGTACCACGCGGACATACCGGGCGTCGCCGGCGGCTACGTCGGCGTCGATGTCTTCTTCGTCATCTCCGGCTTCCTCATCACCGGGCTGCTCTGGCGCGAGGTGGCGACCGCCGACACCATCCGGCTCGGCCGCTTCTACGGTGCGCGGACGCGCCGCCTGTTGCCGGCTGCCGCCACCGTCGGTATCGCCACGGCAGTCGGGGCGGCCGTCGTGTTGCCGCCATTGCAGGCGCGAAGCGTCTTCGGGGACGGCATCGCCAGCGCCCTGTACGTCGGCAACTACCGGTTCGCCATGCAAGGCACCGACTACCTGGACTCGAATCTGCCGCCGTCGCCGTTCCAGCACTACTGGTCACTGGGCGTCGAGGAGCAGTTCTACCTGGTGTGGCCGGTGCTGATCATCGGTACCGCCTGGCTGGTCCGTCGTCTGCGCAGCGGCGCCGCATCCGGGGCGACACCGTACGTGGTGCTTGCGCTGGTCGCCGCGGCGTCGCTGGCGGCAGCCGTGCTGTGGACCCGCGCGTCACCGCCGTGGGCGTTCTTCTCGCTGCCCACCCGCGCCTGGGAGCTGGCCGCCGGGGGTCTGGTGGCCCTGTCGATCCAGCAGTGGCGTCGGCTGCCGCCGCTACCCGCGGCGATCGTGGGATGGGGTGGCCTGGTCCTGATCGTGCTGACCTGCACCCAGCTGGGCCCCCACACCCCGTATCCCGGCACCGCGGCGCTGCTGCCCGCGCTGGGTACCGCGCTGGTGATCGGTGGCGGGTGTGTCACCGGAAGTCTGGGGGTCGGCCGCGTGCTGTGCCGGCCCGCGATGCGATCGATCGGCCGGGTGTCGTACTCGTGGTACCTGTGGCACTGGCCGGTGCTGCTGCTGATGCCGCCGCTGCTGGGTCTGCCCGCGGGACTGCCGAGCCGGCTGAGCGCGACCGCCGTCTCCGCCGGACTCGCCGTGATCACCTTGCACCTGGTCGAAAATCCCGGCCGGTTCGCGGCCGACCTGCGCCGGTCGGCGAAGGCCAGCCTGGTCGCGGGGGGCGTCGCCAGCGGCGTCACCGCGTGTGCGTGCCTGCTGCTGCTGACGGTGATACCGGTGCCGGTGGGTCACGGACAAGCCGCGCCGAAGGCCAACATCATTGCGCTGCCCCCGACGCCCGTCCCGACCCTCAGCCCACAAGAAGCGACCGTGCGCCAGGCGTTCGCGCAAGTGCGCGACGCGGTCGCGGCGTCGGCGGACCTGCGCGCCGTCCCGTCGAACCTGGACCCGTCACTGGCCAATGCTCCGGCCGATAAGGCGGCCGTATTCGTCGACGGCTGCACGCGATCCTGGCGTGACGTCGGGCAAGCCGAGTGCGCGTCGGGCGACACGGCCTCGCCAACGACGGTGGCCCTGGTCGGGGATTCGCATGCCGCGATGTGGAACCCGGCGTTCCAGCAGGTCGCCGAGCAGCGACACTGGCGGCTCGAGACGCTGGCCAAGGTGACCTGCCCGCTGCAGGAGCTGCATATCGTCAGCCCGTATCTGGGCCGCGAGTACACCGAGTGCGGGCAGTGGCGCGGCCAGATCATGGCGCGGTTGCAGGCCGAACGCCCGCGTCTGGTGGTGCTGAGCATGAGCCGGCGCTACGGCGCGGACTTCGGCTTCACGTCGTACGACCCGGCGTGGATCGACACCGTGGGCCGCACGGTCGCCCAGTTGCGCAGCATCGGCGCGACCGTCCTGGTCCTGGGGCCCGTTGCGGATCCGCGTTCCTCGGCGCCCAGCTGCCTGTCCGGACACCTCGACGACGCCACCGCCTGCGCGCCACCGCGGTTGGTCGCGGTCAACGCCAACGGAATCGCCGCTGAGCAGACGGCGACCGCCGGCGCGGGAGGCCACTACGCCGATCTGACCGACCTGTTCTGCACCCCCGACCGCTGCCCGATGATCGTCGGCAACACCCTGGTGTTCCGCGACGACAACCATGTGACGACCGAGTACGCGCAGCTACTGGCACCCGTGCTGGGCGCGCTGGCCGATCGCGCGGTGGCCGATGAATGAGCTCGTAATGAACTTCTTGTCGCAGGCGAACGTCTTATCAGTGAAGGGTTTTGGAGGTTTTAGGAGATGACTCCGCTGCTGCTGGTCTGCATTGCCGCTGTCGCACCGGTCGTCGGGATTGGCCTGATGCACCTGCAAGCGCGCCTCGAGCAATGGGACCACGACCGGCACGCAGAAGACTGAGTCCTGCGCCGTCTTGACGCTGAACACCTTGCGCGGCTGGTTCACTCACCTGGACAGCTGCATGCGAATAAGGGGCGCGATTTTGTCCGCCAGATACTCGTGCCCCGCGTCGTTGGGGTGCACTCCGTCGAGCCCGATCAGGTCGGGCCTGTCGACGAACCAGCGGTCACCGATCGGATCGACGAACGCCGCTCCCGCGGCGCGGGCCACAGTGTTGAGCACGTCGCGAATCAGCAGCATGGAGCCGGGCACGTCGGCGGTTGGCCACGGTGGTCCGATCACCAGGAACCGCGCGGACGGCGCAAAGCGGCGCGCCAAATCGAAGGCCTCGCGGGCCCTTTCGGTCAGCAGGCCGGGGTCTACGCCCTGGTCGTTGCGGGAGCCGAAGAACACCACCAGCACATCGTCGGGCTTGACCGCCCTGGCAGTCAGATCCTCGAAGAGGCTGCCGTGGTCGCCGGGCACGGCATAGCCGGCCTTCCCCTCGGCGGCCACGCCGGCTGCGACCCGGACTCCGCACGCGCTCAGCGTCTGCCAGGCGCGAGCGGTCCATGCATGCGGGCCCAAGCCGCCCTCATCGGTGCCGGTGGTATACGAGTCGCCGATCACCGCGACGTGGTTGAGCCGCGAATCCAGGCTCACCACGTGGTAGGCCCGCACCCGGGCCGGGGACGCCATGTCCGCAAAGACCACACCGACCAGCAGAGTGAGGCTGATGACGAAGGTGGCCAGACGACTCACCACTACCTCCCCCCGTGAACGGCATCCTCGTGTGCCGCACCGTCAACGGAATCGTACGAGGAAACGGATGCGACCTCGCGTCAACCTGCTGCAGAGGCTATGGGGCACAGCGCCATTCGCGCACCGTGGCATTTGTCACACCGCGCGGGCCGGAACCGCTTCCAGCCCACCGTCGATCTGGTGGAGCTTGGTGGCGGGCGACTCGGGTTCGGCTTCCGTGTCCACGGGTCTGACGTCAACCATCCTGCGCATCCAGCGTCGGGCGGGCTCCTCGACGAAGTGATACATCAGGCTCGAAAGACCCATAGCGATCGCGAGCAGGCCGATGACGTTCCACTTCCACGGATTGTCCTGCGGAACGAGCTCGAATTGTTCCACGGCCCATCCCCAGGCGGTGTGCACCAGCTCATGCACCATGTACAGGCAAAATGAGATCTGCCCGCCATAAACCATCAACGGCGTCGACAGCAGCCTCGGCAGGCTGCCCAGGCCGATCGCAAGCGTTATCACCAGCGGAACGAACAGCGCGTCGACCACCCCGCCGCTGTCGTTCTCCACGACTCCGCTTATCGGATGCGCGCTAAACCAGTAGAGGACGCCCACCATGGCGGCCAGCAGAAGCAGGGAGATGTACCCCGCGACGCGGCGACCGCGATCGGTGAGCCGCAACCTACGCACGGCGGCACAGGCCAGCGCGCCGGCGGTGAACTGCGTCACGATCCGCGGCAGCCAGCTCCACGGCGTGTAGAAGTGGCCGCTGGCCAGCAACATCACCACCGGCGGCAACGACGCCGCGAACGCCAGCAACATCAGGCTGCGCGCCCTCGTCGCCTGCTTCATCCGCAAAATCACCAGCACGAGTAGGCCGAAGAGCAGGTAGGCCAGCCATTCCGCGCTGATCGACCAGGCCGGCCCATCCCAACTGGAGTCATCGAAGAACGGCACAAACCACAACTGCACCAGCAGGACCTGGCGCACATAGCTGATCGCGGTGAGCTGACCCACGTCGGGCGACGGGACGTGACCGACGTGCAGGGTGAAGATCACCCACAGCGCGGCGAGGTGCAGTGTGACCAGGTACACCGGCCACACCCTGGCCAGCCGCAGCCACAGGAAGTGCAGGGTGGCGCGCGTCGACCACGACCGGCCCATGCGGTCGAGGTAATTCCAGGTCAGCACAAACCCACTCAGAATGAAGAAGAGGTCGACGCCTTGCGCGCCGCAGTTGAGCACCGGCGCGAGAGCGTCGCGGAAATCAGGCGACGCATCACTGAGCATCGGCCGGAAGTGAAACAGCACTACCCACACCGCGGCGACGATGCGGAGTCCCGTCAGGGCCTTGACCTCTCCGCCGCGCACAATGCTCTTTCCGTCCGGACCCTGCTGTTTCGTTCGCCTTCTAGTTCGGCTGACCGGGCGATCTCGGCATTTCACAAGCCCCCCGACTAGCAACCGGCAGCTATGGCAGCGTAACAGCGCGAGCGCCGCGATGCCGTGACGGGACGTGGCGTGGCCTCATCAAAAAGACCGGCCGGCGCCCCGCGCGCGCCGCAGCCCGGCCACTCCGACCACGGTCAGCACGCCTGCGGTCGTCACCAGCACCAGGGTCAGCAGCAACAGCTGAGGGTCATAAACCAACGACGTGGTGAACGGCTGCCCGTCCGCGATGGGCGCGACGCCCACGGTGCGACGTGCGTGCGACCAGCTCGCCCCCGCGCCCACCAGCGCGGCACAAGCCAGGACCAGTTCGACCAGAGCCCGGTAACGGGCGATCACAGCGGTGACCCGTTGTCGTCGTCGTGATCGATGTCGCTGGCGTCCGATCGGGCGGGCTCCACGCGCTCCTGGACCAGCGGAGTCAACGCCGCGCGAAGCTGACGATGACGACGCGCCCAGGCCTGCGCGGTGCGGCCTCCACTGAGCTTGAGACCGATGCCCACCCGGCGACGCGGTACGCCGGTCAGTTCGCCCAGCGCCCGCGCAGATTGCCACCTCGCCAGGTCCGTCCCGGAAGCCTCAAGATGCTCGGCTTCCGGATATACCTGGACGATTTCGCGTAGCAAGATGGTTTCGGTGCCCTGCCGCAGGGCGTCTTCGGTCAGCTCTACCGAGATGTGGATCCGCGCCGCTTTCACCTGCAACGCGACGAACGCCGACACCAGCACCAGAAAGATCGCCGGAACCACCAGCCCGACCCCGGCGCCGCTCCACCGTTCGATCAGCATCATCGTTGCTGCCGCCGCCGGACCCATCAGCACCCAATACCAGCTGGCACCGGGTTCGTAGAACAATGGCTTCGGGTTAATACCCCTCGCTGGTGTCATCGCAAGCCCTATCTCGTGATCGTTCCCCGCTGGTTGCGCCACTCACGAAAGCCAACTCGCCGCATCTGCGGCCCAGTAGGTGAGCACGATATCCGCTCCGGCACGCCGGATGCTGATCAATGATTCCAGCGCCGCGGCACGCCCATCGATCCAGTTGTTCGCAGCGGCAGCGCAAAGCATCGCGTACTCCCCCGAGACCTGATAGGCGGCCACCGGTACCGGCGACACGTCGGCCGCGGCAGCCACCACGTCGAGATAGCCCATCGCGGGCTTGACCATCACGATGTCGGCGCCTTCGTCGAGGTCCAGCTCGATCTCGCGCAGCGCCTCCCGCCGGTTGCCCGGCTCCTGCTGGTAGGTACGCCGGTCTCCGGACAGGCTGGAGCTCACCGCCTCGCGGAACGGGCCGTAGAACGCCGAGGCGAACTTCGCGGCGTAGGCCAGGATCACCACATCGGTGTAGCCCGCCGCGTCCAGGCCGTCGCGGATGGCGCCCACCTGGCCGTCCATCATCCCGCTCGGCCCCACCACATGAGTGCCCGATTCCGCTTGCGCCACAGCCAGCTTCACGTACCGGGCCAACGTGGCGTCGTTGTCCACCCGACCCCTGGCGTCCAGCACCCCACAGTGCCCGTGATCGGTGAACTCGTCCAGGCAGGTGTCGGCCATCAACACCGTGGCATCACCGAGATCCTTGGCCAGGTCACGCAGCGCGACATTGAGGATGCCATCGGGGTCGGTGCCGGCCGAGCCGGTGGAGTCCTTGTCTTCCTCGCGCGGCACGCCGAACAGCATCAGCCCGCCCACCCCGGCGCCGACGGCATCGGCGGCGGCGCGGCGCAGCGAATCCCGGGTGTGCTGCACCACGTTGGGCATGGACGGAATCGGCCGCGGCTCGCGAATGTCGGCCACGAACATCGGCAGCACCAAATGCCTTGGCTCCAAAGATGTTTGCGCCACCAAGCGACGTAACGCCGGGGTGGTGCGGAGCCGACGCGGGCGCTGCCGCGGGTAGCCCATTACCGCCTGCGGCTCTTCTTGCGCGGCGGTGGCAGCGCGCCCTCGGCGCGCAACCGCGCGGCGTGTTCGGCCAGTGCGTCGACCAGCGGGCCGATGGCGGCGGTATCGGGCTGGACATCCACCCGCAACCCGAACTCGGCGGCGGTCTCGGCGGTCTTGGGCCCGATGCAGGCGATGATGGTCCGCGCGTGCGGCTTTCCGGCGATGCCGACCAGGTTTCGCACCGTGGAGCTCGACGTGAAGCACACCGCGTCGAAGCCGCCCGTCTTGATCATTTCGCGGGTGGCCGCCGGCGGCGGTGCGGCGCGCACCGTCCGGTAGGCGGTGACGTCTTCGATCTCCCAGCCGCGTTCGCGCAGTCCCTCGGCCAGCGTCTCGGTGGCGATGTCGGCGCGCGGCAGCAAGACCCGGTTCACCGGGTCGAAAATGCTGTCGTAGGGCGGGAAGTCGTCGAGCAGGCCGAGCGAGGACTGTTCGCCGGCGGGCACCAGTTCGGGGCTGATCCCGAAAGCCCGGACGCGGTCGGCTGTCGACTCGCCGACGCAGGCGATCTTCACCCCGGAGAACGCGCGGGCGTCCAGGCCGAACTCGCCGAACTTCTCCCACACCGCGCGCACCGCGTTGGTGGAGGTGAACACCACCCACTGGAAGCGGCCGTCGACCAGACCCTTGACGGCGCGCTCCATCTGAGCGGGGCTGCGCGGCGGCTCGACGGCGATGGTCGGCACCTCGATCGGCAACGCGCCGTACGATGTCAGCCGCTCGCTCATCTCGCCGGCCTGATCCTTGGTGCGGGGGACCAACACGGTCCAGCCGTACAGGGCGCGGCTCTCCCACCAGTTCAGCTTGGCCCGGCTGCTCACCGTCTTGCCGATGGTCACCACCAGCGGTCCGGTCAGGGGACCCGCGGGGTCGGTGCCGCCCAGCACCGCCGAGTCGGTCAGCCCACCAAGTGTGGTTTCCACCGAGCGCTGCTGGCACGTGGTGCCCTGCGCGGTCACCACGCACGGGGTGGTCTCGGCCAGCTCGTGCTCGATCAGGGTGCGGGCGGCATCGGCCAGACGCGAGGCGGTGGCCTGCAGGATCAGCGGTCCCGGAGCCGCCGCCAGCGCCTCCCAGTCGACGTCGCCACGCACGTCGGCCACGGTGTGCGACGAGCCCAGCGGCAGCCCGGCATACGTGGGCACGGCGCTGGTGGCGGCCAGGCCGGGCACGATCTCG
>Ga0307479_10007454_pt1 | contig 10085 bp, 7 predicted proteins | sample atmos_gasesECM4C_FD_203743 | JGI IMG/M metagenome (GOLD analysis project Ga0307479, IMG submission 203743) | Hardwood forest soil microbial communities from Morgan-Monroe State Forest, Indiana, United States - atmos_gasesECM4C_515 | ecosystem: Environmental > Terrestrial > Soil > Temperate...
GCCAACGCCAACCATGCCCCCAGCCATGGGCCGCCGATCGCACTTGCTGCGTCGGCGAAATAACCGGTCTTCCAATCTTGCCAATTCCCAAGAGCGGCTAAAGAGCAAAGCGTCGGAACGAAATAAGTGGCGATCGACAATGGCACCACCCAGGCAAGGGCGCGCGGGTAGCTGCGCTGGGGGTTCTCGACTTCCTCGGCGACGCTGGAAAGCTGCTCGTAGCCAGAATACGCCCACAATGCCAAAGCCAGGCCCACGCCGAACACTTGAAAAGGAGGACGAGCAGGCGGTACAAAGGGGGAAAATGGGTTGTATCGCCATTTCGGCAACGACAGCAAACAGAGGGCGACCACGGGCAACAATGCGAAGACCTCCAGTGCGGTCGCCAGCCTTCCCACCAATTGGATGCCCCGGATGTTGACATAGGCAATCGCCCCAATTAGCCCGAGAGAAACCGCGTAGTGCTCCCATCCGGCGATTCGAGGAAAGTAGAACGCCAGATAATCAGAAAAGATCACCGCATATGCGCTGCAAAGAAGGAATCCCGCGCTCCAGTTCCACCATCCTGCGAGGAAGCCCCAGAAATCTCCGAAAGCGGCGCGCACCCAGCGGTAGAATCCACCCTCCACCGGCATCGCCGTTGTCAGCTCGGCTGCCACGAGGGACATCGGAATGCACCAGAAAAACGGAACAACCAAAAAATAGAGCAGCGCCATCCCCGGTCCGGCGGTGGAGACCTGGGCCTCGAGACCGAAAGGACCGCCGGTGGTGTAGGAATACATCACAAAGACCAGATAGAAGAGGGAAGCTCTCTTGACGTGAACCTGGCTCATTGTGTGTTCCTTGGGCGATAGCTCCAGTTCAGTTGATCCAATCCAAGAGCTTGTACCAAGCCCCCACAAACGGCAGGAACCACGGTGTGCCGTTATAAAGACCCAGAGGCGCGCCCGGAAAAGGCAGGGTTGAAAAAGGGTTCTCGTCCCGGCCGCCGGCAATGGTCTCGGCCATCTTGGTCCCTAGATAGGTCGCCATTGCAACTCCGTGACCAGCGTATCCCATCGCGTAGTACAAGCCATCCATCTTACCGGCGTGCGGAAGCATGTCGAATGTGAAGTCGAGCGTGCCGCCCCAGGCGTATTCGATGGCTACATCGCGCAGCGCTGGAAATACACGCAGCATTCCCTGGCGCAAGATATTTGCGCTTTGCCGAATGGTGTCCGGTGTTTCAGGAAGGAACGCGGCCCGTCCCCCGAAGAGCATGCGGTTGTCCGGCGTGATCCGGAAGTAATGCAGGAAATTCTTCGAATCGTAAATCATTCTGTTTCGCGGACTGAGGTGGCAAGCCAGATCCTCCGAGAGCGGCTCCGTGACAATGATGTAGGAACCGATCGGGATAATTCTCTTGCGGAGCGCCGGAGTCGCTCTTCCCGTGTATCCGCTCGTTGCCACGAAGATATCGCGGGCCCACAGCTTTCCGCGCGTTGTGATGAGGTGAAATCCGTTCACGCCGGCTCTTGCCGCCCGTTCAATACGCTCCACGCGCGTCTGCTCGTACAAGGTAGCACCGGCTCTTTCAGCGGCCCGCGCCAGTCCCGCCGCGTACATCGCCGGGTTCAGGCCGGCGCTCGCTTCGTCGACCAACCCGCCGTAATAAATTGGGGAACCGATTTCGCTCGAGAGGTCGCGCCTCGCGACAATCCTCACCTCGTGCTGAAAGTCCCGAGCGAGCCCTTCCGCCGAACGTCGGAACTCCTCAAAATGCGCCCGCTTGGATGCGACGACCAGGTGCCCGCTGCGGACGAAATCACAGTCAATTCCTTCTTCGCTGACGATCCGCTCGACGCAATCAATCGAGGCAAGCGAAGCCGCATACAGTTTCCGCGATACTTCGAGGCCGTACTTTGCCACAAGTTTCCCGACCGGGAGTTTCAGCCCGGTGAGCACCATACCGCCATTTCGCGAACTCGCTCCCCAGCCCACACTTTCTGCTTCGATGACCGCGGCTTTGGCGCCGGCTTTCGAAAGTGCCCGAGCGGCAGAAAGGCCGGTGAACCCGGCGCCGACTACGGCGACATCGGCCGTCTCCGGCAACCCCGGCGTTCCGCCGCGTCCAGACCAATCAACTGTCTCCGCCCAAAACGACGTCTGCTTGAACGGCATCAATCCCTTCGGGTGAGTCTGATCACGGCGTGGATGCTAACATCAAAAGCGCCGCCGGCCACTTCTTCGAGTCATGACACAGTTTAGCCACGACTAGTCTCCAGCGGAGGAGCGCGTCTGTACAAGCCCAAATCATTCGTTAAGTCAGACTCCTGCCTGGCATGCGTAGACGTCCAAACAGGGGTCAGCGGATCGGATGACTTCGTATTTGCATCCGGCCGACTTAAGGAGGTCGGTTATTGAATTTTGAACGGCCTCATCATCATCAATGATTGATACCACGCACGCTTCAGGAGCGTTTTGAGTCATGGCCCTGGTCTTCTCGAATGCGTTCCTGCGGGCCGGAAGATACCGCTGTGCGGGTGAAGCAGTCTATTACCTGATGGGGAGAGGGACTAATACCTTTGGAAGGGTTCCCTAAACCATTCCGCTTAATTGAACGTGCCCAGCGAACACATTCAAAAGGAAACGGAGGGCAGATTTGCGGCGCGCGCAAGCAACGCGGAAAGATCCTTCCGCGGTAAGGCCGATGAGATGAGCTCGGTCACAATGAAAACGAAGTAGCAATTGGCGAGCCGGGGCACGGGGCGATAACATGCTAATTTCATCCAGTGGGGTGGAAACCAGATGGAGCAGACGCTCAAGGAAATTCTGGCGAGCTACAATGACAAAGCGCCGCTGGCCGAGGCTCACACGATTCCGGCGGCTTGGTACACGGACGCTCGAGTAGCAGCGCTCGAAGGACGAAACGTTTTCTCGCGAACATGGCAGGCGATCGGCCGCGAAGACCAACTGGAGAGGCCAGGACAGTATGTCACCGCTACGGTTGCTGGTGAGCCAATCGTGGTCGTGCGCGGGAGCGACAATCAGCTGCGCGCGTTCTTCAATGTGTGCCGGCATCACGCCATGACGGTGATGAACGAACCGTGCGGCACGGCCAAGCATTTGCGCTGCCCCTATCACGGCTGGACGTACAACCTCGAAGGCGAGCTCCGAGGCATGACGGAATTCGAGGGAGTCTGCGATTTCGACCGCGCGAAGAATGGTCTTGTCCCCGTCCGCGTTGAGACGTGGGAGAAATTCGTTTTCGTGAATTTGGATCCTCAGGCGGCGCCGCTTGAAGATTTTTTGGGTGAGCTTATTGCACGAGTGCAGCCGCTAGGACTTTCTGGATTGAAACTCGTCGAGCGCCGCAGCTACACGCAGCAATGCAATTGGAAAGTGTACGTGGATAATTTTCTCGATGGCGGCTACCACGTTCCGCACATGCATAAGGGATTGAACAGCGTTTTGGATTATACGAACTACACGATCGAAAATCTGGACCGCTGCTGCGTGCAGTCGAGCCCGGTGGCGGTGGACAGCAGCTCGGAATCGAATGCCGCGGCGACGCGCAAGGGCGATCGCGCTTACTATTTCTGGCAGTACCCGAACTTCATGCTCAACTGGTATGAAGGATATCTGGACACCAACCTTGTGATTCCACTCGGTGTGGATCGCTGCGAAGTGATTTTCGATTTTTATTTTGCGGACACGAGCGCGGCGCAGATGCCATACATTCGCCAGAGCATGGAGGTGAGCGAGCGCGTGCAGCAGGAAGACATCGTGATCTGTGATGGAGTGCAGCGCGGATTGAGCTCGCGTGCATATCAGGCGGGGCGGCTCTCCGTACGGCGCGAAGCGGGCGAGCATCTGTTCCACCGCTTGCTGGCTGCGGATTTGAGAGACGTGCACGCTACTACTGCGCGATGAACACGCAGGATATTCATAGGCATTCACGCGGGCCGAAGTGCGCGAGTCATGTACTACCAATATGGCTCTTGTAGCAGGCCAATTGTGCGCTAGTGTCGTACGCGCTGGGGCGCGGTCACACTGGGAGATGAACCCATGAAGACAACGCAACAGCTTTTTGCAAGAGGTCTCCGCAAGACCGTCCTGCTTGTCATTCTCCTCGCAATACTTGTTTTCCCTTTGCACAGCCCAGCCGGCACGCAAGTGAAAGCAGCATTTGAAAAGCTGCAATCGCTGGCGGACGACTGGGAAGGCAAGGACAACATGGACATGCCGGCGAAAACGAATTTCAAGGTCATCGTTTCCGGCACGACGGTGATGGAAACTCTCTCGCCGACTGGGATGGGCGGCGAGGACATGGTGACGCTCTACACCGTTGACGGCGATTCCATCCGGATCGTGCATTACTGCCCGACCAACAATCAGCCACGCATGCGCGCCACACCGGGTGCGGGTGAGATCAAAGAGCTCACATTTGAGTTTCAGGGAGCGGGAAACTTGCCGGATGAATCCGTGGGACATCAGCACAAGCTGGTGCTGCACTTCGATGATACGGATCACATCACGGAAACTTGGACGTGGCGTGCGAAGGGCAAGGACACGCCGATGGTGATTCACTTCACGCGCAAGAAAAGCTGATTCGGAAGATTCCGGCGAGGTGAGCCTCGCCCGAACAAAGCAGCGGCCAACCGTCGCACTCGACACCGCGGCGCCCGTTCGATCAATCAAAGATCACAGTTTTATTGCCGTAGAGCAAGATGCGATTTTCGATGTGCCAGCGGACGGCGCGCGAGAGCACGACTTTTTCGAGATCGCGGCCCTTTTGAATCAAATCCTCCAACATATCGCGATGAGAAATTCGGACCACGTCCTGCTCGATGATGGGGCCGTCGTCGAGGACTTCGGTGACGTAGTGGCTGGTGGCACCGATCAATTTCACGCCGCGGACGAAGGCCTGTTGATGCGGTTTGCTGCCGATGAAAGCGGGCAAGAAAGAGTGGTGGATATTGATGATGTGGTGCGGCGGATACTGGCGAATGAATTCAGTGGAGAGCACCTGCATGTAGCGTGCGAGGACTATGAGATCAATTCCATGCGGGCGGAGTAGCTCAAGCTGGCGGCGCTCGGCCTCAGGCTTATTTTCCTTCGTCACTGGAATCACGTGGAGTGGGATGCCGTAGAAATCCGTCCAGCGGCGGACGTCTTCGTGATTGCTGATGACCAGCGGAATTTCGCAGGCGAGCTCGCCGCTGCGCTGGCGATAAAGCAGGTCCACCAGGCAATGATCGTAGCGAGAAACGAAAAGTGCGATTTTTGGACGGTAGCTCGAGAGAGCGACGCGCCACTGCATCGAGAAACGGCTGGCAACCGGCTGAAACTGTTTTGCGAACTCGCGCATGTCGAGCGCGAAATCGCTGAGGTCCCACTCGACGCGCATCAGGAAGAGATTGTGGTCGAAATCCACGTGCTCATCCGCGTGGAGAATATTTCCGTTGGAGCCGTAAATAAAATCGTGGACCGCGGCGTTGAGACCTTTTTGGTCGGGGCAACTGAGCAGCAGGATGGCGCTATTCTTCAAGAGGGCCTCCGGATTTTCTTGAAGTAAGGGGCGTGATCATTGGTGATCTCGCGGAATGGTTTCATCCCAGGATTTTTTGCGGATGAGCGCGTCATTTTCTGTGAGGCGGCGTTCGAAGTGGTAGTAGAAATTTTTCGCATCGCTGCGAAGATCGAGGACCACGCTCCAGACGAGCACGCGGCCGGGAAGTTCGACAGTAGTGGATGCGTCGGCGTGGACCGTGCTGACGGCGGGATCATTGTCCTTCACGACGTAGCTCATCTGCTCGTAGTCTTTCGTGTTGCCCCACGGATAGTGCCCCGCGTCTTCACCGCTCCAGACAACATGCGTGGTGCCGGTCATCAGGTCGCGCGTGACGGTCCATTCCTTTGGCGGCCAGATGTCGCCCGTCGAAGAGATGCCTTCGAGAGGAGGCGGTAGTTCGACGGCCGGAAAATGCGGCCGGGCGGAAGATTCCGCGGGAACGATGGGGAGTTCCAATCGGGAAGGATGCGCGCCCCCGAGAAACAAGAAAGTCTCCATGGGATATGGCGTGGGCCAGATCATGGGCCAGAGCGCGTTGGAAATCGCCAGACGAATTTTGTGCCCCCGGGGAAAAACCCAGCTTGTGAAATGCATCTCGATGGGAACGGAATTAGTGCCGCCCGGCTCAAGGACCTTGGGGTTCGCGGCCGAGTCGCGTTGAGCGCCACTCTGTCCACCGCCCGTAATCATCGTGACGGTCCCGTCGGGTGCGACGTCGGAGAGGCGCACGAACCAATCGGCGAGCGGAGCTGTGGAGGAAACCTTCAACACCGCTTTCGGCCAGCCGAGGATTGCAGTTTCTTTTTCCACCGGTGAAGAATCATAAACGAGACTGAAAGCGTCGAGTGGGCGCTGATCAACGGTGAAATCGCCCCACCAGAATCCGGCCTCGATGCCAACCGAGGGCACATATTTCAGATGGTGGATGGAGGCGGCAACCATCTCAGTCTTGAGAGTGTGATCCGATTGAAGGTTGAAAGACTCGCGAGTGGCGCCGTTCGGCGGCCAGGATTTTTCGGCGCGCCACTCGCCAGGAATTTCTTTGATCTTCGGATCGGGCGAATACGGGCGGCGCATGTAAACCTCGAGGCGTGGCTCGTCCATGATTCCGTTCTTCTTTCCTTTCAGCCAGTAATCCCACCAGCGCGTGGCTTCGTCGCGCCACTCGATAGCGGGGCCGGGTTCCGCGTCGTGCGGGAACGAGTGATTCCATGGGCCGAGGAGCGCTTTCATGGGCGCTTTCGATTTTTCGAAGAAGCGCGCGAGGCTGTCGCGGTAGCCGTCGAGAAGGCCGCCGATCATGAATGAGGGAACGGTGTAGTCCGCGTAGTGATCGGGCGCTACGGAAGCGCGGCGCCAGAAGGGGCCATCGCGTTGCTGATGAAGATAAAGCAGAAACCATGGCGAGCTATCGAAGCGTGGCGCGAGTGATTTTTCGTCGGTGGGAAAATCGGGCGCGCGCGTGATGCCCAGCTCCAAATCCATGGCCGGTTCGAATTCGTCCACGTGCATCATGCCGTCGATGTAATGAATGTCGTCATGGAAAAGTTCTTCCGTGGCGCAGACGGCGATGATGGCCTTGAGCGCGGGCGGATGCAGGCGCGCCAACTGGATGGCATTGAAGCCGCCCCAGGAAATTCCCATCATGCCGACGTTGCCGCTGGACCAGGGCTGGCGCGCGAGCCAGGCGATGACTTCGAGGCCGTCCTGCTGCTCCTGGTCGGAGTATTCGCGATCCGGCGGAGCGCCTTCACTTGCGCCGGTGCCGCGAATATCCACTCGTGCGGTGACGTAGCCGCGGCGGACGAAGTAGGAGTGCAGCTTCCAATCACGCTCAAGTGTCCAATCGTCTTTGCGGTATGGCAAGTATTCAAGGATGGCGGGAAATTTGTCGGCTGGCTTGGCGCCTTCGGGCATGTAGAGATTGACGGCCAGGCGGGTGCCGTCTTTCATGGGGATCCAGGATTGGACTTTGTTCATGCTCGGATAGATTGCGGGCGAGGAGTTGGCCTGCGCGGGGGTCTGTGCAGAGGCCTGCGGGCCGAGAAGCCAGAGCCCGAGTAGGAAGATTAAGACCTGGAAGATTGGCCACACCCTTCGGCGCTGCTCTGGGTAAATAGCCACGCCCCTCGGCATCGCTTGGGGTAGAGAGGGACGGAGAACATATGTAGAGAGGGGCCGGAAATTGTTGCGATTAGAAATGGGTCCGGTCGTTTGTTTGCAATGACTTACGGGGAATTCTATCTTCATCTGTGTTGCGATTAGAAATTGCGTGAGGCGGGGCGGGAGTTGGGTAAGGTGCCCTCCGCGGCCGAAATGGAGCCTCATAGCTCTCACTAACAGGCTACCACGGCCTGCAAGCGAAATTTGGACCGGCGGAGGAAATTGAAAGCAAGGGCTTTAAATTTTTCCAAATCGTGATCTGTGGCGTGGAAGACAGCGGAACGGAGGTCGCGCGACATACGGCTACTACTTCAGGCGGGGATGGAATGCCATCTTGACGTCGACAAGGGCGCGCTTCGTGTCACGACGAATTTCCGCGCTCTCGGGAGAGGCCCCGGCAGGCAACAGGGATTGGTTGTCTTTGAAAAAGACCCCAAAGAGCTCGTAGTCAAAAATATCTCCGGGCTTTAGCCTCCAAATCAGCGCATATCGAGTAGCGGCATCCAGACCAATGACTTCGATTTTTCCGATTCGGAATTGCTTTTGCTCGTCGAGGTCAAAGCGGAATGAAACGGTCTTGTGCTCGTCGTCGATGTCTGTAAATGGAGTCGCGGTGAAATCAATATAGCCCTGAGCTGCGTAAAGCCGTTTCATGGCGTCGAGGCCTTCTCTCACTCTTTCAGCGCTTACAATGTCTCCTTCCTCCAGTGGGATCAGTTTCCGCAGTTGTTCTAGCGGGAAAATTGGACGCGCTGAGGGATCACCTTCTGGATCGTCCCAGCTCACTTCCTTCCATTTGCGCCTTCTCACTCCTGAGACAACCTCTGTTTCTTCGTCAGGGCCGGGGTTTTTGGCGATGCGAATATCGCCGACGCGATACTGGAGCCCCTCGTCTATGTGCACGGTGACGGAAAAATGTTGATAGGTGCCGTCCCCTCCCAGCGGCGTTGCTCTTGCGCTCTCCTGGACCTTAAAGTAGCCCTCGTTCTGCCACGTTGCGCGGATCCACATCTCCAAGGTTTCATCGAGCCACTGAGAATCCGCATCGAATTCGCACTGCTTCAATCTGCCAATCATGGAATCCACGACTGAATCCGGCAAATGGATTGGGCCGTCGAAGTTCAGGTAGTCGATGACAACCTTTGGGCGGCTTAATTTCCCGACCTCCTTCTGAGTCTCATCGGAGGGCACCGGGCAGTGCTGAAAGTCCGAATAGGATTGGCCAGTAGCTGAGGTTGAGCCCAAACAGACCCAGGCCACAAGAACTACTAGAAATTGCAGAAGTGTCTGCGGGCGCATAGTCGGAATATAGGCCTGTTCGCGGGTGGGTGCAAGGCTACGAGGTACTGAGAAGTATCGTGTGGGCGCCGGAATCGGAGGTCGGAGGGAAGCCCAGGCGAACGGGGCGGGAGGCGGCGAAGGGCGATTGCGAACTCCAAGTTGGGTGCGCCGAAGTCTAAATTCGAGGCGTATAATCGCACGCAAATCCATTCAGGAGGTGCCGAAATGGCCAAGTCGAAACAGCTTTCCATTACCGTGGATAATAAGCCCGGAGCCGCCGCCGAGATCGTGAGGACCCTTGGAAATGCGAAGGTGAATATCCTCGCGCTTGCGGCGTGGGTGGAGGGACCGTCGGGAACGGTGACGGTGATCGTGGAGGATGCGCGGCGGGCGAAGAAAGCACTCGACGACGCGAGGATCGCGTACACAGAGACGGCCGTGGATCAGGTAGAACTCGCCAACAAGCCGGGAGCGCTGGCGAAGACACTGGACCAGCTTGCTGCGAAGGGCGTGAACCTGAACATGATCTACGCCACAGCCACAAAAGGTGGGAAGAAGGCGGTGGCGGTATACGCGGTGGCGACTGAAGCAGCGAAGGCTGCGACGGCGTAGGCGCGCGACGCTTGCTGATTGAATCGTGAAATTAAGCTGGACGGAAGGGCTGCGGTAAGGGTGTGCGCTGAAAGAAATGGAACCACGGATGAACGCAGATAAACACTGATGAAAGCAGGCGAAATTCTGAAGAAGGCATAGGGAAGCAGAGAGATTAAGGCTTTGCAGAAGCTTCGAGGAGCTTGGTCCAGTGGGAGAGGTGGTTGAGCGAGGCGGAGTGGGTGTGGTCGAGTTCGAGCGGGGTGATGGAGATGGCGCCGTCGCGGACGGCGGCCATATCCGTGTCGGGCTCGATGCCTTCGATGAGTTGCTGCTCGTGGAGCCAATAGTAACGGCGGCCGCGCGGATCGGTGCCGGGCTTGAGCAAGTTGCGCGTGATTTTCGATGATTGGCGCGTAAAGCGGACTTCGCCGTTCCAGGGCTGCGGAATATTCACGTTGAGCAGGACTCCGGTGGGCAGGCCCTCCTTCAAGAT
>Ga0307479_10007455_pt1 | contig 10084 bp, 7 predicted proteins | sample atmos_gasesECM4C_FD_203743 | JGI IMG/M metagenome (GOLD analysis project Ga0307479, IMG submission 203743) | Hardwood forest soil microbial communities from Morgan-Monroe State Forest, Indiana, United States - atmos_gasesECM4C_515 | ecosystem: Environmental > Terrestrial > Soil > Temperate...
ACCGGCAAATAAAGCGCAATTGGATAAACAGATAGCGAACTTTCAGACGAACATGCAAGCGTTCCTGAAAGACGTCAGTTTTGGGGTTGGTACAATCTGGCGAGCGAATGATCAGGACGGGAAAACCGAATCAGGCGAACAGAAGAAGAAGTCGCCGTTCGAGCTTTTTGTCTACGAGTTTTCTGGATCGCTCTTGACGGGAATCCTGGTGAGCATCGGCGCTCCTTACTGGCACGACCTGCTCCAAGCATTGGCTGCCCTTCGACCCGATAAGACGGATGCGTGATCGACACGCAAAAGGCCGAGCGGTCGGAATCTGTGGCATCCCTGAATCCGGGTGAGAGGCGTAAATGGCGGTCTATCTTCTTGGAAGCCGAGGTCCGGAAGTAAAGCAGATTCAGCAGCGGCTGTCTGATCTCCAACTTTATTCCGGGGCCCTGGATGGGATTTTCGGTGGTGGGACTGACAGTGCCCTTCGAGTGTTCCAGCTCGCCAACGGTTTAACAGATGACGGAAAGGTGGGTTCGCAAACCTGGGGCGCACTTTTTAATGGAGCGGCGGTTCCACCACCCGCCATTACCACCCAGGGCCTGGATCACCAGTGTCTCGCGCTCACCGGAGCTTTCGAAACCAATCAGCCTCCGCCCGATTGTTTTGCGGGCCTGTCGGGTGACTTTGATGGGCAAGGAATCAGCTTTGGGGTGGTCCAATGGAATATTGGCCAGGGCAGCTTGCAACCCCTCCTTTCAGAGATGAACCAAAACTTCTCCGCAGTCCTGGCAGAAATCTTCGGCCCCAACTACACAGCGCTTGTGGCTATGCTCGGTGAGAGTCGCGAAGAGCAGTTAGCGTGGGCGCGTTCCATCCAGGACCCGCTGCGGCATTCGGTGTTCGAACCGTGGCATGGGCAATTCAGAGCCCTGGGCCGGCAGCAGGAGTTCCAGGATATCGAATCGAAATATGCGGCTGGCCTGTTCCAGCAGGCGCTGGCGCTGTGCAACGAGTTTGGGGTGAGCTCTCAGCGCGCAGCCGCACTGATGTTTGACATCAAGGTTCAAAACGGGGGGATCAAGAGCTGGGTGAAACCTCTGATAATGAGCGACATTCAGCAAGCCGATCAGGCGGGGCAAGGGGCAGACGACGTCCCAGTCGAAATTACGCGCCTTCGAATTATAGCTACACGTGCGGCGGCGTCCGCCAATCCGAAGTGGGTGGCGGATGTTCAGAACCGCAAGCTGACCATCGCCGATGGTCAGGGAATCGTCCACGGAAATCACTACGATCTGGAAGATCAGTATGGGATCTCCTTGAAATCCTTTGCTTGATCGCGGTTCGCTCCGAGCTCGACGAACCCCTGCAAACCACTCATGAGGTGTCTTGTATAGAACTTGAGAGCAGGCAGCCGCGCTGGGTGCGGGGGTTGGTGAACCTGCCTGGCAAAACACTATAAGGAAATTCACAGGATTTGCAGAATTTTTGCACAGCCTGGTGTTACGAAACAGAATCCCATGCACTACTTCTCATCAGGTGGTCCCAGATGTCCCCACGGCTACTGTTGGTAATCGGGGCCGACGCCAGCTCTTCCGAGGTTGATGTCTCCGCGCTCCTTGCCGAGTCGGAGGGATTCCGAATCGAGCAAGTTTCGTGGGACAAAGTCGAGTTCGAACGGCTGCGCGAATGCCCCGCAAACGCGATTCTCGCCGTGGTGCGCCGCGTCTGCGGGAAGCTCCGGGAATTCCTGCGCGGGCTGAGCGAACGCCCGCTGCCCATGCCGACGCTGGTGATCTTTCCACCGGGGACGGAGCATGAACTTCTCCGTGCCGCGGCAGAGGTCGTGGACGATTTCGTCCTCGCACCTGTGCAACCTTGCGAGATCGGGTGCCGCTTACACCGAATTCTGGGCACGCCCCGATCGGACGCCGAAGCAGTCCATGCTCGGCTCACGGCCGAATACGGCCTGGGGCTGATCGCCACGCAAAACTCGAGCTTCCAGAAAATCATCGAGACGATTCCTCTCATCGCCGGCAACAGCGCTTCCGTTTTGATCACCGGGGAAACCGGTGTGGGAAAGGAACTGTGTGCGCGCGCCATCCATTGCTTGAGTTCGAGGGCTTCCCTGCCCTTCATCCCAATGGACTGCGGCGCCCTGCCGGAAAATCTGATGGAGAACGAAATGTTTGGTCATACGCGCGGCGCCTACACCGGGGCGCATCTGGAACAAAAAGGATTGGTGGCGCTCGCTGAGAACGGAACTTTGTTTCTGGACGAAGTGGACTCATTGTCGCTGCAGGCCCAAGCGAAACTCCTTCGCTTGTTGCAGGAGCATACCTACCGGCCGCTGGGCTCGGAGAAATTCTGCCAGTCGGAGGCGCGCGTGATCGCCGCCACGAACGGAAATCTGGATTCGCTGTTGAGGGACGGCCACTTCCGTCGGGACCTATATTACCGGCTGGATATTCTTCACCTTCACATCCCGCCGCTCCGCGAAAGAAAAAGTGACATCGGGTTGCTGGCGCAGCGGATTTTGGCATCAGTTGCGCGGGAGACGCAGACGGGACGGAAGCATTTGTGTTGTTTGGCTCTGCGAAAGCTGGAGAACCACGACTGGCCTGGAAACGTGCGCGAACTCTTCAACGTGGTGCAACGCGCGGCAATTCTCTCCAGCGCGCAGGAGATACGTTCGCAGGACATCAAACTGGGGCCAGAGAACGAGCCCGCGGGCAGATACGAGGAAGCGGGAACCTTTCGGAACGCGCGCGCCTTCGCGATCGAAAAATTTGAAAAAGCCTACGTGGCAGGGCTGATGGAAAAGCACAACGGCAATATCACGCATGCCGCGCGGGAGGCCGGGAAGGATCGCCGAGCCTTCGGCCGCCTGGTGGGCAAATACCAGCTCCAGCGGCAAGACGCAGTTAAACGGGGCGCAAGCAACCCAGACCCGGGTCAAAACTGACCAGCCTCTTCCACCAAGACAAAGCAAAGAAAAAATTCAAGTTTTGCGCGGCGTGGCGTTTTCAGCGCTGTTTCGTGCGGGGTGTATCGAACCCGCGCTCCATTTCATGCCTCTTTCAAGTTACTGAAACCACGCGCGGACAGCCGCCGCCGGATTGGCCACCGATGTGCCAGTACGAACTCAGCATGAGGCTGCATTGGCGCTCGATCAACACACAGCCGAGCTGGAAGTTGCAGTCCAGATCTTGAACTATTTTGAGCGCAACCCGCGGGCAGCGGACAGCCTGGAAGGGATCGTGCGCTGGCGCCTGATGCAGGAACAGATTCATCGCACGGTGCAGGAAACGCAACTGGCGCTGGAATGGCTGGTGCAGCGTGGATTCGTGTCGGAGGAGAGGCGCGTGAGCGCCGGAGTGCTCTACAAGCTGAACCCCGAGAAACAAGAGGAAATTCAGGAGTTTCTGGAGCAGGCGAAGCACAAAGACAAGCCGACCGGCGAGGAGACGCACTGAACCGTGGCAACCTACGAGGCGATTGCGGGCACCTGCGAAGCCATCGTGCGGTTGTTGCGTTCACGCTTTGACCCGCAGCAGTTCGATGGCGCCACGCTGGATTTTCAGGTGTACGTCGCCGGAGATTTTCTGACGCCGATGGACGAGGGAGTGTCCTTGTTTCTGTACCGCGTTTATCACAACGGGACGCAGAGGACGCCGGCGGGGCGCGTTCTGCCCGATGGACGCCAGCAACGAACCAAGTTGCCCGCGGATTTGCATTTCCTGCTGACAGCCTGGGCGAAAAAGGCTTCGCTCCAGCATGAAATTGCCGGGTGGATGATGCGCGTGCTCGAAGATACGCCAACGCTGACGCCGGATCTCCTGAATGCCTATCGCTCCGATGTTTTCCGGCCGGATGAAACCGTGGATATCGCGCCGGGGCAACTGAGCGTCGAAGACATGTTCCACATCTGGGAAGTGATGATCAATCACGTCTACCAGCTTTCCGTGCCGTATCAGGCGCGCATGCTGGAAATCGAATCGGAATTGACGACAACGCCAGGTTTGCCGGTGCAGGAGCGCATCAATGATTACCGCCAGCTGATCGTGGCGCAAACGGCGGGAGGCCAGGGCTAGAAAAATATGGCGACCACCGCAAACCCCACCGTGACGATCGGACCAGAGTTCGAGAAGCAACGTCTTTTCACGCCGTTGGGGATCCAGTTTTGGGACGCCGCGCAAGATCGGCCCGTTGGCGACAGCTTACTGGTGTGGGCCGTGTCACCCACTCCGGGCCTCGCGCCGGTGCCGGCGGTCCGCACGCTTTCCGGAATTTACGCGTTCCATGGATTGCCGGGACTCTGGGATGTGGAACACCGGACATCCGATCCCGTCGTCAACAGCAGCCCGCCGATCGCGGTGCCGTTCGTCATTGTGGTTCTCGACCGGCTGGGCAGATATCTACCGCAGGCGTTTTCCTTGACGCTTCCCCTTCCCTACCTCGGATTGTTTCTTTCGAACGAATTGAGCAGCCCGCCTGGAGCCGCCGCCCGCGCCTACTTATTTTCCGCCACCACGCGGCCGAGGCCGCCCGCATGCGCAGCCGTGCGGGCACAAGTGTGGGACAAAGCCGGAAAAACCCCGGCGTCGTATTCCGCCGTGCAGATCACCGTGGCCGGCAACACCTGGAATGGAATCGCCGACGCCAACGGCGCTTGCGTCATCTACTTCCCTTACCCGCCGGTGGGTAAATTGAATATGGGTTCACCGCCGGGAAGCGGGCAAGGCAGCATTTTCGATACGACCTGGCCGGTGCAAGTGCAAGTGCGTTACCAGCCCTCGCAAGTGACCTTCCCGCTCGCGGGGTTGCAAGGGATTTCGGACGCGTGGATGCAAATCCCCAGCTTGAAAGGCGTATTGCAGAGCCAGGGGGCGGCAACCATCTGGCCCACGGAAGCGGGACCTGCGGTGGCAACGTTTAACGCCACATTGCAATACGGAACGGAATTGGTGCTGCGAACGGGCGCCATTGTCACATCGAGTTTCGCGGGAACTTTGCTGGTCACGGGCGCACCGTAGATTCGGAATGAAGGAGCGAAGCAATGGCTGAATATTTGTCGCCAGGCGTATACGTAGAAGAAACCAGTTTTCGATCGAAATCGATTGAAGGCGTTAGCACGAGCACCGCGGGTTTTGTGGGGCCGACCTTGTTCGGACCAACAAGCGGCGTGCCGGAACTCCTGACGAGTTTCGGGGACTTCGAGCGGATCTACGGGGGGCTGGACCAGATCACGTTCGAGGGCGAGAGTGAAACCGACAACTATCTGGCGCACGCCGTGCGCGCTTTCTTCAGCAACGGCGGGCAAAGGTTGTACGTTTCGCGCACCTTTCGCAAGCGGACCGAGGGCGACAGCACCGCGCGGCTGACGCTCACCTCCACCACCAGCCCCCCGGATCAACTGGAACTGGAGGCGCGGTATCCGGGGAGCGGCGGCAACCTCACGCTGACCTTCACGGCGCGGCTTACCCAGAACACTTTGGCGGGAGTGCCGCGGGACCCGACGCAACCGCTGGGGGTGCGAGACCCCGTGCTGCGCGGCGTGAACGAATACGACGTGGTGTGGATCGGCAAAGGCGCGGGCAGCCCGGTTGCGAAACCCACGAAGGGCATTCTCTATTGGGCGGAATCCATCACCGACTCGGTCACGCATCAGCCCACCTGGGAGTTTCATGCCGAAGATAACTCGTCCGTCTTTCTGAAAGATCTCGACCCCGCGACGGACTTCGTGCGCGTGTTGACCGTGGGACTGGTGATCAGTTATCCCGGACAAGTTCCGCGGACCGATGTGTTCTCCAAACTGGGGCTGCATCCGGCGGCGACGATATCCCTGAGTGCCACCTTCAACGCAATCTTGTTGAACCGGAGCAAGGCGCTGACCTATCCGCTGATTTTCGATCCGAACGGTGATTTGAAGAACGGGCCTCAGGTCGCACGCGTTCTGTTCTCGCAAACACGCGCGCCAGCGGATCTCGCCCGGGTGCAGCGTTTGCTCGGCAATCCGCCTCCCGGAACGAGCCTCACTGTGTTCGATACGCTCGGACGGGATGAACTCTCCGACACCGACCGGCAAGTGACCGCGGTGCTCACGGGGGGCGATGACGGAGCCCGGCCGACGCCTGAGGAATATGAAGGCACGGACGTCGACCCAAAAAACAAAACCGGGCTGATGGCATTTGAAGATTTGACCGACATTTCAATCGTGGCCGGGCCGGGATATTCCTACCTGGGCACCATCGATTCGCCCATTCGCGAGGCGAATGTGCTGACCGTAATGGAACTGCTGATCGGGCACTGCGAAAAGATGCGCTATCGAATCGCGGTACTCGATTCCAGCGATCAGATGGATCTCACCACGGTCCGCAGCTACCGCGCACAAGTCGATTCCACGTATGCGGCGCTCTATTACCCGTGGGTGGTGATCGTCGATCCCATCACGGACCAGGAAATCATCCTGCCGCCCAGCGGTTTCGTCTCCGGACTCTATGCGGACAACGACATCAAGTATGGCGTGCACAAGGCGCCGGCGAACCAGGTGGTGCAGCTGGCCACGCGGTTCGAAATCATGCTGAACAAGGGGCAGCAGGACGTCCTGAATCCCGAAGGCATCAACTGCTTCCGGTTCTTTGAGGGAAGAGGCTACCGGCTGTGGGGCGCGCGCACGATCAGTTCGGACCCGGAATGGAAATACGTGAACCTGCGGCGCTACTTCGCGTATCTCGAACATTCCCTGGACAACGGGACACAATGGACCGTTTTCGAAAACAACAGCGAGAACCTATGGAGCAACGTCGTCCGCACGATCGAGGATTTCCTGTTCAGCGAATGGAAATCCGGAAGGCTGATGGGCGACACACCGGACCAGGCCTACTTCGTACGCTGCGATCGCTCCACGATGACGCAAGACGATATCGACAACGGGCGCTTGATTTGCCTGATCGGTGTTTCACCGGTACGGCCGGCGGAGTTCGTGATTTTCCGGATCGGCCAGTGGGTCGGTTCGCAAGCGGGGAAATGAGCGCAAACGCGCGAGCGATAAGCGGGGAGGAAAACCATGGCGGTTCAGAGAGATCGGCCGTATAGCCAGTTTAATTTCCGAGTGAAGATCGACAAGGACAACGGGGAAGGCGTGAATGCCGGGTTCCAGGAGATCAACGGACTGGGCACCGAAATTCACCTGGCGGAATATCGCGCGGGAAATTGGAAGGACAACTCACCGCTTAAGGTGAATGGCTCGTACAAGGTTCCCGACGTCACACTGAAACGCGGGGTGATCGGAGAATTGGCGCTGTTGCACGACTGGGTAAAGGCACTTCGCGATGGAACAGCCGATGTGCTGCGCACCGTCACCGTAGAACTCATGAGCGAAGACCGCACCACCGTCGTGCAGTCCTGGACGCTCACCAACGCGCGGCCGATGAAGTACACCGGGCCGGCGCTTACCGGTAAAGGAACCGACGTGGCGATCGAAGAGCTTGTGCTGGCTTGCGAGCACATTGAAGTGACCTGAGCGAAGCGGAACCTGGAAAAATGACGACGAGTTATTTACTTCCCGGCATTTATTTCAAGACGGTGGTGCCTGCAGTACCCGAGGTGCTCCCGCGAATGGATATTGCCTCGTTTGTGGGCTTCGCCTCCTCAGGACCGATTCACGTGCCCGTCGCGATTGAGGATATTTCCAGGTTCCGGGATATTTTCGGCACCGATCCGGTACTCGGATGGGACCCGGACAACGGCGTTTACGCCAAGGGGCAGTTGGGGCCCGCGGTGAGCGCTTTTTTCCGCAACGGCGGGCGGCGCTGCTGGGTGATTCGCGTCGCGCGCAAATTTCTCTCTTCTCCGGATCTGAACCAACCAAACCAGGCGCAATCCAACGAGTTCAACGTGCCGGGGCTGCTACAAATGGGCGTGGCCGGCAAATACGAAACGGCATGGCTCGTGGCGCGCTCGGAAGGAAGTTGGACGGACGACTTCGCTGTCAATGCCACGTTGAGTTACGCCGCAGTGGAAATCGTGGGCCTGGCTCCCAGCAGTGATGGGTTTAGCTTGCAATTGGATCCGGCATCGCCAGTGGTTGCAGGACCAGGGGATTTGCTGCAAGTCACGTTTCAGAGTCCGCTCGGCTCGCCAGCAACGCTGCGAACGACAATTGCATTCCTGCCCGTGCAATCGCTCGACCATGCAAACCTGGGTTCGCCTCCGCAACCAACCACGGTTCTCGGTACCGGACGCGGCGATTGGTTCGATGTAGCGACCCCTGATGATTTCACGGCGTATCTCGCGAGCCCACCGGCTGGAACTTCCGGAGTGCCGCTGGCTCTGCCGGCGCCTCGCCGCGTGCAACTTCTGACGCGGGAAGAAAATCGCGACATCACTCCGCTGGTCTTGGGCGAAAAGAATGCCCAATTCTTCGTGCTCGTTTCTCGCGATCAGACGGACGAAATTCAGAGCGGCTCGTGGTTGCGGATGGAGTTTGATGCGGGAACGACTCTCGCGGCGGGCACAATTTTGTACGCGGTCGTGTCCGAAGTTCAGGGAACAGCGGTGGACCCAAGCCTGCTTTCCGTCACTTCTCCGCCGGGGTCTCAGGAATACGTCGAGCTTTCGTTTGGCGGAGCGTGGTGGCAGCTCGATGCGGGTACAGGACTGGCCCGGAGCGCGACGCCCATTCTCGGCGCGGATCAAGTCACGATGGAACTTTGGGTGCGTGACGCGCAGGCAAAAGTCACGCGGCTGGCAAATCTGGGCCTTGTGCCGCCGAGCACAAGATACCTGGGACTGCTGCCCACGGATTCGAAACTCTTCTCCCTGGATGCCGGCGAAGCGCAGCAAAGCGTGGGGCCGCTGTTGGATGAGGTGGTGCAGCCGCGCTTTCCGCTGGCTGCTCCTGCGCAGGATCCCAGACAGAATCCTCCGGTGTTTTTGCCACTCGGGGTTCCCGGTGTGCTTTTGGACGACTACTACCAGCCCGCAGTCGGCCAAAACGATGTCCCTATGGTCCGCGATGGATTGGTGGAGTTCACTCCCGATTTATTCCTGGATCCCGATCTGAAGTATTCGACAAGCGACACATTACTAAGCGACGCGTTTCACAAGCAGTACCAATTGCAGCGTGACCCGACGGCGCCATCGGCCGGCGAACCGCTCGAAGGAATGCACGCCATCCTCCCCATCGATGAAGTGAGCCTCCTGTGCATCCCGGATGCCTCGAACCGGAAATGGCAACCACTAAGCCAAGGCGATGAACTGCTCGGCGCGCCCGACCCATTCAGCGTCTCAAATATTGGAGGAGGCGTGGCCGCCGCCGCATGGCAAGCAGTGCCGACCGCGGTGAGCTATGTTTTGCAGCAATCGACGGACCCTCAGTTCGTTTCGCCCGTGACCATCTGGCAAGGTGCGGACACCACAGCGGAGCCACTGACTGCCCCCCAGGGCTGCTCGAAGCAACTCTATTACCGGGTGCGCGCCACCGGCCCGCATGGCCCCGGCCCATGGTCCGTCACCGTGCTCTATTCGTTTGATACCGAGCCCTTCGTCGTTTGCCATCCGGAAATCCTGGACGCGCCTGATTTGAAGATTGTTGCCGAAGATCCCTCGCAAACCGTGCTGGAGTGGACCGGCGCTGCAGGAGCCGAGACCTTCCTCCTGCAAACTTCGATCGATCCAACGTTCAGCCTTGCTTCTACGCTGTATCAGGGCCCGCTGCGCACGTTCGCGGTGCTCCGTTCAGCGAGCGTGGTCACTTATTATCGCGTCGCGGCACAGTCCGGCAGCCTGCGAAGTCCGTGGTCAAAGACCACATTCATCGCTGTCGATCCAGCCACTACCTGGTCGCTGGTGCCGTTTGCGGCGTCTCCTCTGGACGACGCCGCAGGTGAGCGCGGAGACGATTTGCGGACGATTCACGGAGCAATGCTCCAACTGTGCGCGGCGCGCGGCGATTTGTCCGCACTGCTGAGCGTCCCGCCCGAATTCGACCTCGATCCCTGCGTGAACTATTTCAGCCGGCTCGAAAACCAGATCTCCACAGTGGGCGGCGACCGCGTTTTGAGCTACGGCGCAGCATTTCATCCCTGGTTGC
>Ga0307479_10007456_pt1 | contig 10083 bp, 13 predicted proteins | sample atmos_gasesECM4C_FD_203743 | JGI IMG/M metagenome (GOLD analysis project Ga0307479, IMG submission 203743) | Hardwood forest soil microbial communities from Morgan-Monroe State Forest, Indiana, United States - atmos_gasesECM4C_515 | ecosystem: Environmental > Terrestrial > Soil > Temperate...
AGGTATCTTTCGCGTAGCGTTTACCTTCGGGAGTGAAGCTGATGTCGGTGATCAAGCGGTATTCGCCATCGGGGTTGCCGTCAAAATCGATGGTCTGGATGACAAAGGTTTGCGTGTAGGTGTAATTGTCGCGCTCTTTTTTGAATTCGGATTCGTGCTGGGAAAATTTCTGAATGATCTGTTCGGCGGGAATGGACGGTGGTTCGCTGGTGATAGCGGACTCGGTGTGGCCGGCGATGCCACCTTCGACGGGCAGCGCGGATCCGGAATTACCCATGGCCGGCGAGCCGGAGGAGGAACCGGAGGCCGAGGGCGGCGGCAGAGGGCCCTGCTGTTGGGCAATCGCCGGAACAGCGAACGCAGTTGCAGTGCAGGCGAGGAAAAGAATAAACCTCGTGGCGGACATCTGGAATCGAGAGGAATTTGCTAGTTTTGCTGATGCGATCATTTTGAGCACGCCAATTTTTAGTGGGCGGTACCGTTCTAAGTTTGGACTCATTGAGTAAGACTTGTAAAGCGGGCGGGAGGTTGCATGGGGATCGCCGCCGGATGGAATAGTCCTGTGGTAAACTTAGGAAGTTCGGTGGGGCCGTGGCGCAGTTGGGAGCGCGCCTCGATGGCATCGAGGAGGTCGTGGGTTCGAATCCCATCGGCTCCACCAGCTTTTCTTTTTCTTTTCAATACGATAGCAAAACTTCAAGGGGCACTAAGGGGCATTAAGCAACCTTTGAAGGTAATACGAGGCGAACGACCTTGCCGTGCGCTTCGCGTTTACTCCCGTCCATAGCTTTGCCGTAAACGTTCATCGTGGTGCGGATGTCCGCGTGGCGCATGAGTTCCTGCTGCACTTTCATCGGAGCTCCCGTTTCATCAAGCAGGGTCCGGAAAGTGTGGCGGAACGTGTGCCAACCGATACGTCCTATACCGCAACGAATGCCCGCGGGAATGAGATGCCGCCGTTCTACTCCCCAGGGATACCAGGGCATCCTGCCTGCCACAAACGGGCTTGCAAACACCCAATCCTCAGGATTTTTGAAAAGCGTCTTGCGTTGCCAATGCAAGAGCACCTCGGCCAGTGCAGGATCAAGCGGCATGCCTGCATTGGAGTATTTGGTTTTGACATCGCTTACTACTCCGGTGACGATGCCTCTCCGCACGAGGAGCGAAAGGTCATCCCAGAGCACGTCACACCACTTGAGGGCGAAGAGTTCGCTGCAGCGAAGCCCCGTGGCGAGATCAAGGATAACCATCGTGCGGAAGGGCTCATCGAGCTCTTCGAGTAAGAGATGGAATTGAGCAACGCTCAGAACCAACGGCTCACGCTGCCGCTTGCTCGTGCCTCGAACCCGCACCAGTTTCATGGGATTCTCGCCGATCTCGGTGAGCTCCCAACGCATGGCGCAGTTCAATAGCACTCGCATGAGGTTGTGAAGATGCCCTTTGGTTCTCGGGGCCAGATCAAGCCCCTTCAACCATTGCTCCACGGCGAAGGGCTTTACTTTGGAAATCGGATAGTCGCCCCACCGCGGTTTGATCTGGCTGTTGAGGTATGAAGTGTATGCGTTAGCAGTCGAGTGCCGAAGCTCGGGAAGCTCTGTTTCGAGATAGCGCTTCACGAGCATGTCGATCGTGACCGCATCTCCTTGACGATGATCAGAGTTCACATCAAGCTTGCGATGCTCGATGACCCGCCACGCATTGGCTACGGTTTTGAGCATTGGGACGGAACCAACGACTTCAGATCGTTTTGCATGGCCGCCGCCTAGCTTTCGTTCTCGCCAGCGGTATACAAATACGAGTCCTTGCTTTTTCGACGGCCGGGTTTCAATCCAACCGTGCTGATACGTATTTCGAGTTAGCCGCAACATCAAGCTCTCCTTTTGGGATTAGAGGAGAGTTGCGGCGCAACCCTATTGGCCTTCGCTGAAGAGCTTACACCGGTTCTGAGCAATGCGTCCAAATCTGAGGGCCGAAAATACCATCGCCTCCCCAGCCGACATCCGGGAATCTGACCCCCGCGTGCCATGCGCTTGACCGTCTTCGGGTGCAGCCGCAAGAAACGGGCTGCTTCGATGCAATCCCACACCGGCTCCGGCGTCGAAGCTGTGATTTCCATTAGTCATCTCATTTCGAAATTATTGTTGTCCTAATCTTACTGACGACGCGACTCGGTCACGTTTGACATCACACTGATGCGGAGTACGATTCAAAGGCATGACGAACTACATCTACAACTCGCGCGGACAGGCAGTCGGATTTTGGAGGGGCCGGTATGTTTACAAATTAAACGGCACTCCGATCGGCCAACTTAATGGAACCCACGTCCATAAATTGAAAGGTCCGTACGTGGGTGAACTTTACAATGATATGGTGGTGAACCAACATTTGGGCAACCTAGGAAATATAGGAAATCCCGGCAACCCAGGTAACCCGGGAAACCCTGGAAATCCAGGCAACCGCGGCGCAGTGAATTACGGTTACCCGGACGTATTCGATCTCCTTGAGGATGAAAAATAACAAAGCGTAAACGATCCGGCACCGTAGATATATGCTGATCACTTCGGACTTATTCCTTCAGTCAATTACACCAAGTGATTCCCCTGAAGCCTTGCTCCGGGCCGTCACCAGTCTGGCCCTCAGCACATCGGGAATCACGGCACAGACGAACTCTATTTCCGGCGGGACCCGGCCGCCCGCAACTTCCTTCTCGCACTGGTCGCACATGTCGTGGATCGCTATGATTCTACTCCCTCGACACGCGCTGCTCGATGGATGTTAAGCAAATGCTCGCATATGGCGACACGGGACAAACTTGTTTCGAAGTAACCGGTCCGTCGAAAGCTGCCCTCGGAAGAGGCGAATGACAGGTTCCAAGTTAGTCGAATTGTGCAGCAGTGCCGCCTCCACTCAATGTGTAGGAAGCACCCTGGATGTTATGAACGACCAAGTGCCAACGGATTGTGCCGAGGTCGAGATCTACGTGCTCATGTCGCGTGTGACTGAGCACGCCGCGGGCATAGACCTCGCCCTTGCGCGGTCCGGCCCGATAGATGATTGCCTCTTCGAGCTCATGGTGCCCGTTTGTCCCCAGTACGTGACGCTCGCGGTACTGCGCTACGCCACGCTCCACGTCCCGCATTAGTTCCGACGTGAGGAACTTCGTCGGGATCGCAAACCACTCTCCCTGGCGTCTCACGTTTGAGCCCCGCGCCTCCGCCTCCCGGACAACTTTCGGCTTCAAGAAGTTGAGCGCGTCGTTGAGAGATGTGGGTGCGCGGTCCGTATGAAGCTCCGCGAGGAAATACATGCCGCTGCCCGTGCCAGTCTCATCCACCGCAGAGAGGTAGTACCGGTCTCGGACCCGTACGACGCTATCCCCTAGTGTATGAACCGACCGCTTTTGCACCCGGCCCTGTTTGTCCTTCACGGGAACTTCCCGCCACCGCTCGCCCGTGCTCGGTACGACGATGCCAACTTCCTTTTGAAGTTTTCGCGCAGGAATCGGCGCCTGGTCCCAATCGCGAACTTCGCCATTCGTCCAGGCCGCAGCGATCGAATGGAACGGAATCACCCCGAAACGAAGTGAGTCGCGAAGGGTAGCGAGTACATCCCGTTGATGGCTCGCATCGGGCCAGTTGAGCCGGGCGCCGTTCACGAGAAGACTATCGTCATCGAGTCGTGCGGCAAGCGGTGTTTCTCGACCTTCCCGCCGCCTCCAGCCGCTTGGGCTGTATAGCGTGGGAATCTTCGATATCAACATGCCTTTGTCGGCCTTTATGTATGTCCCACTTCCCTCTGTTCCCTTATTAATGAAGTTTTCGATCACCAATTTGTGTTGCATTTTTTTGTGACTTTCCTGTCCCCGCCATTCACCTCTTCCGAAGGCACCTCCTTTCCCCTTCCTTAGTTATAGTGACGACCGCAGCGGAGCATCTCCGATACTCTATTAATAGCCCCCACCCAAGCGCCGGCAGGGCATTGAGAAAGAACGGGTTATGAGAAAAGAACTCTCCTCACGCGAGGATGGCCCGAGAGGAGAGGTTCGCGCTTGGACTGGCGGATTCAAGGAGCTTTCGGTGTCCCCCATCGCCAAGTTCGAGTAAGGAGCAATCGAGCAGGCTGTTCTCTTGTAGAGCGCTGAGGGTGCAATTGAGTACGCGAAGAGAAACGCCGCGCTTCCGAATCTCGCGGCCGAGACCATCCATGCGCCGCTCGGACTCCGTAACGATCACGACTGCTTCGAAGGGAAATCCCGGCAGGCCATTCGCATATGTGCAAATCTTCGCGACGAGCACCGATAGGCTTTCGGTCGCACGATCGAACTCAACCGCAAAATTCCGACGATGCGGAGCACGCACGGCAAAGACCGCATCCGGGATCACTGGATGCATCCAGCCAAGAGCAGAGAGCTGCCAATGAGGAAAAAAGTACGCAACAGGTAGTGTTCCGGTCTCAACGGAGATGCGTATGTCGTTTATTCCCACCAAATGCGGAATTTGACGCGGAACGTCGGTCGGTCCGACATATTCAAGACCCTTTTTCTCGAAAATGGCTCTTCCTTTTGGCCCCGCTGAATGAAGCGCTTCCGAGAATGCATCTTCCCGGTGCGTCCGAAGATACCCCGTCTCCGTGAGCTTGCGCAGCCGCTTCTGCACGGCGTTCACCGTGGCTCGCGGAAAGTAGAGGCGCTGGATTTGCCTGGTCGTGAGCCAGCGGCAGAGACCGGATTTCACGATGAGGCTCTTGTCGCGCTCCGTGCACCGGAGCATTCAAGCCTCAGGAAGTTTGGTCGTCACGCCGCAGCGATAACAGCGCACGACGCACGGTATGGTCTGGCATACGGGGCACTTGCGCAGCAAATGTCCTCGATAGGTAAATCGGCAAGAACAGCGCCAGATGCCCACGAGGGAGATCGTTGCACCGCACTCGCAGGGCATCTCTGGCTGCATGGCGAGCTCAAAGAAACGATAGCGCTCCAGCGCCCGCCGGCCGGCTTGAAACAAAAGTATCGGGCTCGCAAGAATGAGAAACGCCCAATCAAACAAGCTGTCGTTCAGACCTGCCATGCTGCGCGCTCCTCCCGATATTTTTTTTCGAAATCTTCCGCGAGATCGGCAGGCTCCTCCTTCAGGTCCAACCATTCGCGGTCCCGCTCCATGATGGTCCGTTCGTAGTCAGGCCGGGAAATACGTCCGCCGAGTTTCGGCTCTGCGCGTATCGCGTCGACGCTCCTTCGAAACTCCTCTCCCTCCGGCAAGTCGACGGTCTGCGTCTGGATCTTTATTGCCTCCGAAGAGCGGATTTTGAGCCAGAGGTACCCTGTCCGGTCCGGGAGGTGCGCAATGCCTTCGAGCAAGAGCGAGCGTTCTTCGTCCGGCGAATAGCTAGTCCGCTCCCGGAACGGGTGCGGCTCAGGGCGCGGGCGTCTGCCGGTGACAGGAAGCGCAGCGCGCAAAAATTGAGCGTCCTTAGGCGTACCTCTCAAAGTGAGCGACCAGCGAATGTTCGTGTGTAAGGTCTCGAGGATCCTCGCGTCGGGAATGGCCGTCGAAATATTCTGGCAGAGGAAGCAAAAATAACTGCCAAAGGAGCGCGCCATCGTGAGGGCGTCGGCCATGTTTTCCTGTTGCTGTCGCGTGAGGAAGAAATTCTGGGCCTCATCGGCAAGCCAGAGGTAGCTCACCGGAGGATTATTCGGGCGCGAGAAGATAGATCCGCGAATATCTGAGAGGACAAGCCCCTGAAGGAGCAACCGCACCCCTCGTGTGATCGATTGCCCCGCGCAGTTCACGAGCACGATCTTGCCTTCGTCCTGGAGACGACGAAAGTCAGGCGCCGTGGACCCTGAGAGTGCGAGCCGCACGCCGTCCGAGGCGAACAGTGACTCCATGCGTGCGCGAAGCGCGCCGATGGTCTGTTTGCTCTCTTGCTCAAAGTGGCGGCCGAAATAGAAGCGGAGCTCGGGATTTTTTGACCGCGCGAGGAGTTTTGCGCGAAGCGTCTGGGACTCAAGCACGTGGTTCAAATACGTGAGCGGCAGTTCGAATTCCGAGAGCAGCGCGAGGATGTTCTTGAGGACGTTCGCGCCACGCAGGGAAAGCCTCTCGCCTGCGGGCAAAAGCTCGCGCAGTGTTTCAAGCCGGCTTGTCACGAAAAAATCCCGCTCGGTATATTTCCAGCGGGAGAGGATGTTGTAGGGGCTTACTGCCTGCGGAGACGAAAAATCGATGATGACGATGCGGTTGAGAAGTTCTTCCCTTGCACGGCCCTCGAGTTCTTCGAGGCGCCGCACGAGCAAAAAAGCAGCGCGCTCGAAGAGTTCACCTTTAGCATCAAGCACTCCGAAAGACATCGCTCGAAGTTGCGGCATCTGTTTGATCATGGCATCGAGGACCACACATGCTGCCATGGTCTTACCCGAACCCATTCCGCCGGTCGCGATTCCGCAAGCACGGACGAGATCACTGAGCGGAATCACAACAGATTCTCCCCATGTGGTTTCGCCGAGGTGTACCTTCGGTCCGGGCTCTTTCCGTAATCGCAAGAGCAGCTCGCGCGAGATCGACTGCGAGCGCACGATCGGCTGCTCGGTAAGCGAGGCGAGATGGCGGGCCGTCTCACGTTGGACCCGCTGCCGCGACAATCTGTCTGCGAACCACGCAAGCTTACTCATTCCATCTCCTCATTCGTCGGAAGTATTGGCGTTCGTTCCGCGCCGCCTCGACGCCCGCCTCCCCGTTCACGTTCATGCCCCCGCTTTTCACGGATGAAATATGCCAAGGGGCTCAATAAGAGCAAAAATACAAAAGCCAAGAACATGTCAGCTATCGAAAGCCGGGAAAGGAGGACGGCCAGCGCTTGGCAAATCACGATAAGAAGCAACGGATACAACGCAAACCTCAGCAAGGCTGCCGGGCCTTTTTCAGGATCGAACAGGTCATTCAAACGCACACGTATCTCCGGGACAAAATTACGTTCTGCGGGCTGGACGGCAACTGCTATCTAGAGAGATGACGACTCAATGTGAGAATTTCTGACCCGGGACCAGAAGAACGTTAGAGAACTACCCCGACCGTACCGTCGATTGTCATGTTGCTCCCAAGTGCTGCGAGCTCGGACTCGTCACAGACGGCACAACCCCTCTTCACTTTCCCAAAAGTCACTGCTAGCGGTTGAAGTGGCGAACTATATTTTGAGACGTTGAATAGAAGCAGGGTGTGCTCATGATCGACGAGGGCCGTCCTGTCGCTTTCCGGGTCGAGGAGCGCCAACGCAATCTGAAAACTCAAGCCGGCGACCATGAGGATGTTCGCCCACAGCCCGGCCTGGCCAGGGAACTTTGTCGCATCGAAATCCGGATCGGTGTACTTTTTTGGATCAGCAGCTATCTCGGGCACTTCGACGGTGCTGCGGCGAAAGCCAGCGTAGCACTGATAGCATGCTGTTTTGCCCGGCACTACGTAGAGGATCTCGCCGACCGAGGCCTCGCCCCAGCAACCGCAGTAGATCGCCGGAACCTCGGCCTGCAGTGCGTAGCTGTTTACCTCTGCCTCGCACGCGAACGAATCCGTTGCCGCGATGATGAGGTCAGGCCTTTCTTCAAGGTCTTGGAATTTGCCGAAGATGGCGTTGACCTGCGCTAGAGGATTGAACTCAAGTATTTTGGATCTGAGACCTTCCACCTTCGGCTTGCCCACGCCGCCGCGCGACAGCACGTGCCGGCCGATGTTTTCAAGCGAAAGAATATCAGGGTCAACGATCGTAAAATTACCGATGCCCGCGCGCGCGGCGATTAGCGCGACGGCGCTTCCACCACTCCCGCAACCGACTAAGGCCACGTGTTTGGGAAAGAGCCGCGCCGCTTCCTTGGGGTTCCGTGCAAATACTGGGTCCATCATGGTCCTCTCCTCCTTCGATGGCGTTCCGTCTCGCTTGCTGAACTTCGCGCGCATTGGAGTCCAGAACTTGGACCTCCATGGGCCTGCCCTCTAGCCACGCGGGAGTCAAATGGAAGGGATAAATGTCGACTGTTCGATCCCGCCGTTGCATTACTCCGGCGATGAACTCTTCCGGGTGCAACGTTTCATCGGTTCCGGTTAAAATGTGCCGCACCGTCCGAAGATCGCCGCCCGAAAGCCATGTCATCCCTCTCGGATGTACGTGCAGTTCCCCGAGCCAACGGATTCGGGGCAAGGCGCTCCGGAGGGCGTCATAAATATCGTTGGCGTAGTTTTCATCTCCGGAATAATGTGCGGGCTCGTGCGTGGCCCTTCTGCCAGGGCCCGCAATAGCGAGCACTATATAATGGGAATCTGACGCTCCGTTCAGAGAGGTACCGAAAAGTGTCACACCGGTTTCACATCCATGAGGAGCTTCGGAAACCGACAGCCCGATCCCATCAAGGATATTTTTTGGAATACAAAGTGTTTTCAGCATTCCGTTAGGTCCCATCAAATTCCCCTATGTATTTCGCGGCGAATACGAGCGCTTGCGCGAAGGTGTCTTCAGCTGGATTCCACGTATGCCCCTGCCGCACATAGCAGAGGCGGTTATCCCCGATCCAATGATGACTCTCCGGGTGGGGATCGATGTACACGCCGGGCTCCTTCTCCGGGTAATCCGCTATGCGCGATCTGACCGTGACCTCATAAGGAATCCTGGTGCGCGGGCCGACGAAGTATCCGTGGAAACCGGCCACTCTCCCCGGAACGGCAAATGGCCTGAACCAAGGAAAGAGACTTTGGATCACTCGTATTTCCGCTTCCCATCTCGCCGTTGTCACCAGCCGTTCTCCCTTCCCGTGAAATCTGAAACCGGGTGATGATCTTTCGAGGACGTCACCGATCGCCTCCGACGATGGAACCACTTGGTTTTCGGAAGGCGGAACTCTCGGGTTTTCCGACCTTGCTCCGGGGAATCTGCCGGATCCTCGAAGCCGGGTATTTCCGCTTCTTCATTTCGCGGAACGCGAACTTTGTCGCCGTCGACTTCGATTTCCGGCACAGGGACTTCGTCGTCGGGATTGCGCTGAAAAATATTTCTAATGTTCATTTTCTTCTCCTTTGACTTACGTGTGTCGCTCGTGGTCTTTCGTGCCTCATCGTCTACGACGGCACTCACTTGGGTACACTGGCAGGATTGTCGTTCACGAATATCACTCTTCCGTTCTCGTCAGGAAGAAGGGATAAGGAACCATCGGACGAATGGGGAAGCTTATAGGGCAGCGCCGATCCGAATATAAGGGGTGCTTGCGAAGCCTCGGCCGTCCGCTGAGACTCGACACCCATTACTCGCAGTCCTTCGCCACACTCTTGGACTCGCTCGTTCCGATCATCCTTTGACGATGTTTTTGACCAGTCTTCGGCTCCATTCTCTCGCTGCGAAACAATTTCTTCCTGGGGTTGAATCTGCAAACTACCTGTTTGTGACATTACTTCGGACGTCTGATTGATGCTTGCTTGGTTTTGGAATGTGAAAATACTGCCGCTTGGAATCGCTTGTGCCGGCGGTTCGCGCTGGATCACTTCGGCCATCGGCGCTTGGTTTTCACGCGGAGAATCTGGCGAAAGGAAAGAATGAAGAACGACCACGACGAATGTCGAGAAAAGGAGGTACGCCAGTCCGAACGCTATTGCGAGTGCCAATCCAGGGCCGGAACGTCGTCGGACAGCAACACTCGGATGAGGCCGATATCCAAACGCGCGCTCAGCCGTTTGGATAACCCGCTGCTCCTCAGCCGTGAATTTCAGACGATCGTTCGCTTCGAAGGTCGGGGCCCTGAGGACTCTTGCAGATCTTCCGTGAACGGTGCGCATAATAAATCCTCCTTGCCAATTGCAGAACGAAATGAAATATCCTGGTCGACTTTTGAATTGCCTTAATTTGAAGGAGACCTACTGAGGGGAATGCAGGATAAATGAGGTTAAAATACAAGCGGTACGAAAGTCTCGATTTCCTCTTATCTGAGTGATGTACCTTACACGGTTTTCAAATAGGCTTGCCACCACTTCCGGATCTTCTCTCCTAGAAGGTTCTGTTCTTTGAGAAGCAACGAGATGTGCCCGAGCAACCGCTTTCGCTTCG
>Ga0307479_10007457_pt1 | contig 10083 bp, 7 predicted proteins | sample atmos_gasesECM4C_FD_203743 | JGI IMG/M metagenome (GOLD analysis project Ga0307479, IMG submission 203743) | Hardwood forest soil microbial communities from Morgan-Monroe State Forest, Indiana, United States - atmos_gasesECM4C_515 | ecosystem: Environmental > Terrestrial > Soil > Temperate...
GGCCGCGCGAATCGGGATGTGCGGGCCGGCCCCTAGTCGGCCCCATCCCGGGCTTAGCTCCCGTTTGCCCGCTCAGCATAGGAATGGCGCGTAGCACGGGCGTGGCGTGCATGTAGCACGGCATGATTTGACCGAAAAGTCCCCTAGCAGGCAGGAACACTAGATGACAAGAAGGACGCGGGCATTCGGGGCGGTCACCGGCTCGGCACTGGCCGCGCTTGGCCTGGCCCTCAGCCCGGCGCTGCCCGCGCTGGCCGGCGCCGGCTGTCCCCCTCCGGCGACGCTGGGAATCTGGATCCACGCGGAGGATTCGGGGAAGTATGCCACCGTCGCGGGCCAGCACCCGGACATCGCCAACTACTACCTGGCCTGGGGCCAGTCATTCCCCGCGTCATTCATCAAGGCCGCGCACCGGGCCGGGGCCACGCCGTACATCGAGCTAGAGCCGTGGCACGCCGGGCCGAGCTGGAACAAGACGCCGTCCATGGTGGCGATCGGCCATAACAAGTCCAGGGACTGCGGGCCCGACGGCACGTCCTCGTGTGCCGCCTGGCTGGACTCGATCGGCCGGGACGTGCGGGCCTTCGGGCACCCCGTCATCTTCACGTTCGCGCATGAGTTCAACGTCAAGGGCCAGTACCCCTGGTCGGCCGGTGACTCGGAGCACACCACCCCGGCCCAGTGGATCAGGGCCTGGGACACGGTCCAGGCCGACATCGACCACCACTGCGGCGGCCAGCTCGCGTGGTGGATGTGGGTACCGAACGTGGACACCGGCGGCACCACGCGGCCGTTCAAGGCGTGGTGGCCCGGCGGGCGGCACGTGGGCATGGTGGGCCTGGACGGGTTGCCGCTGCCCCGGTTCGGGCTGGACACGTTCCAGCAGGTCTTCGGCCGGTCCTTCACCGAGATGAAGGCGCTCACCAGGCGGCCCATCTTCATCGCGGAGACCGACCTGGCCGCGGAGACCGGCTCGGGAGGCACCCAGACGGTGACGCAGTTCGTGCGCGCGGCGCGGGCGGACGGAGCGACGGGGCTGCTGCAGTACCAGGACGGTTTGCCCGCCCTGAGCCAGAAGCAGTGGTCCGAACTCGACGCCGCGCTCCGCTAGCTAGGCCAGGCCAGGCCCGCCGTCCCGCAGCGGGCCGGGCCTGGCCTGCCGGACCTCGAGCAGGTCCAGGCCCAGCGCTTCCACCTGGCCCAGCACCCCGTACAGCGCCGACCGGTCCAGCCGCCCGGTCAGCACCGTATCCGCGCCCGACTGCTGCGCCGCCAGCTGCGGGAACGCCAGCAGCACCGTCTCGCCGAGAACACCGCCGACCCGGATCGTGTACAGCGCTGGTACTGGCTCCATGAGGGCATGGTCTGGCGAGACTAGGTGAGCCCGCATCACCGGAATCCGGTGACTGCCCGGCTACAGCCGGCCCGCCAGCAGCTGCAGCTCCCTGGCCCGGTCCACCGCCGCCGAGCGGTCCCCGACCTGGAGCTTGGCGTAGATGCTCCGGACGTGCGTGCTCACGGTATTCACCGACACCGACAGTTCCGAGGCGATCTCCGGCCGGGACAGGTTGGTCGGCAGGAACCGCAGGACCCGCAGTTCCCCCGGACTGAGCTCGGCCAGCGGCGGCCCGGCCGGCCCGCCAGCCGGCGGCGACCCGCGCAGGACGCTCAGGATGTCGGCCAGCAGCCCCGCGTGCGCCGTCCGGTGCGGCGGGATCGCCTCCAGCAGCTCGCGCGCGCCCGTCATCCCGAACGGCAGGATCAGCCGGTCCGCCTCGGCCAGCTCCAGGGCCCGTTCCGCCGCTTGCTCCGCCGCCTGCTGGTGGCCAAGCTCCCGGTGCGCCAGCCCGGCCAGCAGGTGCGCCTCGACCAGCGTCACGTAGCCGATGACCGGCGCCGTGCCGTCCAGCACCTCCCCCAGCGCCGCCAGCGCCCCGCCCGCGTCCCCCTCCGCCAGCAAGATCACCGCCAGCGCGTCACGGACCTCGCCCGAGCTGGCCCGCCCCGCGTCCAGCCCGGCCAGCTGCGCGCGGGCCTCTGCCGTCATCCCCAGCCGGGCCTGCGTGGCCAGCAGGAACCCGGCCGACTGGCTGGCCAGGGCGTGCCAGCCCTCGAGCTGCGCGCCCCGCTGCTCGGCCCTGGTGAACTCCCCGAGCGCGTCAAAGTGGCGGCCGCGACCAGCCTGGAAGATCCCCGCCGTTATATCGAGCAACAGCCGGATGTCCGGCCCGCTGTCCGCCTGCAGGGCCGTTGCCGCCCGCTGGAGCCACCCGGCGGCCTCGTCGAACTGACCCGTCCACGTCAGCACGCCCGCCAGCGTGACCAGCGCCGGCGCGGCCACCGGCTCGGCATCCCAGCCGTGCCGGGCGGCCAGGGCGATCGCCTCCCGGCACCGGTGCGCCGTCGTCGCGAACGAGTGGATCTTCGACGCGAAGCCCCGCTGGGCCAGGCAGCTGACCTCCAGGTAGGGCCGTCCGATCTGCCGGGCCAGCGCCGCCCCCTCGCACAGATGGCGCTCCGCCTCCGGCCGCCCCAGCGTCCAGGCCTCGACCGTGCCCAGGTTCAGCAGCGCCACCGCGCGCAGGTCGCTGCCCAGCGCGATGTCCTCGTCCGACTCCCCCCGGACCGGCGAGGCCAGGAACTGAACCTGGTCCAGCACCCCGGCCAGGTGACCCCGCCGCCGGGCCAGCGACAGGTTCAGGGCCGCGATCGCCACCCGCAGGCGGCGCTGGCGCTCGGGCGGCTCCGTCTCCGCGTACGCCTGCGCCACTGCGAGGTGGGCGCCGGCCGGCTCCAGCCGGCCCGCCATCAGGTCCACGATCGCCCGCACCAGCGCCAGCTCCGGGTGATCCGCCCCCGGCGGGAACGCCTGCAGCAGCCCCTGCATCGTCTGCGCCTGCCCGTCCAGCATCAGGCTGAACGCGTGGTCGGCCAGCAGCCGCGCCGCGCCCGCCCAGTCCCCGGCCGCCTGCGTGTGCCGGACCGCCTCCACCACCTGGCCGTGCTCGGTGAACCACGCCGCCGCCCGCCGGTGCAGCTCCGGCACCTCCTCCGGCAGCCGGTGCCGCAGCTCCAGGCGGAGCAGGTCGGCGAACAGGTGGTGATAGCGGAACCACGTCCGCTCAGCGTCAACCGACACCACGAACGCGTTCGCGTCCTCCAGCTCCAGCAGGATCCGCTCCGAGCCCGGCCGGCCCGTCAGCAGATCGGCCAGCTCCCCGTTCACCCGGTCCAGCAGGCACGTGCGCAGCAGCAGCTGCTGGACCTCGTCCGGCTGCCGGTCCAGCATCTCGGCCAGCAGGTACTCCGCCACCGTGCGGTCACTCCCCGAGAACCGGGCCACGAAGCGCTCCGGGTCCGGATGCCCGGCCAGGGACAGCGTGGCCAGCCGCAGCCCGGCCGCCCAGCCCTCCGTCCGCTGGTGCAGCAGCTCCGCGCCCGCCGCCGACAGCTCGATGCCCGCCGCCTCCAGCAGCTCGCGCGTCTCCCCCTCGGTGAAGCGCAGGTCGGCCGCGCGGAGCTCGGCCAGCTCGCCCGCCAGCCGCAGCTGATGCAGGCGCAGCTGCGGGTCATGACGCGTGGCCAGCACCACGTGCGCCCGCGGCGGCAGGCTGGTCAGCAGCCGGGTCAGCTCGCTGGCCCCGCCCGCCGCGCCCAGCTCGTGGAGATCATCAATGACCAGCGTGATCTCATCGTCCGCCCCGGCCAGCTCGGCCAGCACCCGGTCGGCCACCGCCCGCTCGTGGAAATCGGGCGTGGCCGCGGGCGGTTCCGCCTCGCCCGCCCCCGTCGCCTGGCGCACCGCGCCGAGCACCGCCAGCCAGAAGTCCTGCGCGTCCTGCTGGCCCCGCCGGACCTGCACCACCGCCAGCCGCCGCCCCCCGCCAGCACGATCCGCCCAGGCCCGCAACAGCGACGACTTCCCGCTGCCCGCCGGCGCCGAGATGATCGTCACCGGCCGCTCCGCCGCGCTATCCAGAGCCCCGAGCAGCCGGTCCCGGCTGACCAGCCGGGGACCACCCGGCGGTTCTCCTGGCCTCGGCGACACAGTCCTCTCGCTACCAGCCCGCCGCCCGCCATGTCAACCAGGCAGATTCACCCTGATCTGGCGATGACGTCTCACCGGCCGGACCGGCAGCGTGGATCCCGTGTGCCGGCGGGATCCCGGAAGATGACAAGTCGCGCAGAGGTGATGTGATGACCGCAAAAGTGGCGATCGTGGCCGGCGCCGGCGGCGCCCTCGGCCACGCCGTGACAGCGACCCTGGCCGGCCGCGGGCTCACCGTGGTCGGCGTCGACCGGAACGAAGGCAAGATGCGCGAGCTCCCCGGCGACGTCCGCCGCGAGGTCGTCGACCCCGCCGATCCCGCCGCGGTGACCCCGGTGATCGACCGGATCGCCGGCCAGGTCGGCCCGCCGGACGTATTGGTGAACACCATCGGCTTGTTCGTACTCGGCGACGCGCTCTCCGCGACTCCCGATGACCTGCGGCTCATGATCGACGTCAACCTCGGACCCGCCCTGTGGCTGACCCAGGCCGTAGCTCCGCACATGCAGCGGCACGGCTCCGGCGCGATCGTCCATGTCGCCGCCCGCCCGGGGCTTGAGCCCACCGCCGGCATGGCCGCCTACAGCGTGAGCAAGGCCGCTCTGGTCCACCTGACTCGTACCCTCGACCTCGAGCTCCGCCCTCAGGGCATCCGGGTCAACGCGGTCGCGCCGCAGCTGATCGCCACCCCCGCGAACCGGGCCGCGTTCCCGCCCGAGGCGCTAGCGCAGGCGGTCTCCCCGGAGTCGGTAGCCGACGTGATCGCCTTCCTGGTCAGCGACGCCGCGGCGACGATCAGCGGGGCGATCGTCCCGGCGTACGGCGCCTAGTGATCTCGTATGAAGCGCCCGGCCGTAACCTCCGCATTTGGTCGTAGGGTCGGGGTTATGCGCGAAGATCTGGCATCACGCGTGGCCGTAGTGTCGCTCAACACGCGGGGTGTCGCGCCGATCGGGTCGCGCCTGGCCGGGCGGTATGCGGCAATCGCAATGGCGCTTGATGCCGGGGACGCTGATGTTGCCTGCTTTCAGGAGGTGTCCACCTGGTGGCATCTGAGGCTGCTGGCCCGGCGGATGCGCTCGTTCCGGCACATGGGCTTCCGGCCTTCGCTGGCGGGCCCGGCTGGCGGGCTGGTGACGTTCTCGCGGCTGCCACTGTCCGGCACGGCCTATCGTGGCTTCGGTATCCCGTCCGGGGCGCCCGGCATTTCACGGGCAGCACGGTGGGGGGCGAGGCTGAAAGGTGCCCTGGTGACGTGGCTGGCGCGCCCCCGGCTGTGCGTTGTCAACACGCATCTGGCGGCCAACCGGGACGGCGACTGGTCGCCGGAGAGCCGGTTCTACCCGCTGCACCGCGCCCAGCTGGCGGTGCTCGCGCGGGTCGTGTGCGGCATCGCGGCACCGGCGGTGGTCTGCGGGGACTTCAACGTCGACCGCGGCAGCTCCCTGTTCGGCGGGTTCGTGAGGGACACCAGGCTGACTGACGCGTTCGACGGGAGCTGCCCGGCCACCTTCCGCCCCGAGTATCTGCCACCAGGTGCGACGCCGAACTGCATCGATTTCATCCTGACCGCCGACGGGGTCACGGCGGATGCAGCCACGGTGGTGTTCGCTGGCCAGGAGCCACTGCCCGGCGGCCCGGGCTACGTCTCAGACCACGTCGGGCTGCGGGCCAGCCTGATCCTGCCGCCGTCCTGACCGGGGCGAATCATCGAGATCCGGTGATGACCGGTCACCTGGGTGGTGATGAGCCTGGGGCTGTTGTGAAGCGCACGGCCGCGAGGCGGCGTGCCCGACTCAAGGGAGATGTCGTGACATCACCAGCCGAGAACGCCGAGACCGCGAACCTGCCGGACTACGCGCCGATCCCCCGGTCCGCGCTGGGCCCGGCCGTGAACGAGCAGGGGTACTACGTCGGGCGGGTGGAGCGGAACCTGTACTACGTGACCGACGGGGTCTACCAGTCGGCGTTCCTGACCACCGACGACGGCGTGGTGGTGTTCGACGCGCCCCCGTCGATCGGGGGCAACATCCGCCGGGCGGTGGACGAGATCGCGGCGGCCAACGGGGTGACCAACCGGATCACCCACTTCGTCTACTCCCATCACCACGCCGACCACGGCGGCGCGGCCTCGCTGCTGCGCGACGGCGACCCGGCCCGGCCGGTCCCGGAGGTGACGTTCGGCGACCGCTACACGCTCGAGCTCGGGGGCGAGCGGGTGGAACTGGCCTGGCACGGCCCCAACCACACGCCGGACAACATCTACATCCACTTCCCCGATCACGACACGCTGATGTTCATCGACGTGGTCAACGCGGGCTGGGTGCCGATCTACAACGTCAACCTCAGCGAGGACGTGCCGGGCTACATGCAGGCCCCGGCGGTCGCGCTGGACTACTCCTGGCGGCACCTGATCTGCGGGCACCTCGGCCGGCTGGCCACCCACGAGGACGTGACGCTGCACCAGCAGTACATCGCCGACATCGTGGCCAGCTCGAAGGAGGCCCTGGCCAGCGTGAACCCGGTGCCGTACTACGTGGCGGGCGGGGAGAACTTCTGGGCCGGGGTGAAGGGCCACCTCGACGCCGTCACCGCCCGCGCGGCCGCGCCCGTCGTGGCCAAGTACACCGGCGTGCTGGCCGCCGCGGACATCGAGGAATTCACCTACACCACGACGTTCCAGATCATGCAGTCGCTGCGCCTGGACTCGGGCCCCAGCGGCCCGGTCCACCCCTGATGGCCTTATGTTGCCGAGATGACGGCCAGCGATATCGGCGTGCCTGCCACCCTGCCCGCGGTCATCGGCGTGCACGGCGCCCGGCACAACAACCTGCGCGATCTCGACGTCGACGTGCCGCTGTGGCGGATCGTCGCGGTGGTCGGGGTGTCCGGGTCCGGCAAGACGTCGCTGGCCCTGGGCACGCTGTACGCCGAGGGCATGCACCGGTTCCTGGAGAGCCTGAGCACCTACAGCCGGCGGCGGCTGAGCCAGGTCCAGCGGCCGGACGTGGACCGGATCGACCACCTGCCGCCCGCCCTGGCCCTGCGCCAGCGGCCGCCGGTCCCCGGACTGCGCAGCACGGTCGGCACGATGTCCGAGGTGCTGAACGTGCTGCGGCTGATGATGTCGCGGCTGGGCTCGCACCTGTGCCCGAACGGCCACTGGGTCGGCCCGTCGATCGCGACCTACGCCGAGGAGATCACCTGCCCGGTGTGCGGCGCGCGCTTCGAGCATCCCAGCGCCGAGTCGTTCGCGTTCAACTCCTACGGCGCCTGCCCGGCCTGCCAGGGCCTGGGCGTGCGGTCCGAAGTCGACGAGACAACGCTGGTGGCTGACCCGGCCAAGACGATCGAGGACGGCGCGGTGCTGCCGTGGACCTCGGGCGGGCGGCGGCTGTCGATGTACGCGGCGGGCGAGCTCGGGGTCCGGCTGGACGTGCCGTACCGGGACCTGACCGACCGCGAGCGCGACATCGTGCTGCACGGCGAGCCGGTGCAGCGCCAGGTGACCCTGCAGTCGGACCGGTCCGGGCGGTCGGTGCGGCTGACCGTCAACTACGACAACGCCGTCGCCGCGGTCGAGCGCTCGCTGCGCAGCGACAACGAGCGCACCCGGCGCCTGGTGCAGCGGTTCCTGATCACCCGCGTCTGCTCGGTCTGCCACGGCACCCGGCTGCGGCCCGAGGCGCTGCGCTCTAAGCTCGGCGGGCTCAACATCGCCGAGATCAGCGCACTCCGCCTGGATGAGCTGCACGGCTTCGCGGCCGGGCTGCCGCCGGGCCTGCCCGCCGAGCTGAGCCGGCTGACCACCGGCCTGCTGGCCGAGCTGAACGGGACGCTCACGCCGCTGCTCGACGTCGGGCTGGGCTACCTGACCCTGGACCGGTCGGGCGGCTCGCTGTCGACCGGGGAGCGGCAGCGGATCGAGCTCACCTCGACCGTCCGGGCCAGCACGACGGGCATGCTCTACGTGCTCGACGAGCCGTCGGTCGGGCTGCACCCCAGCAACGTGGCCGGGCTGCGCAAGACCATCACCGCCCTGGCCGGGAACGGCAACTCGGTGGTCATCGTGGAGCACGAGCGCGAGCTCATCCGCGCCGCGGACTGGGTCATCGAGCTGGGCCCCGGCGCGGGCAGCAAGGGCGGCACGGTGATCGCCGAGGGAACCCCGGAACAGCTGGAAAACAATCCGCAGTCGATCATGGGACCGTTCCTGGCCGGCGCTCTGGCGGTGGCGCGGGACGGGGCGCCGCGGGCCGGAACGGGCCAGCCGATCAGCATCGAGATCGGGGACCTGTACAACCTGCACGACCTCACCGCCAGCTTCCCGGCCGGCCAGCTCACCGCGCTGGCCGGGCCGTCCGGGGCGGGCAAGACCGCGCTGGTCCTGGACAGCCTGATCCCGGCCGCGAAGGCGCAGCTCACCGGGACGGCGCTGCCCGGCCACGTGCGCCGGCTGGACCTCGGCGGCATCCGCCAGGTGGTCCAGGTCGACGCCTCCCCCATCGGCCAGAACGCCCGGTCCACGCCGGCCACCTACTGCGGCGCGCTCGACCAGATCCGCGCGCTGTTCGCGGCCACGTCATACGCCCGGCGCCGGCGCTGGAAGCCTGGTCACTTCTCGTTCAACACCCGCGAGGGCCAGTGCCCGACCTGCCGCGGGCTGGGCGACATCGACCTCGACGTCCAGTACCTGCCCGACATCGCCGTCACCTGCCCGACCTGCCACGGGGCCCGGTTCAACGACGCCACGCTGGCCGTCCGGTTCGACGGCCTGACCATCGCCGACGTCCTCGGCCTGACCGTGGCCGATGCCCTGGACCGGTTCGCCGGGCAGGCCCCGGTGGCCGCGGCGCTGCGGCCGGTGGCCGAGGTCGGCCTGGACTACCTGCGGCTCGGTGAGCCCACGCCGTCACTGTCGGGCGGCGAGTCGCAGCGGCTGCGCATCGCCACCCGGCTGCGGGCCAGCCAGCGCGGTGCGCTGTACGTGTTCGACGAGCCGTCCACCGGGCTGCACCCGCTCGACGTGGCCACGCTGGCCGGCGTGTTCGACCGGCTGCTGGCCGCCGGGGCCACGATCATCGTCATCGACCACGACCTGGACCTGCTGGCCGCGGCGGACCTGCTGATCGACATGGGCCCCGGCGGCGGCCCGGACGGCGGCCGCATCCTGGCCGCGGGCCCGCCGCGGGACGTGGCCCGCGACCCCCGCAGCGTGACCGGCCCGTACCTGGCCGAGCATCTAGCGGTCGACCGGGTCTAGCTCCGCCAGGGCCCGGTCATCCAGCTTCACCCACTCGGCGGCCAGGTTCTCCCGCAGGTGGGCCACCGTCCCGGTGCCGGGGATGAGCAAGACGTTCGGCGCCAGCTGCAGCAGCCACTGCAGCGCCACCTGGGCCCTGGTGATGCCCAGCCTCGAGGCCGTCCGGGCCACGACCGGGCTGGTCAGCACCGGGTTGTCCGCGCCGCGCGGCAGGCCAAGCGGGCAGAAAGGCACGAACGCGATGCCCCGGCTCAGGCATTCCTCCAGCAGCGGCGCCGAGCTGCGGTCGGCCAGGTGGAACAGGTTCTGCACGCACACGATCTCGGTGCCCGCCGCGGCGTGCCGCAGCTGCTCCAGGCTGATGTTGCTCAGCCCGATCCCGGCGATCAGCCCCTCATCGCGGGCCGCCACCAGCTCGGCCAGCTGATCGTCGAACCGGGCGTCGGCGCGGCCGGGGCCAGACCACCGCAGGTTGACCGCGGCCAGCTGGCCGACCCCCAGCGTGCGCAGGTTGTCCTCGATGCCCGCGCGCACCTCGCCCGCGACCTTGCTGACGATGGCCAGGCCGGCCGGGTACGGGAACAGCGCCGCGCGGATCAGCTCGTTGACCGCGCCGGGGCCGTAGTACTGCGCCGTGTCGATGTGATCGACCCCGGCGTCCACCGCGGCCCGCAGCACGCCGATGGCCGAGGCCCGGTCGGGCGTCGGCCCGGACGCGAACGAGCCGGCCAGCTGCATCGCGCCGAGCCCCGACCGGCGGACCCGCACCTGG
>Ga0307479_10007458_pt1 | contig 10082 bp, 8 predicted proteins | sample atmos_gasesECM4C_FD_203743 | JGI IMG/M metagenome (GOLD analysis project Ga0307479, IMG submission 203743) | Hardwood forest soil microbial communities from Morgan-Monroe State Forest, Indiana, United States - atmos_gasesECM4C_515 | ecosystem: Environmental > Terrestrial > Soil > Temperate...
GATGACCACCAGCTTGCGCTCGAGGACGGGCATCACGTGCGGCGTCCCGAGGCGGCGCGCCAGGTCGAGCACCGCCACCGGCTCGCCGTAGAGCGTGAACATCTCCGACAGATACGAAGGCCCGAGCGGCAGCGGCCGGGTCGCCGTCTGGTGCAGCACCATCCGCACGCACGAGAGCGGCAGCCCCAATTCCACGTTGCCGACGGTGACAAAGAGCACCGCCAGGTTGCCGGCCCGCGCCTCGGCACTCGCTTGCGCCAGCACGCGCTCGACCAGCGGCAAGAGGTCCTGCGCGCGCACCGGCTTGGCCAGGAACGCCTTGGCCCCGGCCTTGATGCACGACTCGGCGCGCTGCTTTTCCGAGGAGACGATGATCACCGGAATCCGCCGCAGCTGCGGATCCTGCTGCAGGCGCGCGAGCACCTCGTCGCCGTCCATCTCCGGCATCGAGAGATCGAGCAGGATGGCGGCCGGCTCGACCTGCGGAATCTTGGCCAGCGCCTCGCGCCCGGTGAGCGCGGTGGAGACTGCGTAGTGGCCCGAGAGCGCCGCGCGCTCGAAAGCGAGCACCGCCTCGCTGTCGTCCACCAGCAAGAGGTGCGGCAGGCTCACGGCGCATGCCTCAGGTACTTCTTCACCACCGCCTGCAGCTCGTCGCCCTGGATCGGCTTGCCGATGAAATCGCTGGCGCCGGCCGCCATGCCCTGCTCGCGCACCAGCTCGGAGCGGTCGCCGGTGAGCAGGATGATGGGCACTTGGGCGACCTCGGCCCGCTCGTCGCTGCGCACCTCGCGGGTGAAGGCGAGCCCGTCCATCCCCGGCATGTTGACGTCGACCACCGCCACCGCGGGCGGCCGCGCGCGCACGAGCTCCAGCGCCTGCACGCCTTCTTCGGCCTCCTGGACCTCGACGTTCAGCGGCCGCAGGTGGATCCTGGCGAAGCCGCGAACGGTCGCGCTGTCGTCGACGACGAGGACGGTCGGCACCCAGCCATTGTGCGCAGATTCGGCCTGCTCCTCAAGGAATTGGAGCCTGAGGAACGAGGACGATTTTCCCGATCACTTCTGAGCGCTGGAGCGCCTCGTGCGCGGCGGCGGCCTCGGCGAACGGCAGGGTCCGCGCCAGCACCGGCCGCAGCTCGCCGCGGTCGAAGCGGGGGAGCGCCTTCTCGCTGAAGTCGCGCACCAGCTTCGCTTTCTGCGCGGGGCTGCGGCTGCGCACCGTCGAGCCCATCACGGTGAGGCGCTTGTAGAGGAGCACGCCCAGATCGAGCGTCGCTTTCCCGCCTGCGAGAGTGGAGATGCAGCAGAGGCGGCCATGCAGCTTGAGCGCGGCGAGGTTGGCTTCGAAATATGCGCCGCCGACGGTATCGAGGATGACGTCGGCCTGCACGCGCTGTGCGAGCTTGCCGGGCACTTCGTCGCGGGCGAGCCAGTCGGTGGCGCCGAGCGAGCGGCAGGCGGCCTCCTTTGCCGGCGACGACGTGGCCACGATCGCGCAAGCGACTCCGCGGCAGAGCTGCAGGGCCGCGCTCCCCACGCCGCTCGCGCCGGCGTGCACCACCACGGTTTCACCCGCGCGCAGGTTGGCGAGCATGAAGAGGTTGAGCCACGCGGTGAGAAAGCCTTCGGGCACCGCCGCGGCCTGGGCGAAATCGAGCCCGCCAGGAATGGGCATCGCCTGAGCAGATGGGACGCGCGCCCTCTCGGCGTAGCCGCCGCCCGCGAGCAGCGCCATCACGCGGTCGCCGACCTTGAAGGCGCCGGCGGCCCGCTCCACTTCGCCGGCGATCTCCAGACCCATGATCTCCGACTCGCCGGGCGGCGGCGGATAGCGCCCCATGCGCTGCAGGAGATCGGCGCGGTTCACGCCCGCGGCGCGAACGCGCACCAAGAGGTCGCCCTCGCGCGGCTCGGGGTCGGCGACTTCGGCCAGGCTCATCTGGTGCTGCGCGTCCACCACCACGGCGAGCATCTTGAAGCTCTATATACTGCGCGCATGCCTGCGCTGCGCATCCGCGACGACCGCGACCGCGAGCTGGTATTTCTTCGTCCGCCGAGGCGCATCGTCTCGCTGGTGCCGAGCGACACTTTCAACGTGCAGGCGCTGGGCGGGACCGTCGTGGGCCGCACTCGCTACTGCGATGCCTCCGATGCGCAGGTCGTCGGAGGGACCAAGGACGTGGACGTGGAGGCGGTGGCGCGGCTCGAGCCCGACTTGATCCTCGCCAATCAAGAGGAGAACTCGCAGAAGCATCTGGAGGAGCTGGCGCAGCTCGGGCTGCCGCTCCTGGTCTCTTTTCCCAAGACGGTGATCGAGGGGCTGTCGCACCTGGCGCGGCTGGCGAAAATCATGCACGCCGATGCGCGCGAGCTGCTCAAGCGCGGATACGACTCGGCGCGCTCGCCGCCGCCGGGCGAGCCGGTCCGCGTGTTCGTGCCCATCTGGATGGACCCGCTCATGACCATCAACGCGCACACCTTCATCTCCGATGCGCTGCGGCTGGCGGGCGGCGAGAACGTCTTTGCCGATCGCGAGCGCCGCTACCCGCTCGCCGCCGAGCTGGGGCAGGCGGTGCCGCGGCCTTCGGGCACGCGCGACACGCGCTATCCGCGGGTGACGCTGGAAGAAGTCGCGGCGCGCAAGCCGCAGCTCTTGCTGCTGCCTGACGAGCCGCACCCGTTCACGCCGCAGGATGCGCGCGCATTCGACGGGCTGGGCGCCAGGGTGATCTTCTGCAGCGGCCGCGATCTCTGCTGGTACGGCGCGCGGAGCGTTGCGGGCCTGCCGCGGCTGCGGGCGCTGTTGCGATGAAAGCGCTGCTGCTGGTCCTGCTCCTGGCGACGCCGGCGCTCGCCTACAACGAGGCGGTCCACGTCTTTCTCACGCAGCGCGCGTTTCCGCAGAGCGGCGAGATGCAGCCGCCCACGCAGGCCGACCTCGACGAGTTGCGCTTGCGCTTCTGGAAGCGCGCCGCGGCCGGGTCGCCCGAGTTCGCGCGGCGCTGGCCGTCGTTCGAAAAGTTCGACTCGTACGAGTTCAAACAATTTCTCATGCTCGACCCGGCGGCGCGCGTGCACGGTTTCGACCTCACGCCCGAGCCGTCGTTCACGCTCGCGCTCGCCAGCCGCTGGCCCGACGACGACGAGCGCAACCGCCACCGCTACTTCCGAGACGCCCGCAGCCGCGAGGTGGTCAAGGCTCCCGACGGCTCGCCGATGCCCTACGATCCGGCGACGCTCGACTTCGGGAGCCTCACCGGCACCACCTCGCAAGGCCATGCGCACTACGCGCTGGTCCACGAGCCGCTGAGCGACGACCCGGAAGTGCTCAAGCGCGAGCCGTGGCGATTCGCGGTCCCGCCCACCGCGCACGCGTACGGTGAGGAGTTCGTGCGGATCTATTCCGATCTCGCGGCGCTCAGCCCCACGCCGGCGCTGCGGGCGGTGTTCGAGGGCGCGGCGTTCCACCATATCGAAGACATGTGCAATCAGATCCATACCGTCCAAGTAGGGATCTATGAGTTCTTCCAGGCGGCATTCATTCAATCGAAGCTGCACGACCTGAAAACCCTGGGCGGACTCTTCGGGCGCCGCTATTCATTGAAAGACGTCGGCCTGAGATTGATCGCGAATCATCATCTGTTGAGCGAGGACCTGTTCGCCAAGCACATCCGGTACGACGGCGGCGAGGAAGCGGGACCCATCCTGGAGAAGTCGAGCCGCGAAGCGCCGGAGATCTACCGGCTGGCGTGGGAGTACAGCGCCAAGACTTTGCACGATGGAATCGACGGCCATGAATACCAGAGCAACAAGGACGACCCCGATGCTTATGTCGATTGGAGCAGGAAAGAGGCAATCGAAAGGTTCTATCAATTGCAAGAGCGCGGGCTGCGGCGCGCGGTCTTTGCATTGCACCATTTCCAGCCGCAGGAGAATGACCCGACCGCGATGCTGCTCGCCTATCACGAGCAAGCGGCGCAAAGGCGATCGCGGTATCAGCCTTCGACCGGCGAGAATCTGGGAATCGCCTGGGGCTATCCCGCGGCCGCCGCGCTCGCGGCCGGGCTGATTGCCTGGAGGTTGTCGAAGCGCTCGTAAGGGTGCTCGAACCAGTCGCGCACTACGCGCGAGAGCACGCTGGCGTGGAAGCCGTCGATGAAGCGGTGGTCGAAGGTTGCATTGACCTTCATGACCTTTCCCACGGCGAGCTTGCCGTCGCGCACCACCGGCGCGTCGCGGACGTTGCCTAACGCGAGCAAGATAGGGACGCGTGAGTAGGGAACCAATGGGACATATGCGGTATCGAGACCCAGGGAGCCGACGTTGGTGATCATCATGCTGCCGAACGGGTCGCTGGGGATTCCCGCCCAGCGCAGGTCGAGATTCAAAGTAAACGAAAAGAAGGAAATCAGTTTCAACAGCCGATTCAATGCGAAGTAAGGCACGCCGAGAAACGTCTTGCGTGTCTTTTCCAGCGCCGGGTCTTGCCGCTTGCGGACTTTCTCCACCTTGGCGTTGAAGTCGTCGTAAATCTCCACCAGGGACTTCTTCTCCACGTCGTAGATGGTGGCGCCGGAGAGGTCGGTCTTGCCCTCGCCCTCGTCGGTCATCACCACCTGGAAGAAGATGCCGATGCGCTTGCGCAGATAGATGCGGTTCCAGCGCAGCACCGCATTGGCGTCGGGGACTTCGCTCAGCGCCATGGCCGCCACCTTGGCCATCATGTGCGAGATGGTCAGCTTGCGGCCGGTGCGCGCGCGGAAGTCGGCGATGTAGCGCACCGCCTCGTCCATGTTCACTTCCATGGTGCCGTAGACCGAGGGGTCGTAGGCGTCGGCCCAGGTGCCGATGGCGATCTTGCGGAACGACGAGAGGTCGGTCTTGGGCGTGAGCTCGAGGTTGGGCATTGCGCGATACTACTACCGGCGGCGGTTCTTTTTCTTGTTCTGCCGCTCTTTCTTCCGCTTCTCGCGCAGGCGCTTCTTCTCCTCGTCGCTCATCACTCGCGACGGCTGGCCGCCCATGCCCATCAGCCGCTGCCGCGCCATCGCCGCCGCGTGCGATCCCTTTCCGCCCGCCGCCGGCATTCCCGCGCCGGCCATCTCGCCCTTGATGCCGAACATCGCCGCCAGATCTTCCGGCGCCATTCCCTTGAGCTGATTCAGTTGCGCGAGTTGCCGGAACCCCGGCAGCCGCTGCAAGAGGTTCATCCCCGGCGCGCCCGGCCCGCCGCCCAGCTGCCTCATCACCTTCTGCATGGCGAAGAAGCGATCGAGCAGACCGCGCACGTGCTCCTTCTTCTGTCCCGAGCCGCGTGCGATGCGCTCGATGCGCTCGTCGCCGATGATGGTGGGGTTCGATCGCTCGGTTTTGGTCATCGAGGCGATGATGGCCTCGACCCGGTGCAGCTCCTTGTCGTCGAAGGTCACGCCCTCGGGCAATTCCCCGAACAGAGGAAACTTCTCGAGCAGCTCGTTGACGCTGCCCATCTTCTTCACCAGCTTGATCTGCTCGACGAAGTCGTGCAGGTCGAACTTGCCGGAGAGGATCTTCTCGGCGTCCTCCTCGGCCTTCTTCTCGTCGACCACGCCCTCGAAGTCCTTCATCAGGCCGACGATGTCGCCGAAGCCGAGGATGCGGGAGGCGAGCCCTTCGGGGCGGAACTCCTCCAGCTTGTCGAGCGCCTCGCCCATGCCGATGAACTTGATCGGCTTGCCGGTGACTTCCTTGATGCTCAAGGCCGCGCCGCCGCGCGCGTCGCCGTCGAGCTTGGTCAAGATGAAGCCGTTCAAAGAGAGGCGTCGGTCGAACTCCGCAGCCGTCCTCACCGCGTCCTGGCCGATCATCGCGTCGGCGACGAGCAGGATGTTGTCCGGCTGGACGCGCGCTTTGATCTGCTCCAACTCGGACATCATCTCTTCGTCGATCGCCAGCCGGCCCGCCGTGTCGTAGATGATCACGTCACGCCCGCTCGCATGGGCGAGCGCGTGCTGCGCCATCTCCGGCGGCTTGACGTTCTCCTCGTGGAAGACGGGAATCTCGAGCTTCGCTCCCAGCTGCTTGAGCTGCTCGACGGCGGCGGGGCGATAGATGTCGGCCGCCACCATCAGCGGCTTCTTGCCCTGCTTGGCCAAGAGATTTGCCAGCTTCGCGACCGTCGTCGTCTTTCCCGATCCCTGCAAGCCGACGAGCATGATCCCCGCCGGCTTCTTCTCCAGCAGCAGCGAGACGTCGACGGGCCCCATCAGCGCTTCCAGCTCGTCGTGGCAGATCTTGATGAAGTGATCGCCGGGGGCGACTTGCAGCTTCTTGCCCTTCTTGTCGGTAACGGTGGTGGCCACCACCTCGCCGAGCGCCTTCTCCTTCACCCGCGCCAGGAAGCGCTTGGCCACGTTGAACTCGACGTCGGCCTCGAGGAGCGCGACGCGGATGTCGCGCAAGGCATCGTCGATGTTGGCTTCGGTCAGCTCCGCCTTGCCGGTGAGCTTGTGCTTGGCTGCCTTGAATCCCTTGGTGACTGCATCCAACATAGGCGGCGCGTTCTATCATAGGTCGGTGGAGCACGCGCTCGCGCAGTTCCTGTCGAAGTTCACCTACCTGGCCATCTGGGGAGTGCTCTCCGCCGCGGGAATGGGGGTGCCCATTTCCGAGGACCTGACGCTGCTGTTGGCCGGCGGGCTGGCGGCGCGCGGAGTGACTTCTTACCTGCCAACGCTGCTCTCGGGCTACTTCGGCGTCCTGCTCGGCGACGTGCTCATCCACAACTGGGGCGCGCGCATGGGGCCGCTCGCATACCAGGCGCGACTGGTGCAGAAACACCTCTCGCCCGAGCGGCAGCTGCGGCTGCGCGAGCACTTCGCCCGGCACGGCTTTCTCACCATCGTGGTGGGACGTCACACGCCGATCCTGCGCGCGCCGGTGTTCTTCCTCTCCGGCGCCTCGCACGTGCCGCTGTGGAAGTTCCTCCTGGCCGACGCCATCTCCGCGGCCGTCACCGTGCCCATCGTGGTGACGCTCGGCTTCTACTTCGGCGAACATCTCGACGACATCCGCCGCCACATCCACCACGCGCAATGGATCATCCTCGCGCTGGTCGTGGTGGCGACCGCCGCCTGGGCCGTCATCGCGCGGCGGAAGTAGGGCCGGAGGGATTCGAACCCTCACGCCGCTTTCGCGGCCGGAGATTTTAAGTCTCCTGCGGATGCCAGTTTCGCCACGGCCCCGGGTCCATTATCTTGTCATGCCCCATGGACTTCGATCGCGATTTTGGAGTCAACCAGGTTTTCGTCGAGGACCAGTTCGAGCGATGGCGGGACAATCCCGCGGCGGTCGCGCCGGAGTGGCAGGACTATTTCGCCCGGCAGGTCGACGGCCATGTGCGGCTTGGCTTCGCTCCCGAGGGGGAGCTGCAGGAACGGGTGGCGGAGCTGATCAACGCCTACCGCATCCGCGGCCATCTCTTCGCCAACCTCGACCCGCTCGGGCTGCTCGAGCCGCCGCCCGGCGACGAGCTCGCCCTGGAGCACTTCGGTCTCTCCGAGGCGGAGCTGGACCGCCGCTTCGCCACCGGCGACTTCGCTCCCGGCGTGAGCGAGATGACCCTGCGCGAGATCGTCGCGCTCTTGCGGCGGACCTACTGCCGGACCATCGGCGTCGAGTACATGCACGGCGAGGATCCCGACATCAAGAAATGGCTGCAGGAGAAGATGGAGTCCGCCGGCAACGCGCCGACGCTCTCGCGCCAGGAGAAGCTGCGCATCCTGGCGCGGCTCACCGACGCCGAGACGCTGGAGACGTTCCTGCACCGCAAGTACGTGGGCAAGAAGCGCTTCTCGCTCGAGGGCGGCGAGAGCCTGATTCCGCTGCTCGACTGGCTGATCGACGAGTTCGGGCGGCTGGGCGGCGAGGAGATCGTGCTGGGCATGGCCCACCGCGGCCGGCTCAACGTGCTGGTCAACATCCTCGGCAAGGGACTCAACGAGCTGTTCGCCGAGTTCGAGGATTCGGAGACCGACATCGAGACCATGCTCGGCCGCGGTGACGTCAAGTACCACCTCGGGTACTCGAGCGACCGCGGCAAGATCCACCTCTCGCTCGCCTTCAATCCCAGCCACCTGGAGATCGTCAACCCGGTGGTCGAGGGCCGCGTGCGCGCCAAGCAGGACCGCTGCCTCAACTGGGCGGGCGCGCCGAACCCGCGCGATCCGGAGCGCTACCGGGTCCTGCCGGTGCTCATCCACGGCGACGCGGCCTTCCCCGGGCAGGGCATCGTGGCCGAGGTGCTCAACCTCGCGAACCTTGCGGGCTACACCAGCGGCGGGACCATCCACGTCATCATCAACAACCAGGTGGGCTTCACCACCGACCCGCAGGACGCGCGCTCGACCCCGTACTGCACCGACATCGCCCGCGTCTTGCGCGCGCCGGTCTTCCACGTCAACGGCGAGGACCCGGAGGCGGTGGTGTGGGCGGTGCAGCTGGCGGTCGAGTACCGGCAGACGTTCCACCAGGACGTGCTCATCGATCTCTACTGCTACCGCAAGTACGGCCACAACGAGGGCGACGAGCCGGCCTTCACCCAGCCGGTGATGTACGAAGTGATCCGCCAGAAGCGACCGCCGCGCGAGGTGTACGCGCGCCGGCTCGCCGACGAGGGCGTGGCCACCGACGGCGAAGCCGACACGCTGATGAAACAGCGCATGGAGCGGCTGGAGGCGGAGCTGGAGCGGACGCGCAAGGAAGGCGCCAAGCGGTCGTTCTCGGCGATGGCGGGATTGTGGAAGAAGTATCGCGGCGGGCCGGATTCGGAGACGCCGGAAGTGCCGACCGCGGTCGCCGAAGCGAAGCTGCGCGAGCTCTTGGTGAAGATTTCGCAAGTGCCCGAGGGATTCACACCCAACGACAAGATCGCCAAGCTGCTCGAGCTGCGGCGCAAGATTTCGCAGGCGCCGGCGGACGAGCCGTTCGACTGGGGCGTGGGCGAGCACCTGGCCCTGGCCACGCTGCTCGAAGAAGGAGTGCCGATCCGCTTCTCCGGCCAGGACTCGCGCCGCGGAACTTTCTCGCACCGGCACGCGGTGCTCGCCGACGCGCGCGACGGCAAGCGCTACACGCCGCTCGCGAATGTGCGGGAGGGGCAGGGGCAGTTCGACATCATCGACTCGCCGCTCAGCGAGGCGGGGGTGATGGGATTCGACTACGGCTGGTCGCTCGACATGCCGGAGGCGCTCTGCTGCTGGGAGGCGCAGTTCGGCGACTTCGCCAACGGCGCGCAGGTGGTGATCGATCAGTTCATCTCCTCGGCCGAGGACAAGTGGAACCGGCTGTGCGGGATGGTGCTGCTCTTGCCCCACGGCTTCGAGGGCCAGGGGCCGGAGCACAGCTCGGCGCGGCTGGAGCGGTTCCTGCAGCTCTGCGCCGAGGACAACATGCAGGTCTGCTACCCGACCACGCCGGCGCAGCTCTTCCATCTCTTGCGGCGGCAGGTACTCCGCAGCTGGCGCAAGCCGCTGGTGGTGCTCACTCCCAAGAGCTTGCTCAGGCACAAGCACGCGGTCTCCACGCTCGCGGAGCTGTCGGGCGGGGGCTTCGCGCGGGTGTTGCCTGACGTCGCGGTGCCCAGGCCGGCGCAGCGGGTGCTGCTCTGTACCGGCAAGGTCTATTTCGATCTGCTGGCGGGGCGCGAGGCGAAGAAGCGCAACGATGTGGCGTTGATTCGCGTCGAGCAGCTGTACCCGCTCGCGGACGAGACGCTGGCCGAGGCGCTGCGGCCGCACAAAGGCGCCGAGGTGGTGTGGGTGCAGGAGGAGCCGTTCAACATGGGCGCCTGGTACTACTTGCACTCTCGCTGGCCGGCGTCGCTCGGCAAGCTGCAGTGCATCTCGCGGCCCGAGAGCGCGAGTCCGGCGACCGGGAGCGAAAAGAGCCACAAGTTCGAGCAGCAGCTCCTGGTCGACCAGGCTTACGGCGACGCGCCGATGCGGAAGTACTAGCCTTACGCGGCGGCGCGGAGCGCGTGCTCGACCGAGTGGTCGTAGAGCCAGCGGATCCTGTCCGGGCCGGCCTCGTGCCGCATGGAGA
>Ga0307479_10007462_pt1 | contig 10079 bp, 9 predicted proteins | sample atmos_gasesECM4C_FD_203743 | JGI IMG/M metagenome (GOLD analysis project Ga0307479, IMG submission 203743) | Hardwood forest soil microbial communities from Morgan-Monroe State Forest, Indiana, United States - atmos_gasesECM4C_515 | ecosystem: Environmental > Terrestrial > Soil > Temperate...
CTCAAGTTCAGCGATCCCGCCTTCCGCCAACGCTACCTTCTCTACAGTCTCAACGGCCTCATCGAAGGGAACCTCCCGGTGATGACCATGAAAAAGGGAGAGCGTGTCCGCTGGTATTTGTTTGCCAACAGCAACGAAGACGACGTTCACACTCCGCATTGGCACGGCCAGACGGTGGTCTTCAACAATATGCGCACAGATATGGTTCATCTGGAGCCCATGATGATGGTCCAGGCAGATATGGTGCCTGACAACGTGGGGACTTGGCTCTTCCACTGCCACGTAAACGAGCACATCGAAGGCGGAATGCAGGCACTGTTCACAGTCACTCCCTGAGATCTATCAGTCCATCATTCCGGCTGTTCCATTTGTGTGAAGCTTTCTGTGAGGACCCTGACCCGACTTGACCAGTTGGCGTCGAATTTCGGCATTTTTGCGACAATTTTCGCGTTTAGTCGCATGTTTTCATCGCTGTCCTTTAGTTAGGGCCAATAGGGCCTGCGGCCCGCGACACCTCATGAAAATCGGTCAACGTCAGGCAAGGCAGGGCTTGCGCCGTTAACTCCTTTGATTTCAGCACGACTTGATCTGCGACCCAGGGTTTTTCGAGCCTGGGTTCTGAAAACGTAAGCGTCTGGTCTGAACCGTCTGGACGAAGTGTGAGTGTGTAGAAAAAACGGTAGATTGGAGACCAAGTGTCCTCCCAGTCGGCCGTTCCTGGAATTGCTGAAGCAGTGGTTCGAAAAAGACCTTGGGCAAGCTATCGAGAAAATTTGACACCACGAGGGCGATTCGCTGCGTGTCGCGAGGTGCTCTCGCGCATCGCCGATCACCCTATCAACCGCACTAAGGAACCACTGCCTTGGAACCTCGTCGCCGAGAGCTCGCGGGAAACTCACGCTGCGCCGCATAGTCAACCTTCAACTGGTCAAGACGGCCCTCGATCCTCGATCGACGCTTGCGGATTGATCTTAATTAAGTCACATAGCTGACCTAATTCTGTCCTTCGGGCCAGTATCAGGTGCAAAGGGCAATTCGTAAGCTTTAACCGTCATGATGATGAACGATACCTTCCTCCTTGGCCAAAACAGAGCGATTAGCGGAATTTGCTTTTCTTGTAGCCGCTCGAATTCCTACGAATTCAACAGTAATTGGTCTTTCCTTTTGATCGCCCTGCTCTTGATGGGGTTCGGCCTCGTGGGCTGCGCTGGTTACACCAGCGCAGCCAAACCAGCTGGGCCGACCCCCCCCTCTGTCACCTCTTTCACAGCGAACCCCGCAAGCATCAATGGAGGGACCAACAGCACGCTGAGCTGGGCGACGAGTGGAGCGACGAGTATCAGCATCAGCCCTGGGGGATTCACGTCGACATTGGCGAGCGGTTCGACGAGCGTAGCGCCGGCGGCGACAACGACCTACACGCTGACGGCGGCCAACAGTGCAGGTTCAGTGACCAGCACGGTGACAGTGAGTGTAACGACCACCACAGGCTCCGCATGCGCCGGCATGAGCGCGGGCATCGGCGGCAGTTTCAACGGTTTTGTACCATTCCCGAACACCAATACTTGGAATGAAGACATTTCGACTGCCCCGGTGGATCCCAACTCATCTTCAATCATCAATTATGTTGGCTCAACTGCGCCGGTTCATCCGGATTTCGGTAGCACCGGGTTCGGAATTCCGTACATGATCGTCGATTCCTCGGTTACGCCACTCGTGAAAGTCAATCTCGCGGATTCGTCTGAGAGCGACTTGATGCCGATGCCTTTCCCCGCGAACGCACCGATCGAGAGCGGTTCGGACCAACACGTCCTGGTGGTGGATAAAAACACCTGCTGGCTCTACGAGGTGTGGCTGGGCGCATACAACAATGGCCAGTGGTCGGCAAACAACAGCGCGGTGTGGGACCTAGAGAACTACGAAAACCGCCCCTACACTTGGACGTCAGCAGATGCGGCCGGACTCCCCATCCTTCCAGGCTTGGTGCGTTACGACGAAGTGGCTTCTGGTATCGTAAATCACGCATTTCGATTCACCGTGCCAAAGACATGGGCGGCATTTGTTCCTCCGGCAACCCATTGGGCAGCCACAAACAGCGGTTCGCCCGTTCCCATGGGCATGCGCCTGCGCTTGAAAGCCAACGTGGATATTTCAGCCTTCTCGACTCCAAACCAGGTCATCTTAACCGCGATGAAGAAGTACGGCTTGATTTTGGCAGACAATGGAAGCGCGATGTACGTCACCGGAGCACCAGACACCCGCTGGAACGACAGCGACCTACATACTCTCGGGAACATCACGGCTTCTGATTTTGAAGTTGTTCAGATGCCAACCGAGATCAGCTCCAGCAATGTGCCTACGGGTCCGGCTCCGATCATCAACACATTTACCGCTCCTGCCACTACGGTCTCCGCTGGTACGGCCGTGACGTTAAGCTGGAACGCCAGCAATGTTTCCTACTATTACGTAAATCCTTCTGTTGGGACCGAAGTTGGCGTGGTGCGTGGGACCACCCTCATTGTGCATCCAACGGTCACAACGACGTACACGCTTACCGCCACAAACGCTTATGGGCGAAGCACGGCGAACATCATCATCAACGTCCAGTGAATCGAACCAAGAAAGTGTTTGCTTCAGACAGATTCAGATTGAACAATACCAGTTGCTCGCAGTCCGGACGATGATCCCGCGAGTAGCCCCGCCGCATCATGGGATTTTCTTCCGCGGCTCCTTCCACATACGTGCTGGTCAAGTCGTAGAGCAGCACATCAAACTCGGCCTGGAATAACTCGCCGAAGCGCTGCTTCAGATGCTGTTCGATCTCGGTCTTCAGTCTTCAGTGGCAGTAGACGATCCAGACAACGATAGAGCCGCGTGTCGTTGATCTTGCCTTTGGCAATGTGCAACAGATCATCCAACGCCGCGGAGGGATACCAGTGCTGTTCCACGGCCAATTCGCTGCCTGGATCGCACAGCCGGTTGATCGCCAGCACGGCGGCAATACGGGACCAGGGTACATCGGCATCGTCTACGTCCAGATGTCCCGCCAAGAACTCAGCAAGCCCCAACTGCTTCCACAACTCCAGGCCAAGATAACAGTCGGAACGGTCTCGACGAGCGACCAGTATCCGTGCTCCTTGCCATCTTTAAGCCGCGAATGCTCTCGAAGAAACATCTCGTGCGCATCGTGTCAGCAAAACTCCGCGGTTCAAGATGGTTGGTCTGCACTACATCAGTTTTTTCACTAGGCTAGGCTGAAAACAAAGCAGGTTGCAGCGGAAAATCGTGCAGAAAAAATAATAATTACTCATTCCGTGACGAACTTCGGCTAGGCCTCCAGCAGCCATCCGATATAAAGAGCGCATAACACTGAGGGAAACTCTTGATGCGGAGCTGCTGGGGCCCAGGCCAGCCTTGGTGATCAGCAATTCTGGTAGAGCGTCTTGGCCGCCAGCGCTCGGATCGTGGTGGGCAACTAGCCATAGCTAGAGGGCAGAGTCCACGGGTTGTCGGATGGGCAGGCGTCCAGACGAACTGCCGGAATCATTGAGAGCTTTCCGGCACAGTGAGACGTCCGGCTGAGGCGAGCCAACTACCACACCTTGCGAAGTGCCTGTTCGGCGAAGCGTCGCAAGGTATATTGCGTGGGCACCTGAGATGGCCTTGCCGGCCGGGCGGTCGCGGCGGCGGAGCGGACTTCCTCTGGATCGAGTTCGCTAAAGAATGACGTATCGAACTTCTCCCTCTGGCTGTCAAGGAACCGGCATAGCCTTTCGAATCGTCGAATCGCTATGCGGTCTGCCCGTGGTTGCTGTCCTCGTTCCCTGCGGACCAACTCAAAGCTGTGGGAGACGATTACGAAGGAATACCAACTTTCATTCCAGGCGTGGAGCAAAGCAGACTCCATCTCGTCGCTGGAGCAAGCTGTAATCTGGGCGTGGCGGTAAGGACCGGCCCACGCGCGAAAATAGGAAACCGGCAACTCGGACACATGGTCCCGATCGCGAGGGTGCAACCATGGCTCATCGGTTTGCATGCCGCACCACGAATCGAGGTAACAGTAGTTGTAACTTGTGTCGTAGAGGATCCCATTGCGTGCCAATGCCCGCAACGTCTGAAAATTGGCGCCGTAGTTCCCGGCGCGAAAAGCGCAGACGTCCCCGGCTCCAGCCTTCTTGAGGTTTTCTATGCCGCGCGCAATCAGCAAAGTCTGTTCATCCTCAGAGAAATCCATCACATTCTCTCCCCGGCGCCCAGGCAGGATCGGCGGGGACACCCAGGGCAGCCATTCTGGATGCAGATGAATCTGAACTTCTTGCCCAGCTTCCTGGATCATTTGTACGATCCGGCGCAGCGGTTCCAATCCCAAAGCATCGGCGAATAGCGCCTCCACAAGGAACACGCCTTTCAAGCCATGGGCATTCAGTACCTTAAGCTGGTAGGAAAGACCGAAATCGCCCTGCGGGGTCAAGCCGTCAATATCGCGCAGTAGGTCGGGGGTTAAATAGGTTAGTTGTTGCTCTTGGGACAAACCCAACGGGGGCCAGCCCCGGAATCGAGGCCAGAACTCCGTATCCACTGTCAGGAAAACTTTGACTCTAGCTTTCAAATGTCGCGGTCTCTCTGAACAGTATAGCGTATACTTGAATAGCGATATGCCGCGACTTGCTGTGATCACTCCGGTCTTTCCAAACAAGACCGATCCCGACCGGGGAATATACTGCTACTACATTTCAAAAGCGTTGCAGAAGTGGGCGGAGGTGGAAGTGTACAACCTCATCTCCACCTATCCTAAGTCTCGCTGGTGGCGCCCGCGTCGGCGCGCACACCATCACCTGGAAACCGGCGGTGATTCGGACGAGCGCCATCCGGGCGTGAAGGCTCACTTTATCGAATATCCAGCCTTTCCGGTCTTGACGCGGCCTTTCAACAGTGGGACGTGTGCGCGTCTGTTGCGTCCCTACATGGCCACGATCCGGCCGGACGCCCTCTTAGCTTTTTGGGTGTATCCGGAAGGATTCGGCGCCGTGCGCGTCGGCGAAGAGCTAGGCATTCCCGTCATACTACGGGCCATGGGCTCGGACTTGCGTCAGATCCCCGACCCGCTGAGCCGGATTGGAGTAAAACAAAGCTTGAGGCGGGCCACCGCCGTGATAACCGTCAGCGAGGATTTGCGCCAGCGAGCCATCGCTCTCGGCGCATCTCCGGAAAAGATCCATCGCATCGTTAACGGCTGTGATGCGTCCGTATTCCGTTTCGCCGCGCGGGCCCCGGCGCGGGCCGCTCTGGGCATCGTTCCCGAAGCACAAGTAGTGCTCTATGTAGGGCGGTTAGAAGCGGCAAAAGGGGTTCGCGAACTCCTGGATGCCACTGCACGTCTGCTTCCTTCCCACCCTCGAGTACAACTAGTCTGTATCGGCGGCGGAGTAATGGAAGACGAAGCCCGGGCCCGCAGCAACGGGCCCGATTTGGCCGGACACGTCTCCCTGCTGGGGCGCCGCTCGCAACCCGATGTCGCCCGTTGGCTGGCGGCCTGCGATCTCCTCTGCCTGCCAAGCCATTCGGAAGGCTGTCCGAACGTGATCCTGGAAGCTTTCTCTTGTGGGCGACCGGTGGTTGCCTGTGATGTTGGTGGAGTTCCCGAACTGATGGACCCGAACTGCGGCCTCTTGCTCCCCCCGCGTGATGCAGGCGCTTTGGCCGCTGCCCTTTCCGAAGCTCTGCAGCGGAAATGGGACGAAACCTTCATCGCCGCCCGTCTGGGTCGCAGTTGGGACCACGTAGCCCAGGAAATCTTCGAGATCTACAGGGCCTTGCCCAAGTCTTCCTGAGCCTTCAGATAAGCAAAGGTCCGGCTAATTCCCTCTGGTGTAGAAACCAACTGCCTCCATCCCAGGCCTTTCAGCTTGCGATTGTCGAAGCGAGTCCCTTTCCAAGTTGTGGCGCTCTTATATGGGGTGAAGACCGCTGGGAGTTGCCCGCGCGACCAGAGATGGTACTTCTGTACGATGTAGGAAATCAGTAGCATCATTGGATAAGGTATCCAAACGGAGTGAATTCGTCTTACGCTTTTCTTGTAAGCACACAAGTACTCCCTCGAAGTGGGCAGCCCGTCGTCGTGGACGTTGTAGGTTTGGCCCGCGGCCTCCGCGTTCCGCCCAGCAAGCACGATGGCCTCGGCACAATTCTCCACGTAACTCAGTGGAATCAAGTTGCTTCCGCCCATGTGCAAGAACAGGCCGCCAACGTTGAGCCCCACGCGCGAGGAGAATGCCGTGCCCCGAGGGCCGTAGACCACTCCGGGACGCAGCACCACCAGCTCGAAGCCGTGCCGCTGCTGGTATTCACGGAACAAAAGCTCCTGCCGCAGCTTGGCGTAGGAATACGGATCGCGCTTTTCGGGACGCGTTTCGAGCGGCGTGCTCTCGTCCACTACCGTGCCGGGAGGCAAATCGGCCGCGCCGTAAACGCCGAAGGAACTCACCAGCACAATCCGCAACGGCCGAAGATCCTTCACTGCCTCCAGCAAATTCTTGGAAGCGATCACAGTATTCAAGAAAAGGTCGGCCGGCGCCCCGCTCATACCCGCGGCCAGGTGATAGATCGTTCCAACGCCTTCGGTTGCATTGGCAATGTCGGCTAGCGAGTTCAAGTTGCCACAGGAGAATTCGACTTGCGCGCTGGAATGCTTCGCGACCAGCGCCTGAAGACGCGAACGATCAGATCCCGTCCGCAGAAAACAGCGGACGTCCTTCTCTCCATGGGCCAGAAGGCGTTCCAGCACGGCACTGCCAAGGAATCCCCGGGCTCCCGTAACTAGCACCTTCATGAAGCATCACCAATCGGCGTTTCTCCCATTTGTGCGAAGATCTGGTCCATCGTCTCCGCCACACGCAGCATCTGCCCATACGGTATAGGGAGCGGTTCATCTTTCTGGATGCTCGCGTAGAACGCCGAGATCAAATAATTCATGCCCGCGAAAAAGGAGTATTCGGAACGTGCGAAGCGCAGCACATTCCGGCTACCCTCGCGGAAGTACTCCCAAGCCTGACCGAAGGCGGGCAGGATTCGCCCGATTGCTGAAGGCAACTTAGGGTCGGGATCGAGCGTCACCGTTCGCGTCACATAGTTCACGTGGATGGTATTCCGCGTTCCGTACACCCTCAGGAAGTGGCCCACCGGCTTAGCATGAGATGAAAACGTTCCATAGCCCGAGACCTTCGCTCCGCCTATTATGACGCGCAGCTCGTCGGGCATGCTGTCCACTACTTCGTCGCCCGTGGCCGGGCGTCTGCGATATCCGAACGTCTTCACTAGGGGATGCTCATCGGTTACGAACTCGGCTATCTTGTAAAGTATGTGGTCAAGGTTGTTCTGAAAGAGCTTCCCCGGCAACTGGTGCACCCAGTGGCCGCGATCGGCCAGCACGGCCTTGCCGAAGACTCCTGCGAGACTGTATCCCAGGAAGCTTTCCACGTGGACGGGCTCGCCCAGCACTCCTTGGGCCGCCAGCGCCCGCATCATCCGGGCGGGAGGATCGTAATAGGCCGAATAACCGACCGTCATTTTCTTTCCTGTTCGCGTGGCATGGTCCAGAAGTGTGCGCGAGTCGGCAGCGTTCAACGCCAGCGGCTTTTCTACGTACACATGACATCCCGCGTCCATCGCTTTGACTGCCAGCGGCAAGTGCGATTGCGGCGGCGTGGTGATGTGCACGACATCTGGGCGGGCTTCAGCAAGCAGGCGATCAAAGTTGGCGAAGTACGCCCCCAGTCCATAACGGACTGCGATCTGCTCCGCCATCAGCGGCTCCTGGTCGCACACCCCCACGATGTGGGCGTTGGACTGCTTTTGAATCTCCTCTACGTGCCCGTCGGCAATCTTGCCGCAACCTACGATTGCTACTTTCAGCATGGGATACACAATCGATTATACTATATGCGAGCCAGCCACTCTTCGCTGGTTGCGACTGGAGAGACAAACACTTTGACGGGAGAATCAATCATCTATTTTGCTAAAGAATGGGGCGAAGTGCCTACCAGTTGTGACCAGGTCTTCAAGCAACTGGCGCGCCGCAACAAGGTCATGTGGGTGAACTCGATCTCGATGCGCAAACCTAGGCTCTCCTCTGCGCGCGACGTGACCAAGATCTTCTCCAAATTGCGAATGAGCCTGGGCGGGTTGCGACAGGTTGGCCTTTCCGCCTGGGTCTACCAGCCGTTCGTGATTCCGTTGCCGCACTCAGAAACTGCCCAGAAGCTTAACCGGTGGATTTTACGGTGGTCCTTGAGACGGCAAGCGCGCAAATTGGGCATGCGGCACTCCCAGTTGTGGACGTTCTTGCCAAACGTGGGCTTTATTACTGGCCATCTGGACGAGTCACTGGTGGTCTACTACTGCGTAGACGCCTGGTCTGAGTTCTCGTACTTAGATGGAGCCAGAATGGCCACCCTGGAAAAGGAACTGCTCGAGAAAGCCGATCTTTGTTTCGCCACTGCCCATTCTTTGGCCGATGTCGCCCGGAGGCATAATCCGAATACATTTCTGGCTCTGCACGGAGTGGATTACGAGCATTTTTCCAAGGCCCTCGACCCGGCCACCATGGTACCGGAAGACCTCGCCCGCCTTCCGCATCCGGTGATCGGCTTCTACGGAGCTCTACATGAGTGGTTGGATTTTCCGCTACTTGTCGCGATTGCCCGTGCGCATCCCGAATGGTCGCTGGCACTCATCGGCAAGCTTGAAACCGATGTGTCATTGATATCCAACCTGCCGAACGTCCATCTCTTGGATCGCCGTCCTTATGAGGCTTTGCCGGCCTACTCCAAAGGCTTCGATGTTGCCATCATTCCCTTCCAGGTGAACGAGCTTACGCGCAACGTGAATCCCATCAAACTGAGAGAGTACCTGAGTGCCGGACTCCCGGTGGTGTCCACCGAATTGCCAGAAGTGCGGCGGTGCGGCGTGCCAGTTTGCGTGGCTTCCAATCGACAAGAATTCATTGCTGGCATTGAACATGCCCTGCGAGAAGATTCTGCTGAACAACGCCGGCGCCGAAGTGAATCCATGCGCGGCGAAACTTGGGAAGCCAGAGTGGACGAGATTGGCCGCCAGGTTTTGCGCATCAAGGCGTCCAAGTCTTGATAGCGGCCTGATCTCTCCCGCCCAATTTGCGCGTATAGGTAGTGGACTCGCTCCTCCTGCGTCAAGGATTGCTTCTGCTCAGTTGATTTCTCAGCAAGGGTGCGTTTCGATTTATCATTTTCGGTGGCAACCGTCTTCCACCTTGTCAATCTCCGCATAACTCGGGGAAGTGAGACTGGGATAGATTAGAGAGTCGACATCGGTGATGATAAATGGATTGCTGTTCTGGCAATGGGTGCCGTGCCAAATGGCTGGCCATAGCCCCGCGCTATGATTCGAAAAAATTTACGCCCGCACGATGACCATTCCGTAAGTGAGACTAAAGTTTCGCCTCCGAATATGGAGGGTTACTCTGTGGAAGGTTGGAAACGGCGCACGACAAACGCAAGCGCAAAAAACCCAACTCCAAACAACACAAGCGCTGCCGACTCGAGCATTTTTGGAGACTGCGCCAGTTGAAACAATTGGATACTCGCCAACCTGATGGCTGCCAAGGCCGGCCGAGCCAAAATCGCCGAAATCACCGCGAGGAATGTGGCCACCTTCAATACTCTTACCCAAAGCTTACTTGCCAAGGCTGTCTCCTATGAGGTCTCGCGCCACCGGTTCGAACGGTTCCAGACTACCTCTTGTGTTCATGTAGAACGTTTGGTAGAAAGAAAGGCACGGCTCCTTCCGAAGTGAAACGCCGAATTGTCTCATGTAAATTCTTCATAATAAACAGGTTAAGCAAGACATAGACCTTGAACTCGGCCAAAATAGCTCAATGTTTTGGCTCTGCTCTGCTCAACCATGGTAAAGCTTTTCCCTACCCCTTCCTCAGGCCGAGTGCCCACACCGGACCGAGTCCGCTTCGAGTGCATTGTCAAGCCTCAAGCCGGCCTTGGAACGTACGGTTATTTAGGAGCACTTTTGCTGGCGATGCGGAGGGATAA
>Ga0307479_10007463_pt1 | contig 10079 bp, 6 predicted proteins | sample atmos_gasesECM4C_FD_203743 | JGI IMG/M metagenome (GOLD analysis project Ga0307479, IMG submission 203743) | Hardwood forest soil microbial communities from Morgan-Monroe State Forest, Indiana, United States - atmos_gasesECM4C_515 | ecosystem: Environmental > Terrestrial > Soil > Temperate...
TGCCAGAGTCGTGCTCAACCCGTACACGTGGGACAGCGGCAGGGTGCCGAGACCGACGAGGTCGTCGCCGGGATCCCACGCCGCGTGCGCGTTGCCGGCCATGGCCCGCAGGTTGCCGTGGGACAGCATCACGCCCTTGGGACGTCCCGTCGTCCCCGACGTGTAGAGGATCACGGCCACGTCGGAGTCGTCGACGTCCAGCGGGGTGACCACGGGCGATGCCTCGCACAGCGTGGCGAAGTCGACGACGCCGGCGTCGTCCGCGGGACCCGCACAGATCACGTGGCGCAGTGAGGGCACCGCGGCGGCGACCTCGCGCACCTTGGGCAGCAGCTCGGGAGTGGTGACCACGGCGGCGGCGCCGGAGTCCTCGACGATGAGGCGCAGCTCGTCGGCGGTGAGCAGGAAGAGCACGGGCACCACGGTGAGCCCCGCCGTCCACGCGCCCAGGTAGCTGATGCCCACCTCGGGGCAGTTCATCATCGTGACCACGACGCTGTCGCCGGGCCGTAGGCCCAGGCCGCGCAGTCCACCGGCCAGCCGGTGGCCCGCCTGGTTGAGCTCGCTGCTCCCGTACCAGCGCCCCTCGAACCACAGCGAGGGATGCTCACCGTGACGGCGCAGGCCGTCGTCGAACAGCTCGGCGATGTTGCTCATGGCTCTCTTCCTCCTTCGCAATCTTGCCATCTCGCCGGAGTCGGCGCCGCGGCCCGAGGTCTGACCCGCGAATCCCCTCCATCCGTAGGGGGAAAGTCCCGCAGCCATAGGGGCGCAGGCGAGGTGGCGCGTTGCCATCCTGACTGGGCTATGTGTTCCGAGAATCTCAACCCCATCCGGCCACGGCGGCGCCGCGTTCTGTGGCGCGTCCTGGGCATGCTGCCGATCGTCGTCCTCCCGCTCATGGCGGCGGGGACCGTGCAGTACTTCACCGACCAGGCCAACTCGCGGCGAATCGCTGTGGCGGACATCGATGCACTCGGCAGCGACGTGAACCAGGCCACCGCGACGGTGCTCTGGGCCATCGCCGCCCGGCAGTCCGAGGCCGCGGTGACACCGACCCTCCAGCCCACCCTGACCGACATCGACGGAGACATCGCCGCCCTCGCCGGGCAGGGCGCAGGGGACACCAGGTTGGCCGCGGTGGCGCGCTCCGCGACCGCCTTCGTCGCCTCGCTGCGCGGCGCCGTCGGACAGCTCGACACCGGCGCCGCGGTTGCCACCGATGATCCCCGCGTGCAGGCGGAGGGCGCCCAGTACTCGCAGCTCATCACGCTCATCGACAGTGCGGTCACCGCGCTGACCGCGGACGCCAACCAGGCAGAGGTGATCAGCGAAGTGAGCATCTGGGCATCCATCCTCGCCGCCAGCGGAGTCCTGGTGATCGTCTTCTGGCGCGGTGAGCGGCGCCGGCGTCGCGAGGCGGTCGGTCGCGCCCATCGCGAAACGCTGGAGGAGAGCGAGCGAACCTTCCGGCTGATGTTCGAGAAGAACCCACTGCCGATGTGGACGATCGACCCGCGGACGCTGGCGTTCGTCAGCGTCAACGACGCCGCCGTCGAGACCTACGGGTACTCACGCGAGCAGCTGGCGTCGATGACCTTCACCGACCTCCAGGCCGACTCCACCGACGGCGCGGCCGCGGCGGTGCTGGCCGGGCCGTACCCCAGCGCGGGCGTCGGCCGCCTTCTCGTGGCCGGCGGCGGCACGGTCGACGCCGAGATGGTCGTCGACGAGATGGAGACGCGTGGACGGCTGGTGCACCTGGTGGTGGCGCGGGACGTCACCGAGCAGCTCCACCTCGAAGAGGAGCTTCGCCGGCGCGCCTTCCACGACCCTCTCACCGGCCTCGCCAATCGGGCGCTGTTCGCCGACCGCTTCGAGCACGCCCAGGCAATGCGCGCGCGCGACGATCGCGGTCTGGCGGTCATCACCCTCGACCTCGACGGCTTCAAGGCGATCAACGACACGCTCGGCCACCACGTGGGCGACGAGGTCATCCGCGAGGTGGGACGCCGTCTCGAAGCAGGGACGCGCAGCCAGGACACCGTCGCGCGCATGGGCGGCGACGAGTTTGCCGTCGTCGTCGAGAACGCCGGCATCGAGACGGCGGTGCAGCTCACCGGACGGCTGCTGGCGACAGTGAACGGACCCTTCGACAGCACCGGCGGCGTCGTCGAGATCCGCGCCAGCGCCGGCGTGGCCCAGGTCGTGACCGCGCAGACGGCATGGGACGCAGCACTGCAACAGTCGGACATCGCCATGTACGTCGCCAAGGCGAAGGGCAAGGGCGGCTTCCACGTCTATCAGCCGGGCATGCGCAGCCAGGTGCTGGAACGCCTGGAGGTCAGCGCCGACCTGCAGCACGCCATGCGCAGCGGCGAGATCAGCTTGCACTACCAGCCCATCGTCGCCACCTCCGGCGCACCGCGCGTCGACCACCTCGAAGCGCTGGTGCGCTGGCAGCATCCCACCCGCGGCATGGTGTCCCCGATGAGCTTCATCCCGATCGCCGAGGAGACCGGGGCCATCGTCGAGCTGGGTGCGTGGATCCTGCGCTCGGCGTGCGAGCAGGTCGCCCAGTGGCGCGCGGAGGGCAACGAGGTCACCGTCAACGTGAACGTGTCGGGCTGCCAGCTCCGCGAACCGGGCTTCGCGGCCATGGTCGCGGGCGTGCTGCAGCGGACCGGTGTCCCCGCGGCCCACCTCATCCTCGAGCTGACCGAGACCGCCGTCGTGCAGGACATCGCAGCGGCGCGCCGCACGCTTTCCGAGCTCCGCGACATGGGGGTGCGGGTGGCCCTCGACGATTTCGGCGCCGGCTATTCGTCGCTGGCCTACCTGCGCGAGCTGCCGCTCGACGTGGTCAAGATCGACCGCGCCTTCGTCTCCAGCCTCCACGACGCTTCACAGCGCGTCATGGTGGAGACCATCGTGCGGCTGCTGGAGGCGCTGCACGTCGGCATCGTTGCCGAGGGCGTCGAGACCGCCGAGCAGCTGGAACAGGTGCGCAGCCTCGGCATCGACCACTACCAGGGCTACTACTTCAGCCGCCCGCAGCCCGCCAGGGACGTTCTCCTGGTGCAGCCGCGGGGCGAGGCTGCCGCCGAGCGCCGGGAGACCACCCGCGCTCGCGCATACGCCGCCTGACCCGGCACGGCGCGCCGCTTCACCGCGTCGTCATCGCATCCGCACACGGTGGCGACTGGGGCTTCCCGCCGCCGCCACCGTAACGCGGCACACTGGGTGAGTGAGCAGCCATCGCACGACGGGCAGATCGCGCGCAGCGGGCCAGCCGGTTCGCGTGATGATCGTCGAGGACCACCCGCTGGTCCGCGACGGCCTCGTCGCCGCCCTCGGCGCATCCTCGGAGGTCGTCTGCGTCGGGGTTGCCGGCTCAGTGGCCGAGGCTGGCTCGGTGGCGGCACAGACCAAGCCCGACGTCGCCCTCCTCGACTATCGCCTGCCCGACGGCAGCGGCGCCGACGCCGCCGCAGCGATCCGCACCGGCAGCCCCGGGACGGCGTTCGCCGTTCTCACCGCCGATTCCAGTCATGAGGTGTTGCTCAGCGTCGTCGAGGCGGGGGCCAGCGCCTTCGTCTCCAAGTCCGCCGACGCCGCCCGGGTGATCGCCACGGTGACGCGAGTGGCAGCCGGCGAGATGCTGATTCCCGCAGCGGCGCTGTCCGCCGCGCTCGCCGAGCGAACCGCGAGCACGCGCGCCGACCTCGACCGCACCCGGGCAGCCGCGGAGTTCACCGGCCGCGAGCGCGAGATCCTGCAGCTCATGGCCGACGGGCTCGACACCGGCGCCATCGCCGCCATGCTGTTCCTCTCGGTCACCACCATCCGCTGGCACGCGCGCAACATCCTGGAGAAGCTCGACGCGCACTCGCGGCTGGAGGCGGTGGTGCGCGCCGGGCGCCTGGGGATCCTCGCCGGCCGCTGAATTGCGCGTCAGGGCAACGGTGGCGGGGTCACCCCGGGGGGACAGGCCACGTCGAGGCGGACGTCGCCGGCGCTCTGTCCGTTGGCATCCACCTTGATCATCTGCGCGCCGCAGGTGCCGGTCTGCAGCTCGGCCACACCGTGCATCACGTACATGTCGCCATTGTCGAGCTGCTCGATGTGAAACGGGCCGGAGCGGATGCAGTGTGCCGGTGATTCCGGCTGGGCGAGGATCACCGCCCCTGGGTTGGCGCTGTTGTCCATGGCGAAGTGAAGGTCGACGGGCACGGGACTGTTCTTGGCGCCGGCCGACCCGAAGTTGCGGCTGACGATGAGGTCCACCGGGACGGCGGTCAATCCTGGCGGTGGCGAGTCGCTGCACGACGTCGAGCGAGTCCATGACGCACGGGCGAGATCGCCGCTGCCGGGGACGGGGGCGATGGCCTGCACCACGAGCGCGGTGCCACCACTGAGCACGTAGAGGGTGTCCGAGCCCGTCCCGTTGGGCGGGCCTTCTTGCGGCCGGCGCGGCAGGGGGCACTGCGGCGTTCCGGTCCCGGGCATCCTCACCGCGATCGGCTGCGGGAGCATCACCTGCTGCGACTTGGTGATACCGAGGACGCGGAAGTCGACCTCCAGCGATTCGATCGTCGAGTAGGCGCCGTTGGTAAAGCTCTGGCAATGGCTGAGGACCCCGCGGAACACCAGCCCGCGCTCCTCGCCGGGGTTCAACGTGAACGGCTGGAACGGGACCGCGTCGCCCGCGCAGCAATACTTGCCGGGCTGTTCGAGGCGCACCTCCTCGAAGACGATCGGGAAGTCGAGAAGCTGCTGCAGCGGGATGTGCACCACGTCGACCGCGACGCCGCCGCTGTTGCGCAGTGAGAAGTTGAACTGGTACGTCGCGCCCTGCTGGTAGTCGACGACGACATTGGTCGCACCGAAAGCGCGGTCACCCTCGGCGCCGGGAAGGTTCGAAAAAGACCCGCGTTCCAGAGGCTGGTAGCGGCTGATCCAGATGCCGCCGACCGTCCCCACGATGACCGTGCTCAATGCGAACAGCACGGCGATCCAGACGCGCAACCGCACCCGCCGGATGCGCCCCCAGCCGCGTGGTGGCGCGATCCCGCGGCTGACGCGCAGGTCGTCTGCGTACTGCTGTGGCGGACCGAGCACAGTTGCCAGGTCGCTTCCGCTGGGAAGCTCGGCGAGGTGCGAGCGCAGATCGGTGATCAGGCGGCGCCGCGGCTCGCGACGTAGATCGCGCAACTCGCGCCCGACCGCGGTCGCATAGGCGTCAGCGGCAGTGCCACGGGAGGTCCACGGCATAAGCTTCATCGGCCGCGCCCGTCGCGCCCATCCAGCAGCGTCGCCAGCGCGTCCTGAAGCTCGCCCCACTCCACTGCGCCGGCTTCGAGCGCGGCACGTCCCGTCGGGGTCAGGGAGAAGTAGCGGCGCGGCGGCCCCGACTCCGAGCTCACCATCTGCGAGCGCAGGTGGCCGACGTCCTCGAGGCGTCGCAACGTGCCGTAGACCGACGCGTCGCCCACGTCGTGCAGGCCGGACTCCTCCAGCCTGGTGAGGATCGCGTAGCCATACGAGGGCTCCTCGTCGAGGATGGCGAGGACGGCGATGTCCAATACTCCCTTCAGCAACTGCGTGCGCAGCACCTACTACGTATACCACAGTAGTGCGGCGTGGCGTCGCCGGCGCCCGACCTACCCCAGCACCAGGGGCTCCGGCCGTCCCAGCAGGTAGCCCTGTCCGTGGTCGACGCCCAGCGCGATCAGGGCCTCCAGCTCCGCGGTGGTCTCGACGCCCTCGGCGATGATCTGCTTGCCGGTCTTGGTGGCGAAGCTGATCATCGCGGCTGCCAGCGCCTGCAGCGCCGGGTCGGCGTCGATGCCGCGGGTGAGGGCGAGGTCGAGCTTGAGGATGTCGGGACCGAGCTTGAGGATGTGGCGCAGGCTGGCGAAGCCCGCGCCGACGTCGTCGACCGCGAGTCGCACGCCCAGCGCGAACAGCGGCGTGAGGGCTGTGCGCAGCGCGTCGTAGTCCTCGACCGGCGCGTGCTCGGTGACCTCCACCACCAGGCTGCCGGCGTGCGACAGCTCGGCGAGCACGTCCTGTCCCCGCGGGTCGAGAAGGGTCTCCGGCGACGTGTTGACGGAGAGGAACACTCCCGACGGCAGCGCATGGCGAAGGCGTCCGGCCGCGCGGATGGCAGCCACGTCCAGCTCCACACCGCGCCCGAGGGCGGCAGCATCGGCGAACCACTGGTCCGGAGGGCGCGGCGGTGACAGACGGAAGCGGCTCAGCGCCTCGTACCCGACGACCTGTCTTCCCGCCAGATGGACGATGGGCTGGAACACGATCTGCAGCGCGTCGCCGGCCAGCGCCTGGTCGATCTTCTCCATGCGTCCCCGTCGCGCCTCGACCTCCTCGGTGTCGGCCTGCAGGCGTTCGCTGAGGTCGCGCACCACGCTGTCGGCGATCTCCGGGGACAGTGCCGACTGCCCTTCGGCGACGCGGTGAATGGCTTCGAGGATCGCCGCCGGCATGGCCCCCTTCACCAGGTATCCGATTGCGCCCGCGCGCAACATGTCCAGAACGGTGTCGGGACTGCCGGATGCCGACAGGGCAAGGATGCGAGTCTGCGGGGAACGGACGCGCATGGCCCGCACCGCGCTGACCCCGCCGCCCGGCATGCGAACGTCGACGAGGGCGACGTCCGGCCGCGCGCTCTCCGCCAGGTCGGCCGCCTCGCGAGCGTCGGCAGCGACGCCGGCCACCTCCAACGTGGCATCGGTGCGAATCAGGTCGGACAGGGCGTCGCGAATCGCCTCCTCGTCATCCGCGATGAGGACAGCGATGCGGGCGCGTGACCTGTACCCACTCAACCGCGCGCGGCCGCTATGGGCGCCGTCATCGGGACCCACACCTCGACAACCGTCCCTCGCCCCACCGCGCTGGTGACCGTGCACCATCCTCCCGCGGACTCGGCGCGTTCGCGCATGCCCAGCAGGCCGAGATGGCCGGCCTCGGTCTTCAGGTTGGCCGGGTCGCAACCACGACCGGTGTCGCTGACCTGGAGCATGGCCCCGCCCTCCCGCTCGGTGATGAGCACGGTGACCAGACAGGGCCCGGCGTGTTTGCGGGTGTTCATCAGCGCCTCCTGGGCAACGCGGTAGAGGAGCGTGCGCAACGTGTCCGGGGGTTGCTCGCCGAGCTGCTCGACGAGCTCCCACTCCAGGCCCTCCCAGTCACCTGCCTGGTGGGCCAGGTAGGCGCGCAGCGCGTCGCCGAGGCCGCGGCTCAACCCCGGCGGGCTGAGGTCGAAGAGCAGGCTGCGCAACCGGTTGATCGACTGCGACACCGACTCCTCCAGCTTCAGCGCGGCCGCCGACTGCTCCGCATCGGCGAGTCCGCGCCGCAGGACCTCGAGACGGAAGTTGACGGCCGTCATCACCTGCACGGCGTCGTCGTGGACGTCGCCGGCGATGCGGCGCCGTTCCTCCTCCTGCGCGTCGACGACGCGGGCGAGCAGCTCGCGGCGTCGCTCGTCGGAGCGCTGCAGCGATGCCAGCGCCTCGGCCAGCTCGGCGGTGCGTTCCCCGACGCGCTGCTCCAGCCGGCGCTGGTGTTCGCGATTCTCCTTTTCCAGCTTGGCGCGATGCAGCGCGTTGGCGACCGCGATGAGCACCTGGTTGCGATCGAACGGCTTGGTGACGTATCCGTAGGCACCGTAGTCGATCGCCGCGGTGGCCAGGTAGGGATCGCTGAGACCGGACACCATGATGATGGGCAGCTCCGGGTGCGCGGTGCGCACATGGCGAAGCAGGCTCATCCCCGTCTCCTCGGGCATGTTCACGTCGGAGATGACCAGCTCCCAGCCGTTGTCACGGGCCAGGGCCTCGCGCGCCTGGGACGCGTCCTTGGCCTCGACGGTGCGGTACTCGCTGCGTTCGAGGATCCTGCGGAGCAGCTCGCGGATGCGCGGGTCGTCGTCGACGACGAGGATCACGACCGTCTGCCCACGGCGTGTGTCGGGTTCACGGCGCGTCGAGGACCTCGCGAACGCGAGCCAGCAACACCGGCTGCGAGAACGGCTTCTCGATGAGGTTGACGCCCTGGTCCAGGGTGCCCTGCGAGGCCAGGACCGGCTGGGCGTACCCCGACATGTAGAGGACCCGAATGCCGTGACGCAGCGCGCAGACCTTCTCCGCCACCTCCTTGCCGAGCATCTTCGGCATCACCACGTCGGTGAGCAGGAGACGGATCTCACCCTCGTAGTCGGTGGCGATGTCGATCGCCTCGGCGCCGCCCGATGCAGCCAGCACATGGAACCCGCTGCGCGCCAGGATGCGCGTGGTCACCTCGCGCATGGCGTCCTCGTCCTCGACCACCAGCACCGTCGCGCCATTGACCAGATGGGCCGCCGGCACGTGCGCGGACTCATCGGGAAGAGCGCCACCGCCGTTCGGCGCGACGGCGGGCAGCAGCACGGTGATCGTGGTGCCGACGTCGACCTCCGAGTAGATGTGGATGTCACCACCCGCCTGGGTGACGATGCCGTAGACCGTGGCCAGGCCGAGACCGGTGCCCTCGCCCTTCGGTTTGGTGGTGTAGAAGGGCTCGTAGGCGCGCTGCATCACCTCGGGCGGCATCCCGCGCCCGGTGTCGCTGACGCGCAGCCGGACGTAGGCTCCCGCGGCGAGGTTGGGCCAGGTGCTGGCGTAGGTCTCGTCGACGTCGAGGTCGGCGGTGTCGACGCTGAGGCGCCCGCCACCGGGCATGGCATCGCGCGCGTTGACGGCAAGGTTGACCAGAACCTGCTCGACCTGGCCCGCGTCGGCGAGGATGGACCGCAGCGAGGCTGATGGCGAGACGACCAGCTCGACGTGCTCGCCCAGGGTGCGGCGAAGCAGCTCCTGCACCTCGCTGACCACCTGGTTGAGGTTGAGCACCTGTGGCCGCACCACCTCGCGGCGACCGAAGGCGAGGAGCTGATGTGTCAAGCGCGTAGCGCGTTCAGCGGCGCGGCGGATCTGTTCGACGTCCTTCAGCACCGGCGTCCATCGCGACGGGTCGGTCCGCAGCACGTCGAGGATCTGCTCGACGACGAAGTCCGCGTAGTTGCTGATCACGGCGAGCAGGTTGTTGAAGTCGTGGGCCACGCCGCCGGCGAGCTGTCCCAGGCTCTCCAGCCGCTGCGACTGGTGCAGCTGGCTCTCCATTCGCTGCCGCTCCGCGTCGGCGCGCAGCCGTTCCCGCTCCGCCTGCGCTTCGAGGCGCTCGCTGACGTCGCGAATCGCCGCCGAGACGATCACACCCTCCTCCGTCTGCAACGCGCTGAGGCTGATCTCGGCGGGGAACTCGGTGCCGTCACGACGGCGCGCGGCGAGCTGCATGCCTGCGCCCATGGGACGCGGCCGGGGATCGTTGAAATAGCTGGAGCGACGTTGCGGATGGATCTGCCGCTTCGCCTCGGGAACCAGGATCTCCACCATCTCGCCCACCAGCTCGTCTCGGCTGTAGTCGAAGAGGCGCTCCGCCTGCGCGTTGACCAGCGCGATGCGACCCTCGCTGTCGACGCCGACGATGGCGTCCGGCGCGGCTTCGAGCAGCCCGAGGAACTTGGCCTCGGCGCGCTGCTGGTCGGTCACGTCGCGGGAGACCGAGGCGACGCCGACGATGCCCGCCCTGGAGTCGACGATGGGCGACATGGTCATCGACACCACCACGACGCTGCCATCCTTGCGCAGCCGCTCCGCCTTGTACTGCTCGACACGCTCACCACGGCGGATGCGGCTCAGTGCAACCGCTTCCGCACGCCGGTGCGCTTCGGGCACCAGGACGGTGATGGGCTGACCGATGATCTCGCCGGCCGTGTACCCGTAGAGACGCTCGGCGCCCGGGTTCCAGCTGGTCACCACGCCGTCGAGCGTCTTGCCGATCACGGCGTCGTGCGACGACTGCACGATCGAGGCGAGCCGCGCCTGCGCTTCGGCCGCACGGCGACGCTCGGTGACGTCGCGAATCGCCGCCAGCACCACCATGTCACCGCCGAGGCGGAGCGTCTTGAGGCTGATCTCGGCGGGGAACTCGGTGCCGTCCTGCCGGCGTGCCGCCAG
>Ga0307479_10007465_pt1 | contig 10078 bp, 8 predicted proteins | sample atmos_gasesECM4C_FD_203743 | JGI IMG/M metagenome (GOLD analysis project Ga0307479, IMG submission 203743) | Hardwood forest soil microbial communities from Morgan-Monroe State Forest, Indiana, United States - atmos_gasesECM4C_515 | ecosystem: Environmental > Terrestrial > Soil > Temperate...
GGGCCACCGAGAAGGGTCTTCGGATCAGGTATATGCCGAACTCGCTCGTCCTCCATCGAGCGCAGGGCAGCAGTAGGGCGGCAGGTCAGGAGCGGATGGACTTTTGGTCCGTTGGAAATCCCAAACTGTCTTTTTATGCCTTCCACGTGATTCGAAACCGGTTGTTGACCGTGTACCTGCACGCGCGCGGCAGGAATTTGATGATGGCGGTTTTGTTCTTCCCGCTATTCATCATCCGGCGCGCTGTCCCGTTCCTGATGGGGGGCCGAATCGACGCAGTAATCGCAATGTTCAAAGGAGTCGCCGACTTCTGGCGGACAAGACGCGCGAATTCGAGTGCACAAGTCCATGATGCCGCCGTGTGCAACGAAACGAATTGATGCGAAAGGATGTCGTGGTCGCTGTCATCGAGCCCGTTGGTGGTCACGGCGGAATGAATTATTACGACCTGGGATTATGTCGAGGGTTGCTGGCCGCCGGGTGCCGCGTCAGCCTATATACCTGCGATGAAACAGCGGTCCCGGCCACTCCGGGCCTCCGGTTCTATCCTTATTATAAACGCATTTACGGGCCGGGTGGCCGCTGGGCCCGTGCATATCGGTATTTAAGCGGAACGCTCTCTACTCTCGCAAGGGCAGTAGCTTGTGGCGAGGAGATCTGCCATTTTCATGTATTCCACGGCTCTGTGCCAGAGTTGGTTCCGGTGTTGCTTGCGAAGCTTTGCAGAAGGAAGGTAGTCATCACAGTGCACGATGTGGAGACCTTCGGAGATCCTGCGGCTCTGAACCGGGGCACCCTCGGCAAGGTCTTGCGGTTTGCCAACCGGCTCATCGTGCATAATGAGTTCTCCAAGCGCGAGCTGATTGAAAAGCTCGCTGTTTCCCCCAAGAAAGTCAGTGTTATTCCGCATGGGAATTATTTAGAAACTGTCGGCAAAATGCTTGACCCTGTCGAGGCAAAGCGTACCCTCGGGATCCGCGAGTCAAGGAAGGTCGTACTCTTCTTTGGGCAGATCAAAGACGCAAAGGGCCTCGACCTATTGCTTGAGGCTGCTCCCAATGTTGCTTGCAAGATTCCAGAGGTAATGTTCCTGATCGCGGGTCGGCCGTGGAAGAGCGACTTCTCGCGGTATGAAGCGCTTATCCATAAGCTGGGAATCCGTGATCGGTGCGTACTTCACATCCGCTTTATTCCTCATGAGGAGGTTGCATGCTACTACGCCGCCGCAGACGTCGTGGTTCTGCCGTATCGGCGGATTTACCAGAGCGGCGTAGTTCTCATGACAATGAGTTATGGAAGGCCGGTGCTCGTATCCGATCTGCCCGGAATGACTGAGATCGTCCGAGACGAAGAAAATGGGTTCGTCTTCGCTTCAGGGTCTGTGGAGCACCTCGCCAAACGCCTAGTCGAAGTTTTGCACAGTGACGAAGGTCGCGCTCGCGTTGCAGCGGCAGGTTTTGGATATGTGTCGCGAGAACATGATTGGTTGCGAATCGGCCAGATAACCGCGGAGATTTATAAAGCATGAGCTGCTGCCGGATCTGCCAGGGCCAGACTGGTACAGTTTACTACGCCAAAGAGAGGCTAATCGGACTGTCTGAAGAGTTTCGCTACTTCCACTGTGTCACTTGTGGGTGTCTTCAGCTAGATCAGGACGTGGAAAACCCGGCGAGGTTCTATGGAAGCGGATACGGGACAGTCCACGCCTCGGCGCTGAAGCAAGCGCTTAGAACGGTTATGTATTATTTTTCGTTCTCGCCAAGTGATCTGCTGGCGAAATCGATGGCCGTATTTACGCCTGGTTGTAACTACGGTCTGATGCGGGTGTTGAGAAAGCTGCCCAAGGATATCGATATCCTTGATGTGGGATGCGGATCGGGGAGGCTCCTCCATAGTCTTAGATCGCTTGGCTTTACTGGAAGGCTCATCGGAATAGATGCTTATTTGAAGCAAAACCAGACCTTCGGAAATCATGTTGCGATACGAAAAGCAGAACTTACATCTTTTGCAGACGCCAAGGGGTTTGACCTCATATGCCTCATGCATACGTTCGAGCACCTTGCAAAGCAAGAGGAGAGCTTAAACGCAATCAAACGTCTCTTGAAACGAGGAGGGTTGTGCGTGATCAGCATTCCCATCGTAGGCTCCGCGCAGTGGCACAGGTTTGGTACGCAGTGGGTGCAAATGGACCCTCCTCGACACTTGTTTCTGCATACGCCGCATAGTCTGCGGATGCTTGCAGAACGCAACGGCATGAAGGTGTCCTGTACGATTCGTGAGTCTTCGGCGTTTCAGTTCTGGGGCACGGCCTTGGTGAGGCAGGGAGTTCCAATCATTCCAATGAGCAAATCGTATGTTCGCTCGCTCTGGAGAATACCACTAGATATGGCAAGGGCCGCATGGGCCGATCACAAGGGAACCGGAGACGCAGCAACTTTTGTTCTTGCCCGGCAATAAAGAGGATATGCCTGCTGCAGTGAGATCTCCTGAGAACAACGCAGCGATTCTAATCTGCAACTTATTTGAAAATTTTCATTACTTTGTATCGACGATAAGGACGGTCCATGGAGTCAGGCTTGTTTTCTTCACAACCGCCGGGCGCGCCAAACGGAAATCGGAAGACGCTGCAGGCCGGTATCATAGGTGCAGGACGGATGGGTATCACTCACCTCGCTATTTTTGGAGGACATCCCGATGTTCGGGTTTCGGCCGTGGCGGATAATTCGCCGATCGTAACGCACACGCTCGGCCGCTACCGGTCAGACATTGCCCTGTTCAAGTCCTACGAAGAGATGCTAGGCCGCATGCCGTTAGACCTCGTGGTAATTGCCACCCCGCCGCATATGCATGCAGCCATGATCGATGCGGCACTGGATTGTGGACTCTCCATCTTTGTAGAAAAGCCGTTCACTCTGGCCGGGGATGAGGCCCGCCGTTTGGCCGCCCGCAGTCGCGCAGTGGCCGGAACCCACCAGGTTGGATATGTCAATCGTTTCAACGACGTGTTCATGATCGTTAAGAAGTTATTGAAGGCGGGTCTGCTGGGGCGGCTGATTAGCTTTTGTTCTGATATGTTCGGTCGCACGGTGATACGTATGGAGGACAATTCCGGGTGGCGTTCTGAGAGAAAAACTGGTGGGGGTGCCCTTTACGAGTTTGGTTCGCATGCGATCGATCTTGCTGTGTATCTGTTCGGCTGTCCCGACCAAGTGGTTGGAACCCGGCTTACGCCAATCTACTCCTCGCATATCGAGGACATGGTGCGAACTACGTTCCTTTATAAAAGTGGGCTCGAGGGGAGTGTGCTGGTGAACTGGAGTGACGAGAGCCACCGTAAACCGACAAACAGGATTGAGGTGTTTGGCGAGCGTGGCAAAATCACGGCTGACCAGCAGGAGCTGAAAATCTTTCTCAAGGAGGAAGCAGAAGGCTTTGTCAAAGGATGGAACATCGTTTATATCACTGATGTTTTCACACCAGTCCCATTCTATGTACGCGGATATGAGTTTACGCGACAACTCTTTCACTTCGCTGAGCGGGCGCGTACCAAGGCTGAGAACATGGCGAGCTTCGATGAGGGCGCAATCACACAGCACGTGCTCGACATGATCCTAGCTGATGCCGGTGTGGAGCTTTAGTGATGATAGAACTCGACGATTTGATCTTAGGCGATAACCAGTTCTTTGGTATTAATCACATGTCGCAGCAGAAGGCCCAGGAGCTTGCCGAACGCTTCAATGACACCTCCGAGATTGTGCACGCGTACCACGCGGCCTACGATATGGGAATCCGTGCTTTCATGCTCAACAGCAACGACAGAGCGGCGGAAATTTGTGATTACCTTCGAGCGAATGCCGACCAGTTCCCTGAGCTGGGTATGTATGCCTCTGTCCCGTATCCCCACAAATATGCGAATCTCGTCGCAGAGAAGGGGGTTATCGCGACATTGCAGGAGGTGTTAGCCGAGCGCTCGGCCATGAGTCTGTTGGGTCTCGCGGGCAGTGGCCTGTCCATGTTGACTGGAGACGTGACGAAAATCATGACGATTCTGGTTGATGTGGAAATGTCCATGTTCCGCGATCTAAACGTCAAAGTTGTGTATCTCCAGAACATCATCACCGATCTTCTTTTAGGGCTGGCCCTAAGAGATTTTTTCGTGGCTTACTCTCGCCATATCCGCAAAAGATACAACGCAACGCCGGGATTTCTCACTATGAATGTTCCACGATTAGCGGCATTTCTTGAATCAAGCGGAGTCGAAGAGTCCGTGATCTGCGGGTCGGTGAATAAGCTCGGCTATCTCATGTCGCCCGACAAGGCTGCGTATGAGGAGTATTTCACCCGCCCGCAAAAGTACCCGGTAACGGCAATGTCAATCTACGCGTCGGGGGCTATTCCAGCGGCGGAGGCTATCGCTTATGTCCGCCAACTCGGTATTCAGTCAATCATGTTCGGTGCTTCTTCGCGAGATCACATGAAACAGACGATTGAGTTGGCCCGTTCCCTCGATGAGAAAGAGATGGAACAGGGTGTTAGAAGAAACGCATGAAAGCGTGCAAGGTCGCCATCATAGGGATCGTTGGCCTGCCGGCAAAATATGGGGGCTTTGAAACCCTAGCAGAACACCTGTTGCGCGGTCTTCGCAACGTGTTTTCATTCACGGTCTATTGCAGCAGTCGTCGCTATCGCGAACGGAAGCGCGAGTACCTCGGTGCCAGATTAAAATATCTGCCACTCGACGCGAATGGTCCACAGAGCGTGATTTATGATTTTGCTTCTTTGCTTCATTCTGCATTCAGCGCCGACGTTCTTCTCGTGTTGGGTGTTTCCGGGGGAATTCTGCTGCCGTTCTTGCGCTGGAAACGGGTCATCCTGAATATCGGCGGATTGGATTGGCAGCGATCGAAATGGGGCTGGATTGCGAAACTTTGGTTGAGAATTTCAGAGGCGATGGCGGTCCGCTCGGCAGACGTGGTGATCGCTGATAATCAAGGAATCGCCGACTACCTCCAGCGTGCGTACGGCAGGCAAAGCGTTCTAATAGAATACGGCGGGGATCACGTCTCGCTTTCACCAATTACGGACGAGCAGAAGGCGACATATCCGTTTCTCGGTCGCCCGTACTGTTTCAGCGTGGCACGCATTCAACCCGACAATAATATTGAGACTATCCTAGACGCGTTCGCTCAATCACCAGAGCACAACCTTGTTTTCGTGGGGAACTGGCGACAAAGTGAGTGGGGTCGAGACATGAAGAGGCGTTACGACTCGTTTCCTAATGTCCAGCTTCTCGAAGCCATCTATGACATCGAAGTGCTGAATGCCCTGAGAGGCCATTGTGAGCTCTACATCCACGGCCACTCGGCCGGGGGCACAAATCCGTCCCTAGTGGAAGCGATGCACCTGTGCTTACCAATCGCCGCGTTCGATGTAGTTTATAACCGCGCGACCACGGAAGGACATGCGAAGTTCTTCAAGGATGCGACCGAGTTGGCGAAACTTTTACGCGAAACGGCGAAGGTCGAGTGGGAAGCCCAGAGGAAGGTCATGAAGGAGATTGCGGACCGTCGCTACTGTTGGACCACGATCACCGACAAGTACGCCCAGTTCATCGCTTCGGTATGAGCGCTGAACCCATCTACTCGACTTGATAGCGTCGCGAAGCTGGAGCAAGATCATTCACGGTGCGCTGTTTTGCGCGATGAAGCGAAATTAGAAGCGGTAAGCAGTATCTGAGTTGGATCTTCCAGAACGACCGCATCTGGTCTGAATCTTCCAAGAATTCACATGTAGTTCGAACGGAGAAGAGGCACAAAGCCGATGACATATCTGCTGGTATTTCTAGGCAGTTTATTTTTGTCCCTGGTGTCCACGTGGTGCGTGCGGAACATCGCAAACGCCAGAGGGTGGATGCACGCGCCGATGTCCGACAGACACATGCATACCGTACCTGTACCGAGGCTTGGCGGGGTCGCCATCTACTTTTCGTTCATGGCTGCGGTGATTCTGGCGATGGTGGTCCCAAACGTCTTGGGAGACCCGTCGCCACTGCGAGTAAAAGCGATGGTTGGTCTCCTTGGGCCGGCAATAATCGTTTTCCTCCTGGGATTATTCGACGACGTGCGCGCCGTGGGCCCCTATTGGAAATTCGCAATCCAAACCGTCGCTGCGGTTTGGCTTTATGCGGGAGGTTATGGAATTCACAACCTGGGACTAATTCATGGCGGGCAAGCGCTTGCCTGGGTCTACTGCCTTCCGTTGACGATCCTATGGGTCCTGTTGATTACAAACGCGTTCAACTTGATCGACGGGTTGGATGGACTGGCCGCGGGTTCAGCACTCTTTTCCACTGCGGTTGTTTTTGTGGTGTCCCTCATTGTTCCAAACCAGCTCGTAGCCTTTTTTGCGATCGCACTGGCAGGCGCGATCCTGGGTTTTCTGCGATTCAATTTCCATCCAGCGTCCATCTTTCTGGGCGATTCCGGAAGCTTGTTCATCGGATTCATGCTGAGCGCGCTGGCCTTGGCGGGTTCGCAAAAGGCGACCACGATTGTGGCCGTGGCCATTCCGGTTGTTGCTTTTGGCTTGCCGATTCTTGATGTTGTGCTGGCAGTGGCCAGACGGATCATCGGCGCAAAGCCACTGTTCGACGGCGACCTCGACCATATTCACCATAAGTTGCTCAAACGAGGCCTGTCACATCGCGCAGCCGTGCTCGTTCTCTATGGAGCGACCGCCGGATTCGGCCTATTGAGCGTGGCTCTCCTACGCGGAGAAAAGATGTTAGCGTTCGTGCTTGTCTTAGTAGCAACTGGCGTCATCTTTGGCGTACAACAACTGCGGTACGTCGAATTATCAGAACTGAGTGCGCTTTTGAGTGCGGTATTCAAGAAACGGATTGTAGCGAACAATGTCAGCATTCGACGAGCCGCAGAACTGCTAGACGCCTGTGGAGATCGTGAGGCTTTTTGCCGGATTCTACAGGAGACTTTGCAACCTCTCGGGTTCAGCGGATTTCGTTTGGAGAATTTCGATGACCGTCGGCTGCCTGAATCGTCGCTCTATCCCCTGGGTTACGATTCGAAGGGCAGGATCCAGTTCTGCTGGGTCGGTCAGAGTGCCGCAGAGCCTGATTGGGAACTCCGGTTGCAGCTAACGACGAGGTTGGGTGAGCAACTGGGGTACCTCTGTTTGTTCCAAGTACACCAGAATCGGCATCAGTCGTTCAACATGAGCGTCATGACAGACGGCGTCCGAACGTCAATTTCGGATGCGCTTCAGCGTGCACTGCCGCAGGGTCTGGCTGCTCTACAAACGCCGCATAACGACGTTTCGGCGTCGAGTCAAAAGGAAGAGCGCCTTGAGAAGCCTGCGCTTCGCCGCGCTGCTCACCCCGAATAATGCACCTTGCGAAGCCAGGGAGAATTATGGCTGCGTATGGGCCGCGACTCACAGGGTCGCGCGATAGCGGCAGCGCGTTGCATCATTGATTCCAAAATCAGGAGGACGTAGATGAAAGGTGTCGTTCTAGCAGGTGGAACGGGGAGTCGGCTCAGTCCACTCACGCGCGTGACCAATAAACATCTTCTACCAATCTACGACAAGCCCATGATCTATTACCCGCTACAGACCCTCGTAGAAGCGGGAATCCAGGACATCCTGATCGTCACTGGGGGCAACAACGCGGGAGATTTTCTGCGGCTGCTGCGCAACGGAAAAGACTTCGGCCTGAAGCAACTCAGCTTTGCCTATCAGGAGGGGGAAGGTGGCATCGCGGATGCGTTGCGTCTGGCAGAACACTTCGCGGCGGGTGAAAAGGTCTGCGTGATCCTGGGCGACAACATTCTGGAGAGCAGCATCCGAACGGCACGAGAGAAGTTTGAACGGCAAGACGAAGGCGCGCTGATCCTGCTGAAAGAGGTGCCCGACCCGGAGCGCTTCGGAGTGCCGATGTTCAATGGCAAGCGAATTGTGCGCATCGAGGAAAAGCCCAAAGTCCCCTGCTCGCCTTACGCGGTCATCGGCGTATATTTCTACGACGGATCGGTGTTCGACCGCGTGCGCACGCTGAGGCCTTCCGGGCGAGGGGAGTTCGAAATTACCGACGTCAATAATTCGTACATCATCGAAGGACAGCTCAGTCACGAAATCATCGACGGCGGGTGGACGGACGCAGGAACGTTCGAATCTCTCTGGCGCGCTACGAAGATGGTACGCGAAAAGGTGTTGATCGGCGAGGAACAGGCATTGGCCGCGGCGCAATATCGGGAAAGTAGAAAGAGCGCTCCGACAGGAGTCAGAGCCGCTGCCAATCTCTAAGGATCAAGGGGGTTCCACGTCTGCCAGTGCAGTTCAAACAGCAGAAGCATTGGCAACGGAAACGGCGGACGTGAAGATGATAGTGCTGCGAATCGGACCAACGCAGGAAAGTTTGAATCTCTCTTGCGCGCCAACAAGCTGATGGCAAAGACAGGAACAAATTGACAGACATGCGTGAAACCGCTGCGATCGCGATTCAGGAAGCAACCCGATGAAGGTTCTCGTCACCGGCGGCGCTGGATTTATTGGTTCCAATTTTATTCGATATGTCCTCGAGACCAGGAAGGACCTTTCAATCGTCAACTATGACAAGCTCACCTACGCGGGAAATCTAGCAAATCTGGAATTAGTCGCGCGCAATCCAAATTATCAATTCGTGAAAGGTGATATCTGCGATGCAGCCGCCGTAGAAAGAGCAATGCGTGGCTGCGATGCGGTTATTCATTTCGCAGCCGAGTCCCACGTCGATAGAAGTATCTACGAACCAGCTCCAGTAATTCAGACAAACGTCACCGGAACTTTCGTTCTGCTCGAAGTGGCGCGTAAAATCTCGGTGTCTCGGTTTGTGCATGTTTCCACCGATGAAGTGTATGGTGACATTCCGGCAGGGGGCTTCGCCGACGAAAATTTTCCTCTGCAACCGAGCAGCCCTTACTCCGCGTCGAAAGCGGCCTCTGATCTTTTGGTTCGGTCGTACGTCCGCACTTACAAGTTTCCGGCGGTGATCACTCGGTCGTCGAACAATTACGGTCCTTATCAGTTTCCAGAGAAATTTGTGCCGCTCATGATCACAAATGCTCTCAGCGACAAAGCCCTTCCTGTTTATGGCGACGGCAAACAACAACGAGATTGGCTGCACGTCGAGGACAACTGCCGAGGGATTTTAGCGGTCCACGAAAGGGGCAAAATTGGGGAGGTTTACAACATCGGAGGACTGGACCTTGTGGAAAACCTATCGATGGCCCGGCGCATCCTCCAGTTGGCTGGGAAACCCGAGAGTTTGCTGTCCTATGTGCAGGACCGCCCCGGGCACGACCGTCGTTACGCTCTGGACTGTCGGAAAATACAAGCCGAGTTAGATTGGAGACCTTTGATCTCTCTAGAAGATGGCCTCTGCCGGACCATTGCCTGGTATAAGAATGATGGGCAATGGCTTGCCAGCGTTCGCGGTGGTGAGTATCTCTCCTATTACGAGAAGTACTACGAGAATCGTGAGAACTCTCTTCACGCGATCGCCCGGTCCGGATCAATAGCTTCTGACTGATCTTTGCAAGAGTTAACTTCGCATTTTGCTGCTAATGTGCGAACGAGCGAGCATCGGGGTTAATGCAACGAATCGAGACATCCCTTCCCGGAGTGTTTGAGCTGCGTCCGGTAATTCACTGTGACACACGCGGCTTCTTCATCGAAACCTACCACAAAGCGAAGTTCGCCGATCTCGGCATCGCGGATGCCTTCGTTCAAGACAACCATTCGCGTTCTACCAAGGGGACCCTGCGCGGCCTTCACTATCAATTAACTCACCCGCAAGCGAAACTTTGCCGCGTCGTGGAAGGCGAAGCGTTGGACGTTGCGGTCGATATCCGAATCGGCTCATCGAACTTCGGAAAATGGACGAGGGTACTTCTTTCTGCGAAAGAACAAAATCAGATTTATGTTCCAACAGGGTTTGCGCATGGTTTTCTTGCTCTGAGTGATACCGTCGTATTTCTCTATAAATGTAGCGATTTCTACGATTCAAGAGATGAACGTGGAATTC
>Ga0307479_10007466_pt1 | contig 10078 bp, 7 predicted proteins | sample atmos_gasesECM4C_FD_203743 | JGI IMG/M metagenome (GOLD analysis project Ga0307479, IMG submission 203743) | Hardwood forest soil microbial communities from Morgan-Monroe State Forest, Indiana, United States - atmos_gasesECM4C_515 | ecosystem: Environmental > Terrestrial > Soil > Temperate...
GAAGTCGGCTTGCGCCAGCATCTTGTGCATTGCGAAGAGCCAGTCCCATGTCAGCCGCGGCGCCTGACGCCTGATCACGCCGACGCGGCCTTCGGAAAGTCCGGTGGCCTTCGCGATGCTCGAGTCCCTCGCCTGTGGATCCCGTTCGATCAATGCTTTCACGCGGATGACGCCGCGGATCTGCGAGACGAGCGCACCGAGGACCGGCAGCGGTTCGTCCCCGCTCGCGATGAGCCGTCGCAGCGCTTCGAAGGCCTTACCGCCTTCGTGCTTCACGATCGCATCGAACAGGATCCAGATCGGTTGCTCGGCCGACGCACTGAAGTGCTGCAGGACCATCTCGCGGTCGGCCTTCCCGCCGCGGCCTGCGCGAAGCGCCAGCTGATCGATCCCCTGCGCCAGATCGCGAAGACTCTCGCCCACGGCCTCGATGAGCGCTGGCGCGCCGTCGCGTCCGGGATCGAGGCCGGCCCGCTTCATACGTTTCGTCACCCACGCGATGAGCTCTCCACGTCGCGGACGCTGTAAGCGGACGACATCCGCGATCCCCGACACCGCGTTGAGCAGCTGTGTCGGAGTCCGCTCGGCTACGGCAACGATGACGACGTCCGCCGGAGTTCCTTCGCGCCCGAGTGCGGAGACGAGTCGTTCGACCGGCGCTTTGTTCAACACTTGCGCGTTGCGCAAGACGACGAGACGTTTCGAAGCGAACAGCGATCCGGCGAAGATGGCTTCTTCGATCCCATCGATGCCGCTTTCAGCGTCGACCGTGAGCACTTCGCTGTCCGGACCGGCCTCCTCGATCGCTTCGTCGATCGCTTCCGCCGCGAGCAGATCGTCCTGCGCCCAGATCAGTCGGTTCATCGGATCTCGCTTGCTCCGCGCGAACGCGCTCCGCAGTCGTTCATCGGATCTCGCTTGCTCCGCGCGAACGCGCTTCGCAGTCGTTCATCGTTCCATCACGACCTGCACTCCCGTCTTCTCGAGACAGACCAGCACCCGTCCATCTTGGTCGGTACGGAAGACGGGCCCGCGGCGAGCGTACGCCCGGACGGCCTCCGGCGCGGGCAGGCCGTACGGATTCGGCGAGCCGACGGTGATCAGGGTGAGCCGCTCGCCGACCGCGTCAACGAAGTCCGGATCGAGGTCCTTCGATCCGTGATGGGGCGCGATGAGGAGCGGGACGGCCACGTCGGCGTCGGCCGCGACCTGTTTCTGCTGCTGCGAGCGGATATCGCCGGGGAGCAGGACTCGAACACCTGCGATGGTCGCGCGCAGGACGAGGCTCGTGGCGTCGATCGCGTCCTGGGTGAACAAGGGGAGGTCGCGATCCTCGGGCCACAGCACGTCCACGTGGATATCGCCGGCGTCGAAGGTGTCGCCGGACGCGACGGCACCGAACGGAACGTGGTCGTGTGCCGCCTCGCGGATGACCTGCGCCCCGGACGACCATTGCAACTCCGGCGGCCCGAACACGTGACCGACATGCATCCGCTGCAGCACGTCGAGCGCCCCGAGTGCATGGTCGATATGCGAGTGCGAGATGAAGATCGCGTCGAGCGAAACGACGCCCGTCGCACGGATCTGGTCGACCACACCGCCGGACTGTGGTCCGCTGTCGACGAGGACCGAATGTGTGCCGTCGTGCAGGAGCACAGCCGTCCCCTGTCCGATGTCGAGAGCGGAAACGAACGGCCCGGCGCAAGACGGACCACTGATGGCTTGTCCGCTCGAAGCGCCGAACAACACGACCGCCAACGCGACGCAACCCGCGCGCATACGCGTCGAGCGAACGGCAAAGGCAGCGAGCGCGGCCGTTATCGCGCACGCCGCGACGACGCTGACGCCGAGGCTCGCGGCGGGCACCCGAGCGAACGCGTGCGCGGACGCGAGGATGATGTCGAGCGGCAATCGCATCGTCGCCGGGGCCCAATCGAGGAAGCGGAAGCACGACGCGGCGGTCAGCGTTGCCATGCCGCCGAGCATCACGAACCCTCCCAGCGGGATCGCGATGATGTTCGCGAAACCGCCGAACCCGGGGATGCGGCCGAAGTGCCACGCGAGGAGCGGCGCAACCGCGATCTGCGCGGCGATCGTCGTCCCGAGTCCGGAAGCGGCCGTGCGCACGAAGCGCCCGTTACTCCTTGGAAGCAACCTCTGCGCGAGCGGCTCGCCCCACAGGATGATGCCGATGGTTGCGCCGAAGGACAGCTGGAAGCCGATCGTGAACAACATCTCCGGCGAGACCAGGATGAGCACGGCGAACGCGAGCGCCGCTGCGCGCAACGCGTCGGCCGGACGCCCACCCGCCCCGACGGCGAGCGCGACGCCCGCGGACACCGTTGCCCGAAGGACAGACGGCTGCAGTCCGGTCAGGAACGCGAAGAACACGAGGGCCGGGATCGCGAACGCGACGCGCAGCCAGCGTCCTCGCCGGAAGACGATCCGGACGAAGACCATCACGATCGCGAGGAAGACGGCGACGTTGTATCCCGACACCGCCACGAGATGCGCGAGGCCCGTCGTACGGAAGTCTTCGGTTGTCGCCGTGTCGATGAGCGCGGTGTCGCCGTCGGTCATCCCCAGCAGGAGTCCGGCCTGTCGCCGCGGAAGAGCTCGGGCCGCGGCGTCGGAGTACCGCTTCCGGACGGCTCCCGCCCACAAACGGATGCGGGAGCCCGTTCCGATCCGGTCGATCGTGTCGGCGACGAGCAGCGGCGGTTCGGTTCGTCCGGCGCGCGCCGGGTGAAGCGAACCGATCGCACAGATGCGCTCGCCTACCGGAAGGGTCTCGACGCTGTGTCCGGAAACGCGCAGCGGCTCGCTGACGGTCCATGCGGTCGACCGGCGGACGATGTGGTCCGCGCGGATCTCGACGGAGTGCGGGCCGATCGAAACAACATCGCCGCAGGCGTGAACGACGGCCTTCGCCCTCGCGAGCCGCGGCGAGAGAGCGCTTGTCTGCGCGGTCGACCGCCACGCTGCCGACGCGCTTGCCGCGAATGTCAGCGCGACGCACGCACACGCGAACACCGCGCGCCGGTCGCGGCGGATCAGGGCACCGACCGCCAGCCCGACGAGCGTGACGATCGCGGATCCCAACGCAAGCCCCGGACGGCCGGAACCGAGAGCCGTTCCGGCCCCCACGCAAACGGCGGCGAAGACTGCCGGGTTCATCTCATGGCTCACACCGTGACGTGTGGACGGATCTGATCGAGTTTCCGCGGCCCGATGCCGGGGACGTTCAGGAGGTCGTCGACCGAACGGAAGGAGCCGTGATCCGTCCGGTAGGAGATGATCTTCTGCGCCGGTCGCCGGCGCGGACGAGGTGTTCTGTCCGGACGGAGCTTCCGCGCCGGTGTTCTTCGTCGGCACGAGCACCTTGTCGCCGTCCTTCACCTTGGCGGCGAGGTTCAGAGAGTCGAGGTCGGCATCCTTCGCCGGACCGCCCGCGAAGCGGACAGCGTCATCGACGCGGGATCCGTCCGGCACTTCGTAGAGGCCCGGATGCACGACGGCGCCCGCGACGTGGACGAAGACCAGCCGTCCGGACGCCGGCGTCGTGGTCGGCGACGCGAGCGACAGCTTCGTCGGCTTCGGCCGTGCACGGAGCGCGACGCCGTAGCCGCCGATGAGGCCCACCCCCGCGAGCACACACAGGGCCACGGCGATCCGCCGCGCCGGAAGTGACTTGAGGAAGGATTCCACGCAGGCCTCCACCACCGGACGTGGGGAAGACCAAAGCGAAGCCTAGCGGCGGCTAGTGACGCTACTTCTTGCGGACGAAATTCACGAGGGTCGGCGGACGAGCGATGACCCGCGCGACCTCGCGTCCGTCGAGCAGCTCGCGGACGCGGTCGGCCCCCATCGCGACGGCGACGGCGTCGTCTTCGCTGATGTCGCCGGGGACCTCGATCTTGGCTCGGACCTTCGAGTCGACCTGGACGATCAGCGTCGCTTTCTCCACCGCCGCCAGGTCCGGGTCGGCGTCCGGCCACGCCTCGTCGTGGATCGAGCCGGCGCCGCCGAGCCGTTCCCACAACTCTTCGGTCAGATAGGGCGCGATCGCCGCCAGCGTCTTCAGCAAGACCTCAACACCCTCGCGGAGATCCTCCGAAGAAGGGTCGGACGAAGCAAGCGTCCGCTGCAGCGTCATCATCTCGGAGATCGCCGTGTTGAACGCGGACCGGTCGAACCGTTCCGTGATCGCGGCCAGCGCCCGGTGCGTCGCGCGTCGCACATCAGACGAGCCGGACGGAGCACCCGCGCGCCGCAAAGCATCGATGTTGTCGGTAACGAGACGCCACACGCGTTCGCAGAACCGGAACGCGCCGATGCACGCTTCGGCCCCCTCGGGCGGCCACTCGTAGTCGTCGGTCGGCGGACCGATGAACAGGATGAACACGCGCAGCGCGTCGACGCCGAAGCGCTCGATCACTTCGCCGGGCTCGACGATGTTGCCGAGCGACTTCGACATCATCTTGCCGCCCATCGAGATCAGTCCGTGGTTCATCAAACGGTGGAACGGCTCGGTCGCCTCAACGAGGCCCATGTCGTGCAGGAACTTCGTCACGAAGCGTGCGTAGATGAGGTGCATGACGGCGTGCTCGATCCCACCCGTGTACTGGTCGACGGACATCCACGCGTCGACCGGCTCGCGGTCGAAGATCGCCTTCTCGTTGTGCGGATCGCAGAATCGCAGGAAGTACCAGGACGAATCGACGAACGTGTCCATCGTGTCCGTCTCGCGGCGCGCTTCGCCGCCACAGGATGGGCACGTCGTCTTCACCCACTCGGTCGCTTTCGCGAGCGGAGAAACCGCGTCATCGCTCAAGTGGTAATCGGCGTCGACGGGCAGCTCCAGAGGCAATTGATCGTCCGGCAGACCGACGATCCCGCATCGATCGCAGTACACGACCGGGATCGGCGTGCCCCAGTAGCGCTGGCGCGAGATCAACCAATCGCGCATCCGGTACTGGACCTCCGAATGACCGATGCCTTGCTCTTCAAGATGCGCGATGATCGCTCGCTTGCCGTCCTCGCTCGACATCCCGGTGAAAGGTCCCGAGTTCACGAGCGTGCCGATTCCTTCGAAGGGAAGATCGTCACCGTCGACGACGCGCGTTATGCGTGCGCCGATCTGGTGCGCGAACTCGAAGTCGCGCGAGTCGTGCCCGGGGACGGCCATGATTGCGCCCGTCCCGTAGCCCATCAGGACGTAATCGGACGCGAACACCGGCACCTCTTCACCGTTCAAGGGATTGATCGCGTGTGCCTTCAGGTCGAACGCACGCCGCTCGCGCTTCGTCGCGAGGCGCTCGATGTCAGTTGCGCGCCGCACGTCGTCGAGGAACGACTTGAACTCATCGGCTCTCCCCGTACGGTCGGCCAGCTTGGCAGCTACCGGATGTTCGGCTGCGAACACGAAGAACGTCACGCCGTAAAGCGTGTCCGGGCGCGTCGTGAAGATCGGGATCTCGTCACCGGTCTCCGCGATCTTGAACGTGACGCGGGCGCCTTCCGATCGTCCGACCCAGTTGCGTTGCTGCGTCAGGACGGCGTCGCCCCATTCCAGCTGCTCCATGTCGTCCAGCAATCGCTGAGAGTATTCCGTCGTCTTGAAGAACCACTGATCGAGATCGCGCACCTCGGGAACCGTTCCGCAGCGCCAGCACACGCCGTTCGAGATCTGCTCGTTCGCCAGCACCGTCTTGTCGACGGGGCACCAGTTCACCTTCGCCACCTTCTTATAGGCGAGACCACGTTCGAAGAGGCGCAAGAACAACCACTGGTTCCAGCGGTAGTAGGACGGATCGGACGTGATCACGCACCGAGCCCAGTCGTACGCCCATGCGAGCTTCTTGCAGGACGCTGTGAACTTCTCGATGTTTGCGTACGTCGACACGCGCGGATGGATGCCGAGCTTGATCGCTGCGTTCTCGGCCGGCAACCCGAACGAGTCGAACCCGAACGGATGCAGCACATCGAAGCCGCGCATTTTCCAGAAGCGTGCGAACGCATCGCCGATCGTGTAGTTCTCGACGTGTCCGACGTGCATGTCCCCGGACGGGTACGGATACATCTCGAGGACGTACCGCTTCGGCCGGGACGGCATGCGCGGCGTCGCCCAGGCTTTCGCAGACTCCCACTTCGGGAGCCACTTCGATTCGATCGCTTTGAAGTCGTATGTCTCGCTCATATCGGTCTCACCTAAAGAAAAAACCTCTCGCAGAAAACAGCACGAGAGGTCCGGCGAGCGCGGCTTCCGCGCTCGCCTAGCTAAGCCCGAGGTCCATAACCCGGTCGATCACGACTCCACTTTATCAGGGCAGCGTGTAGTCGAGCACGAAGTCGTGGCCCCCGTCCGGGAGATTGATGATCTCGCCCGTCCCACTGATCCCTTCGAGCTCCCCCGTACCTGAGCCGGGGAGGATCGTCCACGAGGTCTGGGTCTCGGTCCCATGCGCCGTTGCGTTGTGATGGAGCACGAACGTCCCGCGTCGGCCGTTCACCGCCACGTCGAAGCGTTCGAAACCGACGTAGGCCATCGCGCCGCCCTCCGCGACGGCGGTGAGGATGTCGGTCTCGGTCCTTCCGTCGATGTCGCCATTGAACGTCTTCTTCACGAGCGTGGGAGCGACCTTCGTCACGCCGGACGCCGTCGACGCCCCCGGCTCCCACGCATCGATCTGGAAGCTGCTCTTCGCCGTGGGCACGTCCGCTACGGTAACGCGATGGAAGAGCGGATAATCGAGCTCGTCACCGAGCTCGTCGCGATTCCCACTAACGAACGCGAACAAGCGGCGCAGGAGTATCTGGCGTCGATCCTCGGCGCCGCGGGCTTCGAGTGCCGCCTCCAGGAAATCGCCCCCGGACGACCCAACCTGATCGCGCAGAGAGGTTCGTCCGGGCCGTTCCTCTGCTCGCACATCGACGTCCACCCGCCTCACGCGCACCCCGATCCGTGGACCGTCCGGCACGAGGACAACGTTCTCGTCGGACGGGGCGTGCTCGACGCGAAAGGACAGGTCGCAGCGATCGTCGCCGCATGCGAGGCCGAGCCGGACGCCGACGCTTGCGTGCTCATCACGTGCGACGAGGAGTTCTCCGGCCTCGGTTCGAAGCACGCCGACATCCCGGACGGACCATGGTTCACGCACGGCGGCATCGTCTGCGAACCGACGGACTTCCGCGTGTGTACTGCGCAGATGGGCAACGTCGACGTGCACGTCGAAGCGAGCGCTTCCCCCCATCACGCGTACTCGGTCGAAGCCGGCGGCTCGCCGGTTCACGCGATCCTCGCGGTCATCGAGACCCTCGATTCATGCGCATTCCTGAAAGCACACCATCCGCTGCTTCCCCAACCTCGGCTCAATATCGGACGCATCTCCGGCGGTGAGCACGCATGGCGCGCGCCCGCGCATGCCATGCTCGACGCGACGATGGGCGTCGTCCCGCGAACAACGCTCGTCGAAGCCGAGAGCGAAGTGAACGACCGCATCGCCGACCTCACGACACGCTGGGCCACGCGCGGCGTCGTTCTACGCGGCGGCGTGAGCGACTCGAGCGCACCGATCGAGGTGCCGTCGGACCTTCCCATCATCGAACGCATCGGCGTCGGCAGTGGGACGTCCGGCATGCCGTCGTGGACCGACGCCGCCTACCTGTTGCTGCACCACAAGCTTCCCAGTGTCGTATTCGGCGCCGGCGAACTGACGACGGCGCACTCGGACTGCGAAAGCGTCGAGATCGCAGATCTCGTCCGGCTCGCGGAGACGCTCCGCGCCGTGTTGCGCAGCTACGGGTAGATCTTCTCGCCCTTCGACAGCATCTCGACGAGCTTCTCGATGCGGCGTGCGCGTGTCTCGTCTTTCTTCGCGTCGGCGATCCGATGCAGGATCGCGTAACGGTTTCGGCCGTCGAGCCCGGCGAACGCCTTCTTCGCTTTCGCGTTGCGCTTCAGCGCACGTTCGAGGTCGTTCGGGACAACCGCGGTGCTCGGCGGTTCGTACGCGGCGTCCCACCGGCCGCTCGCCTTGGCGTCTTCGATCGCTTTCATCCCCGCCGGCGTCATGCGACCGGTGTCGATCAGTCGCGATGCGTTCTCGGTGTTGAGACGCGACCACTTGCTGCGGGGTCCGCGTGGCGTGAAGCGCTGGAGGACGAACTCCGGACCGCCGGATCGCATCTGACTGTCGATCCATCCGTAGCAGAGGGCCGATTCGACCGCCTCCGGGTACGTCACCGTCACGAACGACGCGGCCTTCTTCGCGATCTCGAGCCACACCTCTTTCTCGCCGGCGTGGTTGCGCTTGAGCCACCGCTCCCATTGCGCTTGCGTGTCAAAGCGCATCGATCGCTTCCAGCAATCGCGCTACATTCTCTTGGCGCGAGGTATGACCCATCAAACCGATGCGCCAGCACGTCCCCTTGAACGGACCGAGCCCGGACCCGACTTCGATGCCGCGATCGTTCAACAGACTCGCGCGGGCCGATGCGTCTTCGACGCCGTCGGGGAGCCGGACGCAATGCAGCATCGGGAGCCGGAAGCCCTCGGGCGCGACGTAGGAGAAGCCTCGCGTCACAAGACCTTCGGCGAGCAGCGCCGCGTTCGCCGCGTGACGCGCGAAGCTCTTCTCGAGTCCTTCGTCGAGGACGACACCCAAGCCCGCGTGCAAAGCCGTCAGCATCGAGATCGGCGCCGTGTGGTGATAGACGCGGTCGCTCCCCCAATACCCTTCGAGCAGCCCAACGTCGAGGTACCAGCTCTGCACCGGTGTCCTGCGCGAGCGAACCACGTCGAGCGCGCGCTCCGAGAACGTGATCGGCGCGAGCCCGGGCGGGACGGAGAGACACTTCTGCGTCCCCGAGTAGCACACGTCGACGCCCCAGCCGTCGACATCGACGGGCATGCCGCCGAGCGACGTCACGGTGTCTAGGACGAACAACACGCCGTGGGCCTTCACAAGTTGGGCGATGGCGTCGATCGGTTGTGCGACGCCGGTCGATGTCTCCGCGTGCACGAGTGCGAAGGCCTTGGCGTCCGGATGCTCGTCGAGCGCTCGCGCGACGTCGTCGGGCTCGATGATCCGTCCCCACTCGGACTCGACGCTTACGACTTTCGCCCCGGCGCGGCCGGCGACGTCGCGCATGCGTCCGCCGAAGACGCCGTTCACCGCGACGATCGCTTCGTCGCCCGGCTCGAGGACGTTCACGAGGGCCGCCTCCATCCCGGCGCTGCCCGTTCCCGAAACGGCGAACGTCATGCGATTGTTCGTCCGGAAGATGATCCGCAGCTTTTCGGCGATCTCGTCGAGGATCTTCAAGAAGAGCGGGTCGAGGTGTCCGAGCAGGGGGCGGCCGAGCGCTTCGAGCACTTCGGGTGCGGCGTTCGACGGGCCGGGACCCATCAACAAACGCTCCATCTCAGCGCTCGACCGCGTCCACGAGAGCACGAACCCGCTCTTCCACGCTGCCCCGAAGGGTCTGGTAATCGACGCTGTGCGAGCGCAGCAGATCGAGCAACCGGCGGTCGATGTCGCTTTGGAATCCCGGATCGATCGGCCGTAGCCCATCGGGAACGATCGGAAATTCGATCGGAAGGTAGAAGACGTGTGTGTAGTTCTCGGTCAAGCGATGGCGGGCGATCTCCAGGCAGGTATCCCAGAGCGCAAATTCCTTCCGTCGCTCCTGGTGCTCGAGCACCCACCCGGCATAAGCGAGGACGAGGAACAGCGAGTACTCGCCGACGAATTCTTTGTGTGAGAGCTCGTTGGCCAGTTGTTTGAGGAAGATGAGGGTCTCCGTCTCGACGGTCGCGTCCTTGTCGAGCTTGAACCCGAGCGCGGAGATCTCACGAGCGACGTCGTGAAGGATCGGGAAGCCGAGGTGCGCGGCGGCCGCCTCGGCGAGGGTCGTCTTCCCCGTCGAGAAGGAACCGACGATGGCCACGCGCTTTGCGTCTCCGCTTCGCTGCGACGTGGTCGTCATGCGTGGCATCATAAGTGTGTCCAGGGGACCCGGTTATCGGGCCTCGAGGAAAAGGAGGCAGCCTTGTCCGTTTCGATCCACCAGCTCG
>Ga0307479_10007467_pt1 | contig 10077 bp, 9 predicted proteins | sample atmos_gasesECM4C_FD_203743 | JGI IMG/M metagenome (GOLD analysis project Ga0307479, IMG submission 203743) | Hardwood forest soil microbial communities from Morgan-Monroe State Forest, Indiana, United States - atmos_gasesECM4C_515 | ecosystem: Environmental > Terrestrial > Soil > Temperate...
TACCGGTTTTCCGAAAAGATCATGCTCAATCAAAAGGCTAAAGCACGATGGTGATTCAACTTGATCCCATCGTGCTTAGTCCCGCAACAGCTCGTTGATGCTGGTCTTGGCGCGGGTGCGCTCGTCGACGCGCTTGACGATGACGGCGCAGGCGGTGGAGGGGCCGGGCTGGCCATTCTTCAGCGGCCTGGGCGGCAACGTGCCCGGCACCACCACGGCATATTCCGGCACTTCGCCGACAAAAGTCTCGCCGGTGTCGCGATCGACGATTTTTGTCGAGGCGCCGAGGAACACCCCCATCGCCAGCACCGCGCCCTTGCGCACGATCACTCCCTCGGCCACCTCCGAGCGGGCGCCGATGAAACAGTCGTCCTCGACGATCACGGGTTCGGCCTGCAGCGGCTCCAGCACGCCGCCAATGCCGACGCCGCCGGAAATGTGCACGCGCTTGCCGATCTGGGCGCAGGAGCCGACGGTCGACCAGGTGTCGATCATGGTCGCTTCATCGACATAGGCGCCGAGATTGACGAAGGACGGCATCAGCACGACGTTCCTGGCGATAAAGGCCGAGCGGCGGACGATCGCGCCGGGCACCGCGCGAAAACCCGCGTCGCGAAACCTGTTCTCGCCCCAGCCTTCGAATTTCGACGGCACCTTGTCCCACCACGCGGCCTTGCCCGGACCGCCCGGAATCGCGCTCATGTCGTTGAGGCGGAACGACAGCAGCACCGCCTTCTTCAGCCATTGATGAACCTTCCACTTGCCGCCCGCGTCGCGCTCGGCCACCCGCACCTCGCCCTTGTCGAGCAGTTCGAGCGCGCTCTCGACGGCATCGCGGACCTCGCCCCTGGTCGCGGTCGAGATGCCGTCGCGCGCCTCGAATGCGCTGTTGATGGTGGATTCCAGGGCGGGCAAAGACATCGGGGTTTCCTTAGGGCGGATGTTTTAGGCGGCGATTGGGCTGCTTTTTCGGGATTTGAGGGGCTGGAGTCAAGGCGGGTTAATCCAGTGTCGTTGTCATCGCCCGCGAAGGCGGGCGATCCAGTACGCCGTGGCGCCGGTGATAGGCCGAGAAAGCAGTGATTACTGGATGCCCGCCTTCGCGGGGCATGACGGTCGTTGGTTGAGGGACCACCATGTCCTAGTCCCCGACCAACCCCGCCAAAAACCCCGTCAGATCATCCGTGACGTGATCGACATGAGCCGCGTCGCGGCCTTCCAGCTCCCAGTCCTCACGGACGACGGCCTTGGTGCCGTCGGGGACGACCAGCACCGTGGTCATGCCGAGCTGGTGCGGGATCACGAGGTTGCGGGCGAGGTCCTCGAACATCGCCGACTTCGCGGGATCGACGTCGTGAAGTCTGAGGAATTTCTGATAGGTCTGCGACGCCGGCTTCGGCTCGAGGTCGGCGGCGATGATGTCGAATACCGCGTCGAAATGGGAGGTCAAGCCGAGCCGCGCCAGCACCGCGTCGACGTGGTCGGTCGAGCCGTTGGTCAGGATCAGCTTGCGGCCGGGAAGCCTTGCGATCGCCGCCCCCATCGCGGGATTGGGCTCGAGCGGCGAGTGGTCGATCCGGTGCACATAGGCGAGGTAGTCGTCGGCGCGCACGCCGTGCTCGGTCATCATGCCGCGCATGGTGGTGCCGTAGCGGCGATAATAGTCCTTCTGGACCCGCCGCGCTTCCTCCGGCGACACTTTCAACCAGGCCGAAACGAACTCGCCGATCCGCTGGTCGACCTGCTGCCACAGATTGACGTGATGCGGGTACAGCGTGTTGTCGAGGTCGAACACCCAGGTGTCGATGTGGTCGAAGGCGCGGGGGGTGGTCTTCATCGTATCACCCATCGTCATGCCCGCGAACGCGGGCATCCAGTACGCCGCGACGGTCGTGGGAACCAACGTCTGCTCTGGAACACTGGATCACCCGCCTTCGCGGGTGATGACAACGGGAGTGGCGGCATGACCTTCATCACGGCAACGAAAGACGCAGCGTCTTGCCGCCGCTACTCATGTCGACGGCGGCAAATCCGGTCGCGGCGAAGCCGCGGCTGGCACAGTCGCCCTGTTCGTTGGTCTCGAACTTGCTCTCGCGGGTGCAGAGCTGCGTCGCGCCGCCCCAGTTCAGCGGCTTGTCCTTGTACTTGACGGTGCGGTTATCGCCGTCGACCGCTTCGGCGAAACTGAAGGTCTGCTTCGGCTGGCCGGCGACGTCGGGATGCAGGCATTTGCCGGGATCGATGCCGTACCAGCCGCGGCTGACCACGGCCTTGCCGTCGTCGGTCGCGACCGCGGCCATGATCTTGTGCGGGGTATCGTTGCACCAGGTCAACCCGGCGGACGACGGCGACTGCACCGCGTCGATCATGGTCGCGAAGAAATTCGGCGACTGCACGATGTCGGGCGAAAGCCCTCGGCTCTTCAGGAACCCGGCGAGCGCACCTTGCGTCTTCGGGCCGTCGACGCCGTCGATCGGCGCCGCGTCAAAGCCCGCGATCAGCAGGAGCCGCTGAATGCCGGCGAGTCGTGCCTGGTCGTCGTCATATTCGCTAGCCTCGGCGAGATAGGCGACCAGATTGCCGTCGTCGGCCTGCGTCGGGGTTACCTGCGTGAACTGGGCGGGCGTCTGCCCGGCGCGGCACTGGCGTGCGGCCGCGATCACGAAATTGCCGGGCGCGACGCACAGCGTGTCGTTGCCGCTCTGCGGGATCGGGGAGGCGCCGTAGACGCCGAGCGCGCGCGCATTCAAGAGGATGCGGTCGGCGGTCAGCGTGCCCTGCGCCACCACTCGGCAGGCGGCGGGATCGATGCGGAACCAGCCGCGCGTCGCGGTTGCCGATTTGTCGTCGATGCCGATCGCGGCCTCGATCACATAGCTCATGCGGTTGCAGATTTTCAGGTCGGCAAATGCAGGGGCGGAGGAGGCGAGAAACGAGATGATCGCGGCCGGCAGCGCCAGCAGCGTGCGTTTCGAATAGCGACATACCCGATAACCAATGGACCGAGAAACGTCCCCGTCGTCATGCCCGGGCTTGACCCGGGCATCCACGCCTTCCTCGCACGCTTGTTCCAGATAATACGTGGAAGGCCGGGACAAGCCCGGCCATGACGAGGAAAAATGGTCGCGTGTGGTCACTTGTGGATCAGCGTGCCGGTGCCCTGGTTGGTGAACAATTCAAGCAGGACCGCGTGCTGCATCTTGCCGTCGATGATGACGACGCCCTCGACGCCCTGCTCGAGCGCATAGATGCAGGTCTCGACCTTCGGGATCATGCCGCCGGAAATGGTGCCGTCGGCGACCAGTTTTCGCGCGTCCTTCACCGATAGTTGCGGAATGAGCTTCTTCGACTTGTCGAGCACACCGGGAACGTCGGTCAAAAGCAGCAGCCGCTTGGCTTTCAGCGCGCCGGCCACCGCGCCGGCAAAGGTGTCGGCGTTGACATTAAAGGTCTGTCCGGTCCTCGAGGTCGCCAATGGCGCCAGCACCGGGATCAGCTCATAGCCGATCAATTGGTTCAACAGCGTCAGGTCGACCTTTTCGGGCTCGCCGACAAAGCCGAGATCGACCACCTTCTCGATATGCGAGCCCGGATCGACCATGGTGCGCGTCGCCTTGGTCGCGCTCACCATGTTGCCGTCCTTGCCGCACAGGCCGACCGCCTTGCCGCCGGCCTCGTTGATGTAGCCGACCAGCTGCTTGTTGATCGATCCCGCCAGCACCATCTCGACAATCTCGATGGTCGCGGCGTCGGTGATGCGCAGGCCGGCCGCGAATTCCGACTGGATGCCGAGCCGCTTCAGCATGGTCGCGATCTGCGGCCCGCCGCCATGGACCACGACGGGATTGATCGCGGTCTGCTCCAACAGCACGATGTCGCGGGCGAAGGCCTTTGCGGTGTCTTCGGCGCCCATGGCATGGCCGCCATATTTGATGACGATGGTTTCGTCGTCATATCGCTGCATATGCGGCAGCGCCTCGGACAGGATGCGGGCCTGATCGAGCGGGCTGATGAAGGTCGCGTCGGTCATGAAGCGGGTCTCGCTGAGCGGGAGGTCGGGCGGGTTCTATCCGATTGGCGGGCGGCGCGCAAAGTGCCTTGTCGCCGTCGCGGGATCACGCCCGCCGTGGCCAGGCTGCCGCGACCGCGAGCAAAAGCCAGCTCAGAATCAAGAGCGTGCCGCCGGTCGGTGCGGCCATCGGGAACAGGCTGTGATCGGCAAATTGCCGCAAGGTCAGGTCGGTCGCGAACAAGGCTGCCGCGACCACGAAGCCGCATGCCGCCAACAGCCCGCTTCCCAGATGGATGACGCCGCGTTCGGCCAGCGCCACGGTCCCAAGCACGGCGGTGGCGTGAAACAACAGCATCGAGGACGCCGACCCCAATCGGGCCGCGTCCGGTTGGTGCGCCGATAACGCGGCCAGGATGACGCCGTCGGCGCCCATGATGGCCGCGAGCACGACCAGACTACGGAATGCGCGGTTCATGCGCCGCGCTCCTCGAGCAGGCGCACCATCGCGGCGCGCAACTCAGGCATGCCGGTGCCCGAGTGGGAGGACGTCGCGAGCACGTGCGGAAAGGCCGCGGGATGTTTCGCCAGCGCCGCCGCGGTCTCGGCGATCCTCACGGCAAGCTCCGCGGGCTTCACCTGATCGGCCTTGGTGAGCACGAGCTGATAGCTGACCGCGGACTTGTCGAGCGTTTTCAGCACGTCGAGATCGACCTCCTTCAACCCGTGCCGGGCGTCGATCAGTACGTAGACCCGCGCCAGCGAGCTGCGGCCCTGCAGGAATTTGTGGATCAGCTCGGTCCAGGAGGCGATCTTGGACTTCGGCGCAGAGGCGTAGCCGTAACCGGGCATGTCGACCAGCCGCAGACCCGCTTGGTCGGGGCCCTCGAAGAAGATCAGTTCCTGGGTACGGCCCGGCGTATGTGAGGTCCGCGCCAGATTGTTGCGGCCGGTCAGCGCGTTGATCAGCGAGGATTTGCCGACATTGGAGCGGCCGGCAAAGGCAACCTCGAGGCTTGCCATCGGCGGCAGCGTCTCGATCGAGGGCGACGCCCAGACGAACTGCCAGTCGCCGGCGAACAGCTTTCGCCCCTGCTCGATCAGGTCGGCGTCGGTGGCGGTCGTCATGCGAGCTTCCGGTTGCGGCTCCTCATGGCGAGGAGGCGCATTTCGCGCCGTCTCGAACCATGAGGCCCCGTGGCCCATCCTTCGAGACGCGGCCAAGAGGCCGCTCCTCAGGATGAGGCGGTTCGTCAGGTTTTCGATTCGGCCTTCTTCGGACCGAAGGTGGCCTTCAAATTGTCGAACAACTCCACCTTCACGCCGTTGCGGCGCATGATGAAACTCTGCTGCAGCACCGACAGCGTGTTGTTCCAGGCCCAGTAGATCACCAGTCCGGCTGGGAAGCCCGCCAGCATGAAGGTGAAGATCAGCGGCATCCAGTCGAAGATCATCTTCTGCGTCGGGTCCGGCGGCGTCGGATTGAGCTTCATCTGGAACCACATCGTGATGCCCATGATGATCGGCCAGATGCCGAGCGCGAGATAATGGCCGAACACCGGCAGCTGGGTCGGGTCGAAATGCAACAGGCCGAACAGCGTGAACAGGTTGGTCGGGTCCGGCGCCGAGAGGTCCTTGATCCAGCCGAAGAACGGCGCGTGCCGCATTTCGATGGTGACGAACAGCACCTTGTAGAGCGAGAAGAACACCGGAATCTGCAAGGCCACGGGAAGGCAACCGGCGATCGGGTTGATCTTCTCCTTCTTGTAGATCTCCATCATCTCCTGCTGCTGCTTCACCTTGTCGTCGGGATAGCGCTCCTTCAGCGCGGCAAGCTGCGGCTGCACCGACTTCATCTTCGCCATCGAGGCGTAGGACTTGTTGGCGAGCGGGAAGAACAAGAGCTTGACGATGACGGTGACGAGTAGGATCGAGATGCCGAAATTGCCGAACAGCCGATAGAAGAAGTCGAGCCCCAGGAACATCGGCTTGGTGATGAAGTAGAACCAGCCCCAGTCGATCAGGAGATCGAAGTGGTTGAGCGACAGCTCGCGGTTGTAGCCGCCGAGTCCCCCGATCGGGAAATTGATGCCGACCACGCTCGCTTCCTTGGCGCCCGCGAACAGCCGTGTGCTGGCGCTGCCGGTGCCGCCGATCGCAATGGTCTGCGCATCCTCCAGATAGTCGGTCTGGTAGGTCCTGACATTGCCGACCAGGTTGGACGAATAGCGCGCCTGCAGTTGCGCTGACGTGTCGGGCAACAGCGCCGAGGCCCAGTACTTGTCGGTGATGCCGAGCCAGCCGTTGGTGGCCTTGAAGCTGACGGTCTTGGCGTCGTCGATCTTCTTGTAGGTGTATTGCTGCAGGCCCTCATCGCCGAGATAGCCGATCAGGCCCTCGTGCAGGATGTAATAGCCGGAGACCTGCGGCGTGCCGTGCCGCGAGATCAGCGCGAACGGATAGAGCGTGACCGGCGCGCTGCCGACATTGCTGACGTCGTCCTTCACGGTGAAGAGGTAACGATCGTCGATCGAAATGGTGCGGCGGAAGCTGAGGCCGTCGCCGTTGTCATATTTCAGCACCACCGGCGTGGTCGGCGTCAGGCTGCCCGAACCGACCTGCTGCCACATCGTGTTCTGGTCGGGGAGGCGGACCGTCGAGCCGCTGGCGCCGACCCAGCCAAATTCCGCATAATAGGGGGCGGCGGTTCCGGACGGCGAATACAGCTCGATCGCCGGCGAGGACGGCTCGACGGTATCGCGGAACTTGATCAGCGAAAGATCGTCGATGCGCGCGCCCTTCAGCGAAATACTGCCCGATACGCTCGGGGTATCGATCTTGACCCGGGGCGTCGCCTCAATCGCGGCCTCGCGGCTGACGACGGGGGCGGTGGAGGCGGCCGGCGGCATTGCCGGCGTACCCGCGGCTGGCGCCGGCGCGTTGGCGGCGGGCGGCGCCGTGTTGTTCGCCTGCGGCGAGGACTTCGCCAATTCGCTCTGGGCCTGCTGCGCGGCGCGCTGCTTCTCCATCTGTGGGACATTGTAGAAATACTGCCAGGCGATCAGCACGAGCCCGGACAGAATGACGGCGAGGATGGTGTTGCGATTACTATCGTTCATCGTTCAAATCTCGTCATTCAATCCGGTTTTGCCGGTTTCGCAGAACGGCCCTTCGGGGCCTGCCGCGCGAGCCGGTTAAGCGCGGTGCGGAGATCGTCGAGCATGGTGGCGAAGTTGCGGGTAAGCGCGTCCCTGCGGCCCACTAGCACATAATCATGGTGCGGTCGCATCGCCATGACATCGTCATCGAGACGCTTCACCAGTTCACGAAGCCTGCGCCGGATGCGGTTGCGCTCGGTGGCGGTTCCGTTCTTTCTGGTAACGGTAAAACCGATCCGGATCGGGCCCAAGTCGTCGCGGCAGCGGCTTTGCAGGACGAACGCCGTGCTGCCTACCCGCGCGCCATCGGCAACGGCGAGGAAGTCCGCCCGCTGCCTTAGCCGATCCATGTTGGAATCTCCGGGAAGCCCGGCCCTCAGGCGCTCAGACGCTTGCGGCCCCGCGCGCGGCGCGCGGCCAACACCTTGCGGCCGCCGGTGGTGGCCAGACGGGCGCGGAAGCCGTGACGGCGCTTGCGCACCAGTTTGCTGGGTTGATAAGTCCGCTTCACGGCTAGTTCTCCGCTGACCGGGCAATTTGCCTGTTGAATTGAGATCGCGCCCGGTGATGCAGACCGGCCCAAAACGGGCCGTTTCCGGCCCCGAAGTGAGCCGCCCCGGGCTGAACCGGGCCATCGCGGACAATTGGCGCGGCTTATACGGGAGCGACCCGTTTTCGTCAACGTCGCGGCCAAAGCCTTTTCGGTTACCGATTGAATTGGAACGGCGGCGCTAGCCGCTTGTTTTGACCCGTTTTCTTGGACAGCTTCTTGGACAACGAGCCGGAGCCCACCCCGCTATCCCATGTGCGGGGCCGGAAAACGGTCTGGGCTCCCGCGAACCTCGCCGAAACGTCGCGATTCGAGCGAATATATTGATTTCTTCGGGGTTTTTTGGAGTGAGGATGGCGGCAGCCCGGCGCGCTCCCTAAATCAAGAGGGAATCCGACATTAGCGATCCGTAATTTGACCGATTGAGGGGCGGATCGCATGGTCGGGGGGTAGCGTCAGCAAAGGCAGATATGAAGGCGGATATCGTGTCAGCGACCGATCAGCAGCCGACAACGCCATTGCCACGGTCGAAGCGGCCGCGCCGGCTCGGCCTGTCCGGCAAGCTGCTGCTGCTCACCATTCCCCTCGTCATGATCGCGGGAATCATGATTTACGTGCCCGCGATCGCGAACTTCCGGATGAACCGGCTCAACGACCGGCTGGCGGCCGCAAATACCGCCGCGCTGGTGCTCGATGCGGCGCCCTCCGGGATGGTCCCGGATTCGCTGGCGCGGCAGATCCTCAAGAGCATCGGGGCGCGCGCGGTCGCCATCAAGCTCGGTCAGCAGCGCCGGCTGCTCGCCAGCGCCGACCTGCCGGCGTCGATCGACCACGATATCGACCTGCGCGAGATGACCCCGTGGTCGGCGATCGTCGGTTCCTTCGAGATGATGCTTGAGACCGGCAACCAGTCGATCCGCGTGGTCGGCGCGGCGCCGAGCGGAGCGCAATTCATCGAAGTCGTCGTCGATGAGTTGCCGCTGCGGCAGTCGATGTATCGGTTTTCCCGCAACCTGTTGTTGGTCTCGCTGGGGATCGGCATTCTGACTGCGGGGCTGGTCTATCTCGCGCTGCATTATCTGTTCGTGCGGCCGATGCGGCGGCTGACCGCGGGCCTGGTCGCCTTCCACGAGGACCCGGAAAGTTCGTCGCGAATCATCGTGCCGAGCCAGCGCGGCGACGAGATCGGGGTCGCCGAGCGCGAATTGTCCGACATGCAGCGCGACCTGGTGTCGATGCTGCATCAGAAGAGCCGGCTTGCCGCGCTTGGCATGGCGGTCTCGAAGATCAACCACGATTTGCGCAACCTGCTCGCATCCTCGCAACTGCTCTCCGACCAACTCAGCAGCGTGCCCGATCCGAGGGTGCAGCGCTTTGCGCCGAAACTGATGCGCTCGCTGGAGCGCGCGATCGACTTCTGCCAGTCGACGCTGTCCTACGGCCGCGCGCAGGAGGCCGCCCCGGACCGCCGCATGATCCCGGTCGATCCGATCGTGGCCGAGGTGCGGGAGACCGCAGGGTTGGCCGCCGACGCCTCGATCACCTGGATCAGCGCGATCGAGCGCGGGCTCACCGTCGACGCCGATCCCGATCAGCTGTTTCGCGTGCTGCTCAATCTGGTACGCAACGCGACGCAGGCGCTGGAGAGCCGCCCGCGCAGCGATTTCGCAAGCCAGCAGATCCGCGTCACCGGGCGCCGCGAAGGCGCGGTCGCGATCCTGGAGGTCTCCGACACCGGCCCCGGCGTGCCGGGCAAGGCCCGCGAGCACCTGTTCGAGGCGTTCCAGAGCTCAGGCCGGCCCGGCGGCAGCGGGCTTGGACTTGCGATCGCCGCGGAGCTGGTCCGCGCCCATGATGGCGACATTCACCTGGTCGAAGGCACCATCGGGGCCACCTTCCGGATCGTCATCCCGGACCGGCCCGTGGAACTGCTCTCGATCCGCAACGAGCGGGCGAGGGCGTAAGCATCGTCCACCCCCATCATTTCCCCGCAAAACGATTAGCAAATCCCATCGTTCCGGACCTTGCCAATCCGCCCGGGAGCCGGTAGCTAGGGGGCGCTTTCGCGACCGTCCCGGCTTTTCTCCGGGACTGCAGACGGGCCGTCAGGCCCGAGATGAAAAGCGAAAAACGCGCCCGTAGCTCAGCTGGATAGAGCACCAGACTACGAATCTGGGGGTCGGACGTTCGAATCGTTCCGGGCGCGCCATTTCGGTACGGTCCGTTCCGGACACATGGGTTACGCTTTTGGAGTGCACCCCTAGCTTGGGACAGAAAAATGGTGACAGTTCTCCTTTCTGGGGAGGACTATTTGAGCACCAACGAACCAAGCCGATTCAGTCGAGAGTTTAAGCTCGAGG
>Ga0307479_10007468_pt1 | contig 10077 bp, 6 predicted proteins | sample atmos_gasesECM4C_FD_203743 | JGI IMG/M metagenome (GOLD analysis project Ga0307479, IMG submission 203743) | Hardwood forest soil microbial communities from Morgan-Monroe State Forest, Indiana, United States - atmos_gasesECM4C_515 | ecosystem: Environmental > Terrestrial > Soil > Temperate...
ACTCGCGGAAGCTGCCGAAGCGGGTGAGCAGCCAGACGTGCGTCTCGTCGGGCGCCATGACGATGCGCTCGGCATAGTCGTGCGACCAGTAGCGGCCGAGCGAGGTGTTCCAGGGGTTGGCGGTGACTCCGGCCGAGCCGGCCCAGCCGGGGCCGCCGACGCCGCCGGCCAGGTAGCGCAGGTGGGCGCCCGCGGCCTTGAAGAGGCAGGCCGGCCCGCCACCGGCGAGGCTCAGCGAGCAACCCGAGCCGTCGCCCGAGGACGAGCCCATCAGCTTGCAGCTCTGGCACTGGCTGCCGCCCGAGGTGCCGGCGGCGCCGCTGTCCGGGCCGTTGCCCTTGCTGCCCGCGCCGGCCATCATGTCGCCGCTGCCGCCGCCGGAGAAGAGCTGCATCCCGCCGCCGGACGCGGCTCCTCCCCAACCGCCTGCCAGCCCGCCCCCGCCGCCGCCCCCGCCGCCGGCTCCCGCCCCTTCGCCGCAGGAGTCCGTCGGCGGCGCCGGGCAGCCCGCGTGAGCAGTCAGGTCCAAAGGCACCGGCGTGGTCTGCGTGCAGTAGGAGGGCACAGGTCCCGGCGGGCAGGTCGGGCAGTTCGCGGTCGGGCAGCTGATCAGGTTGACGGTATAAGTGGACGGTACGCCGCACTGCGCACTGCCCGTCACCGTCACCGTGCCGAAGTCCGCTTGCAGCTCCTCGCCGGCGTACCCGCACTCGCCGAGCAGCGAACCGTTGCCGGTGCGCAGGTCGACCTCCTCGAAGCTGTAGCCGAAGTTGAAGAAGGGAGAGTTCACATGGTTGCCGGGGAAATGCATGCCGATGGCCACGGACATGCCGCAGGCGGTCGAGGTGGGATCGCAGCCCGACGCCAGGGAGTAGGTCGGTCCCGAGGTGACGACCGGAACCTGGCAGACGAAGCTGCCGTTCGGGCCGGAGCACTGTGCCGGGTTCAGTGAGTCGTTGCCGCCCGCGGCATAGTTGATGTTGGAGCCCTGGCAGACGGCGCCCTGGGCCTTCAGCGCCGTGCCGAAGCCGAGCAAGACCGCGGCCGCCGCCATCGACGCCCAGCACGCGACAACCAGGCGAGGAGCCCGGCGACAGATGCCTGGAAGCTTGCGAGGGACGCCGAGGGTCCTACCGCGCGCGTCTTCGTTGCCCGGTCTTCGCAGCAGGGAGTCGCTCATTGGAGGTACCCGTTGACGTCGATGATGAACTGGACCTGGCCGTTGGGGCCGGCGGACGGGTAGACGGCGAGGCTGCCGTCGCCGGCCCGGGACAGCGCGGTCACGCCGTTGTTTGCCAGCACGAAGCGGCCGGTGAAGCTGATGGAGCTCGTCGGCGGCTGCGCCGCGGCGCCGTCACCGGGATCTCGGCGTTTCCGACCGGCACTGTCAGCTGGCCCTCGGCCGCCGCCGCGCCGAGGCAGGCGGCGCCCAGGACCACGACCATCAAGTCCCTTGCAGAAGGCCGCATAGCACCGACCTCCGGGCCTACTCGCCAAACCTTAGATTACCCTCAGAGCCTATATCACAGCGTTTGCGAGATCAAGCCCTTGGTGGCCAGCCGTCGCCGTTGCCGGGCGATTCCGCCTGATCAGGAAGGTACGGTTGTTACTGCTTCGCCGTTGGATCATCCCTGCGAGAGCAACCTCGATCGATATCAGCTGGAGCGCCGCCTTTGGCCCGCAGGGTCATGATCCGGCGGCGCGCCTTGCGGCCCGATCGCCGTCTCAGGCCACCACCGGCAGGGCGCCGGGCATCACCTCGACGGTGAAGGGCTGGCCGGCGGCGTGGGTGGCGATCGGCTCGCCGCCGCCGTAGAGGGTCATCTCGCGATCGAGGGAGATCTCGGCGCGGCGGGTGCGCACGATCCGGATCGCCGGGTGGTCGACGTGGGTGCCGCGGTAGACCTTGGGGAAGACGGCCAGCAGGCGGAGGCGGGAGAGCTCGCGGACGATCACCAGGTCGAGCAGCCCGTCGTCGGGGAGGGCCGCGGGCGCGATGCGCATGCCGCCGCCGAAGCGGGGCAGGTTGGCGACCACCGCGAACATGGCCTTGCCGGCGAAGGCGCCGCCATCGTGCTCGACGCGGATGCTGGGCGGCTCGAAGGTGGCCAGCGTGTGCAGCACCGCGTAGACGTAGACCAGCGGGCCGCGCAAGCGCTTCACCTGGTTGGCGAACTCGGTGACCGTCGAGTCGAAGCCGGCGCCCGCGTAACTGACGCTCACGGTCGAGCCGACCCGCAGCAGGTCGAGGCGGCGCACGCCGCCGGTGAGCGCCCGCGCCGTCGCGGCGTCGACGTCGGCCGGGATGCCCAGCGTGCCGGCGAGGTCGTTGCCGGTGCCGAGCGGCACCACCCCCAGGGCGCAGGCGCCGCCGGCCAGCCCCTGTGCCGCCTGGTGCATGGTGCCGTCGCCGCCGGCCACCACCAGGCGCGCCACCCCGTCGTCGACGGCGCGCCGCGCCTGGACGGCGATGTCCGCGCCGCTCTTGCTCACCACGAACCCGGCGCCGGCGGCCGACGCCAGCACCCGCAGCCGGTCCAGCCGCCCCACCGCCCCGCCGCGACCCGCCGCCGGGTTGAGCAGGAAGCGAACAGATCCCGGCTGCGAAGATCCCGCGCTCAAGACTCTTCCTCTTGGCTCCTGTAAGAAAAAGCAGACAGAAAGTACCACACGCGGCCGGCTTCAGGACCCGCGGTGGGAGCCAACCGCAGACGTCGCCTCCCGGCCGACGGCGAGGCGGTGATCTCCAAGACGAGCCTCGCGACTCGTCGAAGCGTGCTCACGTCCGATAGGGAGTCGTCGAGCTCAAGACCGGCTTGCCGAGATAGCCATTTTTCTCCAGCAGCATCTGAACGCTCTCGACGTTTAGCGTCTTATTGGCGCTGGGTCCGACACAGGCTCCCGTCACTGGCAACAGTCGCGCCGGCGACGAGATACCCACTGGTGACGTCAAATCTGTCAGGCAGAAGTAGGGCACGAGCATGTTGCGCGCGACCCGGAATCGCGGTTTCTTCGTCCAGCCCGGGAAGGGCGTGAAGATCAATCGGATCTCCTTCTCTTCCTCGAATGCCTGGTGCTTGAAGGTCGGGATGAAGAACTCGATCGCATCCGCAGCCTGTTGCGCCCGCTGCTGTACGCTCAGACCAGGTTTGTTCCGGTGATGGTCGATGGCCTGGCCGACGATGTTCCGCTGGGTGACATCGTCGTAGAACACCTTCCACAGCCGGACCAGGCCGCTCGGGGGCGAGTCCGGACCGCAGATGTAGGAGAAGAGGGCTGGATCGAAGCCGAGGCTTGCCCCGGCACCGTTGGCGCCATAGCCCCGCCATTGGCTGAGCAGGTCGCTGCTCTCGCAAAAGCAACAGACATAGACCGCCGCGCTCTGCCCGGCGAGGAGTTCGGCCAGACGCTCGAGATATTCCTTCTCGGTCTGCCCTGGACCTGGCTTGGCGGTAAGCCGATCCTTGATGATCTGGTCGACGATCTGGACACCGTGGCTGATCTCGTCTTCGTCATTGGAGTAGCGGGAGTGCGTCAGCCAGAGGTCGTGACCCTCGACGATCCCGCGCAGTCCACTGAGGTCGGTATAGTGATGGATTGCCAGCAGATCGCCGGGGTCAGTAATGAGATCGGTGAAAATGAGATCGGGCGCGTAGGAACCCACCCCCCTCTTCAGGAAGTCGTCCAGAGCGGCGGTGTCGAGAGCCGGGCGGGGCGGCGCTGGCGTCTGAGTCATCGCTTCATTGTACGCTCGGGCACAGATTGACTGCCAGGTCCGCCACCCCACAGGTAAACCGAGGGGTCTCCTCCTCCGGAGATATGATCAGGCCATGCCGCACCCACAGGTCCAGATCCTGGTCTGCCTCAACGAGCGGCCGCCCGAGGCGCCCAAGCCCAGCTGCTCGCGCCGCGGCTCCCTCGAGGTCTACCATCGCTTCAAGGACCGGGTCCGCGAGCTCGGCCTGCGCGACCAGGTGATGGTCACCCGCACCGGCTGCCTCAAGCACTGCAGCCACGGCATCACCGTCGCGGTCTGGCCCTACAACCTCTGGTACAGCGGCGTCACCGTCGGCGACGTGGACGAGATCCTCTCGACCACCGTCGCCGGCGGCGGCAAGGAGGTCGAGCGCCTCCGCATGCCCGACATCCCCTGGGAGTAGTCGAGGAGCAGAGCGGCGCCGGGCGATGGGCGCGGCGGCGCCCGGTGCCGTATGCCTCTTGGGCAGCACGAGGAGTCCACCAGCCAGGCGGGCCGGGCGGCAGGGGCCCGGCGCCGGCGCGGGAGCCCCTGGCTGCGCCGAACCGAGAGGGAGATCGAGGTGCGATATTCCAGGCAGATGATCGTCGCCATGACGGCCATGGTCCTCCTGGCTGCGCCGCAGCTGGCAGCGCCGCGGCTGGCGGCGCAGCAGCAGGCGGGGCCCGTGTGGAGCTCGATCGGCCCGGATGGAGGGGACCTGGTCGTGCTGGCGGAGGCGCCGGGCCAGCCACAGGTCCTGTATACAGTGACCGCTGAGGGGAGCGTCTGGCGGAGCGACAGCGGCGGCCGGCAGTGGACCCTGGCTGGCCGCGGCCTGGCCGGGAAGGGGACCAGGGCCCTGGCGGTCGACCCGGCGGATGCCGAGGTGGTCTATGCGGCGACCGGGCCGGCAGGAGTCTTCAAGAGCGCGGACGGCGGCGGCTCGTGGACTGCCGCCAACCAGGGGCTCGCGTTGAATGGCGTGTTCGGCACCCTGGCGCTTGCCGCCGACCCCAACCATCCGGGGCGGTTGTACGCGGGCACCGGCGACGGGGTCTACAAGAGCCTCGACGGCGCCGCGACCTGGAAGCCCGCCAACGACGGCCTGGCCGGGCAACAGGTCTTTGACTTCGCCATCACACGGGAGGCGCTCTATGCCGCTTTCGAGCTCGGCGTGGCCAAGAGCGTGAACGGCGGCGCTTCCTGGAAGCTTTCCAACTTCGGCGTCAACGTCCAGGCCCTGGTCGCCGATCCATCCCGGCCGGCAATCCTCTATGCGGCCGCGGGCGGCCAGCTATGGAAAAGCGCCAACGGCGGCAGTAGTTGGTCGAGGGCCGGCTCGTTCCTCGACGGCATCAGCCTGCTCGCGACAGATGCCGGCGGCGCCCTCTATGTCGGGTCGGCGGCGACGCTCTTCCGCAGCACCGACGGGGCGGCCAGCTTCCGCGCCTTGCCGCCGGCGCCGTTCTTCTCTTCTTCCGGCAATCCCGGCTCGCTCCAAGCCTCCAGGTCGGCTCCCGGGACGCTCCTGGCGGCGACGCTTGCCGGCCTGTTCCGCACTCTCGACGGCGGGATCTCATGGCAGCCTTTCAACCGCGGCCTGCGCGGGCTTTCCGTCTTTTCCCTGGCCGTCGATCCGCGCGATGCGTCGGCGGTCTATGCCGGCGTCACGACGGCATTGCTGGTGGGCCGCCATCAAGCAGCCGCCTGGAGCCCGCGCTTCGCCGGCCAGGGGCTCTTCCAGCAGGTCCAGCCTCCATTCGTCATTGCCGTCGATCCCGGAGGCTCCGGAACGATCTATCGCAGCCTCACCTTCGGCCTCTCCCGCAGCTTCAACGGCGGCCGCAGATGGCACGATATCGGGCTTCCCAACACCTGCCTGGTGGTGTCGGCGCTGGCGATGGATCCTTCCTCGCCGCGCACCGTCTACACGGGAGGCGACAACGGCGACACCGGGTGCCGGGAGCCGGCTCAGGTCTACAAGAGCACGGACGCCGGCAGCACCTGGACGGCGCTCTCCCTCGGCGTCGTCGACAGCCTCTACGTCGATCCCAGCTCTCCCGAGACGGTATACGCGGTGCTCGGCGGGGCACTGATGAAGAGCACCGACGGTGGGATGACCTGGTCGAGCCCGGGCACAGGGCTGCCGCAGGGCATCTACTCCCTCGCCTTCGACCCGCGATCGTCGAGCACGCTCTATGCGGCCACTCCCACCGGGGTGTTCAAGAGCACCGACGGCGGCGGCAGCTGGCTTGCGGCCAGCGCCGGCCTGCCTCCCGGCGCCGTCCGCGCGGTGGTCATCGATTCCGGCGCGCCGCAAACCATGTACGCCGGCATCCAGGGAGTGGGCGTCTTCCGCAGCACCGACGGGGCGGCGAGCTGGAGCGCCCTGAGCGCCGGCCTGCCCAGGCGCGCCTTCACCGGCCTCGTGGCGATTGCGCCGTCGGACCCCTCCATCCTCTACGCCGCCACGGCCGGCAACTCGCTCTACGAGCTGCAGCTCCACTAGCGACCGCGCGCCGGACGCGGGCGGCGTCAGGAGGCGAGGACGGGGAGGAGGGCGCTGCCGGCCGTTCCGCTTGCCGGGGGCGCGGCGCCGTTTGCCGGGGGCGTGGGCGAGAGGAGGTCGCGGTTGCCCGGGGTGATGGCGTGGCGGTACTGGCGGGCGAGGGGAGCGGTGTCGTCGCGGGTGACGAAGCGGTCGTAGAGGTTGGTGCGCTGGCGCGGCCGGTAGCCGGCGGCCGAGATGAGGTGCTCCATCTCGTCCTGGCTCATGCGGTACGAGGTGCCGGCGGAGGCCACGACGTTCTCCTCGATCATCGTCGAGCCCATGTCGTCGGCGCCGAAGGCCAGCGCCACCTGGCCGATCTTCTTGCCCTGGGTCACCCAGCTGGTCTGGAAGTGGGTGACGTTGTCGATGAAGAGGCGCGACACGGCCAGCGTCCGCAGGTACTCGTCGGCGAAGGTCTCGGGCACGTCCGGCATCTCGGTGTGCTCGTGCTGGAAGGTCCAGGAGATGAACGCGGTGAAGCCGCCGGTCTCGTCCTGCAGGTCGCGGATGCGCTGGAAGTGCTCGACGCGCGCCGCCAGCTCCTCGCCCATGCCGTACATCATGGTGGCGGAGGTGCGCAGGCCGTTGCGGTGGGCCTGCCGGTTGACGTCAATCCACTCCTCGGCGGAGCACTTGGGGTAGGCCAGCACCAGCTTGCGCGTCTCGTCGGAGAGGATCTCGGCGCCGCCGCCCGGGATCGACATCAGGCCCGCCGCCTTGAGCCGGGCGATGACGTCGTAGAAGCTCATCCGCTCCTTCTTGGCGATGAACTTGATCTCGGGGGGCGAGAAGGCGTGGATGTGGAGCGCCGGGTAGTGCTCGCGCAGGTAGCGCAGCAGGTCCTCGTAGTAGCCGATCGGCAGGTCCGGATGCACTCCGCCCTGCATCAGGATGCCGGTGCCGTTGAGCGCCAGCGTCTCCTCGACCTTGCGGCCGATCTCCTCGAAGGGTAGCAGGTAGCCCTCGGCGTCGCCCGGCACGCGGTAGAAGGCGCAGAACCGGCACTTGTAGACGCAGACGTTGGTGTAGTTGACGTTGCGGTCGACGTTGTAGGTGGCGACCTCGGGGTCGTTCCAGCGGTTGCGCACGGCGTGCGCCGCCTCTCCCAGATCGAGCAGGTCGATTTCCGCCGGGTCGACCAGCAGCCGGTGGGCGTCGCCCGCCGAGATGCGGCGGCCCGCCACCGCGTCGTCCAGGATCTGGCCCACCGGCCGGGAGGAGGGTGCGAGGTCCATGCCTCGGATCTTAGCCCATGGCGCCCGGCACTGGCGAGGGGCGCGCTTGGGCGTCGCCCGCGGCGCCCGCGCTGCTCGCGCCGCCCGCGGCGCCCGCGTCGAGCGGCCTGGCCGCGAGGGGCGCGGTGAGCCGGTCGAGCGGGTTGACCCGGCCGCGGGGCCGCTCGGCATCGCCGGTCTCGCCGCTCTCGCCGCTCTCGCCGGCCTCGCCGCCGCCGGCGCCGGTCGTCCCGGCCTCGCCGCCGGCCTCGCCCCCCCACCACAGGTCGCACACCAGCCTGGTTCGGCTCGCCGAGTCGCCGAGATACCGCCGCGGATCGAGCACCACGCGCTGCAGCTCGGGCGCCAGGCGGTCGACGATCTTGCCGCCCTCAGGCGTGTGCAGGTAGTCGAGGAGCCCCATCTCGCGATCGCGGCACTCCTCCGCCAGGCGCTTCGCGATCTCGTAGGCGTCGTCCTCGCCGGACAGCGCCAGGGCGATGTAGAGCGGCTCGGCCACCGTCCACTGCCGGCCCGCCTCGAAGTTGCGCTCGAGCGCCGGCAGGCTCACCACCGTGGCGCGGACCGCCTTGTCGAGGCGCCGCACGGCGTAGGCGAACACCGCCACCAGCTCGTTCAGGAAGCGGCCGCTGGCGCTGTTGGTGAGGTCCCGCTGATGCTCGCTGATCTGGTCCATGTAGACCGTCGCCATGCGCGGCATCGCCGCCTTCCACAGGCTCTTCACGTTCTCGAAGTCCTTGGGATTGATCTTGTGCGGCATGGTCGAGGAGCCGACGCGCCGGGTCTTCTCGCCCAGCTCCTCGATCTCGCTGCGCATCAGGTGGCGGTAGTCGTCGGCGAGGTTGGCCAGCACCGAGAAGGTCGACACCAGGGCGTGCGCGAAGTCGGCCACGAACTCGGGCTGCACCACCTGCGTGGACACTCCCCCTTCCGCCGGCTTCAGTCCCAGCCGCGCCAGCGCGCGGCGCTCGAAGGCCGCCGGGTCGTCGGGCCAGCGCAGCGCGAACGAGTTGTGCGCGCCGACCGCCCCCGAGACCATGCCGCGCAAGTCGCCCGCGGCCCGGGCGATGCGCTCCATGCGCAGGCCCAGCCGGTCGACGTAGTTGGCGAGCCAGTAACCCAGGGTGAGCGGCACGGCGTGGCGCCCGTGGGTCCTGCCGATCTGCACGGTGTCCGCGTGCCGGCGCGCGGCGCCGACCAGCGCCTCCATGAGCCGATGGAGATCGGGCAGCAGCACCTCCCTGGTGACGTCGCGCAGCGCCAGCGCCCGGGCGGTGTCCATGACGTCGTTGGAGGTCACGAACAGGTGCACGAACCCCTGCGCCCGCGGCGACGCCTCCAGGCGGCGGCGGATGCAGTTCACCAGCGCCCGGATGTTGTGATGGATGCGCTCCTCCTCGGCATAGACCTCGGCCGCGGTCACCGGATCGGCCGCGAGCGCCGCCGCCAGCGCCGCCGACGTCCCCGCCGGCGCCACGCCCGAGGCTTCCAGCTCGGCCAGCAGCGCCTGCTCGACGCGCAGCTGGTAGAGGATGGTCGCGGCCTCCGAGAGATACGGATGCAGCGCCGCGAAGAACGCCTCCTCGGGGCCGTAGTAGCGCGAGTCGAGAGGCGAGATGAAGTCGAACGGGCTCGTGTCGCGTGTCGGCATGGCTCGCTGTCCCCCAGGGGGCCTGGGCGCCGGGCCGCGGGAGCGGCGGGAAGCGCCTCCAGGCCGCGGTGATCGATTCTAGCCTTCGCCCCGCGCCCCGGCCGGCTAGTCCCGGAACTCGAGCGGGCGGGGCTCCAGGATGAGGCCGTGAGCGTAAGCGCGGCGGTAGAACTCCTCGAGGCCGGCGATCTCCTCCTGGCGGAGGAAGAAATGGAGGCTGTCGGTCAGGTACGAGCGCACCTCGGAGGAGTCGAGGCCGAGCTCGGCGGCCGACTCGCGCACCAGGTTGTCCAGCGACGACAGCCCGTAGCGCAGGCTGCTCTTGAAGTAGAACGACAGCTCGGGCAGCTCCACCTCGGGGCGCACCGCCCACACCGCGAAGGTGAACGGCAGGCCGGTCAGGGCGAACCATTCGGCGGCCAGGTCGTGCACCAGGTAGCGGTCGCGGTCGACGCGCAGCGCCGGATCGCCGATCAGCAGCGCGGCGTCGGCTTGCGCCAGCATGCGCTCGGGATCGGGCCGCTCGTGCGTGTACTCGGGATCGATCTGGAACCGCTCGCGCATCAGGATGCGCAGCAGCGCGGCGGAGGTCCGGCTGTTCTGGTCGAGCGCCACCTTGCGGATCTCGCGCGGCGGGCAGCGCGACACCATCAGCACGCTGCGCACCTCGTGGTGCGCCGCCACGCACAGGTCCGGCAGCACCTTGAGCCCCGGGATCCGCTGCACCTCGATCGACGGGATCAGGCCGATGTCCAGGTTGCCCTGGCCGAGCAGCCTGGCCACCAGCGCCGGCGGATGGTAGCTCGGCACGAAGAGATCAGCATGATGTCCCTTGAGGAAGCCCCAGGCGAGCGGCTTGCTGTTGAGGAAGTTGACGATGCCGACGCGCAGCTTGGCCAAG